>Ga0070674_100000992_pt1 | contig 14806 bp, 8 predicted proteins | sample KBSM33metaG_FD_65344 | JGI IMG/M metagenome (GOLD analysis project Ga0070674, IMG submission 65344) | Miscanthus rhizosphere microbial communities from Kellogg Biological Station, Michigan, USA - KBS M3-3 metaG | ecosystem: Host-associated > Plants > Roots > Rhizosphere > Soil ... | reverse complement strand
ATCGCGCGCCATCGCCTGGACCAGGATCGCGGCATCGTACATTTCGGGCGGGCTGTGGCTGGTCATCAGCTCGATCGGCTCGCCGCGATAACCCGACGCTTTCACCAGTGCCCGCGCGGTGGCGAGGTCGCGCTTGACCAGCACGCGTTCGGCCGCGCCGTAAAAGGCGTTGGCGGCCGGGACCGGCGAACTGTCGGGGACACCAGTGCCGTGCGTCACCACCCGGGTCAGCGCCGCCACGTCGAGGCTGAGCGCCAGCGCGCGCCGCAAGCGGACGTCGCGCAAGACCGGCGCGCCGGTCTGCAGCAGGATACCGTAGAAATCCGCGGACATCGCCGAATCCTGCTTGATCCCGGGCGCTCCCGCGATCGTGCCGAGCTCGTTGGGTGCCAGCGCGTCGAGCACGTCGAGGCTGCCGCGCAGCAGCGCCGCGCTCGCCGCCGAACCATCGGGGATCACCGAGAAGCGCACCCGCTCGACCAGCGCGTGCTTGCCGCCGGCATTGCCGTCGGTCCCGCCCGGCAAGGGCCGATAGCCGTCATATTTGATCAGATCGATAAATTGGTTGTGCCGCCATTCGCCCCAGCGGAACGGGCCAGTCCCGATCGGATACCGCCATGTGCCATCAGGTCCGACCGAGGCGTGATGGGTGATCCCGGTGCCCCCACAATCGAGCCGGGCCAGCGTCGCGAGGAACAGCGGCGCCGGGCGATCGAGCACGATGTCGACCGTGTCGGGATCGGGGGTGTCGATCGCCGTGACCGCTGCGATCCCCTTGGCGCTCAGGTCCGACTTGCAGCGCCAATGGCTGTCGGGCGCTAGATAACGGTCGAGCGACCATTTGACGTCCGCCGAGGTCAGCGGAGCACCGTTGTGGAAGCGGATCCCGTGGCGGAGCGCGAAGCGATAGGTGCGGCCGTCGGGAGAGACGGTCCAGCCGCTCGCCAGCATCGGGCCGACCGAACCGTCCTCGCGCAATGCGACCAGCCCCTCGACGACATGAAGCAGCACCGCGTCGGTATTGGCGTCGCGCTTCATGCCGGGATCGGACGAGGCGATGTCGGCGTTGAGCCGCGCGCGTAGCATCGATCCGGTCGGCGGCGCCTTGGGGTGCACCAACGCCAGGCCAAGTCCGACGCCGGCCGCGATCAGGATCAGGCCGGCGATCGTCTTACGCATCGGCGGTCGGTCGCTCCGCATCGACCGACGCGTCGGCGGCAAGCGTGTAGCGGACATAATCGGCGCCGGCATGCGGCATCATCGCCACCTGCATCTCGCCAAGCGCAGGGCGCATCAGGAACGACGCCACGGTCGCGGTATTGCCGGTGACAGTGGAGGCGCGCGGCGGCACGCAGATCGACAGCGGCGCGCCCGCTTTATCGAGCAGCACGCCCCTCACCTCATCGAGCCCGATCCGGGCGTGCGGCGCGAGCAGCCGTTCGGCGCGCTGTTGCCGCCAGAAGCTGCAGGGCGAATCCGGTATGCCGGTTTCGCGCAATTTCGCGAGCGCGGCGGGGCTGAGCCAATGGTTGCTGTGGACGAGCAGGCCATCGCGCGGTTCTACCACGAAAGTCTCGTCGGGCGCGCATTCGAGGTCGTGGACGATCCCGGTCGGCGCGTGACTGATCGCGAGATTGTTCGACGCCGATTTGGCCGTCGTATAAGCCGCGCCGAACGCCAGCGAGGGATTGTCCTGCTGCAACACCTTGCGCCGGATCAGCGCGAGCGGAACGCCGAGGTTACGATAGTCGCGCTCGCATTCGAGGTAATTGCCGGTGATCGCGATGCCGACGCTGTTGAATCCGAACCGCGCCAGCCCCCCCGCTTCGGTGAAGGTCAGCATGTCGGGGCCGTCGTCATTCCGGATGCGCAGGATGATGCAGGCATCGGCGCAGGAGGATTTCCAGTCCCAATTGTGGGCGTGGATCAAATTGCCGTCGCGCGTCCGCTCGGGCTGGACGATGATCGTCGTGCATCCTTCGGAGGGCCGCTCGGCGAGCAGCCCGGCGCGCAGCACCGGCTCCTTGGCCAGCTTCAACAGCTCGGTCCGCGCGTTCATCAGCACGATGTGCGACAGCGGCAAATCGGCGCCATGGGCGATGCCGCGCATCTCCTCGACATGGTCGGCGTCGAAATCGGCGATGATCGGCAGATAGGCGTCGACCAGTTCGCCGAGCGCCGCTTCGGACAGGCCAAGGCTTCCCATCTGGCTGATATAATGCGAGGTTCCACGCCGGATTTCGATCGCCGCCCCTTCCCCGTATCGAATGCCGCGATCCCGGGGGCTTCCCCAGATCTCCAGAAGACGGCAAGCGTTGGTCATCGATCGGTATCCCCCGATTATCATTTGACCGACCGGTAGCACTGTCTTGCTGAGTTTAAAAAGACAAAAATGCATTATGCGTGATTCGTCGTGCATTTCCGCGACAATCCCGCTAGTCGGAGATCAGGCGCGCGACCGATTGCGCCGCGACGGAAGGGGAATCGAATGCCGACCACGCCGAGCCCGGCCGCGACCATGAACGATTCGGGAGTGCGCTCCGGCCGCGCGATGGACGTGCTGCGCGTCGCCAGCGGCAATTTCATCGAGATGTACGATTTCATGGTGTTCGGCTATTTCGCCGCCGCCATCGGATCCGCCTATTTCCCCGGTAGTTCGGAACTGGGCACCTTGCTCAAGGCTCTGGCGACGTTCGGCGTCGGCTTCCTGATGCGGCCATTGGGGGCGATCGTGCTCGGCGCCTATACCGACCATCACGGCCGCCGCGCCGGACTGATCGTCACGCTGGCGCTGATGAGCGTCGGCATCGCGACGATCGCCTTCACCCCCGGCTACGCCGCGATCGGCATCGCCGCGCCGATCTTCGTCCTGCTCGGCCGCCTGCTCCAGGGATTCTCGGCCGGTGCCGAACTGGGCAACGTGTCGGTCTATCTGGCCGAGATCGCGCCGCCGGGCAAAAGGGGTTTCTATGTGTCGTGGCAATCGGCGTCGCAGCAGGTCGCGGTGGTCTTCGCGGCGATGATCGGCGTGGTGCTGGGGATGACGTTGAGCGTCGACCAGCTCGCCGACTGGGGCTGGCGGATCCCGCTCGGGCTCGGCTGCCTGATCATCCCGTTATTGTTCCTGATGCGCCGTCACTTGCGCGAAACCGACATCTTCGCCGCGCGCACCACCCGGCCGACGATGCGCGAGATCATGCGCCATTTGTGGGTAGCCCGCGCCCGGGTACTGACCGGCATGGCGCTGGTGCTGATGACGACGGTCAGCTTCTACATGATCACCGCCTACACCCCGACCTTCGGCAAGCTGCTTCATCTGCCCGAGCGCGCGAACCTGCTGATCACCGCCGGGGTTGGCCTGTCCAACCTGATCTGGCTGCCGTTGATGGGCGCCTTGTCCGATCGCATCGGGCGCACGCCGATCCTGCTCGCCTGCACCATCCTGGCGATGCTGACCGCCTATCCGGCAATGGCCTGGCTCGCGGCCAGCCCGAGCGTGACCAAGCTGCTGATCGTCGAATTATGGCTGTCGGCGATCTACGCCAGCTACAATTCGGCGATGGTCGTCCACCTGACCGAGATCGTGCCAGAGGAAGCCGGCGCGTCCGGGTTCAGCCTGGCCTATAGCCTGGCCACCGCGATCGGCGGGTTCACGCCGTTCGTGGTGACCGCGCTGATCTCGGCGACGGGCAACCTCGCGATGCCGGGCGTGTGGCTGACGGCGATCGCGGCGATCAGCTTGGCTGCGGCATTGTACGGCCGCCGTTTTTCGAAGGCTTGATCCAACGGAGCTGAGACGACGGGAGCACTGGGTCGGGCGGGGACGTTTAACCCAGCGCTGGTCCCGTATCGATGAATTGGCGACGGCGGCCCCCCGCAAATACGCCGTAGCCGAGCTCCATCTTTCGCCGGGGCGGAATTTACGTCCTACTCGACCATAGGCCCATAAACGGCAGTCTGGAGCGACCAATTGCCCACGTTCGGAGTGAGCCTGCCCCCTGCCCGTTAGCGGTCATAACGCGCGGACAACCTAATCTTGGGCGAAAGGCTTTGCTTCATCTCGTATCGTGCGTCCGCACGGGGGGTAGATGCTGTCACTCAACAGATGGTTGATACTTGGGCTGGCCACTTGGCCAGTGTCGGCGTTCGCGCAAGACAAAGAGGGGCTCGATCTCTCCGGCACGATGAGACTGCGCTACGAAGCGATCACCAATCAACCGCGCACCGCCTCCAATCGAAACGACGATCTGATAAATCTGCGAACGACGTTGCTCGCCAGATATCAAACCGGACCTTTCACCATCGCCGGCGAATTGTGGGACAGCCGGGTCTATGGCGAAAACAACGGCACGCCGGTTACGACGGGCGAGGTCAACACGTTCGAGCTCGTGCAAGCCTATGTCGGCGTAAAAGGCAGCGTCGGCAAGACGACGCTTTCCGCGCAGGCCGGACGATTCACTCTCAATATAGGCTCTCGTCGACTGGTGGCGGCGGATGATTATCGCAACACGACCAACGGTTTCACCGGCCTGCGCGCCGATCTTGCGACGGCCAACGGCATCACCGCCACGGCGATCTATGTCTTGCCGCAGCAACGTCGGCCCGATGATCCGGCGTCGCTCCGCCGAAACGCAATTGTGTTCGATCACGAAGGGTTTGACCTCGTGCTTTGGGGCGGCACCGCCGCCAAAACGAAGATGTTCGGCCCGATCACGGCCGAAGCCAGCTTCTATCATCTGGGCGAGCGCGACACTCCCGGACGGCCTACGCGGGACCGCTCACTCGATACCTATGGCGGCCGCCTCATCAGCGACCCCGCTGCGGGTAAGGCGGATGGCGAGGTAGAGGCATTCTATCAATCGGGCACGATAAGCGCTTCGACCGCGGCCGGTGCAGCTACCCTGCCGGTGTCGGCTTGGTTCGTTCATGCGGCTGCCGGCTACACGTTTGCCGGGCCGTCGAAGGCGCGGCTGTCGTTGCAATATGATCGTGCGAGCGGTGATCGCGCAGGTGGAAAGTACGGCCGGTTCGACACGCTGTTTGGTATGCGCCGAGCGGAACTTGCGCCCGCCGGTCTCTACAACGCGGTTGGCCGCGCGAATATCTCGTCGCCCGGCATCAGGCTGGAAGTGGCACCATCGAAGCGTTGGGATGCGTTTCTGTCATACCGTGCGCTATGGCTTGCCGAACGCACAGACAGCTTTTCGACGACCGGCGTGCGAGACGCGAGCGGCAGATCCGGCGCGTTTGCGGGCAATCAACTCGATGGTCGCTTGCGGTGGTGGGTACGCCCGGCAAAGCTTCGGTTCGAAGTGGATGGCGTCATACTCGCGAAAGGGCGCTTCCTCGAAGACGCGCCGAACGCGCCAGCAGGACGGACGACGGCATATGTGTCGTTCAACCTCACGGCATCATTCTGAACGCGTAATCGATTTGATGGCCGCATATCGCTGGGTCGCGAAACAGACCGTCGCCTAACCGCCAGGAACGGTCCCCAACCCGCGACCCAGGCGAATGGCCGTTTCGGATTCGCTGGCGCGCGGCTCGGCGAGCACTGGCAATGCAGTTGCTCGACGCGAGCGAAATCACCGATACAGTGCCGAACACGACGGATTGTATGTAGAAATTTATAAAATACTACATCTCCCTGGAAAATTGTTCGTCATTATTTCTTAATATTATTTGAACCGGTAAAATATTTTATCTGATATCTGCATTTATTTCACATACTTTATTTTAATTCCGGAACGTAATTCTCAATGGATCGTTGAGCGCATCGAGAACAGAACCATTCGGTTCCAGGAGCTCCTTCATGCGTAAACACCTGTTCGCGGCGAGCATCGCCGCGGTCGCCCTTATTCCTTCAATCGCCAGTGCGCGGACCCGGTCCGAAGCGACCTGCGAGCAGCAGAGCACGACGCAAGTCGTCGCGACCGTCGCCGGCGCCGGGGTCGGCGGAGTCCTCGGCAATGTCGTCGCGGGCCGTGGAGACAAGACATTGGGCACCGTGATCGGCGCCGCCGCCGGTGCTCTCGCCGGCAACCAACTCGCCAAGCCGAACCGCGAGTGCAAGCATGCCTATGGCTATTACGACGAGCGTAATCGCTGGCACGCCACCGGTATCAGCTCGGCGGACGCGCGCGGCTATTATGACCGCAATGGCGGCTGGGTCGATGGCGCGCCGAATGGCCGCTATGGCGACGACAACCGCTGGATCAGCAGCAACGCATCGGCCGGCGGATACGGCAATTATCTTGCGGGCGGCGAATGGGTTCCGGCCTCGGCCGAGGGCTATTACGACCGCGACGACCAGTGGGTGAGCGTTTCCCCCGGCGCTGTCGGCACCCGGTCCGCGCGTCGCGCGGACGCTTATGGCTATTACGACACGCAGGGCCAGTGGCACGCCAGTTCGATGGCGCAGGGCCGCGCGACCGGTTATTACGACCGCAACAACGCCTGGATCGCCGGCGCGCCGAACGGCTATTATGACGAGCGTCGCAACTGGGTTCCCCAGCGCGCGGACGGCTCGGCGAGCGGCAGCTATGACAGCCAGAACCGCTGGATCCCGGCCTCGTCGAACGGCTATTATGACGAGCGCGACCAGTGGGTCGCGGGCACGGCGAGCGGGCATTACGACGCCAACGGGCGCTGGACCGCCGGTGTCACGATCGGTCATTACGACGCGCGCGGCCGCTGGATCGCCGGCCAGGCCAGTGGCCATCGCGACGCTGCGGGAATGTGGGTCGCCGACCCCCAGCCGGGCTATTACGACAATCGCCGTCGCTGGCATGCGGGCGAAACTTCAGGCTATTACGACAGCCGCGGCCGCTGGATCGCAACCGGGGCCGGGACGAGCGATTATGGGCGCGAGCGTCCGTCAATCCTCTCGCAGATCGCCACGCTCGACCAGTTGCTCGATACCGCGCGGTCTCAGCGCTCGCTGGGCAATCGCCAGGCCGCCGGCTATCAGCGCGAGCTCTACGCGCTTCGCACCAGTGAGCGATCGATGACCCATGATCGCAGGGGCAATTTGTCCGCTCGCGACGAGGTCAGGCTGCAGGTGCGGATCGACAGCCTGAACGGCCGCCTGCGGAACGCAGCTCGGTAAGCGACGAGACGTGGATCAGCAATCACCAGGGAGCCGGCGGAGCGATCCGCCGGCTCCTGATTTGCGTCCACGTCGAAGGATCGCGAATGGCCCCTTGCCGACGCCGCCTCAATTTCCACGAGCCACGGCCTGGCCGGGAGCGAGCACGCGCCACACCGCGCCCGCGATCGCCGCATCCTGAACCGGCAATCCAGTCAGGTCGGCAACCACGATCTCATCGGCCGCAAAAGCGCGCGGCTCAGCGAGCAACTCACCCAGCGGAACGATCGCGTCCGCGGCGAGCAGGCCGGCGCGCACTGCCCAGCCCGCCTCGCCATTCTCCAAACATTTGTCGATCGAATCCGCGATCACGATCGCACGGCCAAGGATGCGCGGGTCGAGTTCGCGTTTGCCGCCGCCGTCCGATCCGACCGCGACGATCCGCGCGCCGGGACGCACCCACGCGTCATCGATCAGCCATTCGGTGGCAGGCGTCGTCGTGACCATTAGGTCGGACGCGCGCACGAGATCGGCGAGATCGCCGCACGCCTCGCCGCCAATCTCCGCCGCCAATGCCTGCGCCTTGGCCGGATCGCGGCCCCAGATGAGCACGCGATCGGCGCCGATATGGCGGCGGATCACCTCCGCCTGCATCCGCGCCTGGATGCCCGCGCCGACGATCCCCAGCGTCCCGCCGGTATAGCCGATCGCCCGCGCGGTGATCGCCCCGGCCATCGCGGTGCGCATATCGGTCAGCCAGCCGCCATCGGCGAACAGCGCCAGCGCCTCACCGGTCGTCGCGCTCATCACTGCCGAAAAGCCCTGGCTCGACGACAGGCCCTTGGCGGGATTGCCGTAGAAGCTCGCCGACACCTTGAGCGCGAACACGTCCTCGCCGGCGAGATGTGCGACCTTCACATGCGCGTCGCCTGGCGCCGGAAAGCTGAAATGCCCGGCATCGCCGCTTTGCGCGCCGCCCGCCGCGAAGGCGATGATCGCGCGTTCGACCGCTGCCATCGCGGCGGCCTCATCGAGTGCAGCGACAATCTCCTCGCGCGTGAAAATCCGCATCCCGCTGCCCCCGCCCATATTCGATCTCGCATTTGATATTGTTTTTTTGATCATAAAGAGACATTCTCGCAATTGCCAGCCTCAAGGGAGACGATCATGGTCGCACGTCGGACGCTTCAACGCTTGGCAGCGGCCCTGTCGGCATCTGCGGCGACCGTCGCGCTGGCGCCCGCCGCCCAAGCCGCGCCCGATGCCTGTGCCGCGCTCAAGACACTTGCCATCCCCCATGTCCAGATCATGGTCGCGACGCCGGTCGATGGCACGTTCACCGAGGATATGGTCGTCGAGCGCGGGCCGCGCACCTATACCGGGCTTAAGCCTTTTTGCCGCGTGCGCGGGGTCAGCCGCCCCGTTCGCGGGTCGGAGATCGGGTTCGAGGTCTGGCTACCGGCGCGGAGCCGTTGGTCCGGCCGTCTGCATATGATCGGCAACGGCGCCTATGTGTCGAACATGCAATACAATCAGATGATCCCGCGGCTCGACGATGGCGACGTCGCGGTCGGGACCGATACCGGGCATATCGGTACCGACCTGAAATTCGGCTGGAAACATCCCGAGAAGATCAAGGATTTCGGCTATCGCGCGGTCCATGAATCGGTGGTCGCGGCCAAGGCGATCACCCGGGCCTATTACAGTCGCCCGGCGCGCTGGTCCTATTTCAGTGGTTGTTCGACCGGGGGCTATCAGGGCCTCGCCTCGGCGCAGCGTTACCCGAAGGATTTCGACGGCATCATCGCCGGCGCTCCGGGCAACAACCGCACCAGCCTGACCATGGCGTTCCTGTGGAACTACCTCGCCAACCACCGCCCCGGCGACGACCGCAACCCGATCCTGGCGGCGAGCGACCTGCTGCTGATCAACCGGTCGGCGGTCGCAGCGTGCGACAAGCTCGACGGCGTTGCGGACGGGGTGATCGCCGACCCGCGGCAATGCGGGTTCAAGCCTGCACAATTGCTATGCCGCCCCGGCGCGCAGCCGGGCACCTGCCTGACCCAGGAACAGGTCACCACCGCAGATAAGATTTATGCCGGCCCCCGCGACGCCCGCACCGGCAAGGCGATCTATCCGGGCTATCCGGTCGGCACCGAGGGCGTGATGTCCGGCCCCGGCGACAAGCATCCCGGCTGGAGCGGCTATTGGTCCGAATCCGACAATCCGGCCGAACCGTCGCGCGCCGACATGTTCAAATATTGGGTGTTCGACAATCCCGAATGGAATTGGTGGAGCTTCAACTGGGGCAGCGACGTCGACACGATGCGCGCGCGGCTCGGTCCGATCTTCGACGCCAACGATGCCAATCTGTCGCCCTTCGCCCGCGCCGGCGGCAAATTGATCATGTTCATGGGCTGGCAGGACCCGGTCGGCACGCCGCTCGAGGCGATCAATTATTATCGCGCGGTCGAGACTCGCGCTGGCGGCCTCGCCGCGACCCAGGCATTCGCGCGATTGTTCATGGTGCCCGGCATGGACCATTGCGCGGGCGGCCCCGGTGCGACCAACTTCTCCACCGCGACCCGCGATTCGACGCCGCCGGTGCGTGACGCCGAACACGACATGACGCTGGCGCTGTACGCCTGGGTCGAGAAAGCGCGCGCGCCGCAGAGCCTGATCGCGACTCGTTATGCCTCGGGAAGCGACGACACGCCGCCCGCCAAGCGCGCGATCGCGTTCCAGCGCCCGATCTGCGCCTGGCCGAAACAGCCGGTCTATCGCGGGGGCGACACCAAGCTGGCGTCGAGCTTCATCTGCGCGGTGCCGGAAAAGCCCTGACCGCAGCCCCCGCTCCCAACCGTCATCCCCCGCGCCAAGGCAGGTCTATCGCGCATGGAACTCGGGCTACGAACCGGGCCATTCGCTTTCGTTTCATCCTTCGTCACCCCGGCCTTGTGCCGGGGTCCAACCCTCCACAACGGAATCCGTACGTGGTTGCTCGTTGGATGCCGGAACAAGTCCGGCATGACGGTTGAACTCGATTATGCGGCTATATCCTCAGCCCAATTCATAGGCGATTGCCCTGGCGCAAGCGGCCTCACTCCAACGCCCTCCCTGGTATCCTACCCGCTGAACACGATCGAGGTCGGACTGCCGGTCTCGGCGACCACCACCGGATGACGCGGCATGCCGTCGACGCCGATCGCGAAGCGCACGATATTGTGCCCTTCTTCATTGGCGACGGCCATGGCGCGGCCATTGTCGATCAGCGCGAAGAAGCGCGGCGTCTTTCCCCCGGCAGGGACCGAACCTCTCCACTCGAGCCGGCCGTTCGCGCGATCGATCGCGAAGACGGCGACGGTATCGGCACCGCGGTTGGAGGCATAGAGGTAGCGCCCGTCGCGCGACACCGCGATTTCCGAACCGCGGCTGTTGCCGGTGAAATCCTCCGACAGGGCGGAGACGATCTGGAACGGTTTGAGCGAGCCCGATTGGCGATCGAGCCGATAAGCGACGACGGTCGAATCGAGCTCGTTGACGACATAAGCGTACGGGACGGTCGGGTGAAAGGCGACGTGGCGCGGCCCCGACGTCTCGCGCGCCGGCGTGGCCGTCGCCTCGTGCAGCTTGCCCGCCGCATCGATGGTGAAGACCAGTACGCGGTCGCAACCTTTGTCCGACACGACGATGAACCGGCCGCTTGGATCGAACTCGACCTGGTGCGGCTTGGGAAAGGGTTGCTCGATACGATGCGGGCCGATCTTGCCCTCGAACGGCACGATATCGACCGGCGCGCCCAGCCGCCCGTCTTCGTGGATCGGCAAGCTGGCGATGCCCGACCTCACGCCGTCGGCAACGACATGGTTGGCAACCACCATGAAGCGATTGGTCGGATCGGGCATCAGGTGCACCGGATTGCGGCCGCCGGTAGTGACCCGGTTGAGGAAGGTCAGCTGGCCCGATGCCGGGTCGATGCGAAACGCGCTCGCCTCGCTACCGTCGCCATGGACGGTGTAGAGGAAGCGGCGAGTTCGATCGAAGGCGAGATAGGATGGGTTGACCAGCTCGCCGACCAATTGGACGCGCGTCCAGGCACCGTCCGCGCCGATCCGATAGACCGAGATGCCGTCGCCCCGGGCATTGCGCTCGCGGCTGGTGCGGCACCCGACATAAGCGAAACCCGGCATCGATCCTCCCCCGGCCGCCCATGCGGCCTTTTTTCCCATCGCCACCCCGACGGCCAGCCCTGCGATCACCGTCCGTCGCGACGCGCGCCAGGCGGGCGGTGCGGGCTTGGATTGCATGGCGTACCTCCGTCTCGAGATAGGTAATCCTTGCTCTTTGTATTTCTGAATGTCAAAGAACATATTTATGGAGAGCAGCGCACCCCCGCCCATCACCGAGGCCGACGACCGCAGGATCACGCGCCGGGTATTCTGGCGGATCGTGCCTCTATGTTTCGTGCTCTACATCGTGTCCTATATCGACCGCGCGAACATCGGCTACGCCGCGCTCCAGATGAATGCCGAGCTGCGGATTTCGGACGGGGCGTTCGGATTCGCCGCGGGCATCTTCTTCATCGGCTATTTCCTGTTCGAAGTGCCGAGCAACATGCTGATGGCCCGTTACGGCCCGCGCATCTGGATCGCGCGCATCCTGATCGGCATGGGCGTGGTGTCGATGGCCACCGCCTTCGTGCAATCGACCTCGCAGCTCTATGGCCTCCGCTTCCTGCTCGGGGTCGCCGAAGCGGGTTATTTCCCCGCGATCATCATCTATCTGACCGCCTGGTTCCGCGCCCGCGAACAGGCGACGGTAGTGGCGATGTTCACCGCGGCGATCCCGGTATCCTACATTATCGGCACGCCGGTCAGCACCTGGATCATCGACCACGTCCAGGGGCTGGGCCTGACCGGGTGGCGCTGGATGTTCCTGATCGAGGGGCTTCCCGCAGTAATCGGCGGGCTGTTCACCTATCGCTTGCTGGTCGACCGCCCGGCCAATGCGCGCTGGCTTACCCCAGCCGAGCGCGACTGGCTGGAAGCGGAGATCGCGCGCGAGCATGCGGCGACCGGGGTGCGCCATCTTAATACCTGGCGCGCGATCACCGAACCGCGCGTCTTGTATCTGGCGGCGATCTATTTCGTCTATCAGGCCGGCAGCCTGGGCGTCGGCTATTGGCTGCCCCAGATCGTCAAGCATTCGGGCAAGTCGCTCAGCAATGTCGAGACCGGGCTGATCGCCACCCTGCCCTATATCGTCGCGACGATCGGTATGGTGCTGTGGTCGCGGCGGTCGGACCGCACCGGCGAGCGGCGCTATCATACCGCTTGGCCGCTGCTGCTGGCGGGCGCGACCCTGGGCGGCGTCGCCTGGGTTGCCGGTCCGATACCGGCGACCATCCTGCTCGCGGCGGCGTTGACCGGTTTCTATGCCTTCAAGGCGCCGTTCTGGACGTTGCCCGGCATGTTCCTGTCGCGTGCGACCGCCGCGGTATCGATCGCCGCGATCAACTCGATCGGCAATCTGGGCGGGTTCGTCGGGCCCTATGTCGTCGGCGTGGTCGCCAAGGCTAGTGGCAAGCCGGCGACCGGGCTGGTGTTCCTGGCCGGGCTCACCCTGGTCGCGTTCGTGATGGTGCTCGCCGCGCCGCTGGCCTCGCGCAAGGAGTCCGCATGACCGTCCCGACACGCGCGCTCGTAAGCAACGACGCCAGCTACACGATCGTCGATCTCGCCGCGCTCGGCCTCGCCAGGCTGCCGGTCGTCCATCGTATCCTGATCGAGAATCTGTTGCGGCGGAGCGGTGACGATCCGGCGACGATCGCGCTGGTCGAGCAGTGGATCGCGCAAGGCACGAGCGATGCCGAAATCGCTTTCTGGCCCGGCCGGGTGATGATGCACGACACGACCTGCGGCCCTGCTTTGGTCGACATCGCCGCCGCGCGCCAGGCACTGGCCGACGCCGGCGGCGATCCCAAGGCGCTCAACCCCGTGCTTCCGGTCAACGTCTCGACCGATCACAGCCTGGCGGTCGATTTCTACGGACGCGGCGACGCCGCGGCGCGCAACATGGCGCGCGAACTCGAGCGCAATGCCGAGCGCTACAGCTTCATGAAATGGGCGTCGGCGACGCTCGACAATTTCACCGTGCATCCGCCCGGCACCGGGATCATGCACACGATCAACCTCGAGCAACTGGCGACCATCGTCACCAGCGAGGAGCGCGACGGCACGCGCTGGGCGATGCCCGACACGCTGATCGGCACCGACAGCCATACGCCGATGGTCAACGGCATCGGCGTGCTCGGCTGGGGCGTCGGCGGGCTGGAGGCCGAAAGCGTGATGTTCGGCATGCCGGTGATGATGCGCGTGCCCGACGTGGTCGGGGTACGGCTGACCGGACGGCTGCGAGAGGGCGTGACCGCGACCGATTTGGCCTTGGTCGTCACGCATCGCCTGCGCCGGATCGAGCTGGCCGGACGGTTCGTCGAATTCTTCGGACCCGGCGTCGCGACCCTGTCGGCGGGGGACCGTTCGGTCGTCGCCAACATGGCGCCCGAATATGGATCGTCGACGGGATATTTTCCGATCGACGGCGCGACCCTCGATTATCTCCGCCAGACCGGACGGAGCGAGGCGCAGATCGCGCTGGTTGGGGATTATGCGCGCGCGACCGGATTGTGGTTCGAGGCCGAAGCTTCGCCCGTCTATACCGAGACGATCGAGATCGACTTATCCGCGATCGGCATCTCGCTCGCCGGCCCGCGCCGTCCGCAGGATCTCGTCGCGACCGCCGACGTGCCTGCCTTGCTCGGCGCCGGTCCGGCGACGGTGATGCCCGAGCGGCCGGTCGCGATCGCGGCGATCACCAGTTGCACCAACACGTCCGACCCGCGCCAATTGCTCGCTGCCGGCCTGGTCGCGCGCAAGGCACGAGTGTTGGGGCTGACGCCGCCCGACTGGGTCAAGACCAGCCTGGCGCCCGGATCGCCGAGTGCGGAGCGGTTGCTCGCCCGCGCGGGCCTGCTCGAGGATCTCGAGGCGATCGGCTTCGCGATCGTCGGTTATGGCTGCACCGTCTGCATCGGCAATTCGGGAAAGCTGGCCGAACCGATGCTGCAGGCGATCGAGGCGGGCAACGCCCGTCCGGTCGGCATCCTGTCGGGCAACCGCAATTTCCCCGGGCGAGTCCATCCGCAGATCGAGGATGCCTTTCTAGCCTCACCCGCCCTCACCGTCGCCTACGCCTTGGCCGGCAACGCGGCGATCGACATCGCCCGCGATGCGATCGGCTACGATGCCGACGGCGCGCCGGTAACGCTCGACCGGCTGTGGCCGACCGGTGCCGAGATCGATGCCGCCGCGGCGATCGCGATCCGGCCGGAAGATTATGCCGCGGCGTTCGCGGCCGCCGAGGCGAGCGAAGCCTGGGCGGCACTGCCCGCTCCCGACACCGCGCTCTATCCCTGGCATTCCGGGTCGACCTATCTGCGCCCGCCACCCTTTGCCCGCATCGAGCGCGACGATCGGCTGGGTCATTATTCGGCAGCACCCTTGATCGTGCTTGGCGACGACGTGACCACCGATCACATCTCCCCCGCCGGCGCGATCCCGGTGGATAGCGACGCCGCGCGCTGGCTGATCGACCATGGTGCCGACCCGGCCGATCTCAACGTCTTCTCGTCGCGGCGCGGCAATTGGGAAGTGATGCTGC
>Ga0070674_100000990_pt1 | contig 14815 bp, 12 predicted proteins | sample KBSM33metaG_FD_65344 | JGI IMG/M metagenome (GOLD analysis project Ga0070674, IMG submission 65344) | Miscanthus rhizosphere microbial communities from Kellogg Biological Station, Michigan, USA - KBS M3-3 metaG | ecosystem: Host-associated > Plants > Roots > Rhizosphere > Soil ... | reverse complement strand
ACCTGGTTTTCCGCATCGAAGGTCGGCATCCACACGATCCTGCCGAAGCCGCCCGTGACGCGGGCCATGTGATCGACCGCGGCGGCGTTGATGCCACCAACAGTCAGGTTCAACGCAATGCCGCCGAACACGTCGAAGTCGGGCACGACCTGGCGCACGAGATACGCCATGCCAGCGGTTGACTCCCAATGGTTCTTGAGCACGATCGCCCGCATGCCGCGCATCTTTGCGAGTTTCGCGACGTCGATGGCGTGAATGGACCTCGGTCGATCGTCTGGATAGCTGTGGACGTGGACGTCAATCGTGCCCGCGGCAGCTCCGTTTGTTGGCGCGCCTTGCGCGAAACCGATCGTCGAATGAGCGCTCCACGGATACCCGAGCGCCGAAGCCGCAAGCACAATCGCAATTCCAATCGCACGCTTCACACGCCCTCCTCGAGAATCACAACCTCGCCACCGGCCAGCGCGACCAGCACGAGCGAACCAGCGACTGCGACATCACGCGCTGGACTCATCGTCTTGAACGAGTCCACGATCTTCGGAGCCGTGGGGATCGAGAAATCAACGACCTGCAGGCCCGCCTGCCCGTCCGCGACGTAGACGAAGTGTTCTTTCAGCGCGATTCGCACCGCCGCGCCAGGCGTGCGGAAGGGCGGCAACAACATGGGATCGATGGGATTCGTCACATCGAACAGCTGCAGAAGCCCTCCAGCCGCAAGCAGCACGACCCGGCGGCCTGACGACTCCGGGAGCACCTCGAGTTGTGCCCGTTGTGTGTTGTTCGGCGACCCAGACTGAGAAGTGCCCACAGGTTCGAACGAATCCTTCTTCGAGAGGTCGAAGACATAGAAGCCGGTTGGCCGGTCGGCGGCATATGCGAACGTGCCACTCGCCACGACGTCGGTCGAGAAACCATCGAGGAAGCCTGATCCGGTCAGCGACGGCCTGGCGGGATCGTCAACTCTGACGAAGTCAACGCCGGTGAGCGTGTCCGTGACCAGCGCGATGTCGCCAGAGACGAAGACGCTCTTGGCCTGACCGGGAGTCTTCAGCGATCCGCGGATCGTCGGCGTCCCGTTCCCCGCGACATCGAGAACGCCGAGACCCGACCGGTCGGCACTCACGTACGCCAGGCCATCGTGCACCCGAAAGCCCCAGATCCTGTCGGGAAAGGTATACGCGCCGATTGTCCGTGGCGTGTCAGGGCGCGAGATATCGACGACGGTCAGCGTGCCCGCCGTCGCGAGATACGCTCGATCGACCTGCGCTCGAATCAGTTCCGCCGCGATCGGAATCGTTCCGGCAAGCGTAAAGCGACCGGTCTGCGCCGCTGTCTCGCTCGTGAGGACGTGCCAGATCACAAGCGATATCGCCATTGCGGACCAGCGCGTCACGGCTTCGTCCCCTTCGCAATTCGGTACAGCTTCGACTGTGTCCGTATGAAGAGACTGCCTCGCGCAACTGCCGGCGTCGCCATCGTCATCTCATCAAGCGAGTTTCGTCCGAGCAGCTTGAACTCGGGTCCTGCCTGGATGACGTATGCGACACCGTCCTCGCTGAGGGCGAAGACCTTTCCGTTGTAGGCCCACGGCGACGCAGCAAATCCGCTCGCGCTGACGTCGAGACGCTGCCGCCCGTAGATCTGCTTGCCGGTCACTGCGTCATGGCAGAGCAGGAATCCGCGATCGAGAAGCGTGTAGTAGTGGCCGCGATACGCCAGTCCGGACGTTTGATAGCTGCCGAGCAGTGGTTGAAGCCACGCGATGTGCTGATTGCCGCTCTCGCCAGGCTTGAGCGAGATGTCCCCGTTCGCACCAGGGCGAACCGCGAAGACCGGCCTGCGCGGGCTGCCGGGATAACCGGAGCTGATATACACGAGGCCCGGCGAGATGACCGGCGTGGGGATGCTGCCAAAGTCCGACATGCCCGAGAGCTCCCATAGAAGCTGTCCATCGAGGCTGTATGACCTGACGCGTCCCGCCGCCGCTGTCACGATCTCCGTGCGTTGGCTGTTCTCCCAGACGACAGGTGTGGACCACCCTTCGAATTCTTCACGCTTCGATCTCCAGATCTCGTCGCCGGTCTGTGCATCGAAGGCAGCGATGAACGACTCGACTTTGTTGTCGCTCAGAATGTAAACGCGTCCCTTGTGCAGCAGCGGCGAGGCCGCCATTCCCCAGCCCTGCGCGCTCTCTTTTGGTCCGAGGTCTCTCGTCCAGACGACATCACCTTTCATGTCGAGCGCGGTGACGATCCCCAGGGTGCCGAAGTACACGTAGACGCGTTCGCCATCGGTGACCGGTGTCTCCGACGCATAGCTGTTCCTGGTGTGCCTGGCGATCGGAGGCTGCCCGTTGCGGACTTCGCGCTCCCAACGGACCTTGCCGGTATTGAAGTCGACGTCGTACACCATCCAGCGGTGTGATGCAGACGATTGCATCCGTCCGTTCTCAGTGGTCGGATCGGCGAGCCCTCGTGTCGGTGACGGTTCTTTGTCGGCGCTGATCGCGGACGTCAGGAAAACGTGGTCACCCCACACGACCGGCGAGCTCCAGCTTTGTCCCAGGATCTCAATCTTCCAGACGACGTTCTCGGTCTCGCTCCAGGTATCAGGCAGGGCAGGATCGTCATCGGCCACACCAGCGCTGGATCCGCGGAACTGTGGCCATCTGTCGGTCGCCTCGACGATTGACAGCAACGGCAGTGTCAATGCGAGGCTCGTGAGGAGGACAACTCGACGCACATCTCCCCCCTTGTGGCGAGGCGATGGCAGACAGTGTAGTTGAAGAAGTGCCGGTCTGGCGCGCGTCAGCGAGGAGTCCAGGTCTTCGCCGCCGGGTTGGGCGAACCAGACAGCGTGGCGATATCCGAGTCGACCATCATCGACACCAGACCATCGAACGAGACCGATGGCTCCCAGCCGAGCACACGCTTCGCCTTGGCCGCATCGCCGATCAAGTGATCGACTTCCGCCGGCCGCAGGAATGCCGGGTCGATGCGGACGTACTTCTGCCAGTCCAGGCCGACATGACCGAATGCCGTCTCGACCAGTTGACGAACCGAGTGCGAGACACCGGTGGCGATCACGTAGTCATCCGCCTGATCCTGCTGCAGCATCATCCACATCGCGCGCACATAGTCGCCCGCGAAGCCCCAGTCGCGGCATGCGTCGAGATTGCCGAGCGGCAGATGATCGGACAACCCGAGCTTGATGCGCGCGACGCCGTCGGTGACTTTCCTCGTCACGAACTCGAGCCCGCGCCGCGGCGACTCGTGATTGAACAGGATGCCGGACACCGCGAAGATGTTGAAGCTCTCGCGGTAGTTCACGGTGATGTAGTGACCGAAGACCTTCGAGACGCCGTAGGGACTTCGCGGATAGAACGGTGTCAGCTCGGTCTGCGGCACTTCGCGCACACGGCCGTACATCTCGCTTGAAGAGGCTTGATAGAGCTTGATCCCGGGGTCGAAGTGCCGAATGCACTCGAGCAGCCTGGTGACGCCCATCGCGTTGTAGTCACCGGTCAGCAATGGCTGATCCCAGGACGCCGGCACGAACGACATGGCTGCCAGGTTGTAGATTTCCTGCGGCTTGACGTCCTGAATCAGGCGCAGCAGCGACAACTGATCCAGCAGGTCCGCTGGCCGCAACGACACGCGATCGAGCAGGTGCTGGATTCGCCACAAGTTCGGCGAGCTCGAACGCCGCACGACGCCGATGACTTCGTAGCCCTTGTCGAGCAGGAGCTCGGCGAGGTAGGAACCATCCTGCCCGGTGATGCCGGTAATGACCGCGCGTTTAGCCATGGATGCTCTTCATTCTACTTACGCCGTAAGCGCGCCGCGAGTCGCGAGCCACCGGCGCAGCGCATCTTGCCATGGCGGCATCGTGAACCCCGCCTCCTCCAGCTTCGCAACCGACAACGCGCAGTAGCGCGGACGCGGCGCCTTCAACTTCAACTGGTCCATCGTCACTGGCGTGATACCCGGCCGGTCGTTTCCGATTAGCGAGGCCACTTCGCGAGCGACGTCGTACCACGTCGCGTGGCCGGAGTTGACGCAGTGATAGAGGCCAGGCGACGCGCCAGAGGTCACCAGGTGCCGTGTGGCGGCGGCGATATCCACGACGTAGCCTGGCGAGACGACGCGATCGGTGAACGCGCGAACTTCGCGGCCCTGCTGCAGGTTGCTGAGGATGCCGTCAAACGTACCGCGACGGCCGGTCCAGTTGAGAGGAGAACCGAAGAGGCTCTCCACGCGAAGCACATATGCGTGCGGCGCCTCGAGCGCGAACCACTCGCCCAGCAGCTTCGACGTGGCATACGTGCCACGAGGCGACGGGCGAGCATCCTCGGTGTACGGCGTGGTCGCCGAGCCATCGAAGACGAAATCGGTGCTGTAGTGCACGAATCGAGCGCCCGCATCCTCGGCGGCGCGAGCGAGGTTGCGAACCGCGAAGGCGTTGACGGCAAGGGCCTCAGAGGCGCGGTCCTCGGCGCCATCCACGTCGTTGAAGGCCGCACAGTTCACGATCAGGTGCGGCCTGGCCGCCTGCACCGCCTGAGTGACCGCTGCGGCAGACGTCACGTCCAGCGTCTGCCTGGTCTGTGCCGTGACTTCGAGTCCTTCGAACATCTTGACCACGGCTGCACCGAGTTGCCCGTGAGCGCCCGTGATCAGGACGCGTGTGATGGTTCCAGCGGCCGTGACTGGTACACTGTGATCCCGAAGCGGCGAGGGCATCTCCTCATCCTAATCCAGCCGTTGCGGCGTACACATATGGAACAAATCGACGTGGCAGTTATCGGCGGCGGTGTGGTGGGTCTGGCCGCCGCTCTCGCGATAGCCAATCGTGGACGGAGCGTCTGCATCCTGGAGCGCGAAGCGCGCCCGGGGCTCGGCACCAGCACTCACAACAGCCAGGTCATTCACGCCGGCATCTACTATCCCAAAGACAGTCTCAAGGCGCTCCACTGCCTCAACGGCGCGCACCTGCTCTACGAGTTCTGCGCGCAGCACAACATCCCCTATCGCCGAAGCGGAAAGCTGATCGTCGCGCAAGATGAGCACGAGGTGATGGCGCTCGAAGGCTTGATGGCGCGCGCGATCGACAACGGTGTCCAAGGGATGGAGATCGTCGAACAGGCGTTCATCCGCGAGCGCGAGCCGCACGTCAAGGCGAGGGTCGCGCTGTTCTCGCCGCACACCGGGATGCTCAACGCCGAGGCGCTGGTGCACACGCTCGCGCGGCTCTGCAAAGAGAAAGATGCGTTCCTGCTGCCTGGGTCGCCGCTCGAGGGCGCCGACGTGACGGCAGATGGCATCGAGTTGCGCACGCCGGCGGAATCGATCACGGCGCGCTCGGTGGTCAACGCCGCGGGACTCTATGCCGATGAAGTTTCGGCGATGCTCGGTGGAAAGGATTTTCGGATCTATCCCTGCCGGGGCGAGTACGCCGAGCTCGTGCCGGCAAAGCGCAGCCTCGTCAACGGGCTGGTCTATCCGCTGCCCCACACGCATGGACTCGGCGTGCATGTCACCAAGACTGTCGCCGGCAACGTCACGCTCGGGCCGACGGTCAAGTACCGGGATCGGAAAGACGACTACGAAGACGATCGCATTCCGCTCGAGGACTTTCTCGAGCCCGCGCAGCAACTGCTTCCTGAAATCACCATCGAGGACCTGCGGCTCGGCGGCAGCGGCATCCGGGCAAAGCTCCACCCTCCTGACGTGTCGTTCTCGGATTTCATGATTGAGCGGGATGATTTGAACCCGCGCCTGATTCAGGCCGCGGGCATCGAGTCGCCGGGGCTGACGTCGTGCCTGTCGATCGCGGAGCAGGTGGCGGGGCTGGTCGAAGAAACGCTCTAGTGAGCGACGAACTCGAGCGCGACGACGCCTTCGCCCGGCAGTGCGTCGATCGAGGGATAGGTCCTGAAGTGCCGGCCCATCATGTAGCCTTCGCGCCAGAAGGGATAGGGCAGGCCGCGCATTTTCCGCTGAGCGTTGCGCCCGAAGTAACCCGGCTCTGACTCACCGTAGACCGTCATCTCGCGCGGTTCACCAAGAATCGAGAACACGCGGTCGCGCAGCGACGAGGCGTCATAGAAGCGCTGGAAGAAATAGCGCCCGTCGGCATCCGGTTTCGCAAGGTTGTACTCGTCGTAGTCGCGAAACTGATCGTAGCCCTCCGCCGCACACGGGAGCGTGAGGAGCAACGCCCCTCCAGGTGCGAGCAGGTTCCTGACTCTGGCGAGCGCGGGTCCCTCGTTGACGATGTGCTCGAAGACGGAGACCGACGTGATCGCATCGAAACGCTCACCGTCGAGTCGAGACGATTCGATCGGCTCGTCACTGAAGCTGCACCGGCCCAATAGCGACAGCGCATCCGCCCACCGCCGCGTCGTCTCGAGATCCGACGTGTCTGGGTTGACCAACCACGCCCGTTCCACATGCGAGCGTCTCACGTAGGAGAGCGGAAGGAGCCTGGGCGACGAGATATCGAGGTAGTTCCGCACGCGGCGCAACCGCTGGAGCCGCGACCAGATCCAATCGAACTCGAAGTAGCGAGTCGAGTCCATCGGATAGAGCGCCAGCCGTCCCGCTTGCGCAACGAGCCCGCTGCCGCGCGTGACCAGACGAATCGCAGCGCTCACCGCCTCGAGATGGAACCGCATCCCCGGCGTGCCGATCGCTGTGGCTGCCAATGCATACGACGGTACGAGGACCACGCTCGCGAGCGCGTTCGCCGCGAGCGTCAGCGCGCTTGGTGTTCGCATCTCCACGCGCCGCACAAGCACTCGCGGTTCGTAGCGTTGGCTCATCGCGCGCTCAGCCCCCCACTCCACGAAGCTGCCACCAACACCGCACGCCAAGAAGTGCGCGCGCGAGCAGGCGCCTGGGATTGAGCGCGCCTGGCGCCACATGTGTCGCGTAGTACAGATACGCGCTCTGATGGAACGCCCGTATCGACGAACGCGGCGCCGTCCGGCTCGATTGACCGACCTTGTGCACCGCTCTGGCACCTGGCGCATATCGAATCGAGTAGCCCTGCCCGCGCAGACGGCGGCACAGATCGGCATCTTCCCAGTACATGAAGAACCGCTCGTCGAATCCGCCTGCGGCGAGAAATGCCTCACGCCGCACCAGCAGGCAGGCACCAGACAGCCAGTCAACGACGACGTTGGACGAACCGCTGCCCACAGCCTCCTCGACAACGACATTGCGCCGCGCGACGGGAAGAAAGGGCAGCAGGTTCCGAAGCGCTCCCGTCCGGCCGAAGAGCCCGGTCAGCATGTCCGGATCGCCACGCGCGCTTCCCTGCACGGCTCCATCAGGATCCAGGATGCGCGGCCCGACGATGGCGCATGCCGGGTCTGCGTCGAGGGCCACTCGCAGCGCCGCCGTGGCTCCCAACGCGAGCTGACAGTCCGGATTCAACAGAAGCAGCAGCGGTGCCTTTGACGCGGCGACCGCCTGGTTGACGGCGCGACCGAAGCCGACGTTCGTCGCATTGCGAATCAGCGTGGCCTGTGGAAACCCCTCCACGACGGTCGCGCTTCCGTCCGTCGAAGCGTTGTCCACGACAACCGCCTCCCATGCGATGCGGGCGCAGTCTGCCTGCACCGATCGGAGGGCGAGCTCGAGTTCGTGACCGGCGTTGTAGTTCACGACGATCGCCGAGATCTCGGGCGTCACCGGCCGCTCCCCGCCAGCTCCCCATCGAAGCGCTTCTCACGCAGCTTCGTCGACAGCCATCGCGTCTCGAGCAGCGGCTTGATCTGTGCGGCATCGACTCGGCGGGTTCGCTGAACGTGCCTGCGCTTTCGCAATGCATTTGGCAATCCGGCGATGGCGGCGAGCTTCGCGCGCACGAACGAGCCGAGCGCGCCGACGCGCGTGAAATGCACAGCCGCCGCGGCCACGTACATCACATGACTGGGCAAGGTCGTCAGCAGCAGCGAGGGCGGCGTGTTCTTCAGGTACAGCCATTCGAGATTACGCTGGCCGTGAAAGACCGCGAAGTCACTCACTCGCCCGATGGTTGCGCTTCCGTGATGGCGAACGACGGCGTCCGCCACATACCAGCACCGATACCCGAGCAGGCGCGCGCGGTACGAGAGATCGACATCTTCATGCGAGGCGAAGAAGTCCTCGTCGAACCCTCCCAGTTCGTCGAACACGCGCTTCGGCATCAGGCAGGCTGCGCCACAGACGCCGAAGACCTCCGCGGACTCCCCCGCCATCTCGACTCGCGCTCCATGGTGTCGCTTGAACGCGCCGCCGGACGACAGGTAGCTGTCGCCGGCGCTGTCGATGATTTGCGGGTCGTGCATGTACACGATTCGCGACGTCACGAGCGCAAAGCCAGCCTGCTCGTCGATACCGGCGAGGAGCGTCTGCAGCCACGTCGGCTCCGGTATCGTGTCGTTGTTCAGCAACGCAACGAACTGACCTCGGGCTTCGCGCACACCGGCGTTGTTGCCACCGGCAAACCCGCGATTCTCGGGCAACGACACGACTCGCACCAGCGGAAATCGCTCACGCACGTACTCGGACGTGCCATCTGCCGACGCGTTGTCCACGAGGATCGTTTCCGTGCGCATACCGACCTGCGCAGCAACGGCGTTCAGGCACGCATCGAGATACTGCCGGCCGTTCCAGGTGACGATGACGACGGAGATGAGCGGGTCGGATGTCATCCCTGCGCCACCCGCTGGTAGACATCGAGCGTGATGCGCGCGGTGCGGTCCCACGTGAACATCGCCGCGCGCGCGAGGCCGTCAGTGCGCAGCCGCGCTCTCAAGACCGAATCGGTCATCACGCGTACGATCGATTCTTCCCAGCCCTTCGAATCGTCCGGATCGAGAAGCAGGGCAGACTCTCCGACGACTTCGGGGATGGAAGCCGCACGTGCGGCGAGCACCGGCGTTCCGCTCGCCATGGCTTCGACCAGCGGCAGCCCGAAGCCCTCGTAGCGGGACGGATACACCAGCGCGGCAGCGCCGTGATACAGCGATCGCAAGGCCGATTCCGAGACGGCTCCCAGCCGAACGATCGTGTCTGGCGCACCTCTCGCTGCAGCCTCCGCCACCAGACGATCGCCAACCCCGCGATCGACACCCGCGAGCACCAGCGAGGGAGCTGGCGTCTCGAGCCGTCGCCGCGCCGCCATCAATCCCTTCACGACCACCTGGAGATTCCGTCTCTCGTGAAGATCGCCAACGTGCAGGAGGTACGGTGCGACGACTCCCGCTGGCAACGACAGCGGTGCGCTGCCCTCGTCGAAATCGGCTGCGGCCCCCAACGGCGCCACGGTAATACGATCGTGACCGATGTCGTAGGCCGCTGCGATCTCGCCGCGCGAGAACTCGGAGTCGGTGAGGATGTGTGCCGCCGCGCGAGCGCTTTGCCGGTAGAACGCCCGCCGCAGCCAGTCACGGCGATAGGGATACCACTCGGGATGACGTTCGTAGCTGACGTCGTGAATCGTCAGGACGACGGGCACGGCGGAATGGAGCGGCGCCGTGTAGGCAGGGGCGTGGATCAGATCGACGGCCGCGCGTCGGGCCGCACGCGGAAGACCAACGGCGGCCCACCCCAGGTTCGTCGGCGGGTGCCACGGCTCGGAGACGCGCCGCACTCCCGCAGGCGGCGATCCGTCCGACCCGCCGAGCGCGATCACGTCGATCGGCGCGCCAAGCGACAGCAGCGCAGGCACCAACTCCGACACATACCGGCGCACGCCGGCAGCTGGTGAGGTGAACGCCCGACCGTCTATTCCTATTCGGAGGCTACGCAAGCAATGCAAAAGTCACAATGCCAAATGCAAATCGAATACAAAACATGTGGATAGTGTTTGCATCCTGCATTTTGCCTTTTGCATTACAGAGCTCAGGTGATCTTCATGTCCAGCCTGCGGACCGGACGCTGGAGACGTGTGCAGATATCACGGATGCGAACCTCGAGCTTCCCGTTGATAGACGGACTGCTCAGCAACACTTCGTCCACGGAATACCGGTGCACCGTGTGCTCGAGCTCTTCGATCGAGCCGCGGACGGGCACGCCGACGATCCAGCGGTGCGCCTTCATCGGGTCGTCGTCGATGAATCCCACCGGGTTCATCTTCCACGCGGGGTTGGCGCGCATCTCTCGCACGAGCATGCGGCCGAATCCGCCGGCGCCGTACACGAGCACGCGACGATGCCGCCGGTTTCGTGATGACGCCACCTGGTTCATCGTCCTGAAAGACGCGCGCGTTCCGAGGATGGCCAGCGTCAACAAGAGACCGTCGACGACGAGGACGACGCGCGAGGATCCCTGACCGCGATAGAGGTAGTAAGCAATGGCTACAGTCAGCAGCGATCCCATGCCGACGCCCCGTGCCACGGCAGTCAGATCGCGAAACCCGAAGGTTTCCCACGACCGTCGATAGAGACCAGAGGTATAGAGCGCAGCGAGCTTGACGCCGAGGACGAGCGGCAGCGACGCCGTGAAGTACGGAAGAAACGCCAGCAACTCGTCGCCTTCGAACCGCAGACGGAACGCCGCGTAATAGCAGACGGTGATGAGAACCAGATCGAGCAGCACCTCGCCGACGTGCCACTTGAACGCAAGGTCCTTGAGAAACGGCGCGAACGACGATTTCTGCAGTGCCTTGAAGTCTTCCGCGTTGTAGGCCGGGACGCGCGCGAGGTAAATGCCAGTGAGGATGACGAGCACTCCAAACACCGCCACCACGAGCATCGGCTCGATGGTGTTCCACCTGACCAGGACCCACGCAGTCAGCCCGCCGAGGAGACCGAGCGCGTAGAGAATGCGGACCGCAGTCCGTTCCGAAAAACCTACCGACACCAGGCGATGCGAAACGTGATCGGTTCCACCACGCGTGGCGCTGCGTCCCGCGAGTCGCCGTAACACGAGAACGAACGCGGTATCGAAAAGCGGCACGACCAGGATCAGCGCAGCCAGCACCGTCGGGCTGACGAAGGCGATCCGCGCGTGGAAGACCGGAACAAGTGAGACGCCACCGAGAATCGCGCCGATGAACAGGCTGCCGCAGTCGCCCATGAACAGCCGCGCCCGCGGCCGGTTCCAGTAGAGAAACCCAGCAAGCGCCCCGGCCAAAGCGATGAGCAGGACGAACAACCCGACTCCGAGCGAGGGTCCGAGCAGCGCAGCCACGAATCCGGTCGCGATGAGCGCCACGCCGGCCGCCAGACCGTCCATGTTGTCGAGGAGGTTGAATGCGTGACACAGGCCGGCAAACCAGATCGTGCCGATCAGCGTGTAGCTGGATGGCAGCGCGCCGTCGGGCTCGATCCCGGCCAGCGCAAACACGAGGAATGCGCCGACAGCGAGCGACGCGACGAGCTTGGCTACTGGTGAGAGCTGAAGACGATCGTCGAAGAGCCCGACGGTGAACATCGCCAGGCCGGCCACGAGCACCGCCAGCCACTCGACGAGGTCGACCTGGAGCAACGGACCCGCCGCTCCAACACTGAATCCCGCAACCGTCGCCACCACGATGGCGATTCCGCCCATCGTCGGCGTCGTCGCGCTGTGCCAGCGATCGGGCCGGGGCGGCACGACCGCACCGAAGACTGGAGCCAGGCGTCGCACGCCCGCGCCGACCGCTACAGCGGTCGCGGTGGCGACGAGGAGGCTGATGAGCGCAATCACACGGAATCGTTCACGGGCTGACCAACTCGGACGGACGTGACGCGGTACTGTCTCCGAGGACGAATGGCGTCCCTCGCAAGATGCCGTTGCAGATGGTATCCAATCCCGCCGACTCGCCGGGAAGAAGATGACGCAGGCTGTTCAGCCTCAACCGGTAGATCGAATTCCCTGCATGCGGCTCGATGAACGCCAGCGGGATCATACGATTGAAGAAGAAGTGGTAGGCATAGCGGCGGGCCCGCGCCATCATCCCGGCATCGAGCCTGGACGCGAACGGAAGCCCGTCGAGAATCCTGAAGTACTCCTCCGGCGAACTGGCGTCGCAGGTGAGCCCTTTATTGCGAATCCACGCTTCGCCCGCGACGATGACCGGGATGCCCCGGCTCGTGAGCTCGACACCGGTCTTGGTGCCGTAGATGATGACGCTGTTGCACAGCGACATCAGCGCATACGTACTCAGCTCACTTTCGGGCGGCACCACGACGATGTTGGGCGAAAGGTTCGGGATCACCTTCTTCAGCTCGCCAAGGATCGGCTGTCGTGACGGTGGGAACCCGCTGATCTCCGCCGGATGCACGCGAATCAGCAACTGCAGATCGCGCCGTGTCTCGAAGTACCGACACGTCTGCACGAGCCAGTCGAGCATGCTGTTGAACGCGTTGGCCGGATAGTGCAGCTGCGCGTCCCACGCCACGTTGGTGAGAAGGCCAATCACAGGCTTCGATGAATCGAGCCCGATCAGTGACGGGAGCTCTTTGGGATCGTTCTTCTTTGCACGATGGAACACGATCCAGTCAAAGAGACCCTCACGCCGGCTCGAGAGGTAGTGCATCAGCTCCTGATCCTGTTGCGGCGACAGCTCGGTCTCCTCCCACCGCTCACGCGGCTCGCTCATCAGGGTGTGATGGTAGGTGTCGTTGTGGCTGAAGATGAATCGCCGCTTGCGGTAGGCGACGTTCCACGTCGAGACCTGTACGCCCTCCTGCCGCGCAACCTCGCCGACGATGCCCCACGGCACGTAGATGCCGTGTGTGAAGACCGCCGACGAGAACGAGATCGATCGCAGCAGCCGGCGTGTCGCAAAGGCCACGCGCAGCGCAGACTCGAAATACCGACGCAGAATCGGTTCCGCCAGCGGCTCGTCGTCGAGCGCGCCGGTCGCGAAGAACCTGAGCGTGCCGGCATGCGCATGCTCTCCGATGACGAGACCATCGAGCGTGTAGGCGTGAATCTCACTCGCAGGGATCGCGTTCGCGATGCGTCTTGCTTCGGCCCGATCGTCCGGGCGGAGCCACTCGCTGAACTTGTGAACGGTGATGCCAAGCTCGCGGTACACGCGCTCGGCAGGAGAGAAGCAGTTGCGACACAGGTCTTCGGCGGGACCGTGTTCTGCGAAGCGGCTCAGGTCCGGATAGAGCGATGCGTCGCACTCGGCGCATGCGGTCATTGCGCCGTCGCACAGCAGTGCGTGCACCTCGGCGCCACGGAACGTCAACGCGGCCGAGAGCGCGCTTTCGAGCGTCGCGGCGTGCGCGTACGACCCGATCGCGGTCGCCATCAGCACACGCGGCCCACCCTGAGCGCCGGCGCGCGCAGACTGCCATAACTCCGCTTCGGGCTCGATCAGCGAGCGCCAGTCCGGATACGCCCCGGCGCGCGCGTAGTACCAGCGCCGCGCCAGCCGTGAGGCGCGCCACAGGCGTGGGAAATGCCGGATGCCTCGCTTCATGCGCGAACGGGATCTTCCGCCCGCCCGGCGCGGGCTTCGTCGATCAATCGGATGAATTCGTCTGCGGGTGGCAGTTCGGGAAACGCACGCCACGGGTGGTGCGACTCGAGCTCGACGAGGGAGTATCCGCCCGTGGCCACGGCGACGGTACGCGCACCGATCGCGTTCGCACAGTGGATGTCGTGCGGAGTGTCGCCGACGACAAACACGGCATGATCCAGGATCGGACCCGCGCGCCTGGCGAGATCGAGCGCTCGCCCGGCGATGACCGAACGCTCGCTTGCGTCCTCGGCGAAGGCACCATCGGGAAAGTACCTGAACAGGTCGTAGTGCGTGAGCTTGGCTCGCGCGCCACCGCGGGTGTTGCCCGTCAGCAGGTACGAACGGACATCATCTCGGTGTTGGAGCGTATCGAGAATCTCCCGCACGTTGGGAAGCACACGCCCCTGCTTGAGCGGCAGCGCCTCGGGAAGTAGATCCTCGTAGCGTTTCACCATGCGGCGGATCGTGTCCTCGCTGGCCTCGACGCCGAGCAGCTCGAACGTACGGACGGCGATCTGGTAGTCCGTCAATCCGGCTATGCGAAATTTGGCCAGCTCGAAGTCGCGGCCGACGACTTCCCTGACCGCTTCTTCCCAGGCAGGCACGCCTGCCTTACCCGTGGTCAGGAGCGTGCCGTCGATATCCCAGAACAGAACAATCATGCGATTTGCGGGACGACGTAGCGCATGCTCTTCACGAGGCTGGCCACATCCAGCTTGTGGTGCGCCAGGACTTCGTCGTTGGTGCCGCACTCGGGCAGCGCCTGCACACCGACGCGAAGAATCCGCGGCGTGGGCTCGAGCGCGAGCTCGGCGATGGCGGTCGCGAGCATCTCGCCCTGACCGCCTTTCAGATAGTGATTGTCGAGCGTGAGGATGTAGCGGCGGCCGCCGATCACCTCACGCAGCCATCGCGGATCCACCCGGTTGAGCCACGGCAGGTTCACCAGGCGTACGCTCGCGCCAGAGCTCTGCTCGACCTCCTCTGCGGCTTCGAACGCATTCGCCAGGAGCCACGGACCATAGCCGAAGACGACGGCATCGTTGCCGTCGCGCACGACCCAGCCTCGTCCCGGCTCGACTTTGTGCTGATGCGGATATGCGAACGGCACCGGCCACTTCACCGACACCAGACGCAGATACATGCTGTCGGGTGCGGCATTGACGGCGTAGTCGAGTAGAGACTGCACCTCGGCTTCGAGCGCCGGTTCGACGAGCGAGAGGTTCGCGACGCCGCGCAACGCCGAGATGTCCCGCACGGACTGGTGTGAGTGGCCCGGGCCTCCAGGAATCAGGCCGGCAAGCGAACCGACGTAGACGACCTTCGTGCCCTCGCTGCACTGGTTGTAGATCTGCTCGTTCGG
>Ga0070674_100000984_pt1 | contig 14836 bp, 9 predicted proteins | sample KBSM33metaG_FD_65344 | JGI IMG/M metagenome (GOLD analysis project Ga0070674, IMG submission 65344) | Miscanthus rhizosphere microbial communities from Kellogg Biological Station, Michigan, USA - KBS M3-3 metaG | ecosystem: Host-associated > Plants > Roots > Rhizosphere > Soil ... | reverse complement strand
GGCCGAGCTGATTCGCGGCCTGGGCGCGGCGCACGTCATCGAGTTCAAGCTGGAGGACGGCGCCGCGGCCCTGGCCGAGCGCGATCTGCTGGCGCTGCCGGCGGTGACCGGCGCGCGGCTGTCCGAGGACGGGTTGTGCGCGCTGACCGTGTCCGAACCGGCGCGCGCGCTGCCCGCGTTGATCGGCCTGGTCTCGGGACGGGGGGCCGCGCTGGGGCGGCTGGAGACGCGGCACGCGACGTTGGAGGACGTGTTCGTCACGCTGACGGGCCGGCACCTGCGCGATGGCTGAAGAAAGAACCGCGCGCAACCATCCGGTCCTGCAGCTGACGTTGATGCGGCTGCGCGAGCTGCGCCGCGAGCCGGGCACATTGTTCTGGGTGTTCGGCTTCCCGATCTTGATGTCGATCGCGCTCGGCCTGGCGTTTCGCAGCACCGGGCCCGAGCCGATCCGCGTCGGTGTGCTGCCCGGCGTGTCCGCGGAGGTCGCGGGCGCGCTCACGGCGGGCGGCGTGACGGTGAAGCCGCTCGACGAAGCGGCGGCGCGCAACGAGCTGCGGGCGGGCCGCGTCGCGGTCGTGCTGGTGCCGCCGCCCTCCGCCGGCGCGGCGCTGGGATATCGCTACGACGACAAGCGTCCCGAGTCGCGGCTGGGCCGCGCGGTCGTCGACGACATCCTTCAGCGCGCCGCCGGCCGGCGCGACCCGCGTGCCGTCCAGGACGAGCTGGTGCGCGAGCGCGGCGCGCGTTACATCGACTTTCTGATCCCCGGGCTGATCGGGATGAACCTCATGTCGGGATCGATGTGGGGCATCGGCTGGGTGCTGGTGAACATGCGCGTCCGCAAGCTGCTGAAGCGCCTGCTGGCCGCGCCGATGCGGCGGCGGCACCTGATGTACGCGCAGGCGCTGGCGCGGCTGGTGATGATCCCGATCGAGATGGTGGTGATCCTGGTGTTCGCCCGGCTGGCGTTCGACGTGCGCATGGCGGGTTCGTGGCCGGCGCTGGCGCTGGTCAGCGTGACGGGCAGCGCCAGCTTCGCGGGCCTCGCGATCCTGGTGGCCAGCCGCGCGCAGAACAGCGAGACCGTCAGCGGCCTGATGAACCTGGTGATGCTGCCCATGTTCGTCCTGTCGGGCGTCTTCTTCTCGTCGGACCACTTTCCCGCCTTCATGCAGCCGGCGATCAACGCGCTGCCCTTGACCGCGCTCTGCAATGGACTGCGCGCCGTCATCATCGATGGCGCGGGCATCGCCGGCATCGCGGGGTCGGTCATCGTGATGGCGATCTGGGGCGCAATCAGCTTCGTCGTCGGGATGCGTTTGTTTCGCTGGGGCTGAGGTTCGAAGCGGGCGACAGCAGCGCCGCCAGCCTGGCAGGGAAAAAGGCGCTAGACCGCTTGGAACGATCCAGCGATCGCCTCGAGTGCCGAATCCGCGCGTCCGCGGGACGCCATCGCGCGGGCGTTGTAGCGGTTCTTGCGGCAGCCTTCGAGCCCGCGCGAAATCGGGGCAGCCGCCGATGATGTAGCCTGCAGAGCGGCAATTCAGCTAACGCGCGACGCGAACGCCAAGGCTCGAACAACCCGGCCCGTCGCTTGTTTGGCGCCCCGCGGACGCGCGGATTCGGCGCCACGCGCTAAGGATCAATTGCGCTGACGTCGACTCACATCGCACTAGGCGTCGACGCGCTTCAAGTCGATGCGGCGGAGGTCGCCCGCAACGGCAGAGCAGACGATGGCGATCAGGAAGATGTCGAAGGGGATCCGGTAGCGGACCTCGCCGGTGGCGTAGGCGACGGTGAGCGTCAGTGCCGCGATGGGGGCGAGCAGCATCGCCGTCCGGCTGGTCAGGGCTGTGCGCCAGCCGCGCCGGAGGATCCCCGCGCAGATGGGGACCAGCGGCACGAAGAGGAACGCGAGGAAGATGTATTGCGAGAGGTGCGTCCACACCCAGGTCGGGTGCCCGTAGCCGGGCCACATACCGGAGCCGAAGAACAGGTCGTAGATGTGATCGAGGGACAGCACCGCCGCTTCGGCCGGGTGCGCGCCGATCCAGCGCCATGCCTCCCGGCTGTTGGCCTCGCTGTCGTTGTACTGGAACGGAACGCGCGCGCTCCCCTCGTAGCGGCGCAGGTACGATCCCGGGCTGCCGAAGCGCGCGCCACCGTCGCCGCCGGGCGGATTCCAGTCGATGGCGCCGACGCGGCCGTAGTGGCCCAGCAGAAAGTCCGCGCCGATCTTGTTCCCGCTGACGCAGAAACGTCCGCGGTTCGCGTGCGTGCACGCCCGCGCCTGCACGGCCAGCAACGGCATCGCGGCGATCCCGGCGACCGCCCAGCGGATCGCCCACGGTTGCAGCCGCTTGAGCCGCGCGCGCGCGTCGACGCCTGGCAGCGCCAGCAACAGCGCGACGCCTTCGACAACGGCCAGCAGAAATGCCGCGGGCAGCGCCACTGACTTGAACGCGGTCGCCACCGACAGGGTGACGCCGCTCGCGGCCGCGAGCATCAGCGCCACCTTCGGGCGTCGCACCCGGTAGATCGTGAACAGCAGGGTGAACGAAACGGCGAGCCAGAAAATGAAGTGGATCTCGGTCAGGAACAGCGCGCCGTACTCGATGAACGGGAAGTACAGGCTCGCGAACATGCTGGCGAGCAGACCGGTGCGACGCCCATAGGCGGCGGCCCCCAGCAGACCAACCGCCGGCGGCACCAGGCAGGAGAGGACGAATTGCAGGTAGACGACGCGCACGAGCGAGCCGCCCTCCGAGGTCAGAAACGCGAGCAGCGCGGGATAGCCGAGCGGGTGCGTGACATCCCACGGGTCGACCGGTCCGTGCATGGCCGCGTACTTCTTCGAGAGCGACACGTAGAAAAACATGTCCGAGGTGACGAAGTTCTCGGGCGGCTGCACGTGGAACGTGTAGATCGCGCGCAACGCGATTCCGCACAGGTAAACCAGGCCGGCCAGCAGCCACGGGTTGGCCAGCAGACCGCCCGCGCGGGTGGACGGGGCGCGGTCAGGCACGTTCGGGCAACCCGTCGACGCGCGCGAGATCACCGACGACGTACGCGCACGCGATCACGATGAAGAAAACGTCGAACGGTATGCGGTAGCGCACCTCGCCGGTCGCGATCATGACCGTGAGGGTCAGCGCCGCGATCGGCGCCAGCGCCAGCGCGGTCTGACTGGTCAAGGTGGCGCGCGGGCCGCGCTTCACCAGCCGGGCGCACGCCAGCACCGTCGGTATCAACAGGAACACGATGAACACGTACTGCGACAGGTTCCCGAACGGCCACGACCCGCTGTTGAACGTCGGCCAGGCCGAGGACCCGAAGAAGGTGTCGTACACGTGATCGAGCGACAGCACGATCGCCTCTCCCGGATGCTTGCCGATCCAGCGCCAGGCCTCCGCGGCGTTCGCCGCGTTGTCGGTCATCGAGAAGTGCACGGTCACGTGATCGTCGTAGTGCCGCAGCAGGGCCCCGGGGCTGCCGAACCGGAACTGGTCGTGGCCTTCGGTCCTCCATTCGATGTCGGCGATCCGACCGTAGTGGCCGAGCAGGAAGTCCGAGCCGGCCTTGTTCCCGGTGACGCAGAACTTGCCGTCGTTGGCGCGGGTGCACACGCGCGCCAGCGCGCCCAGCAGCGGCGCCGCCGCCACGGCCACCAGCACGCAGCGAACCAGCCACGGCTTCAGGCGCGCGACCAACGACGCCGGCGCGCCGTCTCGCGGGCGCGCGAGCGCGGCCGCGATCCCGTCGGCCAGGAAGAAGACGAACGCGGCAGGCAGCGCGACGGACTTCAGCGACGTGGCGATCGAGAGCGCGACGCCGCCACCCAGCGCCAGCGCGATCGCGATGGCGCGGCGCCGGACGCGGCGGGCGCCGAAGAAGCCCGCGAACGCCAGCGTCAGCCAGAAGATGAAGTGGATCTCCGACAGGAAGAGGGCGCCGTACTCGATGAACGAGAAGTACAGGCTGGTGAACACGACAGCCAGCAAGCCCGTGCGGCGTCCGTATGCGGCCAGGCCGAGCGCGCCGACGGCGAGGGGCACAAGGCAGCAGATGACGAGCTGGAAGCTGACGGCGCGTCCGAGGTCGTACGTGCTCGACATCAGAGCCGAGAGCAGCGTCGCGTAGCCAAGCGGGTGGGTCACGTCGGGCCGGCTCAGCGGCACCTGCGCCACCATCCGCCGCGCCAGGCCCACGTAAAGCCCCATGTCCGAGTAGATGAAGTTCTCGGGCCGCTGGAGGCTGAGCGTGTAGATCAGCCGGATGCCGATCCCGCACGCGTAAACGAGAGCCGCCCACAGCAGCGCCGGCATCGCGTACAGGCGGCGAAGAAAATTCACGCGCGCGACCCCGCGAGGCTCAAGGGCTGGATCGCCAGGGGGTCGGCTTCAGCGGCGAAGTCGCCGACGGCAAATGCGCACACGATGACGATGAAGAATACGTCGAACGGGATCCGGTAGCGAACTTCGCCGGTCGCGATCGCGACGGTGACGGTCAGGGCGGCGATCGGCGCGAACACCAGGGCGGTGCGGCTGGTCGCCACCACGCGCGCCCCGCGCCTGGCCAGCGCCGCGCCCACCAGCAGCGTCGGGAAGAACAGGAGGGCGATGAACACGTACTGCGACAGCTGCGCGAGCGGCCAGGACGAATGTTCGAAGCTGGGCCACATCGCCGGGCCCAGGAACGTGTCGTAGACGTGATCCAGCGAGAGGACGATCGCCTCGCCCGGGTGGGCGCCAATCCACCTCCAGGCCGCCGCGGTGTTGGCGGGGCCGTCGGTCATCGCGAACGGGACGCGCGCCCGGTCGTTGTGGTGGCGAAGGTAAGCGCCGGGGCTGCCGAACTGGACGAAGTCGTAGCCCTCGGGCTTCCACTCGATGCTGGCGACGCGGCCGTAGTGGCCGAGCAGGAAGTCCGAGGCCATCTTGTTCCCGGTCACGCAGACGTTGCCGCGGTTGGCGCGGGTGCACGCGCGCGCCTGCACCGCCAGCAGAGGTGCCGCCGCGACCGCGACCACGGCCCCGCGCACCAGCCACGGCTTGAAGCGCGCGAACGAGAGCGGCGCACGCCCGGCCGCGGGGCGCGCGATCGCCAGGGCCGCGCCCTCCATCGCGAAGAAGAACAGGGCAGCGGGCAGCGCCACCGACTTGAACGCCGCCGCCACCGACAGCGCGATCCCGCCGGCCGCGGCCAGCGCCAGGGCGGCGCCGCGCCGTTCGGTCCGGCGCGCCGCGAACAGCGCCGCGAATGCCAGCGTCAGCGACAAGATGAAGTAGATCTCCGAGAGAAACAGGGCGCCGTATTCGATGAAGGGAAAGTAGAGGCTGCCGAACGCGAACGCCAGCAGTCCCGTGCGCCGCCCGTACGCGGCGGCGCCCAGCAGTCCCAGCGCGGGCGGCACCAGACAGCTCACGACGAACTGCAGGCTGGCGGCGCGCGCCAGCGATCCGCCGCCCGAGATGAGAAACGAGAGCAGCATCGGGTAACCGAGCGGGTGGCTGACATCCCACGGCATCAGCGGCCCCGCCGTGGTCGCGAGCCGGCGCGCGAGCGTCACGTAGAAGTACATGTCCGAGCCGATGAAGTTCTCGGGCGGGTGGGCGGCGAACGTGTAGAACGCGCGGATCGCGACGCCGCACGCGTACACCAGCAGCACCCACACCAGGGGCCGCTTCAGGACGGTGCGGGCGGGGGTGTTCGGCAACGGGCTGAAACTACCATCAGGGCGGCAGCGAAACGTAGGGCGTCGCGAGGCGCGGATCGGGATAGCGCCATGCCCCCTGGGCGTTGCGCACCTCGACCGCGAACAGCGCGCCCGTCCCTTCGCCGGCGATGGCGGCGGTGTAGCTGCCGTCGCCGGCGGGTGATGCATCGACGGCCACGAAGTCCCGCTCGCTGTCGAAAGGCTTCCACAGCACGCGCACCGTCGCGTTGACGGGCAGGGCTGCGCCGAAACGGACGCGCACGTTCCAGCTGGCCGCGGTGGCGACGGCGGGCGTGACGGAGATGTCACCCAGGCCCGGTCCCGCGGCGCGCGGCGACGCGAGCCACACCCGGGGATCCGGCAGCGTCCCCGAAAACGCCGGCGGCGACGCGGCCATCGCCGCGGCGGCGGCGTCCAGCGCCGCGGTGTCGTCGGCCAGCTTCGGGATCGCGGCCGCCCAGTGAAACGGGTCGAAGCCCAGCGCGGACATCCGGAGACGTTCGTGAAACGGCAGGATGTAGTCCGTGTCGTCGGCGAGCGCGCGCCACGCGACGGCCGCGGCCGCGGTCTCGTCGCGCGCCGCCGCCAGCCAATCGGCGCGGCCGGTGCGTTGATACACCGCGAGCGCGGTCGCGCCGCGCAGCTTGTGGCCGAAGTAGCGCCCGAGATCCGCGAGCGCCAGACATTCGCGCGCCATGTCGCGCGCCAGCGGGTTGTCGCGAATCACGTCCTGATCAGCCGCGGCCAGCGCGTCCATCGTCAGCTGCGCGTCGTTCAGCATGTCGGCGGCGAGGTCGATCGGCGACAGCCGCGCGGTCGCGATTCCGCCCACGAGGTCGGCCGCCGCCTCCGCCGACGACGCGACCGCGAACGTGTCGAACGGGGTCGGGTTCGCCAGGGTGGGCCAATTGTCCATCCCGGGATCGAAGGCGTGCGCCCACTCCGCGATCGACCCGGCCAGCTCCAGCTCGGGCGCGAAACTACGCGAATCGGGCCCCAGGTTGTGAGCGGTCATCAGCCACGGGACGATCTGGCTGGCCGTCTGCAGCGCGGGCCAGAGGCTGTCGGTCCCGGCCTCGCGCGCGGCGATGGCGCGGAACGTCGCTTCGGGCGTCGCGGGATCGTAGCCCAGCCGGCCCCACATCAAGTACATGAGGTCGTCGCGCGTGAACGCCCACGGCGAGAACCGATCCTCGGCGTTCGCATGATAGAAGTCGCGCTGGGGCGTGTAGGCTGTCGGCGGCTCCAGCGTGAAGCCGCGGACCTGCGGCGAGATCCCCATCGATCCCAGCACGCGCGCCGTGAGCGGATACGACGCCGACCGGAAGATCCGGTGCGTCCCGCCGGCGCGAACCTGAAACACGAACTGCCACGGGTCGGGCGGGTTCAGGAAGCCCTGGTACGAGTACGACGCCCAGGTGGTCCAGACGCCGCCCGCGATCGGGTAGGGCGGGCCCAGGTGCTCGCCGTTGAACTTCGCCTCCAGCACCATGTCCGGCCCGACCGCGGCCCCCAGCGTGAGGATGTCCGCCTTGGGCGTCACCCACGAGCGCGTGTAGATCGAGACACCGGTGGCCGCCTGCTTGACGCCCGCGACGAACGTATCGACGTACCAGCTGGCCGCCTCACCGCTCTCGCCGATGCGGAACCCCAGCATCGCCAGGCCGGGCGCGCGCGTGGCGAGGTCGGCCGCCGCCTCGCGCACGTACACCTTCAGCTCGTCGTGGGTGGCGATCCCGGCGGCGCCGGCCGAGTAAGTCATCAAGCCGACGCGGATACCGCGCGCGCGGGCCATCGCGATCACGCGGTTCAGCCGGGCGAGGTTGCGATCGCGATCGGGCACGCCGACGGCGGGGAACGTCGTCGACTTCGCGACGTAGGGCAGGATGTTGGGAAAGCCCGTCGTCCCCAGATCGTACATGCCGTGGATGTCGAGCAGGTCGATGCGCGCGTGCGCGAGCAGGTCCAGGTAGTCGCGCCAGAACCCCTCGTCGTGGAACCACCATTCGGGCTCCGGCTGATCGGGGTCGGGCAACACCCAGAAGAGGTTCGACGCGCGGATCGAGATCGACGGCGCTCCGCGCAGCGTGGTGGCGGGCGGGACCGCGTCGCCACCGTGCAGCCGCAGCCGCTCGGCCAGCTCGAGCGCACCGTACATCGCGCCCACGGCGTCGCGTCCGACGACCCAGGTGGCGCCGTCGATCAGCGAAATGGCGTACGACTCGGCACGCGAATCGACCAGCGGCGCCAGCTTCGCGGCCGCGGGGCGCGTGGCTGTCTCGGCGACGGTCGCGAGCTCGATCGACCGCGCCACGCCCGCTTCGGCCAGCGCTTGATCCAGCGCGCAGCGGCCGTAGTCGATCGGCGTCGTCGGATCGTGAGCGTCGGGGCAACGGACCGTCCACGCCCACGGCGGCGAGCCTGCCGGCATGCCCGCATCGCCGGCCGCGCCGCTCGCGCCGCCGGTGCCCGCGCCGCCACCGCCGCTGTTTCCCGCCGTGCCGCCCGCGCCGCCACCGATCCCGCCGCCGCCCAGTCCTCCCGGAGCGCCGTCATTCTTGTCCTTCGGGGGCGGGCCGTTACAGGCGACGACGACGGCCGTCAGGCCGAGAGCGCAGGCCGTCCGCAACACGCGCGCAACCACCGCCCGACGCTAGCATGGGCCCGCCGCGTTCACGTGCCCGCCCTGCCGGCGGCGCTTCCGGCTTTACCGGTCGCGCCGCCGGTCCCCCACGCCACCCGCACCCGCCGTTACGTCCGCCAATCCCTGTGGCGCTTCCGCCGTTCCCACCCACTACCGCCCGTACCCGTCGCGCCGCCTCCCGCACCCACCGGTCGTTTCCACGCACCCGCCGCCGCCCGAACGACCGGCGCTCCCACCAGAGCCGCCGCCTGGACGAGTCCTTCCCATCGCGCGCGGAAGCTATAGATGTCGCCCGCAGACCGCAAGCGACGATTGCGGTCGCACCGTGCGGTTTTTTGCCGCGCTTCGTGCGTTTTTTTGCGCGCCGCTGTGCGGCGATTTCGCGCGCCCTAGCGAGCGACTACGCGTGACCCGAGGCGTGGACGCGGAAGGCGAGCTTGCCCAGGTGGTGCTTGTCGATCTCGCGGTGCGCCACGGCCGCGTCTTCGAGACGGTAGACGCGCCCGAGCTCGACGTGAAACCGCGCCGAACCGATCAGACGATTGAGGCGATTGAACGCATCGAGATCGGGCGTGCCGTCGTAGGCGTGCGATTCGATCCCGTCGGGCACGCGCGGTTCGGGCTCGACGCCGTTCGGATAAGCGACCCGGCCGCCTTGCTTGACCGCGGCCAGCGCTTCGGGCAACCCCCTGCTGCTCGTCAGCACCAGCGCGGCGTCGAGACCGTCGGGGGCGAAGTCGCGCGCGGCGGCGGCCGCGTCTTCGCGGTGCCCATCGATCGCGTGGTCGGCGCCCAGCCGGCGAACCAGCGCGACGCCGTCCGCGCCCGACGCGACGGCCAGCACGTCCACGCCGATTCGCTTCGCGAGCTGAACGGCCAGGTGGCCGATGCCGCCGCTCGCGCCGAAGATCATCAACGTCTGGCCGGGCTCCAGCTGCAGCTCGTCTTCGAGACCGCGCAGCGCCGTGACGCCGTCCGCGCCCAGCGCGCCCGCCTCGGCCAGCTTCATGCCGGGAGGAACGGGCGCGACGTTGTCCTCGTGCACGGCGACGTACTCGGCGTAGAACCCGCCGTCCATCGAATAGGCGTAGACGCGCTCGCCGACACGGAACCGCGTCACCCGATCACCAACCGCGACGACGGTTCCCGCACCGTCGTTGCCGATCACGCGCGGGAACCGCCGCGCGGCCGTCGGGATCTCGCCCTCGCGGACGTAGGGGTCCCAGACGCCGATGCCGGCGGTGTCCAGCTGGATGAGGACGTCGTGCGCCCGCGGTTTCGGCACCGGTAGAGACCGCGTGTGGATGACTTCCGGACCGCCGAAGCGATCGATGGCGGCCGCCTTCATCGTGTCGGGAATGGATGGCTTCACGGTCGACTTCCCCCCCGCGCGGACGCCCCGAGATCGAATCTGGACATGCATCGGGGACCGTCCAGTCGGCGCTTCAGGGATTGCGACCGACAAAACGCACGAGGCCGATGGCCGAGGCCCGTGTCGGATCTCTGGCGCGAGCGCCGTCACGCCATTCAAGAATCCTGAACATGTCGCCGATTCCGTGCGTCAGAGCCGCGGCGTCCGTGCCGTGCCACGGCCGCCTGTGGAGGAAACTTGATGGAACGGTTGAAGATCGGGTCGGTCGCGCTGCTGATGCTCCTGGTGGGCTGCGGGGGCGGCGGGCAAACGGAGGACGCCGGGCGGGACATGCGGGTGGACATGAAGACCGACATGAAGGCGGACATGGCACCTGACCTGCCGCCCGACGTGCCGGGCGATCTCTCCCCGACCGACGTGCCGAACGGGACCGACGTTCCAGGACCCAGCTGCACCGATCGCACGCTCAACGGCACCGAGACCGGCGTCGATTGCGGCGGCAGCTGTCCGGGCTGCCCGGTCGGGACGAACTGCGGCATCAACGCCGACTGCCAGAGCGGGATGTGCGTGGGCGGGAAGTGCACCGGCCTCAGCTGCACCGACGGCATCAAGAACGCGACCGAGACCGACATCGATTGCGGCGGTGGCTGTCCGCCCTGCTATCAGGGGAAGTCCTGCCTCTCGTACACGGACTGCGTCAGCTATGTCTGCTCGGCCGGTACCTGTTCCACCCCGACCTGCACGGACATGGTCAAGAACCAGGGCGAGACGGACGCCGACTGCGGTGGTTCGGCCTGCGGGAAGTGCGCTGACGGAAAGACGTGCGCCGCCAACACCGACTGCAGCGGCGGCCGCTGCGACGTCGGCCGCTGCACATCGTGCCGCGACCTGATCAAGAACGGCGACGAGGTGGACGTCGACTGCGGCGGTACGCTGTGCGCCAAGTGCTCGGACGGCAAGGTCTGCCGCGCCGACACCGACTGCCTGAACAACCGCTGCGGCAACGGCGTGTGCATCTCGTGCGTGGACCGCATGCAAAACGGCGGTGAGGCGGACGTCGACTGCGGCGGCGCCACCACCTGCGCCAAGTGCGGCGACGGCAAGAAGTGCGGCGCCGCGACCGACTGCACCAGCGGCCGCTGCGTCGGCGGGATGTGCTCGTCATGCACCGACGCGAAGATGAACTCGGATGAGTCCGACATCGATTGCGGCGGCACGATGTCCCTGTGCAGCGCCTGCGCGAACGGCAAGCGCTGTGGCATGACCAACGACTGCGTCAGCAAGATCTGCAGCGCGAACATCTGCGTCGCGGCCAACTGCACCGACACGGTCCTGAACGGCGGCGAATCCGACGTGGACTGCGGCGGCACCGACTGCAAGAAGTGCACGCTGAACCAGATCTGCCGGACCGGCGCCGACTGCGACACGGGCGTGTGCACGGGGCTGCGGTGCGCCGCGGCGAGCTGCACCGACGGCGTGAGGAACCAGGGCGAGAGCGACGTGGACTGCGGCGGCAGCACCACCTGCCCGCGCTGCGCCGACTTCAAGAACTGCACGGCGATCACGGACTGCGCGACGAACATGTGCACGAACAACTACTGCGGCTCGATGGGCTGCATGGGCTTCGGCGCGGGGGCTTCGTCGGGCGGCTACGTCGGTTGCCAGCGGACGATGCCCGTCGCGAATCTGCCGTGCGAGGACATCCGGACGACCGGTACGAAGACCACCGTCTCGAGCGACAGCTACTTGAGCGGCGTGGTCTTGCCCTTCTCGTTCCCGTTCTTCGGCACGGCGCGAACGACGGTGCTGCTCAGCTCGTCGGGCGCGATCAGCTTCAACACCAGCGACCCCTATCTCACCAACCAGTGTCTGCCCTACAGCAACTCCATCCCGATGATCGCCGCCTACTGGGAGCACATGCATACGAGCGGGTTGTCGGGGTTCACGAACCTCGGGGTGTACACCCAGACGATCGGCACGGCGCCGAACCGGCGCTTCGTCATCCAGTGGTACATGTGGCTCTACAGCGGCGGCTCGACGCCGGTCGACGTGCGCGTGGTGCTGAAGGAAGGCAAGGGCGACATCGACATGTGCTTCGTCAACACGACCACGGGCAGCACCAGCTACGACCTGGGCCTCAGCTCGACGACGGGCATCCAGAGCGGCACCGGTCTCGCCGTCCAGTACGGCTGCAACATGGCCAACGTCGCCTCGGGCTTGTACCTGACGTACACCGCGCCCTGATCTAGGCGGTGTCGAAGCGGTACGCCGTGGACGCGGCGCCCGGGCGCTGTTCGAACTCCTGACAAAAATCCTGAAGACGTGCGTATCCGCTCGTGTCCATCAGCTTGCGGAACGGCAGGTGCCGGACCAGGCAGAAGAGGGCGGTCTCGAAGAAGCTGAGCAGGCGCGCCGGCGGAAGCGCCGCGCGCACGGCGCCCACGTTGGCTTCGAGGAACGCGAGCGCGTTCTCCAGGCTGGGTCGGACCTTGTGCGGGGGCGGCCGTTCGTCGCCGGGCGCCGCCGTCATGATCAGCGTGACGTCGTTGCTCATGGCATGCAGCAGCAGCTCCTCGGCGTTCGCGACCAGGCGGCCGGTGACGTCGCCGCGCAGGACGACGCGCTCGCGCTGGCCCGAGCGCATCGCCAGGGCGCGGCAGATGTTCTCCGTCCCGAACAGCGGGCCGTCCTCGTCGACGAGCACCGGGACCTTGAGAGCCGGGTTGTCGCCGTAGACGGTCCGATCCAGCGTCGCCATGTCGAGGACGGCGCGGAATTCGTAGGGGACGGCCAGCTCGGACGCGAAGATCCGGGTCGTGCGCGTGAAATGCGAGCTGCTCCGGCCGACGATGACAATCACGACTTCGATTCCAGCACGGCCTGCCACGCGGGCAGGGCCTGGGCCTCGGCGACGGTCAGCGGCGCGGCGGGCGTCGGGACGAGATCCTGCAACGGAAGGCGCCACCAGCCGACGTCGCGCCAGGCGCCGAACTTCCAGCCGACGGCAGGGTAGACGCCGACCGGGACGAAGCCCATCGACTCGTGCAAGCCCACGCTGGCGGCGTTCGGCAGCGTGACGCCCGCGTGCGCGACGTAGAAGCCCTGCAGGCGCAACAGCGCGAACAGCTTCTCGTACAGCGCGCGTCCGATGCCGCGGCGGTGGTGCGCGGCGTGAATGTAGACGGCCACGTCGACGGACCACTGGTATGCCGCGCGTTCGTGATGCCGAGAGGCGTACGCGTACCCGACCACGCCGGCGCCGGTGCTGGTGTACACGAGCCACGGCGCGCGGCCCAGCACCGTCTCGATGCGCGCCGCCATGTCGCCGGGTCCGGGCGGATCGATCTCGAACGACGTCACCGCGTCCGTCACGTAAGGGCTGTAGATCGCCGCCACGGCCGCTGCGTCGCCCTTGTTCGCCATCCGGATGTCGGCCATGGCCGCAGGTTAGCGCGATTGACGGTGTGCGGAGTACGCACCACCAGCGGCGAAAGATGACACCGGCCGTCGCCCGCAGCGGTGACTACGAGCGACGGCCGATGCCAGGGCGTTGAACCCTCTCTATTCCCAGCCGGGGTGAATCGGATCGGCGGCCGGAACACCGCGCCCGCGGCGCGGCGCGGCGCGGCTAGTTGGTAACCCGGGCCTTCGCGCGCATGCAATCGTCGAGCAGCCCGCGCAGCACGTTCATGTCGAAGGGCTTGGTCAGGTGGTGGTGAAAGCCGGCCTCGTTGCTGTGCTTCCGGGTGTCCTCCTGGCCGAAGCCGGACATCGACACCATCAGAGCAGGGGAGCGCTCGGGCCTCTGCAGCAGCCGCCGCGCCACCTCCAGGCCGTCGACGCGCGGAAGGCTCAGATCCAGCAACACGACCTCGGGCGAGAACTGCGTCGCGACCTCGAGGGCGGCGGCGCCGTCATGCGCCGTGCGCACGTTGTGCCCCCACATGCGGAGGATGCTCGCCAGACCCTTCGCCATGTGGACGTTGTCGTCGACGGCGAGGATGCGCAGCGAGGCCGGCCGCGCTTCCTCTCCGACGGGCGCGACCGGCGGCGGCGTGTTGGTGGGGCTCATCTCCGCCGCGGGCAGCTTGACGACGATCTCCGCGCCTCGGCCCGCGCCTTCGCTGCGTGCCTCGACGGTTCCTCCGTGGAGCTCCACCAGCCGGCGCGCCAGCGTCAGCCCGACGCCCAGGCCGCCTTGCGCGCGTTCGTGCCCGCCGGGCAGCTGCGAGAACAGATCGAAGATCCGTTCGAGCGCGTCGGCGTCGATCCCGATGCCGTTGTCGCGAACCGCCAGCCGGATGCCTGCGTCGTCTCGATCGACGCCGATGTCGATGCGGCCGCCGCGCTGGGTGTACTTCGCCGCGTTGTTGATCAGGTTGCCGACCACCTGGGTGAGGCGCACGGCATCCCCGTTGATCAACAGCGGCTTGTCGGGCAGCTTGACCGTCAGCTGGTGCGCGCCTGAATCGATCAGCGGCCGGGTCGCCTCCACCGCGTTCGTCACCACCTGACCGACGTTCACCGGCCCCACCTGCAGCTGGATCTTTCCCAGCGTGACGCGCGAGATGTCGAGCAGGTCATCGAGCAGGCGGGTCATGTGTTTCAACTGGCGCCCGATCGATTCGCGGGCCCACACGGCGTCCTGGCTGCCGGGCGGCGCCTCGCGAAGGATCTGCAGCGCGATGCTGATCGGCGCCAGCGGGTTGCGCAGCTCGTGACCCAGCATGGCGAGGAACTCGTCCTTGCGGCGATTGCTCTCGCGCAGCGCCTCCTCCGCGGACTTTCGCACTTCCAGCTCGATCAGCGCCGCCGCCGTCCGCTTCTGCTGTCGGATTTGCGCGGCCAGCAACAGCACGGGGATCGAGACCGCCAGCAGGAACACGTGCAGCTCCCGAAGATTTTCCGCCGGCGAGTGCAGCGCGAACGGGCCGCGGCTCGTGAAGGCGCCCCAGAACGTCACCAGCGTGATCGCCAGCAGCATCCCGCTGGAGGCCCGCGGCCCGAACCGGACCGCCGTCCACAGCAGGAACGGCAGCGACCAGTAAAAGTGCTCGGGATGCAGCGGCGCGTGGTCAGGGACGTGGCGAAACTCGAATGC
>Ga0070674_100000983_pt1 | contig 14842 bp, 14 predicted proteins | sample KBSM33metaG_FD_65344 | JGI IMG/M metagenome (GOLD analysis project Ga0070674, IMG submission 65344) | Miscanthus rhizosphere microbial communities from Kellogg Biological Station, Michigan, USA - KBS M3-3 metaG | ecosystem: Host-associated > Plants > Roots > Rhizosphere > Soil ... | reverse complement strand
CGATCGGCCAGCGCCTCTTCATCAACAACTGCGCGACCTGCCACGGCTCCGACGCGCGCGGCAGCAAGGGTTTTCCGGACCTGACCGATCGCGACTGGCTGCACGGCGGCACCCCCGAGAAGATCGAGGAGACGATCACCCTCGGCCGGACCGGCTCGATGCCGCCGATGGCGATGGCGGTCGGCACGTCGCAGGACGTCCACAACGTCGCGCACTACGTGCTGAGCCTGTCGGCCAGCCCGCACGACTCGATCGCGGCGGCGGCCGGCAAGTCGAAGTTCACGGCCTGCGCGGCCTGCCATGGCGTCGACGGCAAGGGCAACCCCGCGCTCGGCGCACCCAACCTGACCGACAAGGTGTGGCTGCACGGCTGGGGCGAGGATGCGATCGCCGACATCGTCAACCGCGGCAAGACCAACGTGATGCCCGCGCAGAGCGGGCGCCTGCTGCCCGAACAGATCCACCTGCTCGCGACCTACGTCTGGAGCCTGTCGCAGCCGCGCGAGGTCGCGGCGAAGTGAGGACGGCGCGAGCGCTCGAGCGACGATGGACCCCGTGCGGCCGGTGAAACCCGGCGTCATCCCGATCGTCGCCGTCCCCGGCGCGGCAGCGACTGCTGCGCCGCTCTATATCAGCGAGACCAAGATCCAGCCGCGCTCGGTGCACGGCTGGTTCGCGACCTGGCGCTGGACCCTCGTCTGGTTCACCCAGCTGCTGTTCTACGGCCTGCCCTGGCTGACGTGGAACGGGCGGCCCGCGGTTCTGCTCGATCTGGCGACGCGCCGTTTCTACATCTTCGGCATGGTCCTGCATCCGCAGGACGTGATCTACCTCGCCGCGCTGCTGATCGTCTCGGCGTTCGGCCTGTTCCTCTTCACCGCCGTGGCCGGCCGGCTCTGGTGCGGCTTCGCCTGCCCGCAGACCGTCTACACCGAGATCTTCATGTGGGTCGAGCACCGCTTCGAGGGCGACCGCCAGGCCCGCCTGAAGCTCGATGCGGCGCCATGGTCGGCGAGCAAGCTGATGAAGAAGGGCGGCAAGCAGATCGTCTGGCTCGCGATCGGCCTGTGGACCGGCTTCACCTTCGTCGCCTACTTCACGCCGGCGCGCACGCTCGCCGCCGAGGTGCTCGGCTTCGGCCTCGGGCCCTGGGAGACCTTCTGGATCCTGTTCTACGGCTTCGCGACCTACGGCAACGCCGGCTACATGCGCGAGCAGGTCTGCAAGTACATGTGCCCCTATGCGCGCTTCCAGAGCGCGATGTTCGACCGCGACACGCTGATCATCAGCTATGACGCGCGCCGCGGCGAGCCGCGCGGCTCGCGCGCGCGCGGCGTCGATCCGGCGTCGGTGGGCAAGGGCGACTGCATCGACTGCACCCTGTGCGTGCAGGTCTGCCCGACCGGCATCGACATCCGGAAGGGCCTGCAGTACGAGTGCATCGGCTGCGCCGCCTGCATCGACGCCTGCAACGGCGTGATGGACAAGATGAGCTACCCGCGTGGGCTGATCCGCTACGCGACCCAGAACGCGATGCAGAACCGCTGGTCGAGTGCAACGATGTGGAAGCGCGTGCTGCGGCCGCGCGTGCTGGTCTACGGCGCGGTGCTGTTCGCGCTCGTCGCCGCGTTCGTCGGCAGCCTCGCGCTGCGCTCGCCGTTCAAGGCCGACGTCGTGCGCGACCGTGGCGCGCTCGCGCGCATGGTCGGCGACGGCCGGATCGAGAACGTCTACAAGGTGCAGGTGATGAACGCCACCGAGCGGTCGCTGCGCCTGCGCATCGAGGTCGCCGGCCTCGCGGGTGCGACGCTCGATCGCTGGGTCGACGTCGAGGTCGGGCCGACCGAGGCGCGCTGGGTTCCGGTCGCGGTGCAGGTGCCGCACGCGACCGCTCAGGCGCTCGGTCCGGGCGCCCACCCGATGCAGTTCCGCATCGCGCTGGTCGAACCGGGCGACCGATCGGGCACCGCATCCGCGGGTGAGCCGGCGGCAGTCGAATTGCGCGAGAAGTCGACGTTCGTCGTGCCGCGCTGAAGGAAGAGCCATGCCACCGATCCCTGCCTCGATTCCGGCAACCCCGGCCGCACCGGCCCCCTGGTGGCGCTTCGGCATCGTCTGGCTCGTCATCGCCGGACCGGCGGCGGTCATCGTCGCCGGCGTCGCGACGATGGCCGTGGCCTTCCATGGCGCCGACCCGCAGGTGGCGGCCGATCCGTCCGGTGCTGCGCCGATCGCGCGCACCGTCACAACGTCGACCGCTCCTGCGCTGCAGGCCCGCAACCATGCGGCGACGTCGGCGCGCTGACGGCCGGGCAGATCGCCATGAAACAGCGCGTGCTGCTCATCCTCTGGCCGGCCTTCCTGGTCGCCGGTGTGCTGGAGATGCTCGTCTTCGCGGTCGTCGATCCGACCGACCTCCGCTGGTTCGGCGGTCCGTCGATCGATTGGCCGCCGGTCGCCATCTACTCGGTCACGTTCCTGATGTTCTGGGGCGCCATCGCAACTGCCGGCGCGCTGACGACCCTGCTGTCGCTGACCGCAGAAGAGGTGAACCTGGGTGGCGGCGATGAGCCCGGCGGGCCGGTGACCGATCGGTTCGTCCGCTGAATGCGAAGCCGGCGATGGACAGCGCACTCCTCGCATCGGCCGCCTTGATGGGCCTGGCGGGCGCACCGCATTGCGCGGCGATGTGCGGTGCGGCGTTCGGCGCCGTCGCCGGGCGGTCGCGCAGCGGCCCGGCGCTGGCGAATGCCGCGGCGGTTCATGGCGGCCGCCTGCTCGGCTATGCGGCGGGCGGCGCGGTGGTCGCCGCGGGTGTCGCCGGCTTCGAGGCGCTCGGGACTGCCGCGCCGTGGCTGCGTCCGTTGTGGACGCTGGTGCACGTCGGCGCGGTGGCCCTCGGTCTCTGGCTGCTCTGGGAGGGGCGCGCGCCCGCCTGGCTGGCGCGCGGCGCGCCGGTTGCCGGTGCCCCCCCGACCGTCGTGCAGCCGATCCGTCTCCACCGGCGCCTGCCGATCGCCGCCCGCAGCGGCGTGATCGGTGCCTGCTGGGTCGGCATGCCATGCGGCCTTCTGCAGTCGGCGCTGCTGGTGGCCGCGCTGGCGTCAAACCCGGCACAGGGTGCGCTCGTGATGAGCGCATTCGCCGTCGCATCCGGGATCGGCCTGTGGCTCGGACCGCAACTCTGGCATCGCCTGCGTGCCGGGGCAGGCGGCGAGCGGTTCGCCGCGGTGTCGGTGCGCCTGGCCGGCGCGCTACTGGCCGGCGCGTCGTTGTTCGCGCTCTGGCACGGGCTCGGCTCGGCGCTCGAGCAGCTCTGCCGGATCGTGGCCTGAATCAGCCGCCGGTCGACGCGCGCTCCGGGTACGACTGTCGCATCGCCTCCATCGCCGGACCGAGGCCGATCGGTGCGGCGGCCGTCATCAGGATTCGCTTGAACAGCGGCCGATACGCGTCGTCGCCGCAGCGGCGCGTCAGCGGGTCGCGGTTCTGCATGAAGGCGGCATCGAGCTCGGCCCAGTCGGCCGTGGTCAGCACCCGCTCGGCGAGCGGCAGCACCACCTTCTCCTCGGTGTGGATGTGCTCGAGGTAGGCGTCGATGTAGCCCTCCATCGCCTTCTCGAAGGCGGCACGTCGCGCCGTGCCGTCCGGCGCGTCGTCCATCATCTCGAAGGCGAGCAGCTCGTGCTCGAGCTCGCGCACGCGGACCGCGCTCCGCGCGTGGTCGGCGTCCAGCCGGTCGAGCACCTCGGCGCCCTCCGGGCTGCGCAGGCGCACCCGCGGGAACAGCAGTTCGCTTTCCTTCGTGTGGTGGATCTTCTCGGGAAATTCGTCGATGTAGAACAGCATCGCGCGCAGCACCGCGAAGTCCGGCAGCGTGTGGCGCCGCCGATGCTCCGACAGCAACAGGCCGATCGAGCGCAGCACCGCCGAGAGCGCGCTGTGCTCGTCGCGGATCACCATCAGTGTCGGGTGGGTGGTCATCGCAGTCTCCTGAAGTCGAGTGGCCGTCAGCGCGGGGGTGCGGCGAGATGCGGCGGGCTCGTCGGCATCGCGAGGTGCGACAGCGCCGGCGCTGCGGACGCCGAAGCGGCGGTCTGCAGTCCGGACGGGCGCGACTCGGCGCGAGCCGGGACTTCCAGCGCGACGGCCGCGAAGAGGAGGCCGGCGCAGGCCAGTGCGCCGGCATCGGCGAGGCCCGTGGGCCAGCGGACGGTTTTCATCGATCGGATCTCCTCGAACCGGCGGGCGCCAATCGCACCGCATTTCGCTTCACTGTAGGAAGGCCCGGGCCGAGCGCCTTGATGCACGTCAAGCCGACGCCGTGTCATTCAGGAAGGCGTGTGCCGGGCTTCGGCGTCCGACGAGACAAAATCGAAGGATCCGGAAGAGCCCCTCTCTCCGACCGAGTTGCACGACCGCGAAGCCGGGCGATCGGGCGATCCGACGCGCTCGCCCGTCAGATGACCGTCGCCAGCAGCACCGCCTGCACGACAAAGCGGCGCCGATCGGCGATCGGCGTCTCGAGGCCGAGCAGACCGGCGAGCCGGGCCGTCGGATGGCCTGCGGCCGCCAGGCCGTCGTAGATCGGAATGCCGGCGGCCGACCGCATCTGCTCCAGCAGGTCGGCGGGGGCGCACGGCCAGTCGACCGCGTCGTACAGCCGGCCGATCAGGCGGGCGGTCAGCTCGACTTCGGCCGTCGCGGGCGGGCCGTCCGGAAACGGGTGGACTTGCGCGACCTTGGCACCGAGCTCCGTGGCGGCGCGCCGAAACAGCGTCGCCTCCGCGCCATCGCCGGCGGCCCCGAAGAGGCCGATGTTCTTGCCGCGCAGCCAGGGCTGCCGGCTGCCCGACTGCGTCTCGCGCTGCAGCATCCGGGCATACGCCAGCAGCACGGCCGTATCGGGGATCGGCGCGGGCATGCCGGTCGCCGATTCGTCGGCGGCGCGGGGTGGCGTCGGGAGGGGAAGGTGCATGGAGCGATGCCGAGCTGAGTGAGCCAGCGTATGGATCCGGATCGGCTGCTGCTTGACGGGCATCAAGGAAACGGGTCGCCGGCGCCCCGCGACACACGAATGACACGGACCGTTCACGCAGCGTTACCGAATGACGCGGGCCGTTCGAAGGCTTTCGGCGGTCGCTTCCTAGCATCGGTTCCATCGACATCGCCTGACCCGGAGCCGCCATGCTGAACACCGCCATCCTGCCTGCCGAGCCCGTTCGCATCGCGACCGCGCCGACGCCGTGCGACTCGATCCGGCCCGCTGAGCTCGGCCACGGCGACCCGTCGGTCGCGCGGCGCATTGCCGACACCCTGCAGCAGGTCGAGGCCGCGCTGGCGCCGCAGCGTCGCGTCGTCCATGCGGGTGATTCGATCTACCGCGCCGGCGATTCGTTCGGCAATCTCTACCTGCTGAACTCCGGACTCGCGAAGGTGGTCGGCCTGTCCGCCGACGGCCGCGAGCAGGTGGTCGGCCTGAAGTTTCGCGGCGACTGGCTCGGCTTCGACGGCATCGCGAACGGGCAGTACGGCTGCGATGCCGTTGCGATGGACACCGGCGAGGTCTGGGTGATCCGCTATGACGCGTTGCTGTCGGCATGCCGGCGCGAGCCCGCGCTGCTGACCTTGCTGCACGCCGCGATGAGCCGCGAGATCGCGCGCGACCGCGACTCGCTGATGTCGGTCTGCAGCTTGCCGGCCGATGCGCGCGTCGCCGACTTCCTGCGCTACTGGGCCGAATCGCTGAGCACGCGCGGCATGCGCACCGACCAGATCACGCTGCGGATGACACGCGCCGAAATCGGCAACTACCTCGGCCTGACGCTCGAGACGGTCAGCCGCGCGCTCTCGCGGCTCGCCCGCAGCAAGGTGATCGCGTTCGCCGAGAAGGGCCGGCGCGAGATCAGCATTCCGGAAGTCGGTGCGCTCGGCGACTTCGTGCAGCGCTGTCTCGTGCCGGCGCCCGCGACGCTGCAGTAGGAACGCGGCTGCAGGCGCGTCAGAGCGCTGGACCCGGCCCGTCTGGCGTGTGTCGCCGACGGCCGATTCTTCGACGACGCGTCCATGCCCCCGCGGCGAGCCCGGCGATCATCAGCGCGTCGATGCCGGGTTCCGGGATCAGCGCGGCGTGGCCGCTGAACGGGCCGCTGTTCGGCAGGCAACAGAGATCGAAGCTTGCGGCGGTGCCGGCGAACGTCCAGGTCGCATGGAAGCCGCCGACGATCACGCCGTCCAGGGACGTGATGCGTCCGCCTTGCACGGTCGCCGTCAGGCCGCCGAGCAGGCCGCTGTCCTGGGTGGACAGATCGAAGTTGCCCAGCAGCGCCGTGCCCGAGGTGTCGGACACGAGCGACAGGAAGGTCAGGGTGTTCGCCGGATTGGCGGGCGGGAAGCTCGCGAACGCGTAGACCCCATCGGCCCCCGACACCGTCTGAACCGTGACGACGGCGTTCCAGGGAAAGGTGACGAGGCCGCACGCCAGCGGCTGCACGAAGCAGTCGATGGGAACGATGGCGCTTCCGGCGTACGGAAGGGTGAAGGACTCCACCGCCACGACCGGGCCGGTCGACAGGGTGATCGCCAAGACAATTGCATTCGCTGATCGGCGCATGTTCGTTCTCCTCTGCACTGCATTGGACAACGCCGCCCCGTGCGAGTCCTTGTCGCGGATCATCGTTCGGCTCGACTCCCGGTGGGTCTTCGCACGCGTCGAGCCCACATGGACTCAAGCGTCTTCGCGCCGCCCGCCGATGACCGCTGCGATGCCGCGCGCCAGCTCCGCGCGGCTGAACGGTTTCTGCAGCAGCTCCCAGCTCGGCGGCGAATCGCGGTCGGCTTCGAGCAGCTCGGCCGAATAGCCTGACATCAGCAAGATCGCGAGAGCGGGAAGGCGACGCTGCGCCTCGGTCGCGAGCTGGGTGCCGCGCATGCCCGGGCCGAGCGCGATGTCGCTCAGCAGCACGTCGAACCTCGCGCCGCCTTCCAGCGCCATCAGCGCCTGCTCGGCCTGGCTGGCCGCCGTCACGGTGCAGCCGAGGGCGGCGAGAAAGGTGCGCACGACCTGGGCGACCTCGGCATCGTCCTCGACCATCAACACCCGCAGGCCTGGCGGAATCGCGTTGCCGGACAGGTCGAGCTCGTCGGTGCCGGCGCTCTGCCCTGCGCTTGGAATGCAGAGCGTCAGGGTCGTGCCGGCCCCGGGCGCGCTGGCGATCGAGACGCCGCCGCGCGACTGTTTGGCGAACCCGTACACCGTGCTGAGACCGAGACCGGTGCCGCGGCCGGCCTCCTTGGTGGTGAAGAACGGCTCGAACGCGCGTTCCTTGACGGCGTCCGGCATGCCGCTGCCGGTGTCGCTGATCGACAGTTCGACGAAGCCGCCGAGCGCTGCCTCGGGGTCGTCGAACTCGTGGTGCATCGCGACGGGCAAGGTGTCGCAGGCGCGCGCCGCGAAGCGCAGCACGCCGCCCTCGGGCATCGCGTCGCGCGCGTTGATCGCGACGTTCAGCAGCGCCGATTCGAGCTGCCCCGGATCGGCGAGGACGGCCGGGCAGTCGTCCGGTGCATCGACTTCGATGCGGATGCGCTGATCGAGCGTGCGGCGCAGCATGTCGGCCAGCGAGTTCAGCAGCAGGCGCGCATCGACGGGGCGCGGCTGCAGCACCTGGCGGCGCGAGAAGGCGAGCAGCTTGCCGGTCAGCTCGGCGCCGCGCCGGGACGCCCGTGCCGCCGCGGCGACGAGCTGCCGGCCGTACGCGTCGGCGGCGAGCGCCGGGAGCTCCTCGAGGACCTGGAGGTTGCCCTGGATCACGGTCAGCAGGTTGTTGAAATCGTGCGCGATGCCGCCGGTCAGCTGGCCGACGCTCTCAAGCCGCTGGGCGTGGCCGAGCGCTTCTTCCGACTGCGCGCGCTGCAGGCTGCTCGACAGCAGGTTGGCGAGCGATCCGACAAAGCGCAGTTCATCGTCGCCGAAGTGGCGGCTCGTCCGGCTGCGCACCGCCAGCGCGCCGGTCACGCGGCCGCGGTCGGAAATCGGCACCGTCAGCCCGCTGCGCAGGTCCGCGGCCAGATAGCTCGGCGGAACCGCGAAGCGCTGTTCGGTCCGGTAGTCCTCGATGACGACCGGGCGGCCCTGCGCGACGACGTAGCCGAGCGATGTCGCGCGCTGGTTCGGGATCAGCTCGCCGATCCCTTCGCCGGGCAGCAGGCCAATGCCGCCGTGCACCCGGAACTCGAGGCCGTTCGGCTCGAGCAGGAACACGACCGCGAGCTCGACCTCGAGGGCCTGTGCGGCGATCTCCGGGACGTGCTGCAGCAGGACCTGGGCATCGCGCGCGTCGACCGCGAGCCGGCCGACCTGCGCGAGGTGCTCGCTGTAGCGCGCGCGCTGCAGGACCTGCTTCATGCGCGGGTAGGCGGCGATGTCGCGGATCGCCGCGACGACGAGCGGCAGGCCGTGGTTCTGCAGCGGACTCAGCGCGATCTCGACCATCACCTCCGAGCCGTCGCGCCGTTTCGCGACCAGCTCCATCTGCGTGCCCATCGGACGCGCCCGCGGGTTGCGCGAATACGCCTCGCGGTACGAGCCGTGGCTCGGGCGGATGCCGTCGGGGACGAGGGCGTCGACCTCGAGGCCGGTCAGCTCGTCGATCGCATAGCCGAGCAGCTCGGCGGCGGCCGAGTTGGCAAGCACGATGATCCCGCGCGCATCGGCGACGATCAGCGCATCCGGCGACGACGCGAACAGCGTCCGGAAGACGGTCTGCTCGTCGATGCCGTGGAGCGGCGCATCGGCCGGCGTCGCCGAGCTCTCGTCCATGCGGTCAGGTTGCCGTGACCGGCGGCACCAGGATGTAGCCGGCGCCGCGCACCGACTTGATGAGCTGCGCGCCGTCGCCCTCGGTGTCGCCGCCGAGCTTGCGGCGCAGGCGCCCGATCTGCACGTCGACCGTGCGATCGAACGGCCCGGCCTCGCGGCCGCGCGTGGCCTCGAGAAGGAAATCGCGCGACAGCACGCGTCCCGGATGGCGCGCGAATGCGCACAGCAGGTCGAACTCGCCGCTCGTCAGCGCGACGTCCTGGCCGGTCGGGCCGGTCAACGTGCGCGCCGCGGCGTCGAGGGTCCAGCCGGCGAACTGCAGGCGCGTGCGCGACCGCGCCGGCGCCGCGTTCGCGGCCGGCGACGCGCGCCGCAACACCGCCTTGATCCGGGCCAGCAGCTCGCGCAGGTCGAACGGCTTGGTCACGTAGTCGTCGGCGCCGACCTCGAGTCCGACGATCTTGTCGATCGAGTCGCCGCGACCGGTCAGGATCACGAGGCCGCAGTGCCAGTGCTCGCGCAGCTCGCGGGCGATCATGAAGCCGTCCTCACCGGGCAGTCCGAGATCGAGCAGCACCAGCGCCGGTGGATCGACCGGCATCAGGTCGAGCAGCGCGCGGCCGGCATGCCACTGCGTAACCCGGAAGCCCTGGCTCTCGAGGTAGCCGGCGAGCAGGCGGGTGATGTCGACTTCGTCGTCGACGACGGCGATGTGCTGGGGAAGGGTCAAAAGGAGTCGGCGTCGGCGCCGCTCAGCGCGGCGAGCGGATTCTCCAGCATCGCACCCGCAGTGTTCCGCGGTGGGACGATTGCGGCGCCGGTCCGCGCCGCCTGGGCGGGGGCGATGGGGGAGTCGTCGGGCCCGGCGGCGAGGCCTGTCAACGCGAAGGGGTGCGCGATGGTTGCTAGTGCAGGGCGCTCGCGTGGCGGCCGCGGCCGGCCTTCTTCGCTGCGTACAGCAGCGTATCGGCGTGGCTGACGAGGTCGCGCCAGCCGGCTCCGGGCCTGAGCCCGAACGCGACGCCGACGCTCGCGCCGATGTGCAGCGTCTGGCCGTCGACCTCGAACGGCGCCCGTGCCGCGGCGACGATCTTGTCGGCGACGCGGTTCGCGTTGGCGAGGTCGCGCACGCCCTTCAGCACCACCGCGAATTCGTCGCCGCCGAGTCGCGCCGAGACGTCGGTCGGCCGGACCGCCTCGCGCATGCGGGCGGCGAAATCCTGCAGCACGCGGTCGCCGACCGGATGGCCGAACTGGTCGTTGACCGGCTTGAAGTGATCGAGATCGATGTACAGCAGTGCGAGGCCGTCGCCTTCGCCGTCGTCGAGGCAGCGCTCGAGATGCTCCTCGAAGCCGGCCCGGTTCAGCAGACCGGTCAGACCGTCGCGCTGCGCGAGCTGGCGCAGTCGCCCCTGTTCCTGCCGGTGGTGCGTGATGTCCTGCGAGACGCCGACGAAGCCGTCGGCCTGGCCGTCGTCGAGGAGCAGCGGGATGTAGCTGATCGCGAGGTTCTGGATGCCGTCGGCATGCTGGTAGCGGCGCTCGAAACTGACGGTTTCGCCGGCCAGTGCGCGGTCGCTCCACTCGCGCGTCTTCTCGTACTCGAGCGGGCCGAGCACCTGCGGCAGGGTGCAGCCGATGATGCGCTCGCGCGGCGTGCCGTACCAGCGTTCGAAGGCACTGTTGACGAAGCGGTAGCGGCCCTCGGCATCGACGACGACGACGATCGCCGGGATCGCTTCGGTGATCGAGCGCAATGTCGCGGCCTGGCGCTGCAGCGCGAGCGGCGAGGCCGCGCGGAGCGTGCCGAGCTCGGCGCGGTGCGCCTGCAGTTCGGCGTGCAGCGCCGCGAATTCGCGCGCCAGCGCGCCGCGCTCGTCGTCGGGGTCGGCTTCGATGGCGGCCGCGACGACGCCGCTCGCTACGGGCCCGTGCCGGGCGTCGCGCATCGTCGCGTGGAGGGTCCGGAGCGGGCGCAGCAGACGCTGCATCGCCCACGCGCCGACACCGCAGAACAGCAGCGCCAGTGCGAGCAGCGATGCCCAGAGCTGGCGTTGCGCCTCAGCGATGCCGGCCAGCGCGTCGCCGGTCGATGCGGTGGTTCGCACTTCCCAGTCGACGCCGCGGACCGCGCTGTGCGCCGTCATCGAACCCGAGTCCGAGGGCGACGCCACCTCCACGGCAGGGGCGCGCCCGAGCAGGCGGGCGCGGTCGGGATGCACGACATAGATCGGCGAAGGTCCGGTCGTTGCCACCTCGATGCGGGTGGCCGGCAGGTGGGCAGCGGAGGCCGCGGCGATGAGGTCGGACAATTCGGCCCGATCCAGGTTCAGTGCGCCGGAGAGCATCCCGAGCGAGCGGCCGGCGCGGTCGCGAACCGGTGCCGAGACAGTCACCTGGACGCCGTGTTCCGCCTCGGCGGCGGTCGGCCGCGAGATCGTCGTCCGCAGCGATCGGCTCGTGGGGACCGCGTCGGTGCCGGAACGGCGCAGGTCGGCCGGACGCGTCGCGGTGTGGACAACGTCCGCGGACGCCGGCAGGTATCGAACGTTCTCGAACCCGGCGGCGGCAAGCGACGGATCGCGCAGCGCGCGCCGGACGCGCGCCGGGTCGTCCGTCGCGGTCGAGCCGATCCGCGCCGCGGCGCTCTCGAGGCGCGAGACGTGGCGTTCCAGCCCGGCACCGAGCCGGGCCGCGATCGACGCAGCGACAGCGTCCTGCCGCTGCTGCAACAGGCCGAGTCGGCCGGATTCGATCTCGCGGTGGCTAGCCACGCCGACGGACGCGAGCGTCGCGACGACGAGCGCGCTGGTCAGGAGCGCAGCCTTGACACGGAGGGACAGCTTCACCCGGGCGACTGTGGATCGCCCGGGCCGGTGTCGATCGATCGAACAGCGCCGTCGAGTCCCGTCTTTTCTCGTGCCGACGGGGGCGGCACTGCGGCAGGCGCGCGGCCTATCGTCGCAAGGTCAGATCGGTGCCGATCACGGTCATGTCGCCGTTCCGGTCGACGCGCACCGGCCGGCCGTCGTCGAGCTTGTATTCGGCCTCGCCGGTCGGCTCCCAGAGGCCGTTCGGATCGCCCATCGTCTCGAGGCGGGCGAGGTGCTCGTAGCCGCGCACGGTGTAGGACCGTCCGTCGCTGCCGCGGGCGCTGAATGTTTCGAGTTGGTGCAGTTTCTTGTCCAAGTGCTTTCTCCTCTTGTTCGCGCGGGCCGGGGCGCTTGAACGGGCGGGCCGGCTGCGTCGGACTTCGATCCGGATCGGCCGGAGACGTTCCGGTGGCGGCCCTTCGGAGCGGGCCGGATCGACGGTTCATCGCCCGGGCCTGCGGATCGAGCCCTCGTGCTGGCAAATTCGGCGCCCGGTCGATGCCTCGTCGCGGACCGCGTCACCACGTCGGCGGTACGTCTATGCAGACTTCGTCGGTGCCGCGTCCTGTCGAAGCCGCCGCGAGTGGGCCAGCGCCTCGGCTTCGGTCTCGAAGATGTGCGGGGCGAGCTTGCGACGCGCGAGCGCCTCGCCGAGCTTCGCGCGCAGGAAGGCACTGGTCGTGAAGCGGGTCACCGATTCGTAGTAGCTCGTGACCGCCTCGGTCGCCATCTCGGCATAGCGCTCCTCGACGTCGCGGTCGATGCGGAAGCCCTCGTAGTTGACGACCGCGTGGACGCGGCGGCCGAGCGGCTCGCAGATGGCGCGCACCTTCGCGAGCACCGCATCGACCATCTGCGGCGTCTTGACCTCGAGGTGCTCGAAGTTCAGGTAGAGCACGTTGCGGTCGGGGTCGTAGGCGAAGCGCGCATCGAACGGCAGCCCGACGAGGTGCTTGCGCAGGCCCATCGTGTCGGCGCGGAAGATGCGTGCGTCCATCCGGACCGGGCCTTCGACCTGCGGCCGGAAGCCCATGTGCGCGAGGACGTCGCGCTCGAGGTCGATGCCGGGTGCGATCTCGGTCAGCACGAGGCCGCCGGGGCGCAGTTCGAACACGCAGCGTTCGGTGACGTACAGGATCTCCTGGCCGTTCTTCAGCGCATAGGCGCCGGCGAACGTGCGGTGCTCGACGGTCGGTACGAACTTGCGTTGGCGGCCGTCCCGGCGAATGCGGAGTCCCCCTTCGACGATGGCGATGTCGCACGCGCCCGACAGGAACGTGCCGGCGAACACGACCTTCTTCGCGCTCTGGCTGATGTTGATGAAGCCGCCGGCGCCGGCCAGACGCGGACCGAACTTCGAGACGTTGACGTTGCCCTCGGCGTCGGCCTCGGCGAGGCCGAGCACCGCGATGTCGAGGCCGCCGCCGTCGTAGAAATCGAACTGGTACGGCTGGTCGATCACCGCCTGCGCGTTGATCGCCGCGCCGAAGTTGAGCCCGCCGGCCGGAATGCCGCCGATCACGCCGGGCTCGGCGGTCAGCGTGAAGAGATCGTGGATGCCTTCCTCGGCAGCCACCGCGGCGACCCCTTCCGGCATGCCGATGCCGAGGTTGACGACGCTGTTCGCGCGCAGCTCCATCGCGGCGCGCCGGCTGATGACCTTGCGCACGTCGAGCGGCGTCGGCTCGAAGCTGTCGGTCGGCACCCGCATCTCGCCGGCGTAGGCGGCGCTGTAGGCGGTCGCGAAGGTCTGCTGGTGGTGCTCGGCATCGGCGACGACGACGCAGTCGACCAGGATGCCGGGGATCCGCACCTGGCGTGGATTCAGCGCGCCGCGCGCCGCGATGCGCTCGACCTGCGCGATCACGAGGCCGCCGCCGTTGCGCGCCGCCATCGCGATCGACAGCGTCTCCAGGGTCAGCGCCTCGCGCTCCATCGTGATGTTGCCGTCGGGATCGGCGGTCGTCCCGCGGACCAGCGCGACGTCGACCGGCACCGTCTTGTAGAGCAGGCATTCCTGTCCGTCGATCGTCAGCAGCGAGACCAGGTCCTCGGTCGTGCGCGCATTCAGCTTGCCGCCGCCGTGGCGCGGGTCGACGAAGGTGCCGAGGCCGATCCGGGTCAGGTGTCCCGGCCGGCCCGCGGCGATGTCGCGGAACAGGTGCGCGATCACGCCCTGCGGCAGGTTGTAGGCCTCGATCTGGTTCGTCACCGCGAGATGCTGCAGCTTCGGCACAAGCCCCCAATGGCCGCCGATCGCGCGCCTGATCAGCCCGGCATGGGCAAGGTGGTTCAGGCCGCGCAGCTTGCCGTCGCCCTGGCCGCCCGCATACAGCAAGGTCAGGCCGCTCGGCCTGTCCGCCGCGGGTTGCGCGGGATCGTCCTTCAGATGGAGCTGCTCGAGCGCCACCGCGATCGCTTCGGCGAAGCCGATGCCGACGAAGCCGCCGGTCGCGACGGTGTCGCCGGGCCGGATCAGGCGCACCGCATCGGCGGCCGAGACGATCTTGTCGCGTTGCCCGTGGAGCAGCGCATCGATCATCGGGCGGACGGCGCGGCCCATTCGAGATCGGGTCAGCCGGCGCGTGCCGCGAGCACCGTTCCGCGGCACTCGCCGAAGCCGATGCGACGGGCGCCGTCGCGCTCGCAGTGGCCGCGCAGGATCACCGTGTCGCCGTCCTCGAGGAAGGTGCGGGTCTCGCCGTTCGACAGCGTGATCGGCCGCTTGCCGCCTTGCGACAGCTCGAGCAGCGAGCCGCCTTCCTCGGGGTTCGGGCCCGACAGCGTTCCCGAGCCGAACAGGTCGCCTGCGCGCAGGTTGCAGCCGTTCACCGTGTGGTGCGCGACCAGCTGGGCGACCGTCCAGTAGGCCTCCCGATAGTTCGAGCGGGCGAGTCGGTCGCCGGCGTGGCCGGCCGCGCGCATCGCCTCGGTCTGCAGCCAGACCTCGAGCTCGATGTCGAAGGCGCCGCGTTCGCGGTTGTCCGCCGAGTCGAGGTAGGGGAGCGGTGCCGGGTCGCTCGCCGGCCGCCGATAAGCGGTCCGGAACGGTGCCAGCGCATCGAGCGTGACGATCCACGGCGACAGCGTGCTCGCGAAGTTCTTCGACAGGAACGGACCGAGCGGCTGGTACTCCCACGCCTGGATG
>Ga0070674_100000974_pt1 | contig 14916 bp, 13 predicted proteins | sample KBSM33metaG_FD_65344 | JGI IMG/M metagenome (GOLD analysis project Ga0070674, IMG submission 65344) | Miscanthus rhizosphere microbial communities from Kellogg Biological Station, Michigan, USA - KBS M3-3 metaG | ecosystem: Host-associated > Plants > Roots > Rhizosphere > Soil ... | reverse complement strand
CCTTCCACCACCGCCGGCGGCCGGGTGCGGAATCCCATGCCGCGCTGCGCGCGATAGGCGACAAGTTCATCGAAGGTGATGGCGGTGCGCATCCCCGCCATCGGCCGCACGAAATATTCGATCATCCCATTGGTCTCAGGATGATTGACGTCGAAGCGGGAGAACTCGCCATCGCACACGAGATCGATACCGGCCTGCTCCTGCGTGTGGATCACAACGCGGGTCGCGTCGATCAACGCCTGCTCCGACGGCAACGCCAGCAGCCAGTCCGGCACCGGATAGGAGCCGACCACCGTGGTCTTGATGCGCGGCGCTGCAGTCATCGGCAGAAATCCTTGTTGTGCGACAGACGTGCAATTAGTATCCAACCGGTTACTTTATACCGGCGGCCTAGTTCACTGGCCAGCCGCTGCATCCAGGGGCGCGAATGACCGCCGCAATTCCGGCCTCAGCGACGCTGCCCGATCGTTTTCGCGACGTCGACCATCTGGAAGAGGTGATGACCGCGCCTTCGGCGGCCCTCGTCGCCGACTTCGAAAAGAGTTCCTGCGATCTCATCATTCTGGGAGTTGGCGGAAAGATCGGACCGACGCTGGCGCGCCTCGCCAAGCGCGCGGCCCCAGGAAAGCGCGTGGTCGGCGTTGCGCGTTTCAGCGAGAAGAGACTTCGGGAGCAACTGATGGGCTGGGGCATCGAGTGCATCGAGGCCGATCTCCTGGACCGGGCCCAAGTCGAAGCGCTGCCGAAGCTTCCGAACGTCGTGTTCATGGCCGGCCGCAAGTTCGGCTCCTCCGGCGCCGCCGGTCTGACATGGGCGATGAATGCGTATGTCCCTGCCCTGGTCGCCGAGGCCTTCGCGGGTTCGCGCATCGTCGCCTACTCGTCCGGCTGCGTGTACCCCTACGTCGATGTGCGTCACGGCGGCGCCACCGAATCCACGCCGGCCATTCCGCCTCCCGGCGTGTACGCCTACTCCTGCGTGGCGCGCGAGGCGATGTTCCAATATTTTTCGCGGCTGCATCAAACGCCCGGGCGCATCATCCGTCTCAACTATGCGATCGACATGCGTTACGGCGTCCTGTCCGACATCGCGACGCGGGTCCACACCGGCACGCCACTCGATCTCGCGATGGGCCACGTCAACGTCATCTGGCAGGGCGACGCCAACGAGCTTGTGCTCCGCGCGCTCAATCGTTGCACGGTGCCATCGAGCCCGCTCAACGTGAGCGGGCCGCAGACCAGTGTCCGCTCGCTGGCGGAGCAGTTCGGCCAGCGCCTGGGTAAGCCGCCCGTATTCACGGGCTCGGAGGCGCCGGATGCATGGCTGGTCGACACATCCGAGTCGGTACGGCTGTTCGGCCCGCCGCGTGTGCCACTCACGCGCATGATCGACTGGACCGCCGACTGGGTGGCGCGCGGACTGCCGAGTCTCGGCAAGGACACCCATTTCGATACGCGTGATGGCGCCTTCTGAACCGATCATCGAAGCGCCACTGACAGCGGCGGAGATGCCCGACGCCGAGGCGTTGGTGCGCGAGGCCGGCTGGAACCAGGTCGCAGCGGACTGGGAGATTTTCCGAGCGCTCGGGACCGTCTACGCCGCGCGCGCCGGCGGGCGCGTGGTCGCCACTGCTGCAACGCTGCCCTACGGAGAGTTCGCGTGGATCAGCATGGTCCTGGTCACGGGCGAGCAACGGCGCCGCGGGCTCGGCACGCGGCTGTTGAAGCGCTGCATCGCTGCACTCAATGAGGCGGGTTGCGTGCCCGTGCTCGATGCCACGCCCGATGGTCGTCCGCTCTATCGCGCGCTCGGCTTTGAGGAGGCCTGGGGTTTTCATCGGCTGGTGCGAGGGAAGGTGCAGCCTGTGCGCGCCGGCCTGCCTCTGCCCGGCGGCACCACCATCCGCCCGATCGCCGATGCCGATTGGGATGGAATTTGCGCTTATGACTCCGCCGTCTTCGGCGCGGACCGGGGCGCGCTGCTGCGACGATTGCGTGGGCGCCTGCCGGCTGCCGAAATGGTGGCGTATCAAGGCGATCGCATCGCGGGCTTCATGCTCGGCCGCAACGGCCGCAGCGCGGCGCAGATCGGGCCGCTGGTCGCGGAGGACGATGCCGTTGCGCAGGCACTGCTCGCACGCGCCATCCCCGCGATCGAAAGCCCGATCTATATCGATCTCGCCGACATCAAGACTGAAATCCGGGCCTGGCTTGCCGGGTGCGGATTTGCAGCGCAGCGGCCGCTGACGCGCATGCTGTATCGCCGGGCGACAAGTTTCGACGACACGTCGCGTACATTCGCTGTGGTCGGCCCGGAGTTCGGCTGAAAGGAAAGTTTACACATGGAAAAGTTTGTCATGGCCGGGCTCGTCCCGGCCATCCACGCCTTGCTTGTAACGAGAAAGACGTGGATGCCCGGCACAAGGCCGGGCATGACAGCGGAAGCTCAGTAGAGCTTCGGCGGATTGATCGGCGGCATCTTGATGTTCTTGTCGAGGAACTCGTTGGTGTAGGCCGTCTTGATGTCGTACGGCTTTTCCATCTTGAGATATTCATCGACCAGCTTGTAGTCGGCCACCATGCGGGCATCGTCGTGCCAGCCGAGCGCGACGTTGCGCGAGGTTTCGTCGCCCATCAGGATGGTGACGAGATGCCAGTTGGTCAGCTCGTTGTCGTAGAGCAGCGCGCCGTTGGCCTCGACCAGCGCCTTGACGCACGGGTCCGGAGTCTTAGTGCACTCGGCAAAGGCCTTCTGCGTGATCTTGACGAACTTGTCGGCGGTCTCCTTGTTGGTCTTGAGCCACGCGCCGTTGGCGACAATGGAGTTGCCGTAAAGATTAATGCCGGCGTCCTTCCACGCCAGGAAGCCCATGTCAGCGCCGAGCTCACGCGCGAACACGTGATGCAGATTGAAGAACGAGGTCGTGGCGTCGACCGTCTTGGCCTTGAGCGCGCTCAGCTTGGAGTTGGCATCGATGTTCACCCAGGTGACGGAGTTGGGGTCGATGCCGCTGGCCTTGGCCAACGCCGGCCACATGGTGCGGGCGCCGTCGCCCGCCGGGTTGCCGATCTTCTTGCCGGCGAGATCCTTGACGGAGTTGATGCCGGAGCTCTTGAGCCAGTAAAGGCCCTGCGGCGAGTTGGCGTAGACGTTCATCAGGCCGACCAGATCGAGACCCTTGCCGCGAAACAGCAGCACGCCGGCCATGTCGGACAAGCCAAGCTGCGATGAGCCGGCGGCGACCTTCTGCGCGGAGGCGGCCGAGCCGCGGCCGGTCTCGAAGTCGACATTGACGCCGGCGTCTTTGTACCACCCCATCTTCTGAGCGTAGAAGTACGGCGCATGATCGCCGCCTGCGACCCAATTGAGCGTGAACGTCAACTTCTGCTGCGCTGACGCGGCCGACGCGCTGAGCGCAAGCGAAGCCCCGATCGCGACTGCGAGTTTGAATTTCATGCTGATCTCCTCCCGGAGTGGACGCTGCAAACGGACCATTGGCTCGGTCCTCGACGCGCAGCAAAGGCTCGTGGTAACTGCATGGTTACCAGGAACGATAGGGGCGAGCCCCGCGACCTGTCAACGGCACCGCGCGACGTGCAAAAGATCAAGTTACTTGAGAGACTGTGATGGGTCTGCACTGGGTGGATTGGCCATCGGAGGTGCTCGCGTCGCTGCGCACCGGAGTCGCTATTCCGGCGCACCCGCTGGCGCTCGACGAATACCGCAAGTTCGACTTGCGCCGGCAGCGCGCCCTGACACGCTATTACCTCGACGCCGGCTCCGGCGGCCTTGCGGTCGGCGTTCACACCACGCAGTTTGCCATCCGCGAGGCCGGGCTTTACCGGCCGGTGCTCGACTTGGCCATGCGTACCAAGGATGAATGGACAAGCCGCCCCGTCGTGATGATCGCAGGCGTCGTCGGCCACACCGAGCAGGCCGTCAAGGAGGCGCAGGTCGCGCGTGGCCTTGGATATCACGCCGGCCTTCTTTCGCTCGCGGCCATGAAGGGCGGCAGCGAAGACGAATTGATCGCGCACGCCCGTACCGTCGCAGGGGAGATTCCGCTGGTCGGATTCTATCTGCAGCCTGCCGTCGGTGGGACCGTGCTGCCGGCGTCGTTCTGGCGGCGCTTTGCCGCGATCGAAAATGTGGCGGCAATCAAGATCGCGCCATTCAATCGCTATCATACGCTCGACGTGGTGCGCGGCGTGGTCGAAGCGGGCGCGGCCGACCGGGTGACGCTCTATACCGGCAACGACGATCACATCATTCAGGACCTTGTGACCCCCTACGCGGTGCCCCACAACGGCGCCGTCACCACCATCCGCATCAAGGGCGGATTGCTTGGACATTGGAGCGTCTGGGCCAAAAGAGCCGTCGAGCTGCTCGAGCAGACACATATTGCCGCGGCAGCCAATGCCGTACCGGCCGACCTGCTCGCCCTCGATTCGCAGATGACGGACTGCAATGCCGCCATCTTCGACGTCGCCAATAATTTTCACGGCGTCATCGCCGGCTGCCATGAAATCCTGCGCCGCCAAGGCTTGCTGCAAGGGACATGGTGCCTCGATCCGGCGGAAATGCTCGGCCCGGGCCAGCGGGAGGAGATCGACCGAATCTGTGCCGCCTATCCGCATCTCAACGACGATGCCTTCGTGCAGCAAAACCTCGCGCGGTGGCTGGCATGATGCGACACCGTGAACTGGCCGCTCCGGCGGGGTTGCCGTACAATCGCGGTCGGACGCCGGGTGAATAGAGGGACCGTGGGCGGAAATCGCGAGATGCTGCAGCGCTACGGCCTGGCGGTGCTCAGCCACCTGCTCCTGGTGGCGGCATGGCATTTCTTCGTCGTGCTCGGCAACGTGCCGAAGTTCGTCATGCCCTCACCGTATGACACGGTGCGTGCGCTGCTGGTCCCCAATTATCGCTGGGTCGAAAACGTCTCCGTTACGGCTGTGGAAATTTTCGGCGGCTATTTCCTCGCCGTCATCGCCGGGATCGGCATAGCGCTGCTTTTTTCATGGTTCCGCACACTGGAGATGCTGGCGATGCCGCTGCTCGTCAGCCTCAATATCATTCCGAAGGTGGCGCTCGGGCCGCTGATCATCGTCTGGTTCAGCTACGGCATTAAGCCCAACATGATGATGGCGTTCGCCATCTGCTTCTTCCCGATCGTGCTGACCACCGCCCGCGGGCTTCGCGAGGTCGAGCCCGACCTGCTCGATCTGGTCCGGACGCTGAAAGGCTCGCGCTGGCAGATCTTCACCAAGATCCAGCTTCCCGGCGCGCTGCCCTACATTTTCGCCGGCATGAAGGTGGCGGCGATCCTCGCGGTTGCCGGCGCGATCGTCGGCGAGTTCCTGGGGTCGGATCGCGGGCTCGGCTACCTGATGCTGCAGGTGCAGGTGACGCTCGACACCGCCGCCATGTTCATGGCGGTGATCCTGATCACGCTCATTGGGATGGTGCTATACGGAATGGTGCTCGGCCTGGAGCGCCTGCTCGTCGTCCGCGACGCGCGCATTCAGTAGGCGACATGAGCGAGCCGTTCATCCATCTCGCGGGAGTGAAGAAGGTCTACCGCACGGGCGGCACGGATTTTCTCGCCGTGTCCGAGGTGACGTTCGACGTTGAGGCGGGAGAGCTGGTCGCGCTGGTTGGCCCCTCCGGCTGCGGCAAGACCACGCTGCTGAAAATCCTGGCCGGGCTGCATTCCTACGAGGCCGGTGAAGTGCGGATCGGATCGCCCGCCCAACCCTTCGACCCGTCGCGCGACATCGGCATGGTGTTCCAGCAGCCGCTGCTGCTGAAGTGGCGCCGTGTGATCGACAACGTGCTGCTGCCCGCGGAAATCCTTGGTCTGCCGATGGCCGAGAGCCGGGAGCGGGTACGCGATCTGCTTCAACTGGTCGGGCTGAAAGACTCGGAACACAAATTTCCTTACGAGCTCTCCGGCGGCATGCAGCAGCGGGCCGCGATCGCCCGTGCGCTGGTCCACGATCCCAAACTGATCCTGATGGACGAGCCGTTCGGCGCGCTCGACGCATTGACGCGCGAGAAGATGAACCTGGAGCTGCTTCGCATCTGGCAGAAGGCCGGCAAGACCATCGTCTTCGTCACGCACGGCATCACCGAGGCGGTATTCCTCGGCACGCGCGTGATCGTGCTCACGGCCGGGCCGGCCCGCATGGCGGATAATTTCCGGGTCGAACTGCCGCATCCCCGCACCCTCGACATCAAGACCAGCGAGCAGTTCGGCGAATACAGCCGCCGGATCTATCGCCTGCTCGGCATGGCGTAGCGCGGCGCGCGGACCGGGACCCATGCAGACCATCTACGACGGCATCATCCTCGGCGCCGGCCATAATGGGATGATCCTGCAAGCCTATCTCGGCAAGGCCGGGATGAAGGTGCTGACGATCGAACGCAAGGCCGTGACCGGCGGCGGGCTCGCCACGCTGGAAGACCCACGCCATCCGGGCTTTCTCCACAACACGCACGCGTTTTTTCAGCGCGCGATCACGGCGATGCCATGGTACGCGGACCTCGAACTGGAGCGCCATGGCGCGCATTACATCGAGCCTGAGCTGAACGTCGCGCTGCTGACCAAGGATGGCGGCGTGCTGGGCTGGTGGACCGATATCGAGCGCACTGTGCGGTCATTCGAGCAATTCAGCCGCAAGGACGCCGACACGCTGCGCCGATGGCAGCATGAATTCGTGCCCATCGTGCAGAACATTCTGGCGTGGGAGGCCAAGTCGCCGCCATTGCCGCCCGGCGAACGGCAAAGATTGCTGGAACGCAGCGCGGCCGGCCGGCGTCTGCTCGAGGTGAGCGCGCTCTCGCCGCTCGAGTTCGTGCAGCAGGAGTTCGAGCATCCGACGGTGCGGGCTGGCCTGTTGTTTTTCAACGGGCTGCGCGAGGTCGATCTGCGCGTGCGCGGCTTTGGCCATCACATCGCCGCCCTGCTCGCCAGCCCCGCCAAGGCACAGCTTTCGCGCGGCGGCACCGCCGCCCTTGCGCGCGCGCTGGAATCAGCGGTGCGCGAAACAGGCGGCGAATTCCGCCTGATGACCGAGCCGAAGCGCATCGTCGCGGAAGGTGGACGCGCGATCGGCGTCGAGACCACCGACGGCGAGTTCACCCGGGCGCGGCACTTTGTCGTCTCCTCGCTCAATCCGCATCAGACCTTTCTCGATCTTCTCGATGAAGCCCTCGTCCCCGCCGAAATCCGCGACCGCGCCAACGGCTTTCAATACAATCTCCTCGCGCCGCTGTTCGCGCTTCACCTCAACCTGCGTGAGCCTCCGGACTATACGGCGAGCACCAAATATCCGGAGCTCGCGCGCGCCCTGATGGTGATCATGGGCCTCGATCATTTCGACCAGTTCGGCGATATCGTCCGCCATCACGAAAGCGGAACGATCCCGCCGACGGTGATGTGGGGCGCGTGTCCCACGGTGTTCGATCCGACCCAAGCCCCGCCCGGCCTGCACACCGGATTCATGTGGGAGAAGCTGCCCTATCGCCTGCGAGGGAATCCCGACTGGTCCGGGGTCGGCGAAGAACATGGCCGCACGATGCTCGCGCTCTGGCAAAAGCACGCGCCCAACCTGGCCGACGCCGTCATGGATTCATTCACGCGCACGCCGGTCGACACCGAGCGGTCGCTTCCCAACATGCGCGAAGGCGATCTTCTGGTCGGCGCCTTCACCAACGGCCAGATCGGCTACCATCGCCCGTTCGCGGGGGCCGGCTCCTACCGCACGCATTTGCCCGGCCTGTACCTTTGCGGCTCGAGCTGCCATCCCGGCGGCAACGTGACGGGACTTCCCGGCTACAACGCCGCCCAAGTCATCCTGGCCGACCACGGGCTCCATGCGGATTGGATGCCACCGCCGATCGCGGATCATCTCGCGATGCTTTAGAGCCAAGGCGGCGTTACACCATCGCGTTGATGACCGCCGACCGCCCCTCCCCCAGCGCCTCGATTGCGCCGGCGAGTGCCGTGCGGAATTCCGCGACGCTGGTCGCGCACGCGCCGAAAAAGTCGAAAGGACGGCCCAGATCTTCGAACGGCGGGGCATCGATCTTCACGCCGTAGCCGAAGTCGGTGCTGTTCGCTACGCCGTCGGGGTAATAGAGGCGGTGTCCGCGCCCCATCGATTCGTAACTCTGATTGTTGAGCACGACGATCAGGATCGGCAGATCGTATTGCTTGGCCGCTCCGAACGCCTGAACGATCGGGTTGTACAGCATGCTGCCGTCGCCCGCGAACAGAACCACAGGCTGTTCCGGTGCCGCGAGCTTGATGCCGAGCGCAATCCCGATGCCCTGCCCCAGGCCGCCGCCATTGTGCCGGAAAAAACTTTGCGGCCGATTGAGCGGAAGATGTTTGCGCAATGGAATGGCGTGGGTCACGGTTTCTTCGACATAGATGGCGTCGGCGCGCATAAGCTCGCGCACGACATCGCAGATCGCCATCACATTGAGTTTGTCGCTGCGGGCCGCAGCCTCGCGTTCGCTCTGCAGCGCTGCGTTCACGTTCCGATGGACGCCGCTCCAGGTGGACCGGCGGGCCTCGACCGCCGCGCTGTCAAACCCGACGGAAGCCGCCGCCTCCGCAAGTGCGGTCAAAGTATGGGCGATGTCGCCCTCGATGTATTCGTCGGCTTGCAGGTTCTGATAGATGAGCCAGCTCTTCATCGGCTCGTCGTTGATCGCGACGATATGGCCCGATGTGCGGCGACGAGACGGAGGCGTCCAGGGAGTCCGCCCACCCGCAAGCAGGACAAGATCGGACGATTCCAGATGCTGATACGCGCCGACGCCGAGCCAGAGCGGATTGTCCTGCGGAAAATTGGCGAAGTTAGCGCCAGGCGCCCCGATCACCGGTATCGCCAGGAGCTCGGCAAGTTGGGCCAGCGCATCGAAGGCGCGCGGATCGACACCCGAGTGTTCGGCGACGATCATCGGGTTGGACGCCTTCACCAGCCGCTCGGCCAGCCGATGCACATCCGCCGGCAAGGCCACGCGGGTTGGCGCCGGCGGCACGGACGACAGCGCCTGCGGCGGCGTCCAGTCCGCGAGCATGTATTCAAGCGGCACATCGAGATGAACGACGCCCTTCGGCGTGCGGGCTGCCATCTCACCGGCCCGGATCACACTCTGATAAAGCGTGATGGCGCTGTGGACGCGCCCGGACCATTTGACCAGCGGCGCCATCAGCCGGTCCGAACCGCCGACGCTCACGCCGGCGTACCACTGCCCCTCCATCGGGCGAGCATCATCCTCACCCAGCGTTACGGATTCGCCCGACAGGACGACCAGCGGCACTTCCGCGCGCGTTGCGGCAAAAAGGCCGAGCGCTCCCTGCAGCATGCCGGCGGCAGCGTGAAGCAGGACGGCCTGTGGCCGCCCGGTCATCATCGTGTAGCCGGTTGCGATATTGACCGCGAGGGTTTCGTGCCAGCATTGGATGAACTGCGGTCCTGAGCGCGCATCGACCCGTTGCCGGGTCAACGCCTCCCAGACCGGCGACCATTCCGATCCCGGAGACGTCACGATGTATTCGACCCCGAGGCGGCGGAACGCCTCGACGATCGCCTCGCCGCCGTCCGGTTGGTTTTTCATGGGGCGCACCGCTCGATGATGGATTAGTTTTCTAGTTTGATGCCGAGCGAGGTGATCACCGGCTTCCAGAACTCGATCGACGCCTTGGTCAACTTCGCAAGATCGTCCGGCGTCGTGGCCGATCCTTTGTCATAAGCATAGGTGTCCAGGAACGTTGCAAACTGCGGCGTGTTCAGCGCGGCGACGACATCCCTGTTGATCTTGGCGATGACCGCGAGGGGCGTTCCTGGAGGCGCCCACAGTCCGATAAACTGCGAGCCGGCGCCGACATTGACATAGCCAAGCTCCTTGAACGTCGGCACGCCGGGGGCGAATTTGGACTGCTCGTCGCCTCCGACAGCCAGCAGGCGGATCGCGCCCGACTGCACATGAGGCGTGATCGTGCCAAGTCCGGCGCCGGTCATGTCGACTTCGCCGGTTACGACCGCGGCGAGGCCGGGAGCGTTGCCCTTATAGGGAACATGGAGGATGTCGACGCCCGCCGCCTTCTTGAATGTTTCCATCAGAAGATACGGCCCAGTCCCGATCCCGAATGACGAGTAGCTGAGCGACTTCGACCGCGCCAGCGCGACCAGTTCCTTGAGGTCCTTCGCGGGCAATTTCCCGTTCACGCTCAGGCCCGCGGAAATCTCATAGATTTCGGTCACGGGAGCGAAGCTCTTGATCGGATCGTAGGGCAGATCCCGCATAAGAACGCTGTTCTCGACCAGCGCCGAACTTGGCCCGAACAGGAGCGTATAGCCGTCGGAGGGTGCCTGAGCCACGGCCACGGTGCCGATCACGGTGCCACCGCCGGGCCGGCTTTCGACGACCACCGACTGGCCCCACAACTTGGAGAGATAATCCGCCACCAGACGCGCGCCGAGATCGGTCGGTCCGCCGGCCGCGAAGGGCACGATCATCCGCACGGAACGTGATGGGTAATTGTCCGACTGGGCGACGCAAACACCCAACATCGCGCCGAGCGCCACTCCGGCCGCGACGAATGCGCGGGTGGCCTTCGACATGGCTGAAACGATGGATTGCAAAATATCCGGAAAATCTCCGCGCGCGCTGGACAACGGCATGCTCTCCTCCCGCTCGTCACAGCCAACGAGCTTCAGGCAGTTCATGTCAATACCGTATGCGTTGGAGCCAGCCGTGATCAATCGATGCTATATAAATGACGCGGCGATTGGCCGGGTCAACAAAGTGCACGCCGCGATCGGAATGATAATACCAGTCTCTACCCGCTCGCTCGTTATGACAAATAATCGGCCGAACGCGCAGATGCCGTGAACCTGTTGTTACAGCCGCTGCTCGTCGCGGGTCTATCTACGCCGAAGGCCCGACCGACTGGCCGGGGCTCGCGGTACTGAGCCTGGAATAAAGCCTTCCACGCGGCTCAAAACCTAGCTCATTCGGGCACATGGAGGGCCTGCGGTAGCACCCGTACGAAAGAAGAACCGCACAAATTGAAGATGGTTCCCGGCGTTTCCCCGTTGACCATGCGGGGCCTGCCATATTGTTGCGACGATCAGCGGCCAAAAATTCTCTTGTTAGTTGATAGCAGTAACCACTTTATCAATTGCATTTGGCTTACTTCTCTGATGTAAGCACCTTTTGATAATCAACAGGGTGGTGCATGGCGAAGAAGGCAGTGAAGAAGGTAAAGCGAGATAAGCGCAAAAGTTGGACTAAAGCGTTGCACGCAGAGTTGCGTAAGCATTCGAAAGCAAAGACTCCAGTTGCAAAAATATCCAAGCTGATGAAGCGCACAACCGGCGCACTCCGCCAGCAGGCGTTGAAGCTGGGTATCAGCCTCGGCCATCGACGCTAATAGCAAACGCCCCGCCGGCTACGGCGGGGCGTTTTCGTATTGCTGGGTTGGGCGAGAAGCGGTCAGCTCGCCGTATTCGCACGCCGCAACAGGGCACGCAGCCGCTGCGGCGTCACTGGAAGCTGCTTGATTGCTCCCGGCACGCCGATGGCATCGTCGATCGCCGCCGCGATGGCGGCGCCGACCGCGTTCGCGCCGCCCTCGCCCGCCCCTTTGAGGCCCATCGGATTGAGCGGGCTCGGCGCGTCTTCGGAGATCACAACTTCGATCGCCGGAATCTCACGCAATGTCGGCATGAGGTAGTCGGCGAAATTGACCGACAATGGCTCGCCCCGATCGTCGTAGAGAAACTCCTCCAGCAGCGTGCCGCCAAGACCCTGGACCACGCCGCCGACGATTTGTCCTTCAACGAGCATTGGATTGACGGCTTTGCCGATGTCATAGGCCACGAGGTAGCGCGGCACTTTCACCGCGCCGGTCTCACGATCCACCTGCACGACGGCAACATGCACGCCGTAGGGGTAGTTCATATGATCGGTGTGGAACCAGCCCTCGGCGGTCAGCCCCGGAGGGCGGCCGCCCAGCGTCTTTGATCCCGGCGACAAATGTCGGGCGATCTCGCCAAGTGAAATGGAAGGACCAGCCGCGGCACCGTTGCGAACGACCGCGCCGTCGACGACACCCAGGGCTTCCGGCTGAGTTTGCAGCAATTCGGCAGCAAGCTCGATCGCCTTGGCGCGAACATTGGACGCCGCAAGGCGGGTCGCCTCCCCGGTCATCACCGTGACGCGCGATGCAAACGCACCCATGCCGTAGGGGATGCGATCGGTCTGGCCATGGACGACGCGAACGCGCTGGTAGTCGACGCCGAGCGCATCGGCGCAAATCTGTGCAATCACCGTCTCGACACCCTGCCCGACCGAGGCAGCGCCGGTGATAACCTCGACAGCGCCAGACGTATCGACCGTAACCCGAACGCCGTCGAACGGACCGAGACCGCTCTTCTCCACGAACATGGCGAGACCGATTCCGACCGCTTCGCCCGCGTCCCGCCGCCGCTTGACCTCGCTCTGCAACGCGGGCCAGCCGACCGCGGCCAGCGCCTTGTCGAGCAGGCCCTGGTAGTCCCCGGAATCGAACGTGACGTGTGTGCCGAGCGTTTCGACCGGCCGCGCGTAGGGCATCTCGGCCGACGAGATCAGATTGCGGCGCCGCACCTCGACACAATCGATTCCGGTCTTGGCGGCGATGGCATCGAGCAGCCGCTCGCGCACGAACGTGCTTTCGAAACGCCCCGGCGCGCGATAGGTGCCGCCCGGGGTCTTGTTGGTCAGCCGGATATGACCGACCGCGCGATAGGCCGGCACGCGATAGGGCCCGGGCAGCATGGCCGCCGCCAGATCGGGGACCGTGGCCGCATGCGTGCGAACATACGCGCCCTGATCGTGAAAGAACTCGTCGTCGATGCCAAGAATGCGGCCCTCGGCATCGATCGCGGCGCGAATGCGGTGCAGTTGCTGGCGCGAATGGTTAGCGGCGATCAGGTGTTCGCGGCGATCCTCGATCCATTTCACCGGCCGCCGGAGACGCAGCGCGGCCGCGCAGACCAGGACATCCTCGGGGTACAGCTCGCCACGGATGCCGAAGCCGCCGCCGACATGACCCTCGTAGAGATGGACCCGCGAGGGTGACAGCCCGAGCATCCCGGCGATCTGATCGCGATTCCAGTGCGGCACCTTGGCCGCACCATGCAGCTCGAGCACCTCGCGCGCGCCGTCATAACGCCCGATCGCGCCGCGCGTCTCTAGCGGCACGCCGGAGTGGCGGCCGACGCCGAGCTCGAGCGCGACGACCGCATGGGCATTGCGGAACGCCGCATCGAGGTCGCCATATTCCTTGCGGACATCGCCCGCCGCGGTCGAACGGCCCGGTTCGAACTCGCCGGGCTCGTCATCGGCGCGCAGCAGAACGGGCAGCTCCTCGACATCGAGCAGGATCCGGTCCGCGGCATCCTCGGCGAGATACGGATCGTCGGCGAACACCACGGCGACCGGCTCGCCCACATAGCGCGCCCGGTCCGTGGCCAGCACGCGCTGGCGATAGCCGTCCAGCCCGGCCATCTTGCTCAGACGAAAGTCGATCGGCGGAATGTCCGCCACATCCGCGGCGGTCCAGACCGCATGGACGCCGGGCGTGGCGCGAGCAGCAGAGGTATCGATCGACAGGAGCCTGGCGTTGGCGTGTGACGATCGCAGCACCCGCATGTGCAACTGATGGGGAAAGTTCACATCGGCGGAAAACCGGCCCTGGCCTAACAGCAGCGGCCGATCCTCCAGGCGGGTCACCGAGCGGCCGACGAATTTTTCCTTGGCGTCAGGCATGGTGCCTCTGCAAAGGCGCAGGATCGGCGTGATCCCGCGTCAAGTCGCGCGCATCTCGGCCGCGGCCGCGCGAACCGCCTTGACGATGTTCTGGTAGCCGGTGCAGCGGCAGAGATTGGACGCCAGCACGTCAAGAATGTCTTCGTCACTGATGTCCGGCTCGCGCTCCAGCACCGCCGTCATCAGCATCAGAAAGCCAGGCGTGCAGAAGCCGCACTGCAGGCCGTGGTGCTCCATGAAGGCGCGCTGCAGCGGATGCAGCGTGTCGCCCGACGCGAGACTCTCGACGGTGCGGATCGGAACGCCTTCAGCCTGCGCCGCAAACATCAGGCATGAACGGACCGGATCACCGTCGACGATGACCGTGCAGGCGCCGCATATGCCATGCTCGCAGCCGATGTGGGTTCCGGTCTGGCCGCAATTCTCGCGGATCGCATCGGCAAGCGTGCGCCGCGGCTCGACGGAGATGGCGTGGTCGCGGCCGTTTATGTTGAGGGTGATATCGACCTTGCCGGTCATGCGCGCTTCTCCGTGGCCCCGCGCAACGCCGCCCGAATTTTTCGTGGCGTCGCCGGAATTTCGTCGATCTCCACGCCAAACGGCGTCAGCGCGTCATTGATGGCGTTAAGAATGGCCGCCGGCGCGCCGATCGCGCCGCCTTCGCCGACGCCCTTCGCCTTGGTGATGGAGGCATCGCTGGTGGTTTCCATGTGGTGCAGTTCGATCTCGGGAACTTCGTGCGAGGTTGGCGGCAGGTAATCGGCCAAGGTGCTGGTGAGGATGTCGCCTTCGCCGCTGTAGATGATCTCCTCCAGCAGCGCATTGCCGATGCCTTGCGCGATGCCGCCATGGACCTGGCCGTCGGCGATCATCGGATTGATGATGCGGCCAGCGTCCTCGGCCACCAGGAATTTATCGATGGTGACACGGCCGGTCTCGATGTCCAGTTCGACCGCCGCCACATGGCAGGCGTTGGAAAATGTGCCGGCGGGATCGTAGCTGCCGGTCTCGGTCATTCCAGGCTCGATCTCTCCGTTGAAGCGATGGGTCTGATAATAGGCCTGGCGCGCCATCGTCGCGAT
>Ga0070674_100000969_pt1 | contig 14961 bp, 17 predicted proteins | sample KBSM33metaG_FD_65344 | JGI IMG/M metagenome (GOLD analysis project Ga0070674, IMG submission 65344) | Miscanthus rhizosphere microbial communities from Kellogg Biological Station, Michigan, USA - KBS M3-3 metaG | ecosystem: Host-associated > Plants > Roots > Rhizosphere > Soil ... | reverse complement strand
ACGACCCGGGCCGTCCCGCGGAGGCACGCGAAGAGGTCGTCCTGCCCGCGCGCGTGGTAGTGGAGCCCCCGGATCACCCCTGCGCGGGAGAACGACACGTTCGTCTGCCGCATCGGCTTCGGAAGTGAGCTGTCCCGTCGGAGCTCGCAGAACCATCCGCGCTCGTCCTCGGAACGACGCAGCGGGATGCGGAGGAGGCCGTCGATCACGCGACGACCCGCTTGTTCGCCCCGGTCTCGTCGATCCGGCGCCCGATGTCCGCGAGGTGCTGCCAGTGCTTGCCGGCGTCCTCCCACCAGCCCTCGACCTCGGTCGCGTCGAGCCGCCCGGCCAGCGCGTAGTGGCGGTTCACGTCCGTGATCTCGAGCTCACCCCGCGCCGACGGCATCAGCGTGTCGATGACGTCGAAGACGTCCGGCGGGTAGCAGTAGAGACCGACGACCGCGTGCGAGCTCGGCGGAACGTCGAAGCGCATGTCCACCACACCGGCCTTCTCGACGATGTCCTCGACCTCGCCGTCGTCGCCGTAGACCACCACGCCGAAGTTCTCCGGGTCGGCGACCTCCTTCACGAAGATCAATGCACGCGAGGGAGTCTCCGCCCAGCCCTCCACGCTGGCGGACTGCGCGTACTCGAAGATGTTGTCCCCGAGCACGACCACGAGGGGCGCGCCGCCCGCGAAGTCGCCTGCCATGCCGACGACCTGGGCGATGCCACCGGGCTCCGTCTGCACCTTGTAGGTCAGATCGAGCTCGAGGATCGGGTCGCCGCCTCCGCGTGGCGCGAGTCGTCCGTCGCCGAGCAGATCGATCATCTGGCCCGCGTGACCCTTACCGGTGACGAGCAGGACCTCCGTGATCCCCGCGAGCTGGAGGAGCTGAAGCGGGTAGTAGATCATCGGCCAACTCCCGACCGGGAGCAGGTGCTTGTTGGACACGCGCGTCAGCTCGCCGAGACGCGTCGCCTCGCCGCCGGCACAGATGAGGCCCTTGGGCTGCACGGGGGGATGCTACGAGACGCGCGCTGGAGGCCGGGCTAGGGCTGTTTCCGCTCGCGCTCGCCCCAGGCCGTCCGCATGGCGGTTTTCCGCTCCTTCACGCCGGGTACTGCACGAACGGCTGCGAACCAGACGTAGAGCGCGAAGCCGATCGCGCCCGCGAGAACGGTGAGCAGGCGCTTCGGATGGAGGGCGAGGGACAGCAGTGCCCGCACGCGGGCGATCGTAGCCGACATACTTCGGAGCCGAATCGAAGGAAAGGTGGTACCCGGCATGGCGAAGACCAAGACGAACCCCGCGCTGTCGACCGATGCACTCAAGCCGTACGTCCAGCGCGCGATGACCGACCCTGAGCTGCGCGAGGACCTCCTCGCCGCGTTCGTAGCCGCCCGCTCGATCTACGGGCAGATGGCGAAGGGTCGCGGTCTGAAGGGCAAGGCTGAGAAGGTCTCGGAGAAGGACTTCCAGAAGCAGCTTCAGAGCCTCGTCGGCGACCTCTCGGAGGCGTCGGACAAGCTCAAGGGCAAGGAGAAGAAGAGCCACAGGGCCCGCAACCGCATCGTGCTGCTCACCGGGGTGACACTCGGCGTTCTGTACAACCCGTGGACCGGGCAGTCGACACGCGACTGGATCATGGAGCAGATCGCAGGCGGTGACGGCGCTGGGATCGAGGAGCTCGAGGCCGAGCTGGTTGCCGAGGCAGAGGCCGAGGAAGCGGCCGTCGGCGGCAACGGGTCCGAGCCCTAGAGCGCTCTAGCGCTTCAGGACTTTTTCCAGGGCACCGGGGACGAGCCCGCTGGTGGACGCGATGTCGTCCGCTTCGAGCAGGACGGCACCGGGCGGCGGCAGCGTCGCCGAGCCCGGTCCGGTCGGCGCGTAGATCCGTCCCGCCGAGAACGAGATGTCCTGCACGCGCCGCCACGCGAGCAGGATCGAGTACGGAGCGACGACCCCGTCGTAGCCCAGACCCGTCATCGAAGCCGGGTGGATCTCGAAGTGGAGGTGCGGCGGCCCGCCGTCGGCGTCACCCGTGTTTCCGACGAAGCCGATGACGTCTCCGGCCTGGACGCTCCTCCCCTCGACTGCGAGCGGCGAATATGCCGAGAGGTGCGCGTAGTAGAACTCGTCGCCCTGCGTGTCCCGGAGCCAGAGGCGGTAGCCGCCGATCCGGTTGAAGCCGATGGTGTGCAGCGTTCCGTCCGCAACCGCGAGCAGCGGTGTTCCGCTGGCCGCGAATATGTCCTCGCCGTGGTGCCAGCCGCCAGGCACGTCTGGCCGCGGCGCGCCGAAGCTGTCGCCGAACGAGGCCGTTCCGTAGATCGGGAAGACGAAGCCCCCCGACGACAGGCGCGCCGACACCTCCGGCGCCACGCGGACAGGCCCTCCGGGGACCTCGCCGCCGGTGTCCGGCTCGGGCGCGGGCGGGAGGCTGCGAGGACCCCGGACGGGCGGGGGGCGATCGTTCCGTCCGGGCACGACCGGCTTCGTAGGCTCGGCCAGATCGGCGACGGACGTCGCCTGGGCACTGCCGATCACGATCTCGCTTCCGGCTGGCAGTCCGCCGTGGGCGGCGGTCAGCGTGACGCGGAGCGCGGTGATGGACGCCTGCGCTGCGGGAGGACCCTTCTTACGCGTTCCGCTCGATCCGGCCAGCACGGTCAGCGTCCCCCAGTCCCCGAGCGACGCGCTCGCGCCTGGTGTGCTTGCCACATCGCTTCCGAGCGCTCGTAGGCCCTGCACCTCGGACGCCGAGGCCTCCGAGCCGACGGAGCGCTCGCTCGCCCCCGCGGAGACCGACGCCGTGACCTTGCCCGCGACGATCTCGCCGTTGAAGACGGACACGACGATCGCCTCGGAGAAAGACTGGGTCGCCGCGGCCGATCCGGGCGCTGCGAAGACCGAAGCGCGTGATCTCCCGACACTGACGACGGACCCGTCCGCCGGGTACTGGAAGGACTGGACGTCAGCGGTGGTCGAGGTCGGCCACTCGAGATCGCCGAGCGCGACGGTGTCCTGGCCCGGGATCGTGATGCGCAGAAGGAACGCGCTCGCCCCGGTGCTCGCGCTTCGCGGTGGTGGGGCGGCAGAGGCGATCGCGGCGAACACCGCCACGGCGACGACGACCCCGACGGCGAGACGGATCACGGCGGATCAGGGTAGCGAGGACGCCGTCGCCTCGTCCTCCAGACGAGCTGGACCGCGACTCCGAAGAGCAGAAGTGCGAAGAGCTTCCGCAACGTCGCTTCCGGCAGCTCCGTGACGATGCGCGCGCCGAACTCGACTCCGACGATCGACGAGACCCCCACGACGATCGCCGTTCGCATGCGCAGATTGCCGTAGCGCCGCTGGTTCCACGTGCCCGCGAGCACCGTCGGGAGGATGGCCAGCAGCGACGTCCCTTGCGCCTCGAGCTGTCCTAGACCGAGAGCGACGAGCGTCGGTACGAAGAGGATGCCGCCGCCCACACCGAACATCCCGGCGAGCACGCCCGCGGCGAGGCCGAGCAGGATCGCGAAGACGACGGTCGAGGCGCTCACGTCGTGAGGAGCACGACGCCGATGACGGTCAGGAGCGCCGCGAAGCCATAGGTCAGCATGCTCTCCCTCACCCGTTGCTGCCAGGCGGTGCCTGCGAGCGCGCCGACCGCGGCGGGCAGCCCGACGAGTGCCGCGTAGCCCAGGTCGACCTCGCCGCGGAGCGAGAAGATGAGCACCCCGGCCGTTGCCGTGATCACGATCGCGGCGAGTGACGTCGCGGTCGCCTCCCGTTCGGAGAAGCCCACGACGAGAACCAGGAGCGGCACGACGACGATGCCGCCACCGACCCCGAAGAAGGCGGAGAAGACACCCGCCGCGAGCCCGATGGCGACGAGGCGCACGGACGTATCGTACGAGCATGGCCAGTCGGGTCGGGCTCGCGGCACTGCTGATCGCCGTTGCCGGAATCGCGCCGTCGAGCACGTTCGCACGGACGCCGCCCAGCGGAACCGCGATGTTTCTCGTCCAGCCCGACATGCGGCTCTGCCCGAGCCCGCTCTGCGGCGGCTACTGGGTTGCGCTGGCGAACGGCGCCCGGACGCGATGCGGTGACGGCGCACGGCAGGCGCGCTGCTACGTCGCGCGCGCGGTCGACCGGAACAGGAGGGCACTCTCGAGCCTGCCCGCGGGCGCGCTGCTGCGCGGGGCGATCGAGCAAGGACAGCCGTTCGCCGAGCGTCGCCTCGATCAGCTCGTCGTCAGAGCCGCGTATGCGCCTACCGGGACAGCGGACGCCGGCGGCGGCTACTACCGCGTCGTCGACACGGGAATCGTCTGCATTCGCGCGCCGTGCTTCTCCTTTCGAGCCCAGCAGGTCAACGGGTCGTCGCGCATCACCACCTCGGCTGTGGATCTCGCCGCGTCGGGCGCGACTGCGGCGGAGATCGAGCGGGCTCAGTCGGCACTGCGCACGAGGGACGGCCTGTATGCCCGAGCCCGCTTCGCGGCGACCCCGGACGGTGGGCGCGTGCTTCGGGCGCTGCGGCTCTACCTCAGAGCGCCGCTGCCTCGCGCCTGAGCAGGTCCCATGCGAGGCGCACGTCCTCCTCGGTCGTCCGGAAGTTGCCGATCGCCATGCGCAGCTGGTAGCGGTCGGCGAAGCGCGTGTGCGAGAGAAACACCTCGCCCGTGTCGTTGACACTCCCGAGGAGCCGCTCGTTGTCCGCGTCCGAGCCCTCCCGCCGGAAGCAGACGAGCGAGAAGTGCCTCGGCGCGGTCACCTCCCAGCCGGGCTGGGCCCGCACCCAGCTCTCGAAGAGCTCTGCCAGGCGAAGGTGCTCGCGGAGGCGCTCCTGTAGCCCTCGCCGCCCGTAGCAGCGGAGGACCGCCCAGAGCTTGAGTGCACGGAAGCGGCGGCCGAGGGGAATCGAGACCTCGCTCAGGTTGAGCGCGTCGTCTGGCGAGCGCAGGAACTCGGGGACGAGGCTGAACGCGGCTCGGAACTCCTCCTGCCTGCGCGTCCACAGGACGGAGCAGTCCATGGGCACCCCGAGCCACTTGTGCGGGTTCACGCCGATCGAGTCGGCGCGTTCCCAGCCGGCGAAGAGGCCGTGCAGCTCGGGCAGGATCGCAGCCGACCCTGCGTAGGCAGCGTCGACGTGCAGCCAGGTTCCCGCTGCGGCGCAACGCTCTGCGATCTCCGGCACCGGGTCGAGCGACGCCATGCCCGTCGTCCCGATCGTTGCGAGAACGAGGCAGGCGTCGTGCTCGCGCATCAGGTCGGGTCGCATCCGGTAGACGTCGTCCGTCGGCACCTTGCGCAGCTCGAGCCCGAGAAGTCGCGCGGCCTTCTCGCCGACCGAGTGCGCGTGCTCCGAGCAGACGAGGACGCGACGGTCCGGCGTGAGCGATCGGGCGACGATCGCCGCCGCCAGCACGCCGGTCGACGCGGTGTCCTCTATGTGTCCCCGGAACTCCGCAGGAAGGCCGACCAGCTGCCGCAACCAGTCGACCGTGACCTCCTCGAGCTCCTGGAGGGCGGGTGAGGTCCGCCAGAGGATCCCGACCTGATTGAGCCCCGCGACGAGAAGCTCCGCGAGGACGCCCGGCTCCGACCCGGTCGTCGCGAAGTAGGCGAAGAAGCGTGGGCTCTGCCAGTGCGTGATCCCCGGCAAGAGGATCGAGTCGAGGTCGTCGACCACCGCGGAGAACGGCTCGGGATCGTCGGGCGCGGCGCCGGGCAGCGCCGCCCGAATCGCGCCGGGCTCGACCTGGGAGAGCACCGGGAGCTCGCCTGCGCGCTCGAGGTACGACGCGACCCACTCGAGCGCGAGCGCTCCGTCCTCCCTGAAGTCGCTCACTTCGTGAGCTTCTTCACGTCGCGCCACGAGCGCGTGTTGAGGATCTGCTCACTGGTGAGCCACGCGCGCCGCGCCTGCGCGACCCCGAGCTCCGCGTACCCCAGTGCCCCGACGGAGTGTGCGTCCGTCGTGATCGGGATTCGGACGCCTGCCTCGCCCGCCAGACGCGCATGCGTGTCGCGCATGTCGAGGCGGTCTGGCTGGGAGTTGATCTCGAGCGCCGTGCCCGTCTCGACTGCGTGCTCCACCACCCGCTCGACGTCGACCGGCGCGCCGTCACGCTTCAGCAGCCGTCGGCCCGTCAGGTGCCCGATGCAGTCGACGTGTGGGTTGTCCATGGCGCCCATGATCCGCTCAGTCGGGCTGCGGTCGAACGAGGTGTGCAGCGATGCGACGACCCAGTCGAGCTCGGCAAGGACGGCGTCGTCGACGTCGAGCGACCCGTCCGCGCGGATGTTCACCTCGATTCCGCGAAGGATCCGGAACGACGTCAATTGCTCGTTGAGCGCGGCGATCTCCCGCCACTGTGCCTCCAGACGTCCGTCGCGCAGATAGTGCGAGTGGTCGGTGATGCACATGAACCGATAGCCCCGCGACTTCGCGGTGCGCGCCATCTCCTCCAGCGAGCCCTTACCGTCGGACGACCACGTCGAGTGGCAGTGCATCTCGCCGCGCAGGTCGCCGACCTCGACGAGCTGTGGAAGCGTGCCGTCACGCGCCGCGGCAATCTCGGCAGTCCCCTCGCGAAGCTCCGGCGGTATGTCGCGGTAGCCGAGGAAGGCGTACAGCTCGTGCTCCGTCGGATGGGTGACGACCTCCCCGCTCTCGACATCGGTGACGCCGTACTCGGAGATCGAGAGTCCGCGGCGCTGGGCGTCCTCGCGCAGGGCGATGTTGTGGTCCTTCGAGCCCGTGAAGTGCTGGAGGACGTTCCCGTAGCACTCGTCCGGCACGACACGCAGGTCGAAGCGGAGGCCGTCGTGGCTCACCACCGTCGCCTTCGTTTCGCCGCGGGCGACGACCTCGGACACCCAGTCGCCGTCGCAGAATGCCGCGATGAGCGCGCGCGCATCGCTCGAGGTCGCGATGAGATCGAGGTCGCGGACGGTCTCGCGGCGTCGCCGCACGCTGCCGGCCTCGGACACGGCGGTCGCCGCCGGATGAGCAGAGAGCTCGGTGACGACACGGCGTACCGCCGGCAGCGCCTGGCCGAGGAGTCGTCGCACCTCCGGCTCGGCGCCGACGCCGGCCTCGAGCGCCTTCAGGATCTTCTCCTCGCTGCGCGCACCCATTCCCGAGAGATCGCGCAGCCTGCCCTCCTCGGCGGCGCTCTTGAGTCCCTCGAGCGACGTTATCCCGAGCTGCGTCCAGATCCGCGCTGCCGTCTTCGGGCCGACACCGGGGAGCCGTAGGAACTCGACGACCCCGGAAGGCACCATGCTGCGGCGCTTCGTGAGCGCGTGCATCTCGCCGTCCTCGACGACCTCGACGACCTTCGCCTCGATCGTCTTGCCGATGCCCGGCAGCTCCTTCGCCTTGCCGTCGAGCGCGAGCTCGGCGATCGGCAGCGGAGATTCGCGAATGCGCCCTGCCGCCCGGCGGTATGCGACCACCTTGAACGACTCCTCCTCGAGAATCTCCGAGAGGTCCGCGAGCAGGTCCAGCTGGTCTGCGAGGTCGCCGTTACGGGGCAACGTCTGAGGCATCCCGCGATGATACGGAGGTGCCGCGCGCGGTCCTCTGCCTGCCCACGTACAACGAACGCGAGAACCTCGAGGCGATGATCGAGGCGCTCGGCGTAGTCCTCGACACGGCCACCGACCGCGTGCTGGTCGTCGACGACGGCTCGCCGGACGGGACCGGGGAGATCGCCGACCGGCTCGCGGCGGAACGCCCGTGGATGTCGGTACTGCATCGCTCGGCGAAGGAGGGAATCGGCCCGGCGTACGTCGCCGGTTTCCGGTGGGCGCTCGCCGAGGGCGCCGAGCTCGTCCTCGAGATGGACTGCGACTTCTCACACGACCCGGCCGACGTCCCGCGGTTGATCGAAGCGACCGCCGACGCCGACCTCGTCCTTGGCTCACGCTATGCCCCGGGGGGCGGGACGGCGAACTGGGGTCTCGCGCGACGGATCGTCTCACGCGGCGGATGCCTCTACGCCCAGGTGATCCTCGGCCTGCGGATTCGTGACCTCACCGGCGGCTTCAAGTGCTTCCGGCGTGCTGCGCTCGAGGCAATCGACCTGAGCGCGCTCTCAGCGCACGGGTACGCGTTCCAGATCGAGACGACGTATCGGATCTCGCGTGCGGGGCTCTGCGTTCGGGAAGTTCCGATCACGTTCGTCGAGCGGCGGGCGGGTGCGTCGAAGATGACCGGCTCGATCGTCGCCGAGGCGATGTGGCGGGTCCCGCTGCTCCGGCTTCGGGCTCTCACCGGCAAGCTGTAGCCGTGGACACGGTCGGCTCCGCGCTGTTCGAGGAGCGAGTCTTGGGATCGCCGGTGCCGGTGATGGTCGACTTCTGGGCGCCGTGGTGCAAGCCCTGCGACGCGATCGAGCCGCATCTCCGAGGCCTGGCGGAGGAGTGGGGCGAGCGCGTCCGTCTCGTCCGCGTGAACGTCGACGAGGAAGCCGGGCTCTCGGCCCGCTATGGCGTCCTCGCGCTGCCGACGGTGATCCTCTTCGCGGACGGGGGGCCGAAGGCAACCGTCCACGGCGCACAGCCGCGAAGCCGTTTTGCGCGCGAGTTCGAGCCTCACCTGTGACGACCGTCGCCGCGAGCTGGGCCGACCTTCTCGAGGGGGAGGAGATCGCGTACTCCGGCCTCGAGCCCTCTCGCGACCCGAAGCTCGAGCCGCTGCCGGACGACCTCGACCCACGCGTCGCCTCCGCGCTCGTCGCAACTGGCGTCACAGCCCTCTATCGCCACCAGGCGGAAGCCTGGGAGGCAGCACGGCGCGGAGAGAACGTCGTCGTCACCACCGGCACGGCGTCCGGAAAGTCCCTCGCATTCAACCTTCCCGTCCTCGACGCCATCGCTCACGAACCGAAGACGCGGGCGCTCTACCTCTACCCCACGAAGGCCCTCTCCCAGGACCAGGCGCGGTCTCTGTCCGAGCTCCGTCTGAAGGGACTCAAGCCCGCGATCTACGACGGCGACACGCCGAGCGAGCGTCGCTGGCAGATCCGCAAGTGGGCGAACGTCGTTCTTACCAACCCGGACATGCTCCATGTCGGGGTCCTCCCCCACCACGACCGCTGGGGAGACGTCCTCGCAAACCTCCGCTACGTCGTCGTCGACGAGGCGCACGTCTACCGCGGCGTGTTCGGGTCGCATGTCGCAAACGTCCTTCGGCGGCTCCGCCGGCTCGCCGGGATCTACGGCGCCGAGCCGCAATTCCTGTTGGCGACGGCGACGATCGCGAACCCCGGCGAGCTCGCACGCGAGCTGACCGGAGAGGTCGCGACGGTGGTCGACCGCGATACGTCGGCCCGCGCCGAGCGCGAGGTCGTCATCTGGAATCCACCGCTCCTGGACGCGGAACTCGGCCTGCGCGCGAGCCCGCTCGGCGACGCTGCGCGCCTCCTGTCGCAGCTGACCTCGCGCGGGCTGCGCACGATCTGCTTCGCGAAGAGCCGGAAGGCGGCGGAGCTCATTCACCGGTTCGCGGCGGAGCGCGTCGACGCCGCGACAGCGGACAGGCTGGCGCCTTACCGCGCCGGATACACGGCCGCTCAACGCCGTGAGATCGAGCGACGTCTCGTCGAAGGCGAGCTCCTCGGCGTGACCGCGACCGACGCCCTCGAGCTGGGGATCGACATCGGGCTCCTCGATTGTGCGATCTCCGTCGGCTTCCCCGGAACCGTCGCCTCGCTCCGGCAGCAGTGGGGACGAGCGGGCCGCCGCGACCGCGGCCTGGCGATCCTCGTCGCGTCCGACGACGCACTCGACCAGTTCTTCGCGCGCGAGCCGGGCGCGCTGCTCTCGCGCAGGGTGGAGGCCGCGATCCTCGACCATGCCAACCCAAGAATCCTCGACCCGCACGTCCTCGCGGCAGCGTTCGAGGCTCCGCTGACCGGGGGCGACGTCGACACGCTCGGCTCCGAGGCGCTGCGGCGGGCCGCCGAGCTTCCCGAGCTCGAGCGCACGTCGGCCGGCTACGTCTGGAAGGGGCGCGACTACCCGGCCGCGCGCGTCTCACTGCGGTCGGGAGACGCGGAGGCGTTCACGGTCGTGGATGCCGAGACCGGCTCGCTCCTCGGACTCGTGGAGCGCGACCGGGCGTACTCGACGGTGCACGAGGGCGCCGTCTACCTCCACCTCGGCGAGCAGTACCTCGTCGAGACGCTCTCCCTCGAGGATCGCGTCGCACTGGTCTCGTCGGCGCGCGTCGAGTGGTACACGCAGGCGAAGAAGGAGTCGGAGACGACCATCGAGGAGTCGCTCCGCGCCGACATGCGCGTCGGCGTCGAGCTGCACTTCGGCCGCGTCTCGGTCACCGAGCAGGTGGTGGGCTACGCGCGGAAGGCCGTGCGCGACGGCGCGACGATCGACGTCGTCCCCATGCTCATGCCGGAGACGACGTTCGAGACGGAGGCGGTCTGGTTCTGTCCCGAGGCCGACCAGCTGGAGGGGTTGGAGCAGATGCCGAAGCTCCTCGGAGCGCTCCACGCCGCCGAGCACAGCCTGATCGCGCTCCTTCCGCTGTGGGCGATGTGCGACCGCTGGGACATCGGCGGCCTCTCGACCAACGTCCACTACCAGACGGGCAGACCGACGATCTTCGTCTACGACGGGCATTCCGGCGGTGTCGGGATCACGGAGCGCGGATTCGAACGCTTCCGCGACTGGGTCGAGGACACGGCCCGCCTGCTGCAGCGCTGCCCGTGCGCAGCCGGGTGCCCGTCCTGCGTCCAGAGCCCAAAATGCGGCAACCTCAACGAGCCACTCGACAAAGCCGGCGCGCGGCTCCTGCTCGAACGCATGCTGGCGGCGTAGTGTCGAAACGGCGTCGCGCCGTTCGTCGAACCCCAGAAGCGACGAGAGGAGGCAGCGTGCAGTTCATCGCGTTGATCTACACCGACGAAGGAACGTGGGAAGCGTTCTCGGACGAGGAGCGCGAGTCGTGGTACGAGCGCTACCGAGCGCTCGGACGCGAGGCCGAGAATGCAGGCGTCCTCGCGGGTGGAAACGAGCTCGCGCCGACTCGGGACGCCACGACCGTGCGCGTTCGGAGCGACGACACGCTCGTGACGGACGGCCCGTATGCCGAGGTCAAGGAGGCGCTCGGCGGCTTCTACGTCTTCGACTGCGAGTCGATGGACGAAGCGCTCGAGTGGGCGGCCAAGATCCCGTCCGCCGAGCACGGTGCGATCGAGGTCCGGCCGGTCTACGTCGATCCCGAGGAGGCCCAGCTGTGAAGTACGCGCTGCTCATCTACGGCGACGACTCCGCGTGGGCCGACCTCCCCGACGAGGAGAGGGCGGCGCTACGAGCAGAGGAGATGCCCCAGTGGATCTCCCTCTTCGAGGAGCTCGGCAAGGCCGATCCGAACGTGACGGGCAAGGAGCTCGACGGCCGCAGCACCGCGAAGGTCGTGCGGGTCCGCAACGGCGAGCGGCTCGTGACCGACGGCCCGTTCGCGGAGACGAAGGAGATCATCGGAGGCGTCTTCCTCGTCGATCTCCCCGATCTCGACGAAGCGATCCGTCTGGCGGCGCTCATCCCGGCGGCGAAGGACACCGGGTCGATCGAGATCCGGCCGATTCTGCAATAACGCCTGCGTGCAGCCGGACGTCGAGCGGGTCTTCCGAGAGGAGTGGAGTGCTGCCGTCGCGATCCTCACGCGCGTCCTCGGCGACCTCGAGCTCGCCGAGGACGCAGTGCAGGACGCGTTCACGACCGCCCTCGAGCGCTGGCCCCGCGACGGCATGCCGCGCACGCCCGGCGCCTGGATCGTCACGACTGCCAGAAACCGAGCAATCGATCGGATCCGCCGCGAGAAGGTCTTCCAGCAGAAGGCGGAGCTCATCGGGCGTCTGCAGGAGCTCCCGGTCGAGGAGGACGACGTGAGCGCGATACCGGACGACCGGCTCGCCCTGGTGTTCACCTGCTGCCACCCCGCGCTCGCCTCGGAGAGCCGCGTGGCGCTGACACTGCGCGAGGTCGGAGGCCTCACGACGACCGAGATCGCCCATGCCTTCCTCGTCGCCGAGCCTGCGATGGCGCAGCGCCTCGTCCGAGCGAAGCGAAAGATCCGCGCCGCCGGCATCCCCTTCCGCGTCCCTCCCGACTACCTGCTGCCCGAACGGCTCCGATCCGTCCTCGCCGTGCTCTACCTCGTGTTCAACGAGGGCTACTCGGCGACGGCCGGGGCAGACCTCGTGCGCGCCGACCTGTGCGACGAGGCGATCAGGCTCACCAAGCTCCTCGCCGTGCTCATGCCCGACGAGGCCGAGGTCTTCGGCCTGCTCGCACTCGTGCTGCTCCAGGATTCGCGGCGCGCCGCGCGCATCGGAGAGGACGGCGAGATCGTCCTGCTCGAGGATCAGGACCGCGGCCTCTGGAACCGCGCCCGCATCGACGAGGGGCTTCGCGTACTCGACCGCGCCGTGTCACTGCGGCGCCCTGGGCCGTATCAGCTTCAGGCGGCCATCGCCGCGGCACACGCAGAAGAGCGTCCGAAGGCCGAGATCGTGCTGCTCTACGAGGCCCTCGCATCCCTCGATCCGTCGCCCGTCGTGCAGCTCAACCGCGCGGTAGCGGTCGCGCTCGCAGGCGACGTCGGCGAGGGGCTCGCACTGCTCGACGAGGTCGAGGGGCTGGAGCAGTACCACCTGCTGCACGCCGCACGCGCCGACCTGTATCGACGCCTCGACAGGCGGGGCGAGGCCGCGGTGGCGTACCGGCGCGCGCTCGAGCTGACGACGAACCAGGCGGAGACGCGCTACCTAGAGCGGCGTCTGGCCGAGGTCTCGTAGAGCGAGCTCGACGGCCTCGGCCGGGGTCGCAGCGCTGAGCACGCCTTCGACGACCGGTGCGCCGGCGAGCGCGATCACCGGCCTTCCTAGCCGCAGCCCCAGCGCCATCTCCGCGATCGTGCCGTAGCTCCCGCCGACGGCGATCACCGCGTCGCCCGACGCAGCCACCGCCAGATTGCGCGCGTGGCCGATGCCGGTGACGACGACATGGTCGGCCCAGGGATTCGCGGCGGCCCGGCTCTCGCCCGGCAGAATCGCGATGGTTGACCCGCCGCCCCCTTTCGCGCCGCGGTGCGCCGCGGCCATGACCTCGTCGAGGCCGCCGGTCACGACGGTGCAGCCCCGCTCCGCGAGAAGCCGTCCGACCTCCTCGGCCGCCGCCTCCCACTCGCCTCCGCTTCCCACGACTGCGACCTGGATGACCATCGCGATGGTAAGCATGAAGCGTGGAACGACGGGAGGCGCGGGGTGGCACGCTCATCCTCGGCGGAGGTTTCGCCGGCGGCTACGTCGGTCGGCTCCTCAAGCGGAGGGGCGCGACGATCGTGTCGCTCGAGAACTTCATGCTCTACACCCCGCTCCTGCCGGAGGCCGCGTCCGGGACACTCGAGCCGCGCCACGTGGTGGTACCGCTCAGGGAAATGTGCCCGCACGCCGAACTCGTCCTCGGGCACATCACCGCGCACGACCACGACCGGCGTAGCGTCACCGTCGAGTCGCTGGCGGGTGAGCTCGAGATCGCCTACGAGAACCTCGTCGTGGCCCTCGGCGCGACGATCCGCGCTTTTCCGGTTCCCGGCCTCGCCGAGCACGGTGTCGGGTTCAAGGACCTCGCCGACGCCATCGCGCTCCGGAATCGAGTGCTGCTCCAGCTCGAGCGCGCGTCGATTCACCCCGGCGACCCGTCGGAGCTCGGCTTCGTTTTCGTCGGCGCCGGCTATGCGGGAGTCGAGGCGCTCGGGGAGCTGAACGACATGGCCCGAGCCGCACTCCGCTCCTATCCCGCCCTCCGTGGCGCGCCGCAGCGCTGGGTGCTCGTCGACGCCGCTCCGAAGATCCTGCCCGAGATCCCGCGTGGGCTCGGGAAGTACGCGGCCCAGCGACTCGAACAGCGCGGCGTCGAGATCCACGTGGGAACGACGCTCGAGTCCTACGACGGGACCGAGGCGGTACTCGCGGACGGAACGCGAATCCCCGCCCGGACGCTCGTGTGGACCGCGGGCGTCCGTGCGAGCCCCCTCCTGTCCGACCTCGGGCTCCCGCTCGACGAGCGCGGTCGGGTCGTGGTCGACGAGACGATGCGGGTCGTCGGGGTCGACGGCGTGTGGGCGCTCGGCGACTGCGCCGCGGTCAAGAACACGAAGACGCCGGGGGTCGTCGACCCGCCGACGTGCCAGCACGCGCTGCGGCAGGCACGACGGCTCGCGAAGAACCTCACGGGGCCGCCCGAGCCATACGGCTATCGCATGCTCGGGCAGGTCGCCACGCTCGGCCGCTTCAAGGGCATCGCGGAGATCCCGGGCCTCCACCTGTGGGGCTTCCCGGGATGGTTCGTCACGCGGACGTACCACCTGTACCAGCTCCCCCTGCTCTCGCGGAAGCTGCGCGTCGTCGTCGACTGGACCGTCGCCCTCCTCTTCCGCCGCGACATCGTCGAGCTCTCGATGCTCGGCCATCCGCACCGGCTCGATCCCGACTAGCGCAGGGCCTTCAGCGCCCTCTTGAGGGACTGCTTGCCGGCGAGCGCCCCTGCGAACAGGTCACCGTGCCGGGCCACACGGTCGAGCACGGTGTCCATCGTGAACGCCGACGGATCGAGCCCGGGTGAGACCTCCTCCCAGCGCAAGGGAGTCGAGACCGGGGCGCCCGCGCGCGGGCGAACGGAATAGGCCACCGCGTTCGTCGCTCCAGGTCGGTTCTGATTGGCGTCCACGAGCACGCCCTTCCGTTTCGACTTCGCCCAGGCGGTCGTCACGAGGCCGGGATGCGTCCTCTCGAGGGCGCTGCCGACGATCGCCGCGAACTCGCGCGCTTCCGGGAACGTGTGCCGGCGGGTGACCGGGACCAGCACGTGGATTCCACGCGAGCCCGAGGTCTTCGGGTAGCTCTCGAGCTCGAGCAGGTCGAGCGTGTCCTTGACGAGCCGCG
>Ga0070674_100000967_pt1 | contig 14966 bp, 16 predicted proteins | sample KBSM33metaG_FD_65344 | JGI IMG/M metagenome (GOLD analysis project Ga0070674, IMG submission 65344) | Miscanthus rhizosphere microbial communities from Kellogg Biological Station, Michigan, USA - KBS M3-3 metaG | ecosystem: Host-associated > Plants > Roots > Rhizosphere > Soil ... | reverse complement strand
CCATCACGTCGCGAAGGATGTTGGCGCCGGAGACCACCTCACCATGCACCAGCCCCAGATAGTCGGTGATCGCAAATCCCTGCAATTCCTCGGTCGTCGACAGCAGCATGGTACCCTCCGTTCAGGCGGCCCTCACATAGGAGCGCTGTCGGCGGTCGACAAGCCGGGCTGGCGCAGGGCGCCGCGGCCAGTGTAGCTTCGGCCAAAGAATCCAAGGGAGTGCCTCATGCCCAATATGCTGCTCGAAGATCGCATCTTCATGGGCGTCAGCACCAAGCCCGAATACCTGTTGCTCAAATACGGCAACCGCCACGGCCTGATCACCGGCGCGACCGGCACCGGCAAGACCGTCACCTTGCAGGGGCTGGCGGAGGGGTTCGCGCGCGCCGGCGTCCCGGTCTTCCTCGCCGACGTGAAGGGCGATCTCGCCGGCATCTCGCAAATGGGAAAGCAGCAGGATTTCCTCGTAAAACGCGCGAAAGACATCGGGTTCGACGATTGGGAGAGCTGCACATTCCCGGCTATCTTCTGGGATCTGTTCGGTAAATCCGGCCATCCAGTACGCGCCACCATCTCCGAGATGGGCCCGCTGTTGCTCGCCCGCATCCTCAACCTCAACGACACGCAGGAAGGCGTGCTGAACGTCGCCTTCAAGTTTGCCGACGACAACGGCCTGCTGCTTCTCGATCTTAAGGACTTGAGGGCGTTGCTCGTCGAAGTCGAGAAACGCTCGTCAGAGCTGTCCGCGACGTACGGCAATGTCGCGACCGCGACGATCGGCGCTGTCCAGCGGGCTCTCCTGGTGCTGGAGCAACAGGGAGCCGCGAACTTCTTTGGCGAGAAGGCACTCGAGATCCCCGACCTGATGCGGACCAACACCGACGGCCGTGGGATGATTTCCATTCTCGCCGCCGACCAGTTGATGCAATCGCCTCGGCTCTACGCCACTTTCCTGCTCTGGATGCTGTCCGAGTTGTTCGAGCAGCTGCCGGAAGTGGGCGACCCGCCCAAACCAAAGCTCGTGTTCTTCTTCGACGAAGCGCACCTGCTGTTCGACGATGCCCCCAAGGCACTGGTCGACAAAGTGGAGCAGGTGGTCAAGCTCGTTCGATCCAAGGGGGTGGGCGTTTACTTCGTCACGCAGAACCCGATTGATGTACCTGACGCAGTCCTCTCCCAGCTCTCCAACCGTGTACAGCACGCTCTGCGCGCCTACACCCCGCGCGACCAGAAAGCCGTGAAGGTGGCGGCCGAAACGTTCCGCACCAACCCTGCATTCTCGACCGAGGAAGTTATCACCCAACTCGGCATTGGCGAGGCGCTCGTGTCGGTCCTGGAGGACGGCGGCGTCCCCTCGATCGTGAGCCGTACCCTTATTCGTCCGCCATCCTCCCGCGTTGGCGCCGTTACGCCGGAAGAACGCCAGGCCGTGATGGCAGGGTCGCCGGTTGGCCCCCAGTACAACCAGGTCATCGACCGCGAATCGGCCTTTGAAGTGCTACAGAAAAAGGCCGAGACCAAGACGGCTCCGCCGTCCGCACCAACCTCCGCGCAACCCCCGCCGCAGCCCCCGTACCAGCCGCAGTCGGCGCCACCCTCGCAGTACCAGCCCGAGACGGCACCGCGCGGCGGACCGCCGCGCTATCGCGACGACGCAGGTCCGCCGCCCGCGCGCCGTACCTCGAACCGGGAGTCGGTTGGCGAAGCCGTGATCAAGTCTGTGGCGCGCAACGTGACCGGCCAATTGACGCGCTCGGTCACACGCTCTCTTGTCCGTGGTATCCTCGGCAGTCTTACCAAAGGCCTGTGATGGGTCCCGATACTCACCCCGTTCTGGGAATCTTCGCGTCCGATCGTGGCCCGGGGGATGCCGAGCGCGCGTCGATCATGTCGCAGGCTGGGAGTTACCTTGCACGCAAGGGTGCGCGTATCGTCTGCCTCGGCGACGAGGCCGTCCCGGTACCGCTGCTGACCAGTGCGCGAACCGCCGGCGGTGAGGTAACGCTGATCGCCTCCGGCGACTATTCCGAGCCTTCGGCCTTTGAAGGCGTCACCGTCGAGCACATTCCCGATCGCGAGGCACGGCTGCAACGCCTCGCGGCCCTCTCGCAGCTCTACGTAGCCTTGCCGGGGTCACTCGCCTCCGCCTCGAACCTCTATTTGACGTGGGCGAGGGGAGGTGGTGGTCCCGGGCGTAAGCCGGTGGTCTTCCTCGACCATCATGATGCGTTCAAGGTCGTGCGCGGCTACGCGGCCGATGTGATCTCGAATTCGATCAAAAACCACGACCGCTACGTGCAGTTCGCCGCCAATCTCGACGACATGTGGAACAAGATTTCCTGGTTGATCGACCAGGGCGCAACCGTCCTTTGACGACAACGCTACAGCGGTCGCTCCAGCTGTGGCTGCCGACGCATCAGCGGTACGACATTGTCTCCAAAACTCGACCAGTCGCGCTTGCGCAATGAGGCTCTGCGCTCGGGGCGCTGAGCCGAGGAGGCATCGGCCTTCTTCTTTGCTAGTCGAGCCAGCACCCGCTCGACCAGATACTTCGGCGACATCGGTTTCATGATGATTTCGTCGATCCCCGCATGGATCGACGCCATCTTGGTTTCCGGCGTCAACGCGCTGGCGAGAGCAATCACCTGCAGGTCGCGGGCGCCGATGATGCTATCATGTCGCAAATCTTCCACGAGCTTGTCCGCCCGCGATGGAATGCTGTCGAAATCGGCAACCACCAGATCCGCGGGGGCGAGGCGCAGATAGGTCGTGAGCGCCAGTTGCGTGTCGAACGGCCGGACGCGCAGCGACGACACACCTGCTAGCGTCATCGACAGGATCGACGACAGCGCTGGATTGGCGACGAGAACTGCGACAGTCTTGATGGGCTCGGCCATGGTTAAGGAAATCTTAACACGGCTGGCGAGTGGCAAGAAGCGGGCGACCCAGTCGGAAATACAAAAAAGCCCACTGGAGAGTGTCCAGTGGGCTCTTGAGTTGGTGGGGACTCGGCCCGGAAGGCTTATTTCGCCTCGCTCAGCAGGAACGCCACGTGGTCCCAGTTCACCAGGTTGTCGAACCAGGCCTCGAGGTACTTCGGGCGGGCGTTGCGATAGTCGATGTAGTAGCTGTGTTCCCACACATCGACGCCAAGCAGCGGATGAGCATTCCCGTGCACCAGCGGGCTCTCGCCGTTCGCGGTCTTGCTGACTTCGAGCTTGCCGTTCTTGAGGCTGAGCCAAGCCCAGCCGGAGCCGAACTGCGTTGTGCCGGCATTGATGAAGTCGGCGCGGAACTTGTCGAACCCCCCAAGGTCACTCTCGATTGCCTTCAGCAGCTCGCCCGGCACCTTGCTGGCGCCACCGCCGCCATTAGGCTTCATCCAGTTCCAGAAATGTACGTGGTTGTAATGCTGGCCGGCATTGTTGAAGAGGCCCGGCTCCTTGCCAAACACCTCTTTCACAAGATCTTCGAGCTCCAGCACTTCAAGCCCTTTGCCTTCCATCAGCTTGTTGCCGTTGGTGACGTAGGCTTGGTGGTGCTTGTCGTGGTGGAACTCGAGCGTTTCCTTCGACATATAGGGCTGAAGGGCGTCGTATGCGTAGGGCAGCGGGGGGAGGGTGAGTGCCATGAGGATCGCTCCAGTTTCTGGATTTCTTGAGTAGGCAATATCGGCCTTCGCCGATGGATATATGCCTTTTGCTAAAGCGCGCCAATCGCCGGATTGGACGATTATGCCAATCCTACGCAGCTCAGCGCAAAGGCGTAGCTCAAAGCCGTTTCTTTGAGCCGGTCGAAGCGTCCGGAGGCTCCGGCATGCCCCGCGTCCATATGCGTCTTGAGATAGAGTGGCCGCCTGTCTGATTTGGTGACACGGAGTTTCGCAACCCACTTGGCCGGTTCCCAATATGTAACACGCGGATCGGTCAGCCCGGCCAGAGCGAAGATAGGCGGATAGCCATGCGCGCCCATTTGGTCGTAAGGCGAGTAGCTCGCGATGCGCCTAAAATCCTCCTCCGACTCCAGCGGATTCCCCCACTCGGGCCATTCCGGTGGTGTGAGCGGCAGCGTGTCGTCGCTCATCGTATTGAGGACATCGACGAACGGCACAACCGCGAGAACCCCAGCCCACAAATCTGGACGCATATTGGCGATTGCGCCCATCAGCATGCCGCCAGCTGAGCCGCCTTCGGCGACGATCTTGTGCGGGCTCGCGTAGCCGTCCACTACCAGCTTCTCCGCCGCGGCGATGAAGTCGTTGAAGGTGTTGGCCTTGTGTTCGCGCCGCCCAAGCTTGTACCACCGATAGCCCTTCTCCATGCCGCCACGCACATGCGCTGTCGCATAGACAACGCCACGATCGACCAGCGACAGGGCCGACACCGAGAACGACGCCGGGAGCGAGATGCCATACGCCCCGTATCCGTAGAGCAGCGCCGGCGCGGAACCATCGATCGGTGTCGTCTTGCGATAGAGCAGGGTAATCGGCACGCGCTCGCCATCCGGGGCATTGGCGAAAATCCGGCGCGTGACGTAGTTGGAGGGGTTGTGACCGCTCGGCACCACCTGCTCCTTGAGCAGTGTGCGGGCACCCGTGTCGAGATCGAGGTCGTAGGTCCGTTCTGGCGTGGTTGGTGACGAATAGGTGAAGCGGATGGTACTGGTGTCGAACTCGTATCCGACTGACATCCCTAGCGAATACGCCTCCTCGTCGAAGCTCACGATCCACTCGCGATTGTCACGCAGATCGCGCACCACGATCCGCGGCAGACCTTCGACGCGTTCGAGGCGCACCAGGTGGTTGGCCAGCACGACCATGTCGAGGATCAGCACTCCCGGCGTGTGCGGGACGAGGTCGACCCAGGAGTCGGGCTTTGGATTTTTTGCGGGGGCGGTGACGATCTTGAAGTCTTCGGCGCCGTCAGCGTTTGTAAGCAGATAGAGGAGATTGTCCCGCTCTTCGACGTCGTATTCTCGCTCTTTCACGCGTTGTGCCACCAGCCGCGGGGTGCCGGTCTCGCGATCGATCAGCCAGACTTCGGACGTCTGGTGGTCGTGCACGTCGATCACCGTGAACTTGCGGCTCAGCGTCTCGCCGACGCCGACGAAGAACCCCGGATCGGCTTCCTCGAACACGATCGCGTCGGCGCTCTGCGGCGTACCCAGCTGATGTCGCCGCACCCGGAACGGCCGGTGGCTCTCGTCGAACTCGGTGTAGTAGATAGCGCGGCCATCGAGTGACCACGTCCCGCCATCGGCGGTGTCGACGATCACCTCGTCGGTGTCCTTGCCCGTCGCGAGGTCGCGGATGCGGATCGTGTAGTACTCCGATCCCTGCCGGTCGGCCGCCCAGGCGAGCAGCTTGTGATCAGGGGAGTGGTCGGACCCACCGAAGCCGAAATAGCTGTCCGCGGCCTCGATGTTGCAGTCGAGCAGAACTGTCTCGGGACCACCAGTGCGAGGAGTTCGCACCATCACCGGGTACTGCTTGCCCTCGAGCATGCGTGAATTGTAGGCCCACGGTCCATCGGGACTGGGAATGCCGCTTTCGTCCTCTTTGATGCGGCCGCGGATTTCCTGGAAGATCTTCTCGGTCAGTTCGGCGTGCGGCGTTTCGAACGCCTCCGCAAAATAGGCGTTTTCAGCCTCGAGATACGCGCGGATATCGCTCGGCAAAGTCTCCGGCGCCTGCATCACCTCCTGCCAGTTGTCCGCACGCAACCACGCATAGGGATCGTCGCGGGTAACTCCAAACTGGGTGATGGCATGCTGCCGGCGTTCGGCCAGCGGGGGGACGATCTGCGGTTTGCTCATGGTGACGCTCATATAGGAACCCTGCCAGACCCGCCAACCCGGTGCCACGCATTGGCAAACAGGGGACGAACGCCCTTTCCGGTGGCTTTCGTGGGCATGCCCGCTAAGGTTTCGTCACCGAATCCAGACGGGACGCGGAGGGTATGGCTCTCGATTTCGACGCATTTGCCATAGCGCTCCTGCTCGCGCCTTTCGCGATCGCGCTGATTGCGCCTTTGATCACGCAGGAGACCGGGCCAGCCGCCGGTTGGATCCTGGCCATCGTCCCCGCCGGGATTTGCGCGGCGTTGGTGACGCTGATCGACGAGGTCGCACGGGGCGACATCATTCGCTTCGGCGTGGACTGGGTGCCAGACCTCGGCCTTCGCTTCGGCTTTCTCGTCGACGGCCTGAGCCTAGTCTTCGGGCTTGCGATATCGGGCATCGGGGCCGTCATTGTGGTGTATTCCGGCGCCTACCTGAAGGGACATGTCCATCGTGGCCGCTTCATGGCTGTCATGCTTGGTTTCACAGGGTCGATGCTGGGGCTCGTTCTCGCCGCCAATCTCGTCACCTTGTTCGTGTTCTGGGAGCTGACGGCGGTCGCGTCGTACCTCTTGATCGGATTTGAGCATGCGCGGCCCGAGGCGCGACGAGCCGCATTTCAAGCGCTCATCGTGACCGGACTCGGCGGCCTCGCTTTGATGGCCGCAGGGGTGCTGTTGCGGGTGCTCTCCGGCACCTGGACGATTTCGGAACTGGTGACGGCTCCCGGTCTCACGCAGGCGACTTGGTCGTATCCCATCGTCTTCGCATTTCTCGCCGTCGCCGCCTTCACCAAGTCGGCGCAAATTCCGTTCCACTTCTGGTTGCCCAACGCCATGGAGGCGCCGACGCCGGTGTCGGCGTTCCTGCACTCGGCGACCATGGTGCAAGCGGGCATCTATCTGTTGGCACGCTTCAGCCCACTGATGTCGGGCACGTGGATCTGGCAGGGAACGCTGTGCGTGATCGGTGGCGCAACGATGCTCTGGGCCGGTCTGCTGGCGCTCAAGCAAACGGACCTCAAGCAGATCCTGGCGCAGACGACCGTGGCATCCCTTGGGCTGATGGTGGTGCTCCTCGGCTTCGGCGAAAGCTACGCCGCGATGGCCGTCGCGGCCTATTTCATTGCGCACGCACTCTACAAGGCCGGACTCTTCCTCGTTGCCGGGATCATTGACCACGGCACCGGCACACGCGACGTGACCAGACTGGGTGGTTTGCGAGATCACCTGACGATCAGCTTCATCTGTTCAGCCTTGGCGGCCATCTCCATGTTCGGCCTGCCGCCGTTCCTGGGCTGGTTCGCCAAGGAAGAAATCTACGCCGACCTTCATACGGGCAATCTCACGGCCATCGCCGGACTGATCATCGTGGTCCTCGGCAACGTGCTGCTGGGCGCAAGCGCACTCACTCTCGGCCTGAAGCCATTCATGGGCGACAGGCTGCCGACGCCGGAGGACCCTCACGAAGGTGGCTTTCCGCTTTGGATTGGCCCGGCCATTTTCGGCTTGCTCGGGCTGGCAGTCGTCTTCGGCGTGAACACGTATGGGGATCTGATCGTGGCTCCCATGGCTTCCGCCATCGACAACCACACCCTCAAAGGCCACCTTGGACTCGCGGCGGACCTCACTGGTCTGCCGATGTTACTCTCGGTCGCAACCTGGGTTCTGTCGGCCTTGATCTATTGGCGCATCGATCAGGTCCGACAGGTACTACAATCATTAGAGCAACATTTTAGCTGGAGCTTTGACAGGGGCTTTGACGCGATCACTTTCGCGCTCGTCCGCCTGGCGCGCGGATGGACGCAGATTTTCCACCACGGCCGGCTCGAACTCTACCTCGTGATCGTTTTCGCGGCGCTCGCGCTGGCGATTGTCCTGCCAATGACGTTGCTCAGCGCCTGGCCCGCCTGGCCAGCGGTTGGATCGCTCACCTACTACGAATGGGGCGATGTCGCATTGATGGTCGCGGGTCTCGTGCTGGTGGTTCTGGCTCGCACCAGACTTGCAGCCATCATCGCCCTGGGCATCCAAGGCTTGGCACTTGCGCTGCTGTTCCTGTTCTTTGGCGCGCCGGATCTCGGCTTCACGCAGCTTTTGGTCGAAGTCCTCTCGGTTGTGGTGCTCGCGCTGGCGATGACGCGCCTTCGCCTGGCCACTCGCGATCCTCGTCCGTTCGAAGACTGGTTGCGTGACGGCGCCCTCGCTCTGATCTGCGGTGCCGCGGTGTCACTCCTGCTGCTGCGGGTCTTGCAGGGACCATTCGACGATCGGCTCAGCGCGTTTTTTGCCGCCAACAGCGTGCCGATCGCGCATGGCCGCAACATCGTCAACGTGATCCTCGTCGATTTCCGCGGGCTGGACACCCTCGGCGAAATTGCGGTCGTCTTGACGGCGGGTATCGCTGTGCTTGCCTTGCTGCGCCGTCAACACAAGCGTCAGGCGGCTGCCGAGGACCGTGTGAAAGAGGCGAAGAGCACGGCATGAACTCGCTCATCTTCCGCACCGCTGCTCCGGTCATTGCCAGCCTCATGATGCTGTTTTCGGTCATCATTCTGTTGCGGGGACACAATGAGCCCGGCGGAGGCTTCCTGGCGGGACTGATCGCCTCCTCGGCGGTTGCCGTGCTGGGGATGGCTCAGGGCGTGGGGCCGGTGCGTCGGCTTATGCGCATCAATCCGATCGTGATCGCCGGACTCGGCATCGTTCTGGCGACGCTGAGCGGACTACTGTCGGCATTTGTTGGGGCGCCGTTCCTGACGGGCCTGTGGTTGCCGCTGCACCTGTTCGGAACGCCAGGCGTATTCGACATCGGCGTCTACCTCGTTGTTCTCGGCACAGTCGCAGCTGTCGTGCTTGCTCTCGAGGATAGCGGGGAGGGCGCGTAATGGAGAGCGTGCTTGCCTCGCTCGTCGGGTTGATCGCCGCCGCTGCGATCTACCTCATACTCTCACGTGCCCTGATCCGGGTGCTGCTGGGCATCATGCTTCTGGGCAACAGCGTCATTCTGTTGATCTTTGTCGCTGGTCGTCTGACGACCGCCGTCCCGCCGATTGTTCCGAAGGGCGCGACGGTTCCCGGAGGCGTCTTCGCCAATCCGTTACCGCAGGCCCTGATTCTGACGGCCATTGTCATCGGCTTCGCCATGTTTGCCTTCCTGGTCGTACTCGTCTTCCGCGCCTACCAGGAGATGGACGCCGACAACACCGACCACATGCGGCTGGCTGAGCCGGAACAACAACCGCAGCCGCCATTGGAGTATTGAGCGTGATCTCTCACCTCACGCCAATCGCCGACTGGCTGGTGGTACTGCCGGTGATCCTCGGCCTCGGTGGCGGCGCAGTGCTGCTGATGCTTCGGCGATTCCTGCGCTGGCAACCCTGGCTGGCGCTCCTTGTCCTGCTCGGCGTGATTTTGTGCGACGGCGCTCTGCTCGAAAGGGTCCTGACGAGCGGCCCTGTGGCCATGACCATGGGCAAATGGCTTCCACCGTTCGGGATCAGCTTCGCCGTCGACGGCATGTCAGCGCTCTTTGCCCTAGTCTCGGGCCTGGTTGCCTTTGGGGTTGTCCTCGCGCTTGCAAACGAGGCACCGGAAGGCGCGGTTCGCGATGGCGTCTACCCGCTCGTCCTGCTGCTGATGGCCGGCGTAAACGGCGCCTTTCTAACCGGCGACCTCTTCAACCTCTACGTGTGGTTCGAGGTGATGCTCATTGCGTCCTTCGGTCTCGTCGCGATCGCCGGCAATCCCATTCAGCTCGACGCCGCGGTCAAATACGGCGTCCTGAACATCGTGGGGACGGCATTGTTTCTGGCGGCCCTGGGTCTCCTCTACGGTCAGCTCGGGACGTTCAACATGGCCGACGTCATCGGCGTCGCCGCCAAGGCCGATCCGCTCACACTCACCGCTACCGCCGCAGTCTTCTGTCTCGCGTTTGGAATGAAAGCGGCGGTGTTTCCTGTGAACGCCTGGCTGCCGGCTTCCTACCATGCGCCACCGGCGCCGATCTCCGCATTGATGGGTGGCGTGCTTACCAAGGTCGGCGTCTATGCAATTCTCCGCCTGCTGGTTGTCCTCTTACCCGTGTCGCGCGAGCTCCTCGTCCCCGGGATAACTGCGGCGGCCGTTGCGACGATGTTGCTTGGCCCGCTTTCGGCAATCGCCGAGACCAACCTACGGCGATCGATTGGCTTCCTGCTCATCGGTGGGGTCGGGGTTGCAATCACCGGCGCGGTTACGGAGGGGGCCGTGTTCGGCGCCGTCGTCTATGTCGGACAGTCGATCATCGCCTTTGCGGCGCTCTACCTCGTCGCTGGGCTGCTGGAGACCGCGACTGGCAGTTTCGACACGCGCAACATGGGCGGCATCTATGCGGCGAACTCGCGCCTGTCGATCATGTTCCTGGTGTTGATCCTGGGTATCGCCGGCGTTCCTCCCTTCCTCGGGTTCTGGCCAAAGCTGCTGTTGCTCCAGGGCTATTTTGCTGACGGCAACTGGCTTCTGGTCTTCAGCCTGCTGCTCAACTCGCTGCTGAGCCTGATCGCTGCCGCCCGCCTGTGGTCGTTCGCCTTCTGGCATCCACGGACGGAACCTGTGGTTCGTCCGCGCGGTTACGCGCCGGCAATCCTTTTGACCGGCACTGTGCTCCTGCTTGGGATCGCACCAAGTCTCCTGATCAAGGCCGGCAGTGTCGCCGCACGCGACCTGCGCGATCCGGTCCGCTACATCGCCACCGTGGGGCTCGCGCCATGAGCTGGATTCGACTGCTCGCCCTCTTCGTCAAGGAACTCGTTCTGAGTGGATTGCAGGTCGCCTGGCTCGCGGTACAGCCGAAGCTGCGGTTGCGTCCGGGGTTCATCGCCTATCCGCTCACGGTGACAAGTGATGTGCAGATCACGCTGCTTGCCAACCTCGTCACCCTGACCCCGGGAACTCTCAGCGTCGATGTTTCGGACGATCGCAAGACCCTCTTCATCCATGCCCTCGACGTGGCCGACCGTGAGCAGCTGATCGGTCGCATCGCCGCGGGCTTCGAGACTCACGTGCTGAGGACGCTCAAGTGATCGAGCTCGCGACAGATATCGCTTTCGGCCTTCTGGGCATCGCGATGAGCCTTGCGGTCATTCGCCTGGTCCTTGGTCCGACGCTGGCGGACCGGATTCTCGCCCTCGATCTGGCCAACACCGTAGGCATTGGACTGATTGCCACCTTTGCGCTGCACGTCGGGCAATCGCTCTATGTCGATGTCGCGATCTCGCTCGCCTTGGTGGGTTTTGTCGCCACCATCTCGTTCGCGCGCTACCTGCTTGCACAGGTGAAACAATGAGCTATGTCGGCGCAATTCTCATCGTCGTAGGTGCCCTGTTCTCCGTCCTGGGGGCGCTTGGCGTGCTCCGCTTTCCAGATGTCTATACGCGGATGCACGCGGCCTCCAAGGCCGGGCCGCTGGGAGCGGGCATGATCCTGGTCGGCGCAGGACTGTCGACCGGCGATCCTTTGATCATTTTGCGCACATTGGCCGGGTTTGTCTTTCTGTTGCTGGTTAGTCCGGTTTCTACACACTTGCTGGCTCGAGCGGCGGTCAAATCAGGGGTAGCTCCGAGCAGTAGTACGAGTATTAACGAACTCCGAAACAGTCGCTAGTGCCTGCACAGTGGAACAGTAATGCATTTGTTACAGGGTGTTCGGGGAATCGTAAGTTGCAATCACCCAGGGATCGCACTAGAGATTCGGTGCCAAGCAAGATCGCGCCCAACTTGCTGCGGTGGTAACAACAAAGGGATACCTCATGACTGAGCAACATGGCGGCGCAGCGGGGTCTGACAACGATCTCATCGATCTCAGCACTGAAATCGTGAGTGCGTATGTCAGCCACAATGCACTGAGCGTCAACGATCTACCCAAGCTAATAACCGACGTGCACACCGCCCTCAGGGGCTTGCAGGGGGGCGCGGTACCCGAGCCATCCGAGGAACTGAAGCCGGCAGTTCCAGTCAAGAAGTCGGTCGCCGCCGACTACATTATCTGTCTCGAAGACGGCAAAAAATTCAAATCACTGAAGCGGCATTTGCGCACCCACTACGACATGTCGCCGGAAGAATACCGGGACAAGTGGGGTCTGCCCGCCGACTACCCCATGGTGGCGCCAAACTACTCGGCGACACGCTCGCGACTCGCCAAGGACAACGGGCTCGGACGCAAAGCCGGCAAGTAGCCCTCCGACCTCATCGATGAAGCGGCAGCCGACACCCGGCGGCCGCTTTTTCTTTGTCTAAACGTCTGACTCCCCAAGCGATTTCGATTTTCCGTCAAAAAGATATGCCCGCTCCTGACAGCCGTCCTATGATAGGAACATATTCCTATAGACGGGGGATGGATTGGAACTCGAGTGGGTCGGACGCGACGAGGGGCATGAGGCAAGCAGTTGCAAAGACTGCGGCACGACAATCGGCGGCGACAACGCGGCCGGCATGTCCGGGGGCATCTCGGACGAAAGCGGTGGCGGTCGGTCTGGCACCGGCGAGCGCACGGTCAGTACAAGCGGCGGTAGCGGTCTAAAGGGGCGGCGCGCCCTCGCCCGCAAAAGCCGACGGCGTTACGAAAAGCTGCAGCAGGATCCACTGGCCCAGGCGCTGGTGACGCGGCTCGCCCGCAAGCATCGCGTTTCCCTGCGCGACCTGACACAGGGCGGGCGCGGCTCAGGCAATGCGTCGCATACCCGGCAGATGGCGATGTACCTGTGCTACGTGCTGCTGCGTCGCACCCAGGAGCAGCTCGGCGTGCTGTTCAACCGCGACCGCAAGACCGTGTCGCACGCCTGCGCCCAGATCGAGCTGCTGCGGGAGACCGATCGCGCCCTCGATCGAGAGCTGACCGGCTTCGAAACCGAGGGCTGGGTCGAAGCGGCTCGCCGAGACAGGGAGCTGTCGCGCGATGCCGCCTGAAACGAGACTCCAGCGCTTCGTGCGAGGCCTGCTCGCGGGTGCGACCGCGGCGCGGAGCGGCGATGTCTTCGTCACGCCCGATGGTCATAGGGCCGGCGTGGCGGAGGTCGAGCGGCTGATCGGCGAGGGCGTGCTGGTCGGCGATCGCTCGCGTTGCCTCGGCAATGCGCAAACCGCCGGGTGGCTGAAGCGGTCGCGGCTCGACGGCGATGTGTTTGCTGGCCAGCACCGGGTCACCGCGATTGGCCGCGACGGCACCTCGGTCAATCTTGCCGAGAGTCCGCTGGCGCGGCTGGCGGCCGGCATCGGCGGCGAAGCGGGCTATCTCGAGCGCCACCACATCGAGGCCGGCGAGCGCGTGCGCCGGCTGGTCGAGCGGGCGCGTCTGCAGCCGCGGCTGACCATGTCGTATTCGGCGGCGCACACCGCTGGCGGCTCGCAGCGCGGGGCAGGGGATATCTCCGATCTCGCGGCCGATGCCCGCCGTGCCCTCGACGATCTCCATCGCGTGCTGCCCCGCGATTGCGCCGGCGCGGTACTCGACGTCTGCGGCCTGCTCAAGGGACTGCAGGAGGTCGAGCGCGAGCGTGGCTGGCCACGCCGCAGCGCCAAGCTCGTGCTCCGCATCGGCCTCGAGCAGCTGGCCCAACACTATGGCTTTGCGCCCGTGGCGCGCGGTCGGGCGACGGCGGAGGTGCGGCAGTGGATGGACGGCGATGCGCGCCCCGGCGTTTTCGGCTGAGCCTCAGGCGGCGAGCAGCGCGCGCGCCTCCGAGCGGATGCGGTTGACCATGGCGACGAGGCCGTTGGAGCGCTGCGTCGACAGATGCTCGCGCAGCCCCAGCTCGTCGAATATCGCGATCGCGTCGGTCTGGGCGATCTCCCTGGGCGTGCGGCCGGAATAGAGCGCGATCAGGATCGCCGCGAGGCCACGCACGATCATCGCATCGGACTCGCCGCGATAGCTGAGCAGGTCGCCGATCCGCTCGGTCACCAGCCACACCTGCGACACGCAGCCATTGACCTTGGTCGCCGAATTCTTCTCGCTCTCGGCCAGCGGCGGCAAGGCTTGGCCGAGCTCGATGATGTATTTGTAGCGGTCTTCCCAGTCGTCGAGATAGCTGAGGTTGTCCGCGATATCGGTGAAGGCGGCGGGATGGGGCATGCCTGCTATGTAGGCCACGCGACCGGCGATGAACAGGGGAGCAAGGCGGGCGGTGACCAAAGCGGAAAAGCTGAACGTTCGCCTGGCCACTGCCGCATTCCGGTCGCAGCTCGTGGACGCGCCATGGCCTGCCAGAGCCTCGAGCACGATTAGGCGGGCAAGATGACCCGCGCACAGAACCCGTCTGTCCTTCCTGGTATGGGGGAAATCAATTCCAGCCGCCCGCCGGCCTGCCGCAGCAGCGTTTCAACGATAGCGAGGCCCAGACCGGAGCCCGCGGTGTCGGTGCGGGCGCGGACGAAACGGCTGGTGAGTTTGGCCAGTTGCTCGGCAGGCACCGGTGAGCCGCCATTGCTGATCTCGATGACGCCGTCCCCGACGTCGACGCGGATCGGTTCGGTCGTGGGTCCATAGAGCCGAGCGTTGTCGAGCAGGTTGCGGACGACGATACCGAAGGCGTCGATATCGATCGGCGCGTGCAATCGAGAGCTGGTTTGCAGGGACAATTCGACCGACTGCGGCGAACTAAGCGACCGCCCCAGATCATCCACAAGCAGCCGAAGCGCTGGCAGGAGGTCCACCGCTTGTGGAGCCGCGCCGATGCCGGCCTCGGCCCGCGACAGTTGCAGGAGCTTCTCCGACAGCTGACGCAAGCGGAGCAGCGACGCTTCGACTTGCAATGCCCGATCGCGCGCCGAGCCGGCCCCGAGCTCAGCGATCAGCCGCTGCGTCTGCGCCAGGCTGCCAGCGATCGGCGTGCGCAATTCGTGTGCGCTGTTGGCGGCAAAGGCTTGTTCGGCCTCCAGAGCATCGCGAACACGGGCGATGAGTCCGTCGACAGCCTGAGCGATGGGCTTCAGTTCGACCGGCAGGCTGGTATCGCCGACCGGCGAGAGGTTCGCCGCGTGCCGCTGGCCGATCTGGGCACTGAACTCGCGCACCGGGCGCAACCCCGACCGCACGGCGAAATAGATGCCGATCGAGGACAGCGGCACCAGCACGCCGATCGGCAGCAGTAGC
>Ga0070674_100000966_pt1 | contig 14966 bp, 9 predicted proteins | sample KBSM33metaG_FD_65344 | JGI IMG/M metagenome (GOLD analysis project Ga0070674, IMG submission 65344) | Miscanthus rhizosphere microbial communities from Kellogg Biological Station, Michigan, USA - KBS M3-3 metaG | ecosystem: Host-associated > Plants > Roots > Rhizosphere > Soil ... | reverse complement strand
GCTACTTCGACATCGAGGGCAAGCTGACCGGCCTCAAGTCGCGCGCCATGACCTCGCCCGACGGCAAGATCCGCATCCCGATCAACGAATCCTCTGACGACAAGTCGCAGATCGAGGAATACCTCCGCGAGTACAAGGGCGAGGGCATCCAGCACATCGCGATGTCCACCACCAACATCTACGAGACCGTGCGCCGTCTGCGCGCCAGCAACGTCGAGCTGATGGCGCCGCCGCCGGAGACCTATTACGAGATGCTGGCCGAGCGCCTTCCCGGTCATGGCGAGGACGTGGCGAAGCTGAAGGAGCTCGGCATCCTGCTCGACGGCTCCCCCACGCATGACGGCAAGGGCGGTGGCCTGCTGCTGCAGATATTCACCCAGACCATGGTCGGCCCGATCTTTTTCGAGATCATCCAGCGCAAGGGCGACGAGGGCTTCGGCGAAGGCAACTTCCGCGCGCTGTTCGAATCGATCGAGCGCGATCAGGTGAAGCGTGGCGTGCTGAAGGACAGCGCAGCATGAGCCGCATGGAAAAGAAAAGCAGCGAGCCTTCCTTTACCGTCGCGACCACGTCGCACGAGCTGCGTGGCGACTATTCGAAGGCGGCCGCGGACTACACAATCCAGCAGGATTGGAGCCAGTACACCGAGGCGGAGCATGCGCTGTGGCGCCAGCTCTATCAGCGCCAGGCAGCCCTGATGCCGAAATACGCCGCCAAGGTGGTGCAGGATTCGCTCGACGAGCTCGATTTCAGCCAGGCGATTCCGAATCTCGACAAGGTGTCGCAGAAGCTGCAGGCCGCGACCGGCTGGCGGCTGGTGGCCGTGCCCGGCTTCATCCCCGATACCGCGTTCTTCGCGCACCTGGCGCAGCGCCAGTTCCCGGTCACCATCTGGCTGCGCAAGCCGGAGGAGATCGACTACCTGGTCGAGCCGGACATCTTCCATGATTTCTTCGGCCACGTGCCGCTGCTGTTCGATCCGGTATTCGCAGATTTCCTCCAGCTCTATGGCGTGAAGGGCGCGGAGGCCGAGCGCCTCGGCATGACGCAATATCTGGCGCGACTCTACTGGTACACCGTGGAGTTCGGCCTGATCCGCGAAAGCGGCAAGATCAAGGCGTTCGGCGCTGGAATCCTCTCTTCGTTCACCGAGACCGCGTTCTGCATCGACGATAAGAGCCCGAACCGTATCGAGTTCGACCTGGAGCGCGTGATGAACACGCTCTACCGGATCGACGATTTCCAGGAGACCTATTTCGTGCTGGAAAGCTTCGCCGATCTGTTCGCCGCGCTGAAGCAGGACCTCCGCCCGATCTACGACCGCGTCAAGGCGCTGCCCGACCACGCGCCGGACGACGTGCTGTGCCGCGACTGCGTCTATTGGCGCGGCACCGGGGCGTGGAAGAAGCGCAAGCAGGCGGGCTGAGCGCCGCTACGGCTTCTTCGCGCTGATAATCAGCGCCGGCATGTCGAACGTGATCGCTCCATTTGCGCCGACGAACGGCCTCAGTGCCTGCTCCGATTCCTTGAGCAGACGCGCGAACTGATCGTCATTGAGTACGCCGCCGAGGGTCCACACGCAGGCGCGTTCGGTCGAGACCAGCGCGTCGATGGATGCGAATCCGACCTTCTCGTTGCGTTGCAGAATCTCGGCGCCTGCGATTCCAGCCTCGTCGCAGATCGCGCGCAGCCTTTTCGAATCGCCGAGGATGAAGGGCGCCCGGAAAGCGTCGGCGACTGATTTGCCGAACAGGCGCTGCAGCAGGTCGGCGAAGGCTGCATAGCCGGGCGAGCGCTCGACAGCGTCGCACACCGCGACCGCCAGACTTCGCCCCGGCCGCAGCACCCGCATCATCTCGCTCAATGCTTGGACGCGGTTGTCGAAGAACATGAAACCGAACTGGCTCAGTACCGCATCGAAACTTGCGTCGGGGAACGGAATCGCCTCGGCTTTTCCGTCTCGCCATGCGATGCCAGGGCTGCGCCGCCGCGCCACCGACAGCATGTCTGGATTTGGATCGAGACCGGTGACCGTGCCTTGCAGGCCGACGCGCTCGAACGCTGCGCGCGCCAATGCGCCGGTGCCGCAAGCGACGTCCAGCACCAGTTCACCCGGCCCGACCTGCCCGATATCGCACATAATGGGTCCCCAGTGGGCGAACAGCGCGGGAACGAACATCTCGTCGTAGATTTCCGCTGGCGTGCGAACCTTCTGGATGACGTTCATGGCGGACCTCCCGGCATCGGTGGATGTGTCGAGCCTCGTACTGTAGGCTGGGGCATGGCACGGACCCATGACCGGGCGTCCGAATCGCTTGCCGGTTCGTCCGACGTGACATCCATCGGTGCAATCGACGCGGGCGGCAAGGACCCGCTGTCCGAGGTGCTGCGCACGGTGAAGCTGACCGGGGCCTTGTTCTTCCTGGTCGATGCGACCTCTCCCTGGGGCGTCGAGGTGCCGCACGCCCGCACATTCGCGCCGATTATCCTGCCAGGCGCGCAGCACGTGGTCTCCTATCACATCGCACTGAAGGGTGCCGGTTATGCGAGCATTCCCGGCACCGCGCCAGTCCGGTTCGAGGCCGGTGATATCGTCGTGTTTCCGCACGCCGATCCGTACGCGATGCTGAGCGATCCGGGCCAGGCATCCAAGATGACTCCCGAAGCCGCGCTCGATTTCTTCCGCGCCATGGCCGCCGGCAAGCTGCCGTTCGTGATCGAGGAAGGCGGCGGGGGACCGGAGCGCGCGCAGTTCGTGTGCGGCTTCCTGGGGTGCGACGTACGGCCATTCAATCCGCTGCTCGGCATGCTGCCGCGCCTGCTGCACATGCCACGAACCGCAGGTGCGCGGAGCGACCTGCTGGAGCGACTGATCGATCTGACGCTGGCCGAGACGCAGATCCGCAATCCCGGCGGAGAGAGCATTCGCCTCGGCCTCAGCGAGCTCATCTTCATCGAGGTCATCCGCCGCTATGTCGCGACGCGCGGCGCGGAAGCGACCGGCTGGCTCGCCGGGCTGCGTGATCCGACGGTCGGCCGCGCGCTCGGCCTGTTGCATGAGAACCCGGCAGCAGCCTGGACCTTGGATGCGCTCGCCGGTCGCATCGGAATGTCGCGCTCGGTCTTGGCGGAGCGCTTTGCGCGGCTGGTGGGCTATCCGCCGATGCAGTATCTGACCAATTGGCGCATGCAACTCGCGGCGCGGCAGCTTTCCGACGGGCGGAAGAAGGTCGCGGAGATCGGGCGCGAGGTCGGATATGAGTCGGAGGCCGCTTTCAGCCGAACCTTCAAGCGCATCGCTGGCCTACCACCCGCCGCTTGGCGCAGCCGCCGTTCAGAGTCGATCGGTCCCTAACGCTTCTTCACGCTCTTCACGAAATGCACCAGGGTGCCGCCGGCCTTGATCGGCTCCTCGCGCTCGATCGCGTAGCCGAGCTTCTGGTAGAAGGCGAGATTGCTGTCGAAGGCCTTGTTGGTATAAAGCCGCACCTTGGGGAGGCCGCGGGCGCGGGCCAGCGCCTCGACGCGCGCCATCAGCCGGTGGCCAAGGCCGCGGCGCTGATGCGCCGGCGCGACCGCGATGTTCTCCAGCAGCAGATGATCGGCGGCGGGAATGATCTCGATCAGGGCGACGAGCGTACCGTCTTCGTAGGCCAGCTCGATCGCGTGGGTCTGCACCGCCTGCTCGTAGTCGACGTTCATCGGCTTGGGCCGGCGGCCGATCACCGCCACCCATTTCGCGTAGGCGGCGTGGGTCAGGGTGCGGACGGTCTCGGCGTCGTTCTCGCCGGCGCGGCGGAAGATGAGCTCGCTCATTTTACCTCCAGCACGGGCTTGCCCAGCACCTCGAAGCGCGGACTGGTGCCGAGGCCAGGTTGATCGGACGCCCTGGCGCGGCCCATCTGGCGTTGCGGCGCGCCTTCGGCGATCGAGCGCGTGACGTAGGAGTTGAAGTCGGTGGCGGAGAACAGGAACTCCGGCGGCGTCGAGTGCGCGAGATGCGCGATCGCCGCGGTCACGATATCGCCGCCCCAGGTGTCTTCGATGGTCAAGGCGATGCCGAGCGCGACGCACAGATCGCGGATCTGCCGCGCCTTGGTGAGGCCGCCGACCTTGGAGATCTTGAGGTTGATCACGTCCATCGCGCGGTCCTCGTAGCCGCGCAGCACCGCCGACAGCGAATCGATCACCTCGTCGAGGATGAAGGGCCGCTGCGTGCGGTCGCGGATGGCGCGGCATTCCTCGTAGCTCATGCAGGGCTGCTCGATATAGACGTCGATATCCTTTACGGCATCGACCACGCGCGTTGCCTGGTGCATCAGCCAGCCGGTGTTGGCGTCGGCGATCAGCACGTCGCCCTGCTTCAGCTCGCGCGAGGTGGCGCGGATGCGCTCGATATCCACGTCGGGATCGCCGCCGACCTTGAGCTGGAACTTGGTGTAGCCCTCTGCGCGGTACTGATGGACGCGCTTGGCCATGTCCTGCGGGCTCTCCTGCGAGATCGCGCGATAGAGCAGGAAGTCCTCGCCATAGCGCCCGCCGAGGAGAGTCACCACCGGCTGATCCGTCGCCTTGCCCAGGATGTCCCAGCAGGCGACGTCGATGCCGGACTTGACATAGGGGTGGCCGCGCAGCGCCTGGTCCATGCGCCGGTTGAGCACGCCCAGATCGCGCGGGTCGAGTCCGAGCAGCTTCGGCCCGATCTCCTTGAGCCCCGTGCGCACGCCGGCGGCGTAGGCCGGCAGGTAGGCCGGCCCGAGCGGGCAGACTTCGCCATAGCCGGTGATGCCGGCGTCGGTCTCCACCGCCACCACGGTCGAGTCGAACACGGTCACGACGTTGCCGCCCGACCATTTGTAGCTGCCTTCGTGCAGCGGCAGGTCGACCTGGTAGGCGCGGATGGCGGTGATTTTCATTTGTGCGCGGCGGCTGGTTCGTGAAGGATGGGCGGAGAGTGCTGCCTTCGACGGATCGCTGTCAATCGGCGGCCAGCGGAGCTTTTGAGGATGATTTTATGCGTTGGCATCTGACCCTGTGCCTGGTCTCCATCGCCGCCATGCCGATCGGTGGCGCGGCGCTCGCCGACGACAAGCAGATCGAGCAGCTGTTCTTCGACACCTGCCTGGTGAACGAGGCGGGGTGGATCGGCAAGGACCAGAAGTCGGTCGCCGCCAACTGCGCCTGCAAGGCGAAGACGGAGGTGAAGCTGGCCGACCCCGCCTTCAAGCAGGCGGTCGCCAAGAAGCAGCCGTACGATAAGTTTCCCTTCGGCGATCCCGCCGAGTACCAGAAACAGGTCCTGACGGATTGTCCCGCCCTGCGGCCGCTGATGATCCAGGCGCTGTGCAGCGATCCCGCCGCTCCGCCGGATGCCTGCACCGCCGTCAAGTCCATGGTCAGCAAGCTGAAATAGCCAACGTCCCGCAGAATCGATGCCTAGGGCAGGCGCTAGGATCGATTCAGTCTCGCAAAGCCCCGCGCAATGGCGACCAGGGCCGCTTGCGAACTGGTGCCGGTTTTCTGGAACGCGTGCTTCAGGTGGAACCGGACGGTGCCAAGGCCGAGATCGAGCGCCGCGGCGATCGCATTGAGCGGCGCGCCGCTGGCCAGGAGGCAGGCGACGTCCGCCTCGCGCTGGGTCAGGTGAAAGTTGTCGGCCAAGGCTTCCTTGTCGATCGGCGGCGGGGCATCCGGCTCCGTCACCAGCATCGCGACGCCGCTGTCGCACGCGCCATCGGGATCGAGCCGCGATATCGGCGTGAGCGTGACGCGGAGCGCCGGCCGCTGCGACGGGCGCTGCAGCTTGAGGCGGACGGCGGCAGGCCCGCCGGTTTCTGTGCCCGCCGCCACGCGCGCGATGGCGGCGCGCAGTTCCCGCGTGCGGTTCGGCGTGGCCGCAGCAAGGCCTGTGGTGCAGAGCGACAGGCCATCGCCCGCCGCGAACAGCGCCCGGGCGCGCGCGTTCATGAAGCCCGGCCGGCCGGATGAATCGCAGACCAGCGCGGCGATGGCGAAGCAATCCAACAGCCGCTCCAGGTCGTGGGTTCTGCTGCTTGCGGCCCTCATGCGCGCCTGGATCTCGAGCGCCATGGCGACGTGCGGCAGCATCAGCTGCAGCGCGGTGGCGTCGGACAAGTCGTATGCGCCGGCACGCTCCGGGCGGCAGATGTTGATCGAGGCCGTGAACTCGTCCGGCCCGCGCAGGACAGCCCCGATGGAATGGAAGCCCTGCATCGGGCGCACAAACTCGTCGTAGAACTCGCTGCGGGCGAAGTCGCCATCCGAGATCAGCGCACTGCGCGGCAGGGCCGTGTCCATCGGGAAGGCGCCATAGATCGGGGCGGAGCGCCGCACTGCGTCGGTGGAGAGGAACCGCGCCTGGTTCTCTTGCTCGATGCCGGCACTGGCGGCAAACGGCACGGCGCCGGTGCCGAAATCATGCATGGCGAGGATCACGTGATGTCCGGTGAAGGCATCACGGACCTGCTCCAGCACGGCCCCCCAATCGTCCCGCGCCAGGGTAGCTGCATACAGCCGGTTGATTGCATTCAACAGGGCCGGTTCACCGCGCATCCAGCGAATCCTCTCTCAAATGGGAGAAGCGGCCAGCCGAGAAGTGAGTGTAGGTGGGTTGGCAGGGGACACAACGAACCGTGGCGCTGGGCAGGTGACCTGCGTCGCGGGCATGCGAGATGGCTCGCGTCATCGGCGCGCCAAACGAATTCGAGGGTCGATCAATGGAACGAGCGAGCCCCATCGGAACGCGGACCTTGCGGACGCCCGCCAGACAGTCGATGCGTAGTTCTGACGGAATAAAGTCATACTTCCGCTTATTCCGAATGTGGCGTGATTGCCATCACTTGTGCAGATTATGCCATACATTTACTCTTCGTTCTGTAACTCCGATCACCTGTTGGACCGATTTCGGACCCTCGCGCCTGATTGGATGACCAACATGGTTCCGCCCAAAGGGACCGGCGCGAGAGACAGCACCATAGGGACTGCCTCCCGGCACAGCTGCCGGCTTCATCCGCCACTCAGAAAGGGCTGATTCCCTATGGCTGTTATCAACGGAACTCCGGCCGCCGACAATCTCGTCGGCACTGCCGGCAACGACACAATCAAGGGCGCGGCGGGCAACGATACGATCGACGGTGGTACCGGCAATGACCTGGTGATCGGCGGGCTGGGCACGGACAGCATCCAGCTCGGCGACGGCGACGATGTGTTCCAGTGGAACCAGAAGGACTGGAGCGAGCACGTCGAAGGCGGCACGGGCCTCGACAGAGGCGAGATCATCGGCGTCGCCGGCGCCGAGAGCATGGGCGTAAACGTCAACATCAATGGGCTGTACATTGCCGACTTCACCGGGTTCGGTGGACCCATCGTCACTCTCAACGATGTCGAACAGCTGATACTCCGGCCGCTCGGCGGTGCCGATTTCATCCAGGTCTCGGACACGACCGGCACCGATCTCCAGCAAGTCACCATCGACTTGGCGGCGACCGTCAACGGCGTGGCGCCCGATGCACAGACCGACACCGTCACGCTGATCGGCGGCCTCGGCGACAACACGATCGCCGCCACCATGGTGGGCAACACCATCAGCGTGACCGGCCTCCCGGTGGCGACGACCGTCGCCCATGTCGGCAAGACCGACGTCCTCTACATCGACGGCGCCTCCGGCAACGATACGATCGACGCCAGCAAGCTGCTGACCGGCAAGGTGAGGGCGCAGCTGTACGGCAACAGCGGCGATGACGTGATCTACGGCACCGAGGGCGACGATGCCGTCGACGGCGGCGCCGGGAATGACATCGTCTTTCTGGGCGGCGGCAACGACCGGGTGGGCTGGGGCGCCAAGGCCGGCCAGGATGTTATCGAGGGCTACGCCGGTACGGATACCCTGGTTCTCGGCGCCGACGACGGTTCCATCGACATTTTCGCCCTCGGCAGCCGGGCCCGCGTTTTCCGCAGCGACGGCGCCATGCTGCTCGACACCGGCGGCATCGAGCGCATCGAGTTCCACGCCGACGAATTCGGCGACTTCGTAGCCGTGAACGATCTTACCGGCACCGACGTCAAGGAGGTCTCGATCGATCTCGGCGTGGGCGGTGGCGGCAACGGGCAGAGCGACTTCGTATTCCTGGCCGGCAGCGTGGCCAACAACGCCATCACCACCAAGATAACGGCCGGCGTGGTCTCCGTCAGCGGCCTGCCGACGCTGTTGACCATCGCGCGCGCCGATGGCGACCGGGTGGCGATCGACAGCGGTGCCGGCGACGACAGCATCAACGTCTCAGCGGTGCCAACCAAGATCATTGGACAGTTCGATCTGTTTGGCGGCACCGGCAACGATACCGTTCGCGGCAGTGTCGCAGCGGACAATCTCGCCGGCGGCGACAACAACGACCTGCTCCTGTGGAACCACGGCGACGGCAGCGACTTCATCATCGGTGGAGCCGATTTCGATACCCTGCGCCTGACCGGCGCGGCGGTGGGCGAACAGATCCTGCTCGGCTCGATCGGCGGGCAGACCCAGCTGATTCACGGCCCCGATGGCGCCACCCTGACGCTGCAGACCATGGAGCGCATCCAGCTCGCTACCCTCGGTGGCGCCGACCTGGTCTTCGTGCAGAACCTCGCCACCACCGGGATCGCGGAAGTGGCGATCGACCTGGCCGCGACCGTCGGCGGCAAGACCGCGGACACCAAGTCCGACGCGGTCGCGTTCAGCGGCACGACCGGCGGCGACAACATTTTCCTGCAGATGGTCGGGAGCAAGGTCACCGTCAACGGCCTGGCCGTGGCGGCCTCGGTCGACCATGTCGGCAAGACCGACATCATCACCCTCATCGGCGGCGACGGGCACGATTCCATCTCGGCCGGCGCGATCGCCGCCGGCAAGGCCGTCGTGCAGATCATCGGCGGCGCCGACAACGATTCGATCCTGGGGTCGAAAGGCAATGACTCGGTCATCGGCGGCACGGGCAATGACTTCATCATCCTCGGCGATGGTAACGACGTCTTCGTTTGCGTGACCGGCGACGGCACCGACGAGGTCAACGGCGACGCCGGCACCGACACCTTCAAGTTCGCCGCGGTGAGCGGCCTTGGGCCAATCACGGTCGCATCGGACAACGGAGGCATCGACCTCATCCGACCGATCGAGGGCGCCGTGGCGAACATCAACGATATCGAGCGCATCGAACTCGGAGGTGCGGCCGGCTTCGACGACGTCGTGGTGCAGAACCTCGCTGGAACCGATGTGAAGCTGGTGGCGATCGACTTCGGCAGCGCCGGCGGCAACAAGGGCGACTCGGTGCATGATTCCGCTTCGGTTTCCGGCGGCGATGGCAACGAGACGATCACCATCGCCCTGTCGGCAGGGGTTATTTCGGTCAAGGGGCTGGCGAGCCAGGTGACGATCGCCCACGCCGATGCGCTGGATTCTCTGGGGGTCGCTTGCAATGGCGGAAACGACACCGTAAACGCCGCGACGGCGCCGCTCATAGAGCTCTATCTGGACGGTGGCGCGGGCAACGACAAGCTCACCGGCAATGCCGCCTACAACGCGATCGGCGGCGGCGAGGGCAACGATACGATCACCGGCGGTGGCGGCAATGACAGCGTCGTCGGTGGCGCCGGCAATGACAGGATCGATGGCGGGGCCGGCAACGACGGTGTCCTCGGCGAGGCGGGCAACGACTATCTGGTAGGCGGCACCGGTAACGATGGCTTGATCGGCGGCGCGGGCAACGACACGATCACCGGCGGCACCGGCAGCGACACCATCTACTATACAGATGTGATGGATGGCCACGACACCATCATCGGCTTCGACGGCAATGCCGCCGGCGGCCAGGATGTGCTGAGCCTCCAGACCTTGTTCAACAGTCTCTCGGTGTCGGTTGTCGATCGCGCGGGTCGCGTGTCGATCGTCGACCATGGTGCGTCGGTGGAGATCGCAGTGGACACCAACGGCGATCTCTCGTTCGACCTCGCCGTCGCCACGCTGAAAACTGCGGATGTGATCACGATCGGTCAGGACATTTTCGTCGGCATCTGAGGTGTCGCACTCGGGACAATCGAAGCGGATCGCTGTGATCCACTTCACTGAGGATGAGGGCAAAAGGAGCTAGGGTAGGGGCCGGCACTTCACTCACGAGTCCATACCGCTCAACAGCGGACGCAGCCGGAGCAAGGTTCTCCGGCGGCGTCTGAACGTCTCGGTTTTGCCAGACATGCAAGAGGGAGCTCGACTCTGATGGCCATCATCAACGGAACCGCTGCCAGCGAAACGCTTCCCGGCACCGCCGCCGCCGACACCATCACCGGCGCGGGCGGCAACGACACCGCGCTGATGGGCGGCGGCAACGACGTCTTCGTGTGGAACCTCGACGACGGCGACGACACCGTCGAGGGCGGCGCTGGCAACGACACGCTCCGCTTCAACGGCACCAACGTCAACGAGTTGCTCTCCATCGGCGCCCTCGCCGGCGGAGAGGCTGGAGTCGGCCGGAACATCGGCGGCGGCGGCGTGACGCTGGATGACGTCGAGCGCATCGAGCTCCAGGCACTCGGCGACTCCGATACCATCCGGATTCACGACCTCAGCGGCACCGACGTGAAGCAGGTGGCGATCGATCTGTCCAACGGAACCCCCGGCGTCGGCGATGGCGCGATCGACAGCATCAGGGTCGAGGCCAACAACGCCAACAACGCGATCATTCTGACCCAAGCAGGCAGTGTCATCTCGGCCACCGGCCTTGCGGCGCAGATCACCTTCGCCGCGGCCGAGGCCGGCGATTTCCTTGAGATCAGAAGCCAGGCCGGCAACGACAAGATCAATGCCGCGGCGCTTCCCGTATCCCTGCTGCTCACGCTGAATGGCGGCGAGGGCAACGACACCATCAACGGCGGCGCCGGGAACGATACGCTGATCGGCGGGGACGGCAACGACACCGTCACCGGCGGCGGCGGCAACGACTCAGCCGACCTCGGCGCCGGCAACGACCTGTTCGTCTGGAATCCGGGCGACGGCGACGACAAGATCGAAGGTGGGGACGGCAACGACACGCTGCGCTTCATCAGCGGTGCCGGCAACGACGAGATCAACATCACCTATAACGGCGGGCCTGCCGCCCTCACGCTCGACCCGGACGTCCTCCTGAGCCTCGATGATGTCGAGCGCGTCGAATTCCGGCTGCTCGGCGGCGAAGATACGATCTCGGTCAACAGTCTCGCCGGCACCGATGTGACCGCGGTCGTCGTCGACCTTGCCGGCACTTCGGGCGGCGCGGCCGCCGACAAGAAGTTTGACGAGGTCAACGTCGATGGCACTGGTCTCGACGACAACATCAAGATCGCTTCCGTCGGAGCCCAGGTCGTCGTCAGCGGGCTGTCGGCCCAAGTGAGCGTTGTTCATGCCGACAAGACGGACATCCTGAACATCTTCGGTGGGGGTGGCAACGACATCATTGATGCCAGCAAGCTCGCCGCCGGCAAGCTGGCGCTGCAGCTGTTCGGCGGCCTCGGCGACGACAAATTTCTCGGCGGCGCCGGGAACGACTATGCCGTCGGCGGCGACGGCAACGACCTTGCGCAATTGGGCGCGGGCAATGACTTCTTCGATTGGCACCTCGGCGACGACAAGGACACGGTCGAAGGCCAGGCGGGTACCGACACTGCGCGTGCCAGCGGTGACGCCAGCGCCGACGTGTTCACCCTGGCGGCCAACGGGGCGCGCGCCCTCGTGACCGACAACGTCGGCAACGGCACGATGGACCTGAACGATGTCGAACGCATCTGGATCCAGGCTGAGAGCGGCGCCGACACCATCACGGTGAACGACCTGTCCGGCACCGACGTCAAGCTGGTGACGATCGACCTCGGCGGCGGGGGTGGCGATCTGGCGTTCGACACCGTCACCGTCAACGGCACCAATGGCAATGACAAGGTGAAGGTCTCTTTCCCTGGCGCCGTCGCCTTCACGGGATTGCCGTATCTGGTCGGAATCACGTCGGAAGACGTGGACAAGGACAGCATCACCTTCAACGCCTTAGGCGGGAACGATAGCATCGATGGGTCGAAGCTGCCGGCGGGCGTCGTTCCAGTCGTTCTGGACGGCGGCATCGGGAATGATACCGTCCTTGGTGGCGCCGGCGATGACCTCGTCTTTGGCGGCGACGACAACGACAAGCTCAGCGGCGCTGCCGGCGACGACGATCTGTTGGGCGGCAACGGCAACGATGTCGTCGATGGCGGCGCCGGCGCCGATGAGCTCTCCGGCGGCAATGGCAATGACACGGTGACCGGCGGGACGGGCGACGACATCGGCTTGCTGGGCGCCGGCGACGACCTCTTCGTCTGGAACGTCGGCGACGGCAACGACACCATCAACGGCGGTACCGACTTCGACACCCTGGGCCTCCTCGGGTCAATAGCCGGTGACGCGATCGGCATCTCGGCGAACGGGACGCAGACCGTGCTGGCCGCACCGGGTGGCGCCACCCTCGAGCTCAACACCGAGCGCATCGAGATCCGGGCATTGGGCGGCGCCGACACCATCGCCATCGGCGATCTCGCCACCACCAACGTCACGGAGATCGCCATCGACCTCGCCGCGACGCCAGGCGGCAAGACCGCCGACACAAAGGCCGACACCGTTTCCGTGATCGGCACGCTCGACGGCGAGACGGGCGTCACGACAGTGGGCAGCAAGGTCGTGGTGACGACGGGCCAGCAGGAGATCACCATCGACCATTGGGGCAAGGGGGACGTGCTGGTGCTCAACGGCAACAGCGGCGACGAGCTCCTCAACGCAAACTTGCTCGCCGCAAAGAGCATCGCGCTGCAGGTCTTCGCTGGTAAGGGCGCGGATTTGGTGCTCGGCGGCGCCGGCAACGACCAAGTGACGGGCGGCGACGGCAACGACACCGTGTCCGGCGGTGCCGGCAACGATGTGTTCATCTGGAATCCGGGCGACGACCGGGACACCATCGACGGGCAGGCCGGCTTCGACACGCTTCGCGTCAACGGCGCCTCCACCTCCGAGAGCACCGACATCTCGGCCGTTGCCGGGCACGTCCTGTTCTCCCAACTCGTGGCCAATGTCGTCCAGGACCTCAATGACGTGGAGCGGATCGAGTTTCACGCCTTGGACGGCCTCGACACCATTGCCGTCAACGATCTCTCGGGCACGGACATCAAGCAGGTCGCGATTGATTTTGCGGCAGGTGGCGTCGGCGCCGGTTTCGCCGACACCGTCATCACCAACGGCAGCGCCGGCAATGATGCCATCAAGGTGGCGCTGGTCGGTGGCGCCCTCTCCATTACGGGTCTTTCAGCGCAAGTGACGGCCGCTGGTGACGGTCATTTCATCAAGCTGGAGATCGACGCGGATGATGGCAACGACAGCGTCAACGGGTCTGCGCTGAAGTTGAACTCCCTTAGTCAGCTGGTGGTGGATGGCGGCGCCGGCAACGACACCATCACGGGCGGCCTGGGCAATGACTTTCTGTCCGGCGGTGATGACAACGACAAGATGCTCGGCGGCGGCGGGGACGATCAGCTGTTCGGTGACAACGGCAAGGACCTGCTGGACGGCGGCACCGGCAATGACTCGCTCACCGGCGGCGCCGGCAACGATGTCCTCACCGGCGGCACCGGCAACGACGCCTTCACGGGTGGCCAGGGCGACGACACGATGACCGGCGGCACCGGCCGCGACGAGCTCCGCTACACCAGCATCCTGGACGGCCATGACGTGTTCATCGGTTTCGACGGCAATCCGGCCGGCGGCCAGGATGTGCTGGACCTCGAGCAGCTGTTCGACAGTCTCGGCGTGCTCACGGCCGATCGCGCCGGGCGCGTCTCCATCGTCGACAAGGGCGCCAGCGTCGATGTCTTTGTCGACACCGATGGCATCAACGGCTTCGACCTCACGGTCGCGACCTTGAAAACCGCCGACGCGATCACCGTCGGCCAGGACATTCTGCTGGGTAGCTGAGTCTCCGTCATCATACGGCCGCGGCTCGGCACCAGACCCGTGGCTTCGTCCGGCACGCTAAATTTGTCAGGCATGTGAGAGGAGTTCGACTCTGATGGCCATCATCAACGGAACGGCTGCAAGCGAAACGCTTTCCGGCACCGCCGCCGCCGATACCATCACGGGCGCCGGCGGCAACGACAAAGCGCTGATGGGCGGCGGCAACGATGTCTTCATCTGGAATCCCGGCGACGGCAGCGACGTCGTCGACGGTGGCCCCGGCACCGACACGCTGCGCTTCAACGGCGCCAACGTCGGCGAATCCTTCAACATCGTCGATGCCGGCGGCGGCGGCGAGGTTCGCCTGGATCGCAGCATCGACAATACCGTCACGTTCTTGGACAATGTAGAGCGGCTCGAACTCCAGACCCTCGGCGGCAACGATCTCGTCCTGATCGACAACCTTGGCGCAACCGATCTCAAGCTGCTGGCGATCGATCTGTCGAACGGAACACCAGGCGTCGGCGACGGCGCGACCGACATCATCCATGCCGATGCCAGCGGGGCCAACAACAGCATCACCTTGAAGCAGACCGGCGGCGTGATCTCGGCGAGCGGCCTGCCGCTGCAGATCACCATCGCCGCCGCCGAGATTGGCGATTTCTTCCAGATCAACGGCAATGACGGCAACGACAAGATCAATGCCGCCGGATTGCCAGCTGCCATCCGGCTCGGGTTGGATGGCGGAGCGGGCAACGACGTCGTCACCGGTGGCGCGGCCAACGACATCCTGAGCGGCGGCGATGGCAATGACACGGTTACCGGCGGAGGCGGCAGCGACTCAGCCGCCCTCGGCGACGGCAATGACTTGTTCGTATGGAACGACGGTGACGGCAACGACACCGTCGAAGGCGGGGATGGCATCGATACGCTGCGCTTCATCGGCCGCAGCACTGGTGAAGACATCAACATCTCC
>Ga0070674_100000962_pt1 | contig 15022 bp, 10 predicted proteins | sample KBSM33metaG_FD_65344 | JGI IMG/M metagenome (GOLD analysis project Ga0070674, IMG submission 65344) | Miscanthus rhizosphere microbial communities from Kellogg Biological Station, Michigan, USA - KBS M3-3 metaG | ecosystem: Host-associated > Plants > Roots > Rhizosphere > Soil ... | reverse complement strand
TGTGGGAGATGAAGGGGCAATCGGTGGCGATCGCCGCGGTGATCGGCGCCGGCGCGACGATGTTCGTGATGTATCTGTCGAACTTCGAATCGCTGCAGCGGACCCGCGCCGCGTACTACGAGACGGCGCGCTTCGCCGACGTCTTCGCATCGCTCAAACGTGCGCCGTCGAGCCTGGAGCCGCGGCTGGCCGCCATCCCCGGCGTCGCCATCGCCGCCACCCGCGTCGTCGCCGACGTGACGCTCGACGTGCCCGCCATGGCGGAGCCGGCGACCGGCCGCCTCATCTCCCTTCCCGAACGGGGACGGCCGCCGCTGAACGACGTCTACCTGCGCCGCGGCCGCTGGGTGGATCCGAATCGTCCCGACGAGGTGCTGGCGAGCGAGATGTTTTCCGAAGCCCACGGCTTCACGCCGGGCGATCGCATCGCCGCGATCGTCAACGGACGCAAGCGCTGGCTGACGATTGTCGGCATCGCGCTCTCGCCCGAGTACGTCTATGCGATTCGGCCCGGCGAATTGGTGCCCGACAAGCGGCAGTTCGGTATTTTCTGGATGGGCCGCCGCGCGCTGGCGTCGGCCTTCAACATGGAGGGCGCGTTCAACGACGTGTCGCTCTCGCTGGCGCGCGGCGTGTCGGAGGCGGACGTGATTGCCGCCCTCGATCGGCTGATCGAGCCCTACGGCGGGCGCGGCGCCCTGCCGCAATCGCTGCAGCTGTCGGCGTGGACGCTCGCGAACGAGCTGTCGCAGCTGCAGACGTTCGGGTTCATCACGCCGCTCATCTTCTTCGGCGTCGCGGCGTTCATCCTGAACGTCGCGCTCGCGCGCGCGCTGGCGCTGCAGCGCCCGCAGATCGCGGCGCTGAAGGCGCTCGGCTACACGAACCGCGAGCTGGCCTGGCACTACATCAAGTGGGGGCTGGTCATCGCCGGCATCGGGGCCGCCGCCGGCATCGGCGCCGGCGCGTGGCTCGGCTCGGGGCTCACCGGGCTGTACAACCAGTTTTTCCGCTTTCCCGCGCTCGATTACGAGCTCTCGGCCAACGTCGCCGTCGCGTCGCTCCTCGTGAGCCTTGGCGTCGCGGCGCTGGGCGCGCAGTCGGCGGTCCGCAACGCGGTCCGCATTCCGCCGGCCGAAGCGATGCGTCCCGAGCTGCCGGCGGGCTACCGGCGAAGCCGGCTCGAACGGCCGTGGCGCCGATTCCGCATGACGCTCGTGACGCGGATGATTCTCCGGAATCTCGAGCGCCAGCCGGGCCGGACGTTCGTCTCGGTGCTCGGCATCGCGTTTGCCGTCGCCGTGTTGTTCGTCGGCCTCGCGTTCATCGACGTGATGGACAAGCTGATCGACCTGCAGTTCGCCGTGGCGATGCGGCAGGATGCGACGGTGAGCTTCGTCGAGCCGCGGTCGGGGCGCGCCGTGCACGCGGTCGAGCACCTGCCGGGCGTCATGGACCTCGAGCCGATGCGCATGGTCCCGGTTCGCCTTCGCGCCGGCCACCGGTCCCGCACGCTGGCGATCACCGGCCTGCCGCGGACGCCGGAGCTGAATCGCGTGGTCGATCGCGGCGTGCGCGCGCTGTCGCTGCCTGAAGACGGCCTGGTCCTGTCAAGGATGCTGGGCGACATTCTCGGTGTCGCCCCGGGCCAGTCGCTGCAGATCGAAGTCCTCGAAGGGATCCAGCCGGTGCGCGACGTTCAGGTGGTGGCGCTGGTCGACGACTCGATGGGGCTTCAGGCCTACATGCAGATCGACGCCGTCCGCCGCATGATGCGCGAAAGCGGCGTGATCACCGGCGCCGCCATCACGCTCGATCCGGCGGCGGTCGATCGCTTCTACACGTCGGTCAAGGCGCTGCCGACGGTCGCGGGCGTGGCGCTGCGCGAGGCCACGGTCCGCAATTTCCGTGAGACGATGGCCGGGACGATGAACGTGCAGATCTTCTTCAACGTGATGTTCGCCGCCATCATCGCGTTCGGCGTGGTCTACAACTCGGCGCGGGTGTCGCTGTCGGAGCGGTCGCGCGAGCTGGCGAGCCTGCGCGTGCTGGGGTTCACGCGCGCGGAGATCTCGCTGATTCTGCTCGGCGAGCTGACGGTGCTGACCATCCTGGCGCTGCCGTTCGGCGCCGTCATCGGCTATCTGCTGGGCGAGTTGATCATGGCCCGCTTCAACAACGAGGTCTACCGGCTCTCGTTCACCGTCGCGCCAGCCACCGTCGCCTGGTCGTTCCTCGTCGTCATCATCGCGGCCGTCGTGTCCGGACTGGTCGTCCGCCGCAAGCTCGATCAGCTGGATCTGGTGGCGGTGCTGAAGACGCGTGAATGACTCACTCTCGATGCGCAAACTCCTGTTCAACCGTCGCGTCCTGATCCCGGTGCTCGTCGTGGGCGGGCTGCTGGCGGTCGCGCTATGGCCCAAGACCGTCGGGGTGGAGCTGGGCGTGGTCTCGCGCGGACCGCTCATGGTGACCGTCGACGAGGAAGGGATGACGCGGGTCCGCGATCGGTTCGTGGTCTCGTCGCCGGTGGCCGGACGCGTTCTCCGCATCGAGCTGGAACCTGGCGATACCGTGACGCGCGGTCAGGTCGTCGCGCACGTGCGCGCAGAGACGCCGCCGCTGCTCGACGAGCGGACGCGCGCGGAGGCGCAGGCGGCGATCGAAAGCGCCAGGGCGGCGCTGGGCCGGGCGCGCGCCGAGGAGCAGCGCGCACGCGCGACGCTTGCCCAGCTCCAGCGCGAGCTGACCCGGATCCGGGAGCTGGCGCAGAACCGTGTGGTGTCGGCGCAGGAGCTCGAGTCGCGCGAGGCGGAAGCGAAGGTCGCCGAGGAGTCGGTCAACGCGGCGGTGTTCGCGGTGCAGGCGGCGACCTCCACCCTGCAGGGGGCGCAGGCGCGCCTCGCGCCGCCGACGCGCGACGCGGCCGGCCGCGTCGTGAGCGTGACGGCGCCTGCCGACGGGGTCGTGCTCAAGCGGCTCCGCGAGAGCGAGAGCGTGGTGCCGCCGGGCGATCCGCTCATCGAGATCGGCGATCCACACCGGCTCGAGATCGTCGTGGATCTGCTCTCCACCGACGCGGTGCGGGTGCAGCGGGGCGCGCGGACGATCATCGAGCAATGGGGCGGCGAGCGGCACCTCGAGGCGCGGGTGCGGCGGATTGAGCCGTCGGGCTTCACGAAGATCTCGGCGCTCGGCGTCGAGGAGCAGCGGGTGAACGTCGTCCTCGACTTCGTCGATCCGGCGGCGGCATGGGCCGCGCTCGGCGACGCCTACCGCGTCGAGGTGCGGATCGTGATCTGGGAAGCCGCCGCGGTGCAGAAGGTGCCGACCAGCGCGCTCTTCCGGCAGGGTGAGAAGTGGGCCGCCTACACCGTCGCGGAAGGCCGCGCGCGCCGCGTGATCGTCGAGCTCGGACACCAGACCGGCCAGGAGGCCGAGGTCGTGTCGGGACTGTCGGAAGGCGCGCCCGTGATCCTCCACCCGGTCGACACCCTGGCGGACGGCGCGCGGGTCAAAGAGAAGGCGCCGATGTAAGGATGCGCCACGGAGTCGTGACGTTCAGTGCTGTGTCGTGGAACGAGCAGGCTGACGTGCGGCTTCACGCGGACGGCCGCCGGCCACTTGGATATCCGACATTTTCCATTGTTCCTCGAGCCGCGCCTTCACGGCCGCGGCATCGGCCGTACGCCCCTGCTTCTCGAGGCTCGCCTGCAGGCCGGACAGCGACCAGCCGTTGTCGGGGAACTTCTTCATGTCGCCGCGGAACGCCTCTTCGGCCTCCTTCGCGCGCCCGAGCTCGAGCAGCGCGGCGCCCTGCAGCTGACGGACGGGAATCGGCCAGTCGGGCGGCTCCATGTACGTGAGGCCGTCCTCGATGGCCACGGCCTCCGTGAAATGGCGCGCCGCCTGGTCGGCGCGGCGTTTCCGGGCGTCGATCTCGCCCGACAGCACGTGGTGCGCGATCGCGACGATCGACGACGCGACGTTCACGCTGGACACGCCGAGCGTTTTCAGCGCCGCATCGTCTTTCAGCGCGGCGACGGCGGCGAGCTCGGTCTCGGCCTCCTTGACCTGTCCCCGGGCCGCGTGGGCGAGGCCACGCGAGGCGTGCCAAATCGCCGTCATGAACGGCAGATCGGCGGGCGGCGCCGGATCGGCGAGGACCGTGTCCCACAGGCCGAAGCGGACCTTGGTATAGAGCGGCGTCAGGTGCATGTGCTGCACCATGCCGCCCATGCCGGGGTCGCGGAGCATCTCGGCGTGCACCTTCGCGCGCACGTCTTCCGCCGCTTTGAGCGCGTCGGCTTGCCGTCCCTCCATCGACGCCGAGGCGACGAGGAAGTGGATGTTGTGCGGGTAGTAGCCGACCTGATACGCCATGTTGCCGGCGACCGCGTCGCCCTTGAGATACGCCTCGTCGGCCTTGATCGCGTCCTGGTTCGACACCGACGCGTCGTTGTAGCGGCCGGTCCGCAGGTAGATGTGCGACGGCATGTGGACGAGATGGCCCGCGCCGGGGACGAGCGCGGCGAGCTTGTCGGCGTACTGCGTCGCGCGTCCGGGATCCGGCGACGCTTCGACGGCGTGGATGTAGAGATGGATCGCGCCGAGGTGATCCGGTTTCCGCTTCAGCACCGACTCGAGCGAGGCGATCACGTCGTTGGTGAACGCGCGCGGGCTGCCGTCCTTCTCCCAGTAGTTCCACGGCGCGGTGTCCATGAGCGACTGGGCGAAGAGCGTCGCGGCGTCGAGGTCGTCGGGGAAACGAGTCGACACGCCGCGCATGGCTTCGGCGTACGCGCGATCGAGCGGGGCGCGCTCGGCCTTCGGATCGGCCGTGTAGCGCTTGCCGAGCGCCTCGATGAACGCACGTTCCTTCTCGGGCGCAGCGGCGCCGGCCGCGCGCGCCTGTTCGATCGCCTGCCAGGCCCCCTTCGCCGCCTCCTCGGTAATCGGCGCGTTGATGTTCGGGCCCAACGCGTACGCGATGCCCCAGTAGCACATCGCGCATTTGGGATCGAGGCTGGTCGCCTGGCTGAACGCGCGGATCGCCTCCGCGTGATTGAAGCCGTAGGACAGCGTCAGACCCTGATCGAAGTACTTCTGCGCGTCCGGCGAGGCGGTCGTAATCGCGAAGTGATAATTGCCGAGGTTGTCGTAGAGCGGCGCCTTCGGACCGCTCGCCTGCGGCGCCGGAGCCGGCGAGCAGGCCGCACCTCCCAGTGCCGCCAGAGCCCCGAGAACGCGAAGGAAATTCATCATGACGTCACTCCGTGATCGAAAAATAACACTACAGATGTTATAGATGCCGCCCGACGCCCCAGGGTTTCGCTCCGACGGGTAGCAACTTCCCACCCGGTGTCAGAGTTTCGGTGTCGGAGTTCCGGTGTCAGACACGGTGCCGGAGTCGGTGCCAGAGTCGGTGCCAGAGTCGGTGCCAGGTACCGTGCCGGAGTTTGACCCGCCGCATAAAAAGTGTATAACGAGGCGCTCTTGAAAGGAGGCGGACCGTGCGCAGAGTCACCATGCTTCCCGCTCTCGCGATGCTCCTGGCGGCGATGGCTTGTGCCAAGCAGGAAACGGGCACGCTCCAGGCTGCGGCGCAGGCCCTTGGCGCCAACGACCTGAAGTCGATCGAGTACTCGGGCGTGGGCAAGTGGTTCCAGTTCGGTCAGGCGCCGAGCCCGGCCCTTCCCTGGCCGGCCTTCGACGTCAGCAGCTACAAGGCGAGCGTCAACTACGAGACGCCCGCCGCCCGTGTGCAGATGGTGCGCATTCAGATGATCGAGCCGGGACGCGTGCGCCCCACGCCCGTCGAGCAGCGCCCCGTACAGGTCGTCAGCAGCACCTACGCCTGGAACATGGCGACGCCTGCGGGCGCCCCGCCAGACACCGCTCCCGCGCCACAGCCGCAGGTCGAAGCCGTCGAGGAGCGGACGATGGAGATCTGGGCGACGCCGCACGGATTCCTGAAAGCGGCGATCGCGAACAACGCGACGACGCAGCCGGCCGGCGACGGTTCCGACGTCTCCTTCACTGTTGACGGCAAGCACAAGTACGTCGGCCGGATCAACGCGCAGAACCAGGTGGAGCGCGTCCAGACCACGATCGACAACACCGTCCTCGGCGACACGCCCGTCGAGATCACCTACGCCGACTACCGCGACTTCAACGGCGTCATGTTCCCCGGCAAGATCGTGCGGAAGCAGGGCGGGCATCCGGTGCTGGACATCACGGTGTCGACCGTCGCGGCCAATCCGGCTGTCGATCTCGCCGTGCCGGATCCGGTGCGCAGCTTCACGCCCCCTGCGGTCAACGTCGAGGTCGAAAAGCTCGCCGACGGCGTCTTCTACATCAAGGGCGGCAGCCATCACAGCATCGCCATTGACCAGCGCGACCACATCGTCGTCGTCGAAGCGCCGCAGAACGAGGCGCGCTCGACGGCGGTCATCGCGAAGGTCAAGGAAACGATTCCCAACAAGCCGATCCGCTACTTGATCAACACGCACCAGCACTTCGATCATTCAGGCGGCCTGCGCACCTATGTCGATGAGGGCGCCACGATCGTGACGCACGCGCTCAACAAGCCGTTCTACGAGCAGGCCTGGGCGGCGCCCCGGACGATCAACCCCGACAAGCTCGCCGGTTCGAACAAGACCGCCACGTTCGAAACGTTCACCGACAAGCATGTCCTGACCGACGGGAAGAGGACGATCGAGGTGCATCAGATCGCCGGAAGCGGCCACAACGACGCGTTCGCGATGATCTATCTCCCGACCGAGAAGATTCTGATCGAAGTGGATGCGTACGCCCCGCCGGCCGGGAACGCCCCGCCGCCGGCGACGCCCAATCCGTTCGCGGTCAACCTGTACGACAACATCCAGCGGCTCAAGCTCGATGTCCGTCAGATTGCCGCGCTGCACGGACCGCGGATCGCGACGATGGCGGACCTGCGCGCGTTCATCGGCCAGCGCGCGTCGACGAACTAAGCAGGGATCAGGGATCAGGGATTAGGGATTAGGGATTAGGGATTAGAGGTGTTGAGCGGTTGCGACCTAGCGTCGCAACCGCCATTCAACGGTGACCCCGGTGCGGATCATCCACAGCGGAGGCTCGAGCGTCGAACCTGAGGGGCGATTCGAGGACGTTGTCGACGTCCAGCGCACCTCCGGCCGAAACGACAGCCGGTCTCCCGACTTGATGGCGACGCCGGCCCCGAGCTCGAACGCGGGCTGCGTGAGCGACCATTCCCTTTGTGTCGACGGGCCTTCGACCGGGAAGCCGCCCGGGCCGGGGAGAATCGTGCGATTGATGAAGTGTCCCGTGGAGTGCACCAGACCGAGGCCCGCGCTCGCGAACGCCCGCGCGCCAGACTCGGGCCCCTGGAAGAGATACGCGAGACGTGCCGTGCCGATGAGAGGGGTGCCTACCGCGGCCAGATAACCCGAATCGCGCAGCTGGCGAGCCCACGACACTTCGCCTTCGACCGCCAGATGCCGGCCAAGTGGCTGGGCGATTCCACCGGACACCAGGACGCCCTTCCCCAGGTTCGTCTCGTCGTCCCACCCCGTCGTCCAGCCCGCCCCGGCGGTCACTGTCTGCGCCTCTACGCCGGTCGCGGTCCCTACCAGGACCATCGCGCCCACAATCAGACCAGCCGTCACATTTCGCATCGTCTGTTCCTCTATCGGGTATGCGCAAAGGGGCGCCGGCCGGGCTCGCCCCCGTGCGCTGCGAGTAGGATGTGACGTGCATTGTCCCGGGTGCGCCGCGACGATGACGGCGCTGACGCTGGACGGCCACCTGGGCACCAAGGTGGAGCTCGACCTGTGCGCGGCGTGCCAGGTCATCTGGTTCGACCGCCTCGAGAGCCTGCGGCTGTCGCCAGGCGCAACTCTGTCCCTGTTCCGGACGATCGGCGAACGGAAGCAGACGTCGCCGCCGCCGCTCGGCGACCCGATGAAGTGTCCGCGCTGCGAGCTGCGGCTGCTGCTCACCAACGACCGCCAGCGCAACACGCCCTTTCGCTACCGGCGGTGCGCCCGCGAGCACGGCCGGCTGATCACGTTCTTCGACTTCCTGCGCGAGAAGGATTTCGTGCGCCCGCTCTCGGCCCGGCAGATCGCCGACCTGCGCGCCAGTGTGCAGACGGTCAACTGCTCGAACTGCGGCGCGCCGATCGATCTGACGCTGGCGTCCGCCTGCGCGCATTGCAGTACGCCGCTGTCGATGCTGGACCTGAATCAGATCGAGGTGATGGCCGCGCACCTGCGTCGGGCCGACGAGGCGTCGCGGACGATCGACCCGATGCTGCCGGAGCGAATGAAGCGCGAGAAGGAGGCGGTCGAGTCGCTCTTCGCGGCGCTGCGCGCGGACGAAGGGGGCGCCCTGCCCGGATCGACCGGGCTCGTCGAGATGGGGCTGCGTCTTTTTTCGAACTGGCTCAAATAGCGTGCGCGGACGTACGTAGGGCGCCGCTTTAGCGGCGCCGGGTACGCGAGTAGACTGTGGCGCGCATGTCGATCGATCTGCTGGTCTTCGGCCCCCATCCCGACGACATCGAGATCGGCCTCGGCGGTACCGTGGCACGACACACCGCCTCGGGCCACCGCGTCGGGCTGTGCGACCTGACGAAGGGCGAGCTCTCGAGCAACGGCACGCCCGAGCAGCGCCAGGTGGAGGCGGCGGCCGCCGCGGACGTGCTGGGCGCGCTCTGGCGCGAGAATCTCGGCTGGCCGGACGGCGGCATCGACGCAACGCCCGCGATCATCCGGTCGGCCGTCGACATCATCCGCCGCCATCGTCCGCGCACGATTGCGATCCCGCATTGGGACGATCGTCATCCCGACCACGTCGCTGCGAGCCACGTGCTGCGCACCGCGGTCTTCAGGAGCGGCCTGCGCCGTTTTGCCACCGGCGACGATCCGTGGCGGCCGGACTGGGTCTGCTACTACTTCATCAACGACAGCACGGTGCCGTCGTTCGTCGTCGACGTGTCGGATCAGTACCAGCGCAAGCGTGAGGCGCTCGAGTGCTACCGCAGCCAGTTTGCGCCGGTCGAAGACGGCGCGGTGGCGACGCGGTTGACGGCGTCGACGTTCCGGCAGCTCGTCGAGAGCCGCGACGCGCAGTTCGGCGCGCTCGCCGGCGTCGCCTTCGCGGAAGGGATCGTCGTCCGTGAACCGGTCCAGCGCCCGGGCCTGCTGAAGCACGCGCCATGAATATCGGCATGGTCTGCTACGCGTCGGTCGGCGGCAGCGGCGTGGTGGCGACCGAGCTCGCGCACGCGCTGAGCCTCCGCGGCCATCAGCTGCATCTCATCAGCAGCGAGCCGCCCTTCCGGTGGCGGTCGGGCGTGCCCGGAATGTCATTCGTCCCCGTCGAAGTGCCTCCGTACCCGTTGTTCCGCGAGCCGCAGTACCTGCTCGCGCTGTCGACCACGATCGCGCGTGTCGCGGAGGAGCGGCGGCTCGACATCGTGCACGCGCACTATGCCGTCCCGCACGCGACGGCCGCCTATCTCGCGGACCAGATGCTGGCCGGATCGGTCGGATCGAGACCAGGCGTCGCGGCGCCGCGCACGGTCACGACCCTGCACGGCACCGATATCACGCTCGTTGGCAGCGACCCGTCGTACGCGCGCGTGGTCGCCTTTTCCATCGAGCAGTCACACGGCGTGACCACGGTGTCCCGGAGCCTTCGCGCTGACACGATCAGGACCCTCGGCATCCGGCATGAGATCCGCGTCATCCCCAACTTCCTCGATTGCGCGCAGTATCGCCGCCGGGACGATCCGGACCTGCGCGCGCAGGTGTGCCCGCCGGATCGATGGGACGCGCTGGTGGTGCATGTCTCGAACTTCCGCCCGGTCAAGCGAGTGGACGTGGCGCTGGAAGTCTTCCGCCTGATCCGCGCCCGCGTTCGGGCGCGGTTCGTGCTCGTCGGCGACGGCCCTGTGCGGACCGACATCACGCGGCTCATCGCCGACTACGGGCTCGACGACGATGTCCTGCTGGTTGGCGAGCAGCACGATCTGGTGCCGTGGCTCTCGGTCGCCGACCTGTTCCTGCTGCCGTCCGCGCAGGAGAGCTTCGGCCTCGCGGCGCTCGAAGCAATGGCGTGCGAAGTGCCGGTCGTCGCGTCGAACGTCGGCGGGCTGCCCGAGATTATCGAGAATGGCGTCACCGGCTTCGTCTGTCCGCCGGAGGCGGTGAATGAGATGGCCGAGCGCGGGGTCGCGCTCTTGACCGACGCGGCGCTGCACGCCTCGGTCGCGGGCAATGCCGCCACGCTGGTTCGTGAGCGCTATTGCACCGACCTGGTTGTCCCGGAGTATGAAGGGCTGTATCGCGACGTGCTCGGCGCCTCGCGTGACTAATTCGACTGGGCCCAGAGGTACCACACGATCAGCGCGACGATGATCAGCAGCGTGATCTTGATCCAGCTCCACGGCCGATCGCCCGCCATGTTGCCGGTCACGCCGTTGGCGACCACCTGATACGACTTGTGACCGTAGGTGTAGGTCAGCAGCCAGATCGGGACGAGGATGTGCTTGAAGCGCACATCCGAATAGTCCGAGGCGACCTGCAGGTTGCGTTGGGTGTCGCCGGGGACGGCAGCGGAGCAGAGTGCCCGCACTTTCGCCTCCATCGACGCGCGCGAATGCTCTGCGGCGTTGACGAGATCGATCTGATACCGCTCGACCGTCCACCCGGCGAGATAGCCAGGGTCGTACGGAATCAGCGTGGCGGTCGGAAACGGCTCGATCTTCCGCAGCAGGTGCGCCGACACACCGGTCGACGCCGGCACGAGCTCGTCGTCGAAGACATGATCCAGCTCGCCCGCCGCCGGCGACCACGCGACCCGCTGTTCACGCTTGCCGTTATGCGTCTCGTAGTAGTAACGGCCGGAGTCGGCGGTCCAGCGCGCGTGCACCTTCGCGTCGAAGGTCCAGTACGGCAGGTAGATGCCATGGACCGTGTCGGTGAGGGCGCGCTTGTTCAGGTTGTTCGGCGCGAGCCACTGCCGGCCGTACCACGCGCGCACCAGCTCGCGCGCGCGCGACTCGTTGATCGCGAACGGCAGCAGCGATTCCGGGCTGAACGCGTCCTTGACCTGCTCGTACGGCACGAGCTGCGACGAGCCGCAGAACTCGCAGCGCTGGCCGACGCGTGAGGGGTCGAACACCGAGATCGCCTGGCAGCTCTGACACTTGACGGCGACCTTCGCCGTCTGCCATCCCCGCTTCGCGTCGGGGATGTCGCGCAGCGCGGCGGCCAGATCGTGTTCGACGATCACCGTCTCCGCGCCGCGCGTCTGCAGCGTCGCCGGCGATTCGGTGCCGCAGAACGGGCAGACCAGCGCCTGCTTCGCGGCGTTCCAGTGCGCGTCGGCCCCGCACGCCGGGCATTCGAACTTCTGCCGCGCCGTCGCGGAAGGTCCGCTGCTATCCAAGGAAGTCCCGGAGCGCCGACTTCGTGATCCGCCACTGCGTGCCGATTTTCTTCCCCTTCAGATCGCCCGACTCGAGGCTCGCGATGACGTCGGATTCGGCGACGCCGAGCGCTTTGGCGGCGTCGGCCGGCGTCACCATCTCGGGCAGCCCTCCGCCGGCGGCCGCGGGCGCCGCTGCCGCTTGCGTGGCCTGGGCCGCGATTCCGCCGGGCTGATTCAGCATTTGCTGGGCGATCGACGCGCCCACGGCGAGCTCGGCGCCGAGTCCACCGACGCCGCTGCCACCCTTCTCGAGCCCCTGCGCCATCTGATACTTGACGTAGTCGTTCAGGTTGCCGACCGCCGCCATGCTCGAGCGCTTGTCGATCGCCGCTTCGACTTCCGGCGGCACCGAGACGTTCTCGAGGATGAAGCTCGACATCTCGATGCCGTACTTCTCCCTGATCACCGGATTGATCAGCGGCAGGAGCGCGTCGCCGAGCTCGGTGTAGCGGGCCGCGACGTCGAGCGCGGGCACCTTGCTGCTCGCCAGCGCGTCGCTGAAGACGCTGACGATGCGCGAGCGCATCGCGTCGGCGAACTCGTCGAGGCGGAAGTGCTGATCGGTCCCGGCGACCTCCTTGAGGAACTTCGCCGGTTCGACGATGCGGAAATCGTAGGTGCCGAAGGCGCGGAGCCGGACGATGCCGAAGTCGCTGTCGCGCATCATCACCGGGTTGGACGTGCCCCACTTGTTGCCGGCGAAGAGTCGCGTGACGACGAAGTAGACGTCGGCCTTGAACGGCGACTCGAACCCGTACTTCCACCCCTTGAGGGTCGTGAGCACCGGAATGTTGTCGGTCGTCAGCGTGTGCTTGCCGGGCGCGAACAGATCGCCGAACTGCCCGAGGTAGACGAACTGCACGACCTGCGATTCGCGCACGATGAGCTGCGCGCCGCGCTTGATCTCCTTGTCATCGTCGGGATACCGGTACGACAGCGTGTCCCTCGAGTCATCGGTCCATTCGATGATCTCGATGAGCTCGCCCTTGATGAAGTCCATCAGTCCCATGTGCGTCTCCTGAATCGCGATCTTACGATCGGCCACGAAAACACGAAAACACGAAACGAACACTGTACCGTACGTCTTTTTCGTGCTTTCGTGCTTTCGTGGCTATGCGGCTTTTGTGAGATGGGCTGTATTCTATCGGGCCGATGACTGACCAACGAATCATTCGCGTCGGCGTGCTCGGGGCCGGCGCCTGGGCCCGCGGCGCGCACCTGCCCGGCTATCGACGCGACCCGCGCTGCCGCGTCGTGGCCATTGCCGACACCGAGATCGACCGCGCGCGGGAAGCGGCCCGCGAGTTCGACATCCCTGACGCGGTCGCGAACGCGGCCGACGTGGTTGGCCGCGAGGACATCGACCTCATCGACGTGTGCACGCCCAGCCACACGCATTTCGAGCTGGCCTGGTCGGCGCTCGAGGCCGGCAAGCACGTGCTCTGCGAGAAACCGGTGGCCTACGACTTCCGCGACACGCGGCGCGCGCGCGATTTAGCGCGGGCCAGGCGGCTGAAGACGAAGGTCGGCCTGACGTTCCGCTACAGCCCGGCCATGCGCTACATGCGCGAGCTCGTCGCCGGCGGCTTCATCGGCACGCCGTTCATCTTCAACGGCTACGAGCAGAATTCGCAGTGGCTCGACCCGATGAACCCGCTGCGGCAGGTCGACCCGGACGCCGACCAGTCGATCCTCCAGGTGTCGTCGCTCGAAGGCTACGGCGCGCCGATCATCGATCTCGCGCACCTGTTCGTCGGCAGCGATCTGAGCCAGGTGGTCGGCACCATGCGCAATTTCATCCCCGAGCGGATGGTCCGCGCGACCGGCCGGATGATGCGCATGAACATCGACGACGGCGACATCTTCCTCGGAGAGTTCGAGAACGGCGCGCTCTGCTCGGTGCAGACCAGCTTCGTCACCGTCGGCAACTATCCGGGCATCGAAGCCCGCGTCTACGGCAGCAAGGGCGCGCTCATCTGCCGTCTCGTCGAGGAGGCGGGCATCTGCGAGACGCTGCGCGCGGCCACCCCCGATCAGGTCGAGTTCCGCGAGCTGGACGTGCCGGCGCGGTGTTATCCGCCCGGAGGGAGCCGGCAGGAATCCTGGCGCACGCTGTTCTACGCCAACTTGATCAGCAGCTTCATCGGCGAGATCCTGAGCGGCGACGAGACCAACGAAGGCGATTTCGGCGACGGCGCATGGGTGCAGGAAGTGGTCAACGCCGTCGAGCAGTCATTCCGCGAGCGCCGCTGGGTCTCGCTGCCGCTGGCGCCGTGATGCTGCGCGAGTTCTTCGAAAGCTATTACCGCCTGCGCCCGGTGAACGCCACGTTCACCGGCGTCCACGATCACGATCATCGGCTACCCGACTGGTCGCCCGAGGGACTCGAATCGGCGGCCGGCGAGATGCGCACGCTGCGCTCGACGCTGCTGGCAGCGCGCGGATCCGAACGCGACCTCCGTGACGTCGCGGCGCGCGACCTGGAGCTGGCGATGGCATTCCTCGACGTGCAGATCGCCGAGCACGAGAGCGGCCGCTTTCACCAGGCCAATCCCTCGCTCGCCATCGGCGAGGCTCTCTTCGGCACGATCGCGCTGATGACACGGCCCTTCGCCGGCGTGGCCGATCGGGCCGCCGCCGCGGTCTCGCGCCTGACCGCGGTACCGGCGTTCCTCGACGGGGCCCGGCGGTCGATCACCGGGCCGGTGCTCGACGAGTGGCGCGTCAAAGGCCTGCGGGAGTGCGACGGCGCCGGCCACCTGCTGCGCGACGGCATCCCGCGCTGGATCGCGGTCGAAGGCATCGACGATACGTTGGCCGGCCGCCTCACGCGCGCCGCAGAGCAGGCTGGTGCTGCGTTCGAAGGCGTTCGAGGCTGGCTCGAGCGTGGCGCCGGCACCGCACCGCGCGATGTCCGTCATCCATACGCGTGCGGTACGGAGCTTTTCGACCTTCTGCTCTCCCGCGGCCACTGGTGCAAGGTGCCGCGCACAACGCTTGCCGCCGAGGGGCAGCAGGCCCTGGACGAGGCGCTCGAGCAGGTTCATGCGCGAGCGCGTACGATCGCGCCGGGCGGATGGCCCGAGGTTCAGGAGCGCCTGCTGAACGCGCACCCGGAAGCGGACGACTATCTGGCGTCCTATCAACGTGAATGGGATGCCTGCCGCGAGCTGGCCGAGGCGCACGACCTGGTCACATGGCCGGCGTATCCGATCCGCTACGTGCCGATCCCGGTTCACACACGCGGGGCGGCGCCGTTTCTCTACTACCTGCACTACCGATCGCCGGCGCCCTTCGACCGCCTGCCGATCCACGACTACGTCGTCACGCCGATCGAGCCCGAGATGCCGGCCGACGAGCAGCTCCGGCGTCTGCGCGCCACCAATACCAGCGTTATCAAGTTGAACCACGTCGTACACCACGGCGCGATCGGCCACCACGTGCAGAACTACAACGCCTACGCCGGGCCGTCCGAGATCGGCCGCGTCGCCGCCGTCGACTGCGCGAGCCGCATCGCGATGTT
>Ga0070674_100000958_pt1 | contig 15056 bp, 10 predicted proteins | sample KBSM33metaG_FD_65344 | JGI IMG/M metagenome (GOLD analysis project Ga0070674, IMG submission 65344) | Miscanthus rhizosphere microbial communities from Kellogg Biological Station, Michigan, USA - KBS M3-3 metaG | ecosystem: Host-associated > Plants > Roots > Rhizosphere > Soil ... | reverse complement strand
ATCCCTCGAAGGCGACGTCCGACTCCGGGCGCTGACGTCGTGGCCTACGTCGTCGGCATCGACGCGTCGACGACGGCGACCAAGGCCGTCCTCGTCGACGAGGCAGGCACCGTCGTCGGCATCGGGTCGAGCGCCTACGGATATGACATCCCGCAGCCCGGCTGGACCGAGCAGTCAGCGGACCTGTGGTGGGACGGCGCGGTCATCGCTATCCGCGAGGTCCTGGCTTCGACCGGCGTGGCGGGGGAGGAGGTCGCGGCGGTCGGCCTGACCGGGCAGATGCACGGGCTCGTCCTGCTGGACGATGCCGACCGCGTCCTGCGACCCGCGATCCTCTGGAACGACCAGCGGACGGCGCACGCCTGCGATGAGATCCGAGAAGCCGTCGGGCCGGAACGGCTGATCGCGATCACCGGGAATACGGCCCTGACGGGCTTCACGGCCCCCAAGCTCGTCTGGGTACGTGACCATGAGCCCGAGGTGTGGTCGCGTGTCGCCCACGTGCTGCTGCCGAAGGACTACGTCCGGTTGCGGCTGACCGGCGAACACGCCCTCGACAAGGCCGACGGCGCGGGAACGCTGCTGTTCGACCTCGACGCCCGTGACTGGTCACCCGCGGTGCTCGATGCGCTCCGGATCGACAGGCGCTGGCTGCCGCCGACGTTCGAGGGGCCGGAGGTCACGGGGCGGGTAACGCCAGCGGCGGCCGGAGCGACCGGATTGCGTGCCGGTACCCCGGTCGTGGCGGGCGGGGGCGACCAGTCGGCCAATGCGGTGGGGGTCGGGGCCGTTGAGCCGGGCGTCGTCGCCCTCTCACTCGGCACCTCGGGCGTGGTGTTCGCGACGACCGAGCGCGCGCTGCGCGACCCGGCTGGCCAGGTCCACGCGTTCTGCCACGCCGTCCCGGGCCGGTGGCACCTGATGACCGTGATGCTGTCGGCGGCCGGGAGCCTGCGCTGGTTCCGCGACACGCTGGCGCCGGGAGAGGACTTCGGCCCGCTCGTCGGATCGGCCACAGCGGCGTCTGCTGCCTTCGACGGGCTGTTCTTCCTTCCGTACCTGACCGGGGAGCGCAGCCCGCATCCGGACCCACAGGCCCGTGGCGCGTTCGTCGGCCTGAGCATCACCCAGGAGCGACCGCATCTCACGCGGGCCGTCCTCGAGGGTGTGGCGTTCGGGCTGCGCGACGGCCTCGACCAGATGACGGCGACCGGGATGCCGGCACCGGCCCAGATCCGCGCGTCGGGTGGCGGGACGGCGAGCCCGCTGTGGCGCCAGATCCTCGCCGATGTCCTCGACGCGGAGCTGGCGACGGTCAGCACGACCGAGGGCGCGGCGTTCGGGGCGGCGCTGCTGGGTGCCGTCGGCGCGGGCTGGCATCCGTCGGTCGAGGACGCGGCGGCCGCGTTCGTACGGGTCAGCCCGGCGGCATCACCCGGACCGGATGCACCTCGGTACGCGGAAGCGCACGCGACGTACCGCTCGCTCTACCCCGCGCTCGCGCCGATCTTCCACGCGACCCCGAAGGGGGTCTGACGCCGGCCTAGGTGTGTAGCTCGAGCTGCTCGAGCTCCTTCTCGGTCGCTTCGTCCGGCCGCTTGCCGAGGATGATCATGCTCACGATCTCGTCCGGCGTCACGGAGGTCTTGTCGACCGTGTCCACGATCTGGCCGTGGTACATGACGCTGATCCGGTCCGACAGGTCGAACACGTCATGGATATCGTGGCTGATCAGGAAGATGCCGATCCCTTCCTCTTTGAGTTGTCGGATGAGGTTGCGCACCTGGGCGGTCTCGGCCGGGCCGAGGGCCGCAGTCGGCTCGTCCATGATCAGGATCTTCGCGTTGAAATAGACCGCCCTCGCGATGGCGACGGCCTGGCGCTGGCCGCCGGACAGCGAGCGGACCGCCATCTTGAACCGGGTGAAGTTCGGATTGAGGCGGCCCATGATCTTCCGGGTCTCGGCTTCCATCGTCGAGTCATCCAGCGATCCGAGTCGCGTCGTCTTCTCGCGACCCAGGAAGACGTTGCCGGGCGCATCGATGTTGTCGGCCAGCGCGAGCGTCTGATAGATGGTCTCGATGTTGTAGCTCTTGGCGTCACGCGGATTGCGGATCGTCGCGGGGGATCCGTTGACCATGATCTCGCCGCTGTCGGCAGGCCGGGCGCCCGACAGCACGCGCATGAGCGTCGACTTGCCGGCGCCGTTACCCCCGACGAGGCCGACGACCTCACCCTCGTGCAGATCAAGGGTCACGTTCCGGACCGCGTGGACGCCACCGAAGGCGACGTTGATATCACGCATCTCGACGATCGGCGGTGCCGCCACGGTCGTCATCGTGCGCTCGCCGTGGTGCCGCGCCGACGGTTCAGCGTGTCGAAGCCGACGGCAAGGATCAGCACGATCCCAGCCACGACGTTCTGACCCGGCGAGTTGACCCCGATGAAGCTCAGTCCATAGGCCAATGCCGCAAGGACGAACGCGCCGAGGACGGCGCCCGGGATCGTCCCGATGCCGCCTGCGAACGACGTCCCACCGACGACCGCGGCCGCGATCACGTAGAGCTCATAGCTCTGACCGACGTCGAGCGTCGCGCCATTCAGGCGGGCCGACGCGATCGCGGCGGCCAGGGCGCAGAGGACGCCCATCAGGACGTACGTCTTGAGGATCGTCCAGCGGGTGTTGATACCGGCGAGCTCGGCCGCGTCAGGATTCCCGCCGTAGGCGTACACGTACCGGCCGAACCGCCGGCGATTGGCGATGAAGGTCATGACGAGCGTCACGACGAGTAGCAGGATCAGCGGGTTCGGGAAGCCCGCCGGGATGTGCCAGCCGCCCGCAGGCTTCGGGCCCCAGTTCTGCTGCGCCGCGATGCGGTCGGCGAGGCCCTCGGGCCAGAAATTGTTGTTCGCGAAGTTCGCGATGCCGAGGACGACGACGCAGCCAACGACGCCGAGGAGCACCTCGGCCCACATCGGTCGCACCGGGAACCCGAACCGACGTCGCTGGCGACGGCCGTTGATGAGGAAACCGACGATCGCGATACAGCCGACGATCGCGAGTGCCCAGGTGAGGGGCCCGCCGAGGGAGCCCTGCGCCCCGCCGCCGATGAGCTGGAAGTTGGCGTCGAGGCCCGAGACGGCCGCGCCGCTCGAGAGGTACCAGACGACGCCACGGATCGACAGGAGACCGCCCAGGGTCACGATGAACGACGGCACGCCGATGTAGGCGATGATGAACCCCTGGAGCGCACCGATCGCCGCGCCGAGCGCGATCCCGAGCGCGAGGGCGATGGCCCAGCGGAAGGGGAAGTCCGCCGAGAGGCCGAGGACATCCGGGAGGATGTTCGTCATCAGTAGGGCGTAGGTCATCGCGATGACGCCGACGAGCGACCCGACGGACAGGTCGATGTTGCGCGACACGATCACCAGCACCATCCCGGTCGCGATGATCGCGATGCCGGACGCCTGGACGGCCAGCGTGACCATGTTGTTCGGCGAGAAGAACTTCCCGCCGCTGATGATGTTGAACCCGATAAGGATCGCGATGAACGCGATGAGCATGCCGAACAGACGGACGTCGATCTCGGTCTGGGCGAGGAGGCCGGACAGCGACGTGCGAGCCGGCGGCTGCGCCTGGCCGGGTACCGCGGGGGTGGCGTCGACAGCGTTCGTCACGGCAGCCCTCCTGGGCCGGATGATAGCGACTGCGCCCCCGGGATGACCCGGGGGCGCAGTACTAGGAGCGTTTCGTTCCGGTCAGGCGACCGTCACGAGCAGAACGCTACGGGGGAGGGGCCGGAGGCCGCCTTCTCGCAGAGCTTGTCCTTGGTGATCCAGCCACCGTCGACGACGGCGTTGATGTTGTCCTGGGTGATCGGGGTCGGCTGCAGGATGTACGACTTGACGGTGTTGCCACCCGGGGTCGTGAAGTCCTGCGGGGTCGGGCTCGTCGGGGCGACCTTCGGGTCGACCAGGCCGCTCGGGAGCGACATGTCGGCCGGCGCGGTGCCCTTGCAGAGCTCGAGCGCCGTGGCGCCGGCGACCTTGCCGAGCTCGTTGGCGTTCTTCCACACGTCGACGTACTGGATGCCAGCGGCGACGTTCTGCAGGTTGGCTTCGTCGCCGTCCTGACCGCTGAGCGGCGGATACCCGTAGCTCTTCGAGGTCAGGGCGCCCGCGACGCCAAGTGCCGTGCTGTCGTTCTCGGCCAGGACCGCGTCGATCTTCTTCCCGTCAGCGACCGCCTTGTCGATGATCGCTTCCATGTTCGTCTGCGCCTTCTCGGTCTTCCAGGCGTCGGTGTAGGTGCCGGCGTCCTTGGGCCATTCGGTGCCGCCCATGTTCAGGATGTTGATCTTCTTGGCATCGACCGCGGCCTTGAGGCCTGCGTCGTCCCAGCCCTTTGGCAGGAACGTCGAGGCATTCGGGTCGCCCGGGTCGCCCTTGATCAGGACGTAGTTGCCCTCGGGGACCTTCTTGAGGACCGCATCGGCCTCGGCCTTGCCGACACCGACGTTGTCGAACGTGATGTAGAAGACGTCCGGATCTTCGATGAGGCGGTCATAGGCGATGACCTTGACGCCCGCATCCTTGGCGGCCTGGACGCCCGGCAGCACGGCCTTCGTGTCCTGACCCAGCAGGATGAGGACGTTCGCGCCCTGACCGATCAGGTTGTTGATATCGGTCAGCTGCTGCTCGTTGCTGAGGTTCGCGTCGGCATCGATGTACTTGCCGCCGCCGTCCTCGACCGTCTTCTTGATGTTCGGCTGGTCGTTCTTCGCCCAGCGCGGCTGCTGGTAGTTATTCCACGAGACGGCGACCGTGCAGCTGCCCGAGGCAGCACTGCCCGACGCGGATGCCCCCGCCGACTCACTCGCCGCCGCGGATTCACTCGCGGCCGGCGCTGATGTAGCTGCCCCGCCGCCGCTGCTAGTGCAGGCGGCGAGCGCGAGGACGCTGCTCAGCGAGAGCGCGACCAAGTGTCGCTTTGACATGTATGACTCTCCTCCTGTGCCGTAGCCCCCTCGTCGACCCGACGTCGCGCAAGGCTACTCCGTTGACCCCGCGGTGTGGTGGATCCTCCTTTCGGCGTCCTTAGGCGCTTGCCAGCGCGGGCATGGTCCGGCGGGGACGCAGCCATGCCGCTGGATCGGCGAGCAATGGTCCGAACGCAAGCTCAGCTGCTCCCAACAGCGGAGCGTCGTCTCCCAGTGAAGTCGGCACGACCCGGACGAGTCGCCGCGACGCGCGCAATACGCGTCGATCAAGCTCGGCCTCGAGGGTCGACCGCACATACGGATAGCTGGCGGTCAACCGACCGCCCAGCAATACGAGGCTCGGGTTGAGCACGTTGACGATCCCAGCCAGGCCGATGCCCAGCCAGCGGGCAGTATCGTTGAAGGCGTCCAAAGCTGCCGGAACGCCGGCCTCAGCTTCGGCAAGCAACCCTTCGAAGGCTTCGCGACCCGCCTGCGGCGAGCGGCCGGCGCGTCGCAGCAGCGCCATCGTCCCGACCTCGGTCTCCCAGCAGCCGATCGAGCCGCACCGACACGGCAGCCCGTCGGGGTTCACCGGGATGTGACCGACCTCGCCGCCATACCCGGCGGCGCCGATCAGCGGCCGGCCGTCGACGATGAGACCGCCGCCGACGCCGATCGAGCCCCAGATCAGGAGCACGTCATCGATGTCACGCGCGGCGCCACGCCGATGCTCGGCGAGGACCGCGAGGTCGGCTTCGTTAGCGAACGCGATCGGAACGTCCATGCCGAGAGCCTCGGTAAGTGCCGCCCCGAGCGGCTCATCGCGCCAGCCGAGGTTCGGTGCGACCGAGACCATGCCGTCGCTCCTGCGGACGACGCCGACGACGGCGACGCCAACGCCCACGATGCTGTCCGGCGAGGGAAGTCGGCCACGGAGATCCGTCGCGAGGTCGACGAGGACGGCGACGATGTCCGTCAGGCTCGATCGTCGCGGAGGCAGGTCGACCCGCACATGGTCGAAGACCTCACCGCCCAGGCCGACGGTCGCGGCGGCAAGCGAATCGACGGAGATCTCGAGCGCCAGGACGACCGCGCCGTTGGGGTCGGCACGGACCATTGGGGAGGGGCGACCGGGCGTCCCGTCGAGCGCCGCCGGGCCCTCGAACGCGAGGTTGCCGGCGACCAGCTCCCCGATCAGGCCGCGGATCGCGCTGCGGGTGAGCCCGGTACGAGCCACGAGGTCGGAGCGCGATAGCGGTCCGCTCGCATGAAGCTCGCGGACGATCGCGCTCAGATTGGCGCGGCGGACGGTCTCGCTGCGGTGTCCCAGCTCGTCACGACCGATGAACACGGGTTTGTGTTCCTCTTTCTCAAATGTGCTGTGCGAGACTCGTACAAGCACGCGGTCATGTCAATACGGATGTCGCGGAGGAGTCGCTGATGTCGGGCACGGTGCGCTGGGGGATCCTGTCGACGGCGGACATCGGCGTCCGAAAGGTGATCCCCGGCATCCGCAAAGCGGCGCGCTGTGAGGTCGTCGCCATCGCGTCGCGCGACGGTGAGCAGGCACGGGCCGTCGCCGATCAGCTCGGTATCCCGTCCGCGCACGCGTCGTACGAGGCGCTGCTCGCCGACCCAGGAGTCGACGCCGTCTACATCCCGCTGCCGAACCACATGCACATGGACTGGACGATCGCGGCGCTCCGCGCCGGCAAACACGTCCTGTGCGAGAAGCCCCTCGCGATGACCGCCGACGACGCCCAGCGCATGGTCGATGTCGCCCACGAGACCGGTCTCCACCTGATGGAGGCGTTCATGTACCGCCAGCACCCCTCATGGGTCGCGGCGATGGACCTCGTGGAGAGTGGCAGGATCGGGACACTGACCGCTGTCCAGAGCTGGTTCTCGTACTACAACGACGACGCCACGAACATCCGCAACATCGTCGAGTACGGCGGCGGCGCGCTGTTCGACATCGGCTGCTACACGATCAACCTGTCCCGCATGGTGTTCGGCGGGGAGCCGTCGCACATCCAGGCATCAGTCCGCCGAGACCGGGCGACGGGCGTCGACGCGCTCGTGAGCGCGATCCTCGATTTCGACGGGGGCATCGCGAGCTTCACGTGCGCGATCCGCAGCGAGTCGGACCAGCGCGTCCACATCTACGGGACGAAGGGACGGATCTCGATCGATATCCCGTTCAACATCCCGCCCGACCGCCCGACGCGCATCCGGCTGACGGCCGGCGGCGACCCGCCGGTCGCACCGGACACCACGGTCCTCGAGTTCCCGACGACAGACCCCTACACGGCCGAGGTCGAGCGGTTCGTGTCGGCCGTGCTGGACGGCGGGCCGACACCGGTCCCACCGGAGGACGCCGTGGCGAACCTCCGCGTGATCGACGCGATCTTCGCGATCGCCGAGCGCGGCCCAGGAGCCGCGTCGTTGACTCCGGCTTAGACGCCGAGTCGCTGTGACGCCAGGGCGGTGCCCTCCACCCGGGCCGTGATCTTGGCGAACGCGATTTCGCGCGAAGTCGACGTGTCGTCGCCGAACGGTGAGAAGCCGCAATCGTCGGTCGTGCCCAGATGATCCGGGTCGATGAACCGGGCGGCCTCGAGGATCCGCTCCGCGACCTCCTCGGCGGTCTCGATGCGGGGGTCGATCGGATCGACCACGCCGACGAAGACCCGCCGGTCGCCGGTGGCGTGCTCGCCGATGATCCGCAGCACGCGCTCGCGGTCGGCCTCGCTCGCGAGCTGGATGAAGAAGTCATGGACGTCCATCCGGAACAGCGTCGGGAGGAGATCGGCGTAGTCGACGTCGGCGCTGTGTGTGGAGTCCCTATCACCCCCCGGGCACGTGTGGACACCGACGCGCGCGCGTTCGTCGGCGGTGAGCTCGCCGAGGACCTGGTTATTGAGGTCCACGAATGCCGAGAGCAGTCCGCCCGACGGATCGAGCTTGAGCGAGAGCCGGGCTTCGGTGAAGTCGATCTGGGCGCTCGCACCCCGAGCGACGATCCCGCGCAGCTCGTCAGATGCCTCCGCGACCAGGTCGTCGATGAACGCCTCGCGCGGGTAGCCCTCGATCCCGTCGCCCGGGTACATCAGGCTGATCGCCGAGGCCGAGATGACCGCCTGCTTGAGTGGCGCGCTCGTCTTGTCGCGCGCGCCGTCGAGATATGCGTACGCCTTCGTCGCGTAGCGGAACGGGGCCGTCGTGAGGACCGGCAGCTGCCGGGTATGTCCGTCATCGAAGGGGATGGTCACGCCGCCGGGGGCCAGCGGCAGCCCGGCCACGGGATAGGTCGCGAAGCTCGGCTTGCGCTGCTCCCCATCCGTGACGACCGGGGAACCAGTCACCTCGAACCGCTGGAGCGTGTCGCTGACCGCGTCGTCGAACAACGCGTCGAGCTCGTACTGGCCCAGGCGCCCCTCGGCGGCTGCCTGCATGCCCGCCTGTAGGGCTTGCGGTCTGGGGATGCTGCCGATCGGTTCAGTGGGTAGTGACATGGGCCGCAGGATATCCACCCCGCGCAAGGGGGCTACCATGCCCGCGCTGCGCGGGCGGTCGCCCGCCAAGAGGGATCGCCGACACATGCCAGCCAATCCATCGCGATGACCAGCCGCACCATCGCCGTCGGCGGCACGAGCTACCCCCTGGTCCTGCCGAACGTCCGGGACCCGCGGCTCCACGTGGCCGCCGTGATCATCACGATCCACGTCCTCGGCCAGATCGGGCTGCATTTCTCGGTGAGCGTGCCGCAGATCCTTGCCGCGATCCTGGCGAGTGCCGTCCTCGAGGTCGCCCTGACGTTCCGCCAGTCCCGCGCATTCGTGTGGCCCGCCAGTGCGATGCTCACCGGCAGTGGCGTTGCGCTGATCCTGCGCGTCGTCGGTACCCCGCCCGACCAGCCCTGGAATACCGACTACTGGTACATCTTCGCCGGCGTCGCCGTGTTCTCACTGCTGACCAAATACGTCATCCGCTACCGCGGCAACCATGTCTTCAACCCGTCAAACATCGGGCTCGTCGTCGCGTTCGTCGTGCTCGGCAGCACCCGGGTCGAGCCACTCGACTTCTGGTGGGGCCCCCTAAGCATCTGGCTGGTGATCGCGTATGCGGTGATCGTCGGCGGCGGTCTGCTGATCACCCGCCGGCTGCGCCTGCTCGGGCTGGCGGCGGCGTTCTGGCTGACGCTCCTGGTGAGCCTCGGAGTGCTGGCCGGCTCGGGCCACTGCATGACCGCCAACTGGGCGTTCGCACCTGTCTGCGGTGTCGATTACTGGCGCGTCATCGTCATCTCGCCCGAGGTCCTGATCTTCCTGTTCTTCATGATCACGGATCCGAAGACGACGCCGACGGGCCAGGTGGGCCGGGTGGTCTTCGGCATCCTCGTGGCGATCGCGAGCACGCTGCTGATGGCGCCCCAGACGGACGAGTTCGGAACGAAGGTGGCGCTGCTGACGGGTCTCGTCGCGATGTGTGCCGCGCGACCGTTGATCGACCGGCTGGTCCCGGTTCCCGGTTCGGCCACCGACCAGATCCGCGGGTTCGCGTCACGCGTCGCCTTCGGGGAGGGGTCGCGCCGCACGGCTCGCGCATTCGGGCGGATCGCCCTCGCGGTCGGAGCCGTGTTCCTGGTCGGCACGGGCATCGTCCTTGCGGGTACCCCGGCCCGATCACCCTCCCCACCGGACACGGCTGCCGTGCTCGACCGGGTACCCCATCAGGTCGATCCGGCGACGTTCCCCGATATCAACATCGCGACGGACGTGACCGACTGGGACCACGAGATCGCGGGGCAAGGCGCACGCGACATCGTCATGACGCTCGCGGAAAACCTCGAGCTGGAGAACCAGGCGATGCTCAGGGACGACGCGTCGATCCTGCCGGTCGTGGACCACGGCGATCGCTTGAAGGAGATGCAGCGTCGCTTGCAGGAGTCGAGCGCGAGCGGTCGGACCGTGATCGAGCACTATCAGTTCGATTCGCTCGACATGTCGCTCATCGAGCCATTCGGGGTCCAGACCGGCTTGAGTCTCGGTCTCGCAGCGCAAGGGACGAAGACCGAGGAGACCTACGACGCCACCGGGAGCCTGCTCGAGAGCCACGACGCGCCATTCACCACGACGTTCGTGATGCGTCGCGCTCTGGGTGATCGGTGGCTGAATGTGGCCGTGCTGCCCGCGGAGGACGGCAGCTGACGGGGAGGTGGCAAGCGCTCGCCCCGACGACGGCTCGCCGCGCGAGCATCGCTGTAGCGGTCCTCGTCGTGGCAGTCCTTGCGGTCGGAGGCCTCTGGTGGCTCGCCGCGTCCGGGACGATCGGCAGAGGTGGCGCCGCCGCGTTGCCGCCGCCCCGTTTCGTCGAGGAAGCGGAAGCGGCAGGCGTCGGCCACACGTTCGCCGGCGATGACGGCTATTTCGTGGGCGGAGGTGTCGCGACCTTCGACTGCGACGACGACGGCTTGCCGGACCTGTACCTCGCCGGGGGCGCCGCACCCGCCGCGCTGTACCGCAACCGCAGCACCCCCGGTGGCCCCCTCCGATTCGAGGACATCACCGAGCCTGCGGTCGCGCTCGACCACGTGACCGGCGCCTATCCGCTCGATGTCGACGGCGACCGCCACACCGACATCGTCGTGCTGCGGCTCGGCGAGGAGGTCCTGCTCCGGGGCCTCGGGGATTGCCGGTTCGCCGCGGCGGACGCCTCGTTCGGGTTCGACGGTGGGCCCGGCTGGACCACGGCGTTCAGCGCGACCTGGGAGACACCGGACGCCAAGCTCCCGACGCTGGCCTTCGGCGACTACCAGGAGCTCGACGCCCAGGGCGAATGGACCGGGCGCTGCTCGGACGACCGGCTGCTGCGACCGACGCCCGGTGGCACGTCGTACGCGCCGCCGATCGCGCTATCACCGAGCTTCTGCACACTCTCGATGCTGTTCAGTGACTGGGATCGGTCCGGCCGCAGCGACCTGCGCGTCTCCAACGACCGCCACTACTACCGCGAGGACGGCCAGGAACAGCTCTGGCGCATCGATCCGGGCGTCGCGCCGCGGCTCTACACCCAGGCGGAGGGCTGGCAGCCGCTGCGGATCTGGGGCATGGGTATCGCCGACGAGGACCTCGATGGCGACGGCTATCCCGAGTACTACCTGACCAGCCAGGGTGACAACAAGCTCCAGACGCTGGCGAACGGACCCGCGACGCCGGATTACAAGGACATCGCGCTCAAGCTCGGGGTGACCGCACATCGCCCGTACACCGGCGACGTTTCGCTCGCGTCGACCGCCTGGCATCCGGCGTTCGAGGACGTCAATGACGATGGCTACCCCGACCTGTTTGTCACCAAAGGCAATGTCGAGCGGCAGCTCGACAACGCGATCAAGGACCCGAGCAACCTCTTGATCGGGCAGGCCGACGGGACGTTCGTGGAGGGAGGCGAGGCGGCCGGCATCGTCGACTTCGAGAAGGCCCGGGGAGCCGCTGTCGCCGACCTCAACGCCGATGGGTTGCCGGACATCGTCCAGGTCGTGCGCCGGGCGAACGTGCGGCTGTGGCGCAATCTCGGAGCGGGCGAGGGAACGACGACGCAACCGATGGGCCACTGGCTCGGGGTGAACCTCGACCAGGACGCCCCGAACCACGACGCGATCGGCGCCTGGATCGCTGTCCGGGCCGGCGACCTCCATCGTGACCGCGAGGTGACCGTGGGCGGCGGCCACGTCAGCGGGCAGCTTGTGCCGATCCATTTCGGCCTCGGCAGGGCGACGAAGGCCGAGGTGCAGGTGACCTGGCCCGATGGCGAGGTGGGGCCGTGGTTGCCGACCGACGCCGATGGCGTGATCACCGTTCGGCGGGGTGCCAGCGCCGTCGAACCAGTGTCGCCTGTCGTGGCACCGTAGATCGGATGGCAGCGACGCGACGCGCCCGTCTCTCGGAGGTCGACCTGCCCGATCTGGGGCGGCCGTCGGTCACCCCCGAGATCCCGCCAACGCTGTACGCCGCCCGACTGGAGCGGCTGCGCGAGCGCATGGTGGGGGCCGGATACGACCGTGTCGTCGTCTACGCCGACCGCGAGCACAGCGCCAACATGGCCTGGCTCACCGGGTTCGACCCCCGGTTCGAGGAGGCGATCCTGGTCGTCGGGGCGAGCGGGGAGCCGGCGATCCTGGTCGGGAACGAATGCTACGGGACAGCCGGCGCGGCGCCGTTGCCGATGCGCCGCCATCGCTTCCAGGACCTGAGCTTGCCGAGCCAGCCGCGGGATCGGTCGGCACCACTGGCCGAGATCCTCGGCGATGAGGGCGTCACCGACGGGGTCCGCGTCGGCGTCATCGGGTGGAAACCCTACGCCGACCGCTCGATGCTCGACGTCCCCTCGTTCCTGGCCGACGAGTTGCGGCGGCGGGTCGGCCCGAGAGGGATCGTCGAGAACGCCAACGACCTGCTGATCGATGCGGCGGACGGGCTGCGCGTGATCAATGAGGTCGAGCAGCTTGCGGCGATGGAAGCCGCGGCGTGCACGACATCGAGCGGGGTCCTGTCGCTCATCCGCGGTCTTCGACCCGGCCTTCGCGAGCGCGAGGCTGTCGCGCTTCTCGGCTGGGACGGCACGCCGCTGTCGTGTCACCTGATGTTGACGGCCGGGCCACGCGCCGCGTACGGATTGCTCGGTCCCGGCGACCGACCGATCGAACGCGGCGACCCGTTCACGGTGGCGTTCGGGATCTGGGGCGCGCTCAACTGTCGCGCAGGGTTCGTGGTCGAGGACGCGGACGGGCTACCGGACGGGATCCGCGACTATGTCGATCGCCTCGTCGGCCCGTATTACGCTGCCGTCGCCGAGTGGTATGGCGCGCTACGGATCGGCCAGACCGGGGGCGCGCTCCACGACATCATCGCGCGACATCTCGGCGACCCGTTCTTCGGCATCTTCCTCAACCCGGGGCACCAGATCAGCCTCGACGAGTGGGTGAATTCGCCGATCCGGCCCGGCTCGGCCATCGAGCTGCGGTCGGGGATGGCGCTCCAGGTCGACATCATCCCGGCGACGGGTACGCCGTATTTCACGACGAACATCGAGGATGGCCTCGCCCTCGCCGACGCGCCGCTGCGCGACGCGTTCGCGGCCGGCTACCCCGATGCCTGGTCGCGCATCCAGGCGCGGCGCGCCTTCATGGCCGACCAGCTCGGGATCGACCTGCATCCCGACGTCCTGCCGTTCTCGAATATCCCGGCCTACCTGCCGCCGTACCTGTTACGGCCGGGCCTGGCCATGACGGTCGGGTGACCGGGAGCACGACGGGGGAGGCGGATCGCGTCGTCCTGACGCGCGACGAGGCGACCCTCACGGTCGACCCCAGCGCCGGTGGCCGGATCGCATCGCTCGTGCTGCGCGGGCGCGAGGTCCTCGTCACGGACGGTGCCAGCCCGCTCTGGTGGGGCTGCTATCCGATGGTGCCGTTCGCCGGGCGGATCCGGGACGGCCGGTTCCTGTTCCGCGGTCGGGCGTATCAGCTCCCGCTGACGATGCCACCGAACGCCATCCACGGCACGGTCTTCGATCGCGCGTGGCAGGTCACGTTCCGTGGCGAGGACCGCGTCGAGCTCGAGGCCGAGCTCGGGCCCGATTGGCCGTTCCGTGGACGCGTCACCCAGGCGATCGTGCTGGTCCCCGGCGGTCTCGAGGCGACGTTGACCGTCGAGGCGACCGATGCGATGCCGGTGGTCCTGGGCTGGCACCCGTGGTTCCGGCGCGAAGTCGACGGGATCGCCGCGGAGCTCGACTTCGAGGCGCACGCGATGTATGCCCGCGACTCGAGCGGTCTGCCGACCGGGGCGACGATCCCGCCGACACCCCGACCGTGGGACGACGCGTTCACCGACATCGTCATCCCGCCTCGACTGACGTGGCCCGGAGTCCTCCGACTGGACCTCCGCTCGACTGCCCCGTTCTGGGTCGTGTTCGACGAGCGCGACGACGCGATCTGCGTCGAGCCACAGACGGCGCCCCCTGATGCGTTCAACCTCGCGGCCGTGGTCGGGGTGGATCCGCCGGTCGCGGCTCCCCGTCGTCCGGCGAGCATCGCGATGGCGTGGCGCTGGGAGCTCCTCGGCCCGGCGTCCGTGCCGGCACCCGCACCTTCCGCCGCCACGCCGCGCTCGCCCTCGCCTTCGCCGAAGCGAGCTCCGGCGACGAAGCGGGCTACGCCTTCGAAGCCGCCCCGGACGCGTCGGGCACGTTCACCCCGGTGACCCGGTTCTTCCCGGCGCGCTTGCTCGTGTACATGGCACGGTCGGCGCTGATCATCAGCTCGTCAGCCGTCCCGCCATCATCGGGGTAGGACACCACCCCGACCGAGAGCGACGGGCGCACTGTGTCATCCGGCAACGCGAGGTCAAGCTCATTGACCCCGATGCGGATCTTCTCGGCGAGCACGAACGCGCCGGTCGGATCGGTCTCGGGCAGCAGCACGACGAACTCGTCGCCGCCATACCGCGCGGCCGTGTCGATCCGGCGGACGCCCTCACTGACGACCAGGCCGACCGCGGCTAGCACACGGTCGCCATGGAAGTGACCGAGGCGGTCGTTGATCGACTTGAGCTCGTCGAGGTCCATCATCAGGAGGCAGAACCCGCGACCTGACCGCGCGCTTCGGGCGATCTCGCGTTCGAGCGCCGCGAAGAAGAAGCCCCGATTGAATAGGGACGTCAGCGGGTCGATGGTCGACATGCGGATCGCCGCATCCCGGGTGTGGCGTTGCTCGCGCGCGATGACCATCGCGACATACGCGAGCAGCACCATCGCAGTCAGGTTGATGCCCACCGTCGCGATCGTGACGGGGTTCGCCAGGACCTCGGGCGCCGACCCCAGCGCGACCGCGAGCAGGTAGCCGATCGCCGCGATGGCCGCGAGCCCGAGCGTGACCGGTGGCGACACGACCAGCGCGGCACCACCCACGATCAGCGGGTAGACGAAGAAGAACGGGCTGGCAGCCCCGCCCGTCAGCGCGACGAGGACGGTCGAGACGGTGATCGCCACCGACCCTTCCAGGACGAACTTCGC
>Ga0070674_100000957_pt1 | contig 15072 bp, 11 predicted proteins | sample KBSM33metaG_FD_65344 | JGI IMG/M metagenome (GOLD analysis project Ga0070674, IMG submission 65344) | Miscanthus rhizosphere microbial communities from Kellogg Biological Station, Michigan, USA - KBS M3-3 metaG | ecosystem: Host-associated > Plants > Roots > Rhizosphere > Soil ... | reverse complement strand
GAGTGGTGAGTGGTGAGTTGTAGGATTATCCTTTTAGAAATTTCCCAATTCCCCTTAAGAAAAGAGTTCAGCCAATCGGTAAAAATTTCAAAATTTATAGACCGGCGTCTTTATATCATGATAGAACAAAAATTCCCATCCTTCTTTTCTACCTTTCTCCCACCATTGCTGTCTTAACTCCATACACTTTTTTCCATCGTAATCATATTTCGCGACATACCTTGTGCGCATCTGTTGCAGCTGAGGTGCATCATCCCCACCAAAAAAAATCGTTTCACCCCCATCCACAATCCAGAATACCTGGTGATAAGGACTGTGCGCGGCTGTTACTTCATACTTAATATATCCACTCAACGCGCCATTTCCATCTAACAATTGAACATTAGACGCTGCTCTTAATGGCTCTAACTCCTCTGTGATATAAGATGGAAATCCTTTCTCGAAAGCAAAACTCAATTCATTCTTCTGTACGTAATAAGTTGCATTGGGAAAACTCAATTCCCATTGATCATTTATTTTCCTGGCAATACCGCCAGCGTGATCCTTATGCAAATGCGACATTAAAATCTTGGTTACTTCAGAGGGATTGATGCCTACATCCATTAGATTTTTATGAAGTTGTGGAACGCCCTCTTTGCCAAAACCCAGGCCAGTATCCAGCAACAACACATCTTCTGATGTAATCACTACAAAGGGTTGCACTTCCACCAGAAGACTTCCTTTCGGTCGCGACTGCAACACATCACTTGATTCATCAAATGGAACAAATAGCTTGGTCTTATCAATCGTAAAAGATCCTTCCGAAAGGGGAATTATTTTCATTGCGCAATTCAGAATTGTTGCTTGCGAAATTAAACACATCAAAGATTAAGATGGCAGATGTTTTCTGGTGGGCAGGCAATCATCTTAACACCATTTGACGATCGGCATCCAATCTAACTAAAATGAAAAGGAGTATTGTGAAGGTAATCAGAGATGTACCGCCGTAACTAACAAAAGGGAGAGGAATACCAATTACAGGCGCCAACCCAACGGTCATGCAAATATTGATAACTATATGAAAGAAGATAACGGATGCCACTCCATATGCATAGGCTCTGCTAAATACAGATCGCTGTCGCTCTGCCACCGTAACAATCCGCAATAGCAAAATCAGGTATAACCCGAGAAATAGAAGGCTTCCAAAGAAACCAAATCCTTCGCCTATTGTACAGAAAATAAAGTCAGTTCTTTGTTCGGGAACAAAGTCATACCGGGTTTGGGTTCCCTTCAATAATCCCTTTCCGAAGAAACCACCACTACCAATCGCGATTTTACTTTGTTTCACATTATAAACACTTGCCTGTTTTTTCTTCTCCAATTCACGCAGATCATCGTCTGAAGTTTTGCTAGGATCAACAGGGAAGTCTTTACCTACGGTAGCGAAAATCCTCTGAACCTGGTAAGGCTTCAATACATGCTTGAAAATAAACGGCACTGCAAGGAGTTGTACACTTACACATCCGGCCCAAATGATGATTACCAGGAACAGAATGCCCCGCTGCCTTTTGATTTGCCTGCGCATAAAGTAAATCGCAAGTACCGCAATCACGGTGAGACAAATAGCGAGTGTACCTGGATCCACCAGTAAGGTTGCAACCACCAATGCCGAAAATAAGAATCCAAGAATGAGATAAAACGGTGGAAGTCCTTCCCTGAACATTACAATGAAAAATGAAAAATATACGAGTGCCAATCCGGTTTCACTTTGCAGTACTGTAATGAAAGCTGGGACCAGCACAATGGTTGAAGCAATGAATTGTGCTCTGGGTTTAGTGAAATCGGTATCCACTCGGGATAGATATTTTGCAAGTGCCAAACAAACAAAAACCTTACACAATTCCGCGGGCTGCAATTGAAAACTACCAAAACGAATGATGGACTCTGTTCCTTTTACTTTGGTGTGAAAAGGAAAAACTAGCAACAATAATAAAATGCCAAATAAATACCAGAGGTTAGCCGTAGCAGTGAAGAACTTACTATCCGTTAAGAGTATGAATATCCCGAGAAATGCGGCGATAATGAAATACAATGCCTGCCTGCTGTAGTCTGTCTTCAGAGAAATGAATCCCTGCATGGCAGTTTGAAATGTTGAGAAGCCTTCTCTGTCCTGGAATGTAGCGGCAAATATGCTCATGATCCCAATGAGGCAAAGAATGAGATACATCCATACCAAACTCCAATCAATCCCTTTCGATATCGTAGCGCTTCTTGTGGTCACTCAGGTCAGGTGTTGTTTCGTTTAACGAGGTTTCTATCATCAGGCAATATTGCTCCCAATGGCAATTGTACTGGCGCCGCCTTCTTCTTGCGAGGAGGTGGAGGCACATACGGTCTGTATTGTTTGTTCAGGAACTTGTACAAACGAGTGCTGTCATCTGTCATTCTTAACCAATCTTCTGCTCTTGTGGAATCTGCGATGAATTGAAGCCTTCCAAGAAAGTCGGGCATCAGGTTGGCGGATGCAATGCGATCAACCTCTTTCAATCGCTCCGCGCGCAAAGTGTCATTCAAATATTTTTCAACCAATAAAGAACCCATGGGTGCTGCCCAGGTGGCGCCAAATCCCGCATTTTCTACAATTACTGCAATTGCAATTTGAGGGTTCTCTCTCGGTGCAAAGCATACAAACAATGAATGGTCTTTAAGTTGAATTACTCTTCTATCAATTACCGTTTTGTTTTCTGCCGTTCCTGTTTTGGCACAGATATTAATTCCTGGAATTTTAGCTATTCGTGCAGTTCCCTGGTCTACCACATCCTGCATTCCACTGATAACCGTTTCATAAACTTCGTCCGATATATGAGTTAGTACTTCATGCTTCTCTCGATATTTCTTGAGAGTAGTATCCTGCGCATTTTCGGCTTCAATTTTATCGACGAAGTGCGGAGTATAGAAGTATCCTTTATTCGCAACAATGCAAATGCTATTGGCAATCTGTAAAGGAGTTACCGTCATTTTATCCTGGCCAATGCCAAGCGTGACCATGGTGCATGAATTCCATGACCCTCTATATTCTTTATCATACTGCGTGGTATCTGGAATATTACCACCGTCTTCACTGGGCAGATCAATTCCTGTGCGATGTCCCAGACCAAATGCAGTTGCATATTGTTTCCATTTAGTAAGTCCTTTTCTTGGACTCCGCAATGAAGGATTATCAACCGTAAGCCTGAAAGTGTTGCTGAAAAATGAATTGCAGGAATGAGCAATCGCCAAACGAAGATTTGCAGCGTGCCCTGGCCAGGTTTCAGTGCATTTTACGGGCCTTGCGCATCCAAGGTATACGCCATGACAATCATATCCGCTCCTCTCGTTGATGATACCTTCATCCAGCGCTATCAATGCACCAAGTGGTTTATATGTGGAGCCCGCGGGATATTGTCCTTTGATGGCGCGATTAAACAGCGGCCTTGAAACGTCAAGCACAAGACCTGCATAATTCTTTTGTTTTTCCGGGCCGGTTAGATCATTGGGATTGTAATCAGGACTTGACGCCATTGCAATTATTCCCCCAGTCTTCGGCTGAATGGCAACAATAGCTCCAATTTTGTTGGTTAATAATTTCTCGGCGAGTTGTTGAACTTCAATATCAATATAGGTTCGAAGATTTTTACCGGCAATTGCAGGCGTATCAAACTTTCCATTTTCGTACCTGCTCACCAACCTGTTCCTATTGTCTTTTAGCCAATATTGAATTCCTCTCTGCCCCATGAGAATGGGTTCGTATGACTGTTCCAATCCACTTCTGCCCACATAATCGCCAAGCTGGTAATAAAATCCAGATCGTTTGAGAATCGCAGAATCCACTTCCCCGATGTAACCCATAATATGCGCTGCAGCATTGAAAGGGTATGTTCTCACAGGCCTGTCCTGCAGGTAAAAGCCTTTGAATTTCCACAGGTTGGCTTCCAACCTGGCATGGGTTGCAGGATCCAGGAGATCTTCAAAAATGGAAGGTCGCACCCTGGTATTTTTAATGATGGAGGTTAGTATCCTGGATTTGAACTCAGCGGTATCTATCTGGAGAAGTTTACAGAATTCAACCGTGTCCATGTTCTTAACTTCTGCAGGAATTACCATCAGGTCGTACATGATTGTATTATCAAGAATGGCGCGACCTTTTTGATCGTAGATGATTCCACGAGTGGGATAAATTCTTTTAGGAAATAAGGCATTTTCTCTTGCCAGCTCAGAATATTTACTGGAGATAACCTGCAGGTTGAATAACTGAAGCACAATGATCAGGAACAGCCCGATAAAAATCAGCCTGATGATGGTACTCCTGCTTTGATTAAAAACCGGCATATGCTAGAGGTAAGTCCGACAATCCCGATTTTTTATACGGGCTTAGAGCCGAAGATTTAAACTACAAATATCATAAACGATCGCCCACAATGTATTAGTGCAGCTAAAAGAAATTTATAAAGTTGAATACTTATTTCTGATTTCCAGATCCTGGTTATTTGGGATTGCGTCTCAAAATCACCCTATCCTTTCATCGTTAAATTCGATTTAGACTTTGTTTGTTCTGAATCTTTCTTTTCTGACGAACAACATTTCAGTAAGCAATACTAGCAGGAGACTAATTCCTGTTGACGCCACTACTTTAATCAGGAAATACAGGAATGATCCAATCTGTAACCATTCAAGGAAAACAAGATATGCGTGATGAAGTAGCGTCAGAATCAGTACAAGAGTAAAATATGGCGCCCAACCCATGCTCCGGATGGAGGGTGAAGCATAGCTCTGTTCAGTTCCCTGCTGCGGTATTAGCAGGTTGATCAGGAAAGGACGAACATAGGCAATGAGTGTACACGCCGCAGCATGCAGGCCTGGCGTATCCAGGAAGTAGTCCAGGGTCAACCCAAAAATAAAACCAACGAAGGTTAACCACCCTCTGGGCAGGCTAAAAGGCAACCAAAGGATGTACAAATAATACAGGTAAGGAGTGATGGTTTTATGAAGAAATGGAATTCTGTGAAGCAACAATGCCTGTAGAAGTATAAAGAATACAAAGCGGATAATATTTTTGGCAAAATTGCTCACTGAATTTTTTTTGTTGCTTCTTCTAAATTCTTTTGTTCTTCTGCTTGTAAATTTTCTACAACATAAACATATTGCAGGCTGTAAAAATTAGTGGCAGGTCTCAATATGAGTGTATAAAAGTTTGTACTCGGGTCCTCTACAATATTGTAGACAGTGCCGATCACTGAAGGAGGAAATTCGATTGCATATGCACTTGTTATCACAGTATCGCCTTTCTGAATCTTGGCACTCTTCGGAATTTTTCCAAGTGTGAGAAATAAAGGACTATCACCGTTCCATTCAACAGTTCCTGTTTCTCCAGACTTTTTAAGCGAAGCGCTAATCTTTGTATTTCGGTGTAACAAGCTCATAACAGTCGCATAATTTGCACTGGTATTGACTACAATGCCAACCACCCCATTTGAGCTTACCACTCCCATGTCCTTTCGCACTCCCTGGTTCTCACCACGGTGAATAGTGACAAAGTTGTTTTGCGTACTGGTGGAATTGTTTGACACCTTAGCTTGTCGCCAAAGAAACCTTCTAAAATGACCAAGCGTGTCATAAGGAACAGTATCCTTTACAATGACGGAAGTAGTATCAGGATTTTCGAAATTCGTTGAAAGAAGGTTGCGCAATCTTTCATTTTCATTCACGAGCGAATCATTTGTTCTCTTTAGATGAAAATAATATTCAGTATTGCTTACTCTGTCATATACGCTCCCGGTTACTTCCTTCGCCACATTCATGAAAGCTGCCTCGTGAAATTTATTGTACCTGAAGAGCATGGAAAGCGCGATGATCTGCAGTAGCAGGAAGAAAAGAAAATTCAGATACCGTCTAATGAAAAGGAAAATGTTGCGCATTCCGGGAACGATCAAGGATCAAGTACACGGTGCAAGTTAGAGGCCCCCATCTTGTGCCTTGTTCCTTGTACCCTGTGCCTTTTAATATTATCTCATCACAAATGGATACCTGTCGTAATTCTTCAAAGCAAGACCAGTGCCGCGTACAACGCTTTTCAGCGGATCGTCTGCCACGTGAACTGGTAATTTTATTTTTTGACTCAATCGCTTGTCCAATCCTCGTAGTAAGGCTCCGCCACCAGTCAGGTATAATCCGCGACGATAAATATCAGCCGCAAGTTCCGGTGGCGTGCTCTCCAGCGCTTTTAATATAGCTTCTTCTATCTTGAAAATACTTTTATCCAGTGCTTCCGCTATTTCCTGATAGCTGACCATAATTTGTTTTGGAATACCGGTTACCAGGTCACGACCGTTCACCGGAATATCATCGGGAGGTGTTTCCAGGTCTTTCATCGCCGCTCCAATGTTTATCTTGATTTGCTCCGCCGTTCTTTCACCAATCAACAAACTGTGATATCTTCTAAGCGCCTCCATAATGTCGGCAGTGAATTCGTCCCCCGCAATCCTTATACTCTGGTCGCAAACAATACCTGCCAGAGCGATTACCGTGATACCGGTTGTTCCACCTCCAATATCAATAATCATATTACCTACCGGCTCCTCTACATCAATGCCAATTCCCAGCGCGGCAGCCATGGGTTCATGAAGGAGATAAACTTCCTTTGCACCGGCTTGTTCAGCGCTATCACGCACGGCACGCTTCTCTACTTCGGTAATGCTGCTTGGAATGCAAATCATCATTCGCCAGCTTGGAGGGAACAAAGGCTTTTTGGGATAGATCATCTTGATCATTTCCCTTATCATCAATTCTGCAGCGTTGAAGTCGGCTATCACACCATCTTTCAGCGGCCTGACGGTCCGTATACTTTCATGCGTTTTCTCATGCATCATCAATGCACGCTTTCCAACTGCAATAACATTTTTTGGATTGTTACGGTCAAGAGCTACAATGCTCGGCTCGTTCACTACAATTTCATCGTTATGTATGATGAGGGTATTGGCGGTTCCAAGGTCAATCGCGATATCCTGCGTAAACCAATTGAATAATCCCATGAGTCGGTATTAGATTTTGTACTGCTTGCAAATTTGATGCAAATAAACGGAAATAATGGAGTCAAACCCTTGTCCTATCACTAATTTTTCAACAGCTGTGAATTCTGTTAATGATTGGTGAAGACGGAACTATTGACGGCTTGCAGTTGTGAATTGACAGATGTAAGATTGCGAATCTCATACCACTTCGTACTTCAAACTTCGAACCGCTTCGCCTTGAACGCTCATTACACGTTTCATCGTATTTCATTTGTTACATTTACTTCAATGAAGATCATCACGCGCACAGTTTGGGTACTTTCAATGGTTAGCCTGTTTGCCGACGTGGCCAGCGAGATGTTGTACCCAATAATCCCGGTTTATCTTCAGCAAATAGGTTTCTCAGTTTTGTGGATCGGCATCCTGGAAGGATTGGCAAACTTCACAGCAGGTATAAGCAAGGGCTATTTTGGGAAGCTGAGTGATGAAAAAGGAGTTCGACTCCCATTTATCAGAGCAGGATACCTGTTCAGTGCCATTTCCAAACCAATGTTGGCGGTGTTTACCTGGCCACTCTGGATATTTTTTGCACGAACATTGGACCGGTTGGGAAAGGGTGTCAGAACGGCGGCACGGGATGCATTGCTTTCAGACGAGGCTACCAGGGAAACCAAGGGCCGGGTGTTTAGTTTTCATCGCTCCTGGGATACGGTTGGTGCATGTGTGGGACCAATACTGGCCTTGATACTGCTCCACTTCTATCCGGGTTCTTACAAGTCGGTTTTCTATCTCGCCTTCATCCCTGGAATAATTGCTGTGCTATTAATCTTCCTTATCCACGAAAGAAAAAGAGCAGTTGCGCCAGAAAGCAACGGCGGATTTCTTTCTTATTTCAAATATTGGAAAATTGCCACTCCGCCGTTCAAAAAATTAGTTATAGGCTTATTGATAATGGCATTATTCAATAGCTCAGATGTATTTCTTCTTCTTCGCACCAAAGAAATAACACAAAGCGATACTCATGTGATCGGTGCATACATTTTTTACAACTTTGTATACGCCGCAGCCGCTTTTCCGATGGGCATTCTAGCCGACAAACTTGGCATGAATAAAATTTTCATAGTAGGCATTATTCTCTTTGCAATCACATATACGGGTTTTGCAATCGCTGATAAAACCTGGATGCCTTACGCCCTGTTTTTCGTTTATGGATTATACGCAGCGGCAACGGAAGGAATAGCAAAAGCGTGGATCACCAATTTAGCTCACGAAAACAAAACAGCTACTGCGATAGGTTTTTACACATCTTGTGAAAGCGTATGCGCATTGATTGCTTCTACAATCGCTGGCCTGATTTGGGTAAAGTATGGAGCATTCCAAACATTTGGTTTGACTGCGTTAGCTGCTATAGCGGTGATCGTATATTTTGGATCTTTAAGAAGAGAATTTAAACAGCGGTAAGAAATCTCTACATCATTCGTCCATCAGCAGAAATAATTTCATCAAATCCTCTTTTTCATATCTGCAGTTGTTAAGCAAGCGGTGCATTTTACCACGAGAACCAAATTCATAATACTGCTTGAGTTGGTCAATGTATGTGCGCGTGGTCACAAATGCAGGTGATTTGAGTTCAACTATTTTTTTCTTTTCCGGATAGGTCAAATACCTGTAACTGATCATCAACTCCGTCATCTGCTCGCCATCGAAAACAAAGAAATGATCTTTGACATCTTCATAATGATACAGCGATATTTTCCTTCCTTTATAAAGGAGGTTTAAAAGAATGGGTTCGGTAACAATACTATCAGGGTTTTGGATAGTAAAATCGAATTTGTCAATATAAGTCATACTTCTTGATACCACCCATTTCTCATAAGAACGATAAGGAGAATTCAACCGAATAAATTGGCAATTCTCTTGTGGTATGGTGGTGAATTCTTTTTTGTCGGGATGAGACTTGAATAGACAATCTTTTATTACTCCTTTATTCAATCTAAGTTGGAAATAGCCCTGAATGGTATCACCAGAGGTTTTTACCAAAAATCCTTTTTCGTATTGGGCAAGCGATTGCAAGCCAATTAGTGCAGGCAGCAGGACAAGGATTAGGGCTTTCATATCGCACCGCAGATAATTACTCCAAACTATAAATTCTTTTCGTCAATCACAAACCTACCTTCGGGTCATATGAATTCAGCGCTGAAAACCTAGTCTTCTTTCCATAGTGGAACTTAGTTGCGGCAACTTTTTTCTTTCAATAAGAAAACTTGTTAATTGGGCAATATCACGAAAGATATAATGCTTTTCCAACGCGGATCTCAAATAATCTCTACCAGTGCTTCCGCCTGTTCCGATCCTGGTGCCAATCATTCGCTGAACCATACTCATATGCCGGTATCGCCAGGTACTGAGCTGCTCGTCAATTTCTAAAAGGTTATGCAACAATTGGAAGGGCAATTGCAAAATAGGATAGCCACGATATAGCATGATGAAAAGTGCCGCACGCGATGCAGCCGGAGATAAAGATCGCGTAACAATACTGGCATCGCCGGTTCTCTGCGATATTTCAGGTTCGAAGAAAAACTTGTCAAATGCGTCGAGATTGTTCCGCTCAACTTCGTTCAGGCTTTGCCGGTACCTTTCTCTGTATTCAGCCCAGAAAGGCTGTAGATTATTCAATGGAGTAGAAACCACAAAGCCTTTCCAATTCTCTTCCTCGTCAAAGAATGGCATTCGTTCAAGCCAATCATTCACCAGTGACAACAACGATTTTCCTGCTTCTCCTTTTTTTACAGAGTCTACCTCAGCGGGTCTCAATTGTGAAGTATAATGTTCCTGTCCATGCCGGTGCTCAAACTTGAGTCCAAGACCGGCTTCCAGTAACTTGAATTGAACACTTTGAAAGCCCGAAGCTGGTCTAAGCATGTCCCTGAAATCAAGGAAATCCATTGGAGTCATGGTTTCCATAATATCGATCTGATGAACTAATACCCTGAGAATAGTGGCCATTCTGCTCAGCCTATGCACTACGGTCTGGAGTTCCGGCGAATTGTCATTCAATGCAGGCTTTTGCATAATAAGGATGATGGAATTGGCTTCATGCAGGAGCTGCTTAAACCATAACTCATACGCCTGGTGAATAATGATAAAGAGCATTTCATCATGCGCCTCTGTACCTTGCTTTTCACTCTCGGGCAATTGCGCAGAAAGGATCTTATCAATCTGGAGATAATCGCTATAATGCATACACTATTATCAAGCTTGGTCGCAACAAAGAAACGTCAATTGGTGCTAATCTAAGTGAAGAGATTCTTCGGCCTCCGGATTGGCGGGAGGAATAAATTCAAATCCGATATCATGCCTGTAATACATTCCTTCGAAATCTGTATGACCAATCACATCCTTAGATTGGTTGATGGCTTCTTCTAAGTTTTCTGCGAGGGAGGTAACACAAAAAACCCGACCGCCATTACTTACAATACTGCCATCTTCCTGCTTTGTACCTGAATGAAAAATGAAACTGTTCTTGATAGATATGTCGAGTCCTGTGATCGGTTTTCCTTTTTCAAAATTTCCTGGGTATCCGCCACTTACTGCCATTATTGTACAAGCTGCTTTTTCATCAGTCTCAATTTTAAAGGCGCCTAATTTTCCATCGGCGGTAGCTACAAGAAGATCTAAAAGATCGTTTTTCAAACGTGGAATCACCACCTCAGTTTCAGGATCTCCCAGCCTGCAATTATATTCAATCACGTATGGATCATTTTCAACTTTGATTAGTCCAAAGAATATAAAACCTTTATAATCGATATTTTCCTCCTTCAATCCTGCAACGGTAGGTTTGATGATCCGGTCTTCTATTTTCTTCATGAATTTCTTATCAGCAAATGGTACAGGGCTAATGGCACCCATGCCACCGGTGTTTAATCCTTTATCTCCTTCACCAATCCGTTTATAGTCCTTTGCCTCCGGCAAAAGCAAATAATCCTGCCCGTCAGTCAGGATAAAAACGCTCAATTCAATTCCGGTAAGAAATTCTTCCACCACCACTTTTTTACTTGCTTCTCCAAACTTGGACTGCTGAATCATTAATTCAAATTCCGCAATCGCTTCCCCGGCGTGCTGGCAGATCACCACTCCTTTGCCTGCTGCAAGCCCATCTGCTTTAAGCACGATAGGCAAAGAATGTTGTTGCAGGTAGACTACTCCATCATTGTATGTTGCTTCATCAAATTCCTGGTATTTGGCGGTAGGAATATTGTTCCGTTGCATGAAATGTTTGGCAAAGGCCTTACTTCCTTCAAGCTGCGCGCCGATTTGAGAAGGTCCGATCACCTTAACACCAGATTCCTTGAAATGATCCGCAACTCCCCTTACCAGGGGTTCTTCTGGTCCTACAATGAGAAGCTCAATGGATTTTTCTTTACAAAATTCTGAAAGGCCATCAAAATCGTTTATGGGAATGTCAATATTAGTTCCGCAAGCTGCCGTGCCGGCATTGCCGGGCGCTATATAAAGGGTACCACATTTTTTGCTTTGTTTGATTTTCCAAGCAAGGGCATGTTCTCGACCACCGGAACCTAAGAGAAGAATATTCATGGGATAATTTATAGGATTGGGATTGCTAAGTTCGAATTTTAACCCGTTCTACAAAATCAAATTTCCTTGAGCGAAAACAAAAATCTGTATTTTACCGCTTAGTTTTTCAAACGATTGCCAAGAACAACTGAAAACATATGAATCAAACTGCCCCTCAAAATTCCTTTCCCCAAAAGGGACACCCTAAAGGTTTAGCTGTTCTTTTCGCTACGGAAATGTGGGAGCGATATAACTATTATGGCATGAGAGCAATTCTCGTGCTATTTATGACAAAAGCGCTTTTATTTGATAAGGTTTTCGCTTCTAATCTTTACGGAAGTTACACAGGGTTGGTATACCTAACTCCATTGATTGGAGGATATATAGCGGACAGGTATTGGGGTAATAAGCGTTCTATCATAGCCGGTGGATTGTTGATGGCGATTGGCGAGTTTATCCTCTTTTTTTGCGGCTCACTTTATAGCACATCGGAGCACTTGTCAACGATCCTGTTTTTTTCAGGGCTAGGATTCATGATCACTGGCAACGGTTTTTTCAAGCCTAATATCTCCTCACTTGTTGGTCAGTTGTATCCTAAAGGCGACAGGAGAATTGATCCTGCATACACCATATTTTATATGGGAATAAATACAGGCGGTGCCATCGGGCCGTTAATTTGCGGTCTTGTAGGAGATACAGGGAACCCTGCAGATTTTAAATGGGCGTTTCTTGTGGCAGGCATCGGAATGTTGATCAGTGTTCTGGTTCAAAGATTATATCAGGAAAAGTATGTAATCACTCCAGAGGGAAAACCATTAGGACTGGTCCCTGCGAATTCACCAAAATTAGCTTCTAATCCCCTTTTTATTGGCGTTGGATTGGCCTTGCTTACAGGATTAATGATCGGAATACTTTACCTGGACGCAAACGTGTTTAGTTTTCTTTCTTATTTGTTACTTGGCTCTGTGCTCCTGATAGCCTTCATAGTATTTGCTGACAAGAGCCTTAGTAAAATTGAAAAGGAGAGAATCGGGGTCATCTTCATTGTTTCATTCTTTGTCATATTTTTTTGGAGTGCCTTTGAACAAGCAGGCGCCTCACTAACCTTTTTTGCAGACGAACAAACCAATAGGGCAGTGGGATTAAGAGTGCCTATGTATGTAGTATACCTTCTTTCTGCTGCATTGCTATTTTATGTTTACACCCTTTGGCGCAAGGCAATTAAAAATCTAGGTACGGTTGCAAGAGACCTCTTGGCAGCAGTGCATTTGTTGCTGTTTCTCCTTGTTGCGGGTGTTCTTTACATCAACGTTTACCTTATTGTGAAGGGAAAGTCAGATTTAATTTTGGATGAAGTGCCAGCCAGTTGGTTTCAGTCGCTCAATTCAATATTCGTTGTTGCATTCGCCCCATTCTTTGCATGGTTATGGCTCAAGCTGGGCAAGCGAGAGCCTTCGTCACCAACCAAGATGGCCGTAGGATTATTCCTGCTTGCAGTGGGATATTTATGGATTGCTTTTGGAGTAAAAGATGTTGGCCCAGGTATCAAAGTGAGTATGATCTGGCTTACCGGAATGTACGCCTTACATACATGTGGGGAATTATGCTTGTCTCCAATCGGACTTGCACTCGTAAACAAATTGGCTCCTCTGAAATTCGCTTCACTGCTCATGGCTGTTTGGTTCCTGGCTAATGCCGCTGCCAATAAACTCGCGGGAGTTCTAAGCGCGCTATACCCTGAAGAAGGCAAATCGACCAGTTTCTTAGGATATGAAATGCATACGATGTATGGTTTCTTTATCCTTTTTGTGGTTATGGCTGGAATAGCTTCATTGATTCTGTTTCTCATCACAAAGAGATTACAAAAGATGATGCACCCAGAGACGATATCGCCAAGGCAATAGAGAGCAGGTTCTAATATCGTCTATCGTCAATGCATAATCGAACCCGTACATTCGAAAATCCCGAGAACGGCTTTTTATTATCATCCTCCACTAATCAATTCGCTTGATATGGCTGAAAAAAAATTTCAACCGTTTGTTTCGCCGGAAACTACGATGGCTGAATTTACCATCAAGTCCGTGCTTGTGGGATCAGCATTTGGAATCATATTCGGAGCTGCAACTGTATATCTGGCGCTGAAAGCCGGACTCACCGTTTCGGCCTCTATACCTATTGCTGTGATGGCAATTGCATTCAGCAAGCTATTCTTACGTACAACAATACTCGAAAACAATATCATTCAAACTACGGGAAGCGCCGGAGAGAGCATTGCAGCCGGAGTAGTGTTTACGTTGCCCGGATTCCTATTTCTAAATGATCCTGCAAGTGCTGCGTATTTCAATTATTTTACCATTCTCACGCTGGCCATCTTCGGAGGTATACTGGGGACATTAATGATGATTCCCTTGCGAAGAGCACTCATAGTTAAGGAACATGGCGCTTTGCCATATCCTGAAGGCACAGCGTGCGCATCAGTGTTGAAAGCCGGTGAAAAGGGTGGCCAATTTGCGAAGACAGCTTTTTTGGGGTTGGGAGTCGCTGCACTATACGCTTTCCTTCAAAAAATAATACATGTAGTAGCAGAAACGCCCTATTTCATGACGAAGCAGGCGAACAAGTATTTCCCGTCGGCCCGTATATCCGGGGAGATCACGCCTGAATACCTGGGTGTGGGTTATATCATTGGCCCAAGGATCGCAGGTGTGTTGGTTGCGGGAAGTGTCTTGACCTGGTTTGTATTTAATCCACTGCTTGCTTCACTGGTACCTTCTGACGTTATAGCATCCCAGTTAATTAAATTGGGATATCTTAAAGACGCTGCAACAGCAGGTGGACCTGGCGGTTGGGATCCTGCAACTCACTCGTTCACAGATTATGCTACAGCAATTTATCGCGCCTATGTAAGACAGATTGGGGCGGGAGCCGTAGCTGCGGGAGGTTTTATCACACTCATTAAGACCATACCTACGATTATATCCTCTTTTAAAGGAAGCGTGAGTTCACTGAAAGGAGGAGCAGAAGTTCAGAAAAATATTCCCCGGACTGAAAGGGATCTCTCCGTTAAAATTGTTGGATTTGGAAGCATCGCACTAATCCTGTTGATGACGATATTACCAAATGTTCCCGGAGATAGTATCGGAAGCAAATTGCTCTTGGGAATTCTCGTAGTAATCTTCGGCGCTTTTTTCGTAACGGTTTCCTCACGCATTGTGGGTTTGATCGGGTCCTCAAACAATCCTATCTCCGGGATGACCATTGCCACTATTATGGGCACCTGTTTGGTGTTTATTTCGGTTGGATGGACGGGAAAATTTTATGAGCCGATGGCACTTGTAGTTGGCGGAATGATATGCATCGCCGCAGCCAATGCAGGTGCAACTTCGCAGGATCTGAAGACGGGCTACCTGGTGGGATCAACTCCAAGATTTCAACAGATCGCATTGTTTATTGGAGCCATTGTTTCATCCAT
>Ga0070674_100000956_pt1 | contig 15073 bp, 16 predicted proteins | sample KBSM33metaG_FD_65344 | JGI IMG/M metagenome (GOLD analysis project Ga0070674, IMG submission 65344) | Miscanthus rhizosphere microbial communities from Kellogg Biological Station, Michigan, USA - KBS M3-3 metaG | ecosystem: Host-associated > Plants > Roots > Rhizosphere > Soil ... | reverse complement strand
CCGGCAAAATTCCTCGACATCAAGCCGGGCGACTGGGATCGCATCCAGGACGTCAACCTCAAGGGCATCCTGTTTCTGTCGCAAGCGGTGATTCCGCATATGCAGAAGCGCAAGGCCGGATCGATCGCATGCATGTCGTCGGTTTCTGCGCAGCGCGGCGGCGGCATTTTTGGCGGACCGCACTACTCCGCGGCAAAGGCCGGCGTGCTTGGGCTTGCCAAAGCCATGGCGCGTGAGTTCGGCGCCGATGGAATCCGCGTCAACTGCGTCACCCCGGGTTTGATCGGCACGGACATCACGTCCGGAAAGCTCACGGACGACATGAGGACAAAAATCCTCGAAGGCATTCCGCTCGGAAGGCTCGGCGAGGCCAAGGACGTCGCGGGGATCTACACGTTTCTCGCCTCGGACCTGTCCGCCTACGTCACCGGCGCCGTGATCGACGTCAACGGCGGAATGCTCATTCACTGAGCGCCGCGAAGGAGAGAAAAATGGATACCGCAAAAACGCTTGCCAACGCGCCCACGCTTTCGCAGCGCGCCCGCAACATTCGCCGCAATGCGCTGCGCATGGGCGAGGTTCAGGGACAAGGCTATATCGCGCAGGCGCTCGATATCGCCGACGTGCTGGCGGTCGCTTATTTTCACGCGATGCGCTTCCGCCCGGAAGAACCGTCCTGGGAAGATCGCGACCGCTTCCTGCTTTCAAACGGGCACTACGCCATCGCGCTCTATGCCGCCTTGATCGAGGCGGGGATCGTTCCCGAAGCGGAACTCGAGACTTATGGATTTGACGAAAGCCGTCTCCCGATGTCGGGCATGGCCTCCTATACGCCGGGCATGGAAATGTCCGGAGGATCGTTGGGGCTCGGACTGAGCATTGCCGTCGGGATGGGCCTCGGGCTGAAGCGCAAGGGCTCCTCCAGTCGCGTCTATACGCTGTTCTCGGATGGCGAGCTCGACGAGGGCTCAAAATGGGAGGCGATGATGTCGGCGGCGCACCACAAGCTCGACAATCTGATCGCAATCATCGACGTCAACAACCAGCAGGCCGATGGGCCCTCGAAGCAGATGATGGGGTTCGAGCCGTTGGTCGATAAACTTGAGGCGTTCGGCTGGTTCGTGCGCCGGGTCGACGGCAACGATCTCGGTGCCGTTGTGGCGGCCTTCGACGCGGCACGTTCGCATACGGAACCGCAGCCGCGCGTAATCGTCGCTGATACCCTTATGGGCAAAGGAGTTCCCTTCCTCGAGCAGCGCGAAAAGAATCATTTCATCCGGGTCGAGCCGCACGAATGGCAGCTCGCTCTGGCAGAACTCGATGCGGGAGACAGATCATGAAGTCGGCAAGCTCACCTACGCCGGGAAAGCCGCGGCTTACCACCTCTGCAATGATCGCGTCGATCGCGTCTGAGGGTCAAAGGACGAAGCCGGCCCCGTTCGGCCACGCCCTCGTCGAATTGGCGCGGAGCCGTCCCGAGGTCGTCGGACTCACGGCCGATCTCGGAAAGTACACGGATCTGCACATTTTCGCGAGGGAGTTTCCCGATCGCTACTATCAGATGGGTATGGCGGAACAACTGCTTTACGGTGCGGCTTCGGGCATGGCGGCTGAAGGATTCATGCCCTTTGCTACGACCTATGCGGTGTTCGCTTCGCGCCGCGCCTACGATTTCATCCATCAGACGATCGCGGAAGAAGACCGCAACGTGAAGATCGTCTGCGCCTTGCCGGGTCTCACCTCCGGCTACGGTCCGAGCCACCAGGCGGCGGAAGACCTCGCCCTGTTCCGCGCGATGCCAAACATGACTGTGATCGATCCCTGCGACGCTCATGAAATCGAGCAGATCGTCCCAGCCATCGCGGCAAATCATGGGCCGGTATACATGCGGCTCTTGCGTGGTCAGGTTCCGCTTGTGCTGGACGAGTACAACTATCAATTCAAGCTCGGCAAGGCATCCCTCATTCGCGACGGTCGGGAAGTCCTGATCATCTCCTCTGGGATCATGACCATGCGGGCGCTGGAAGCCGCAAAGGAACTCGCCGGCGACGGCGTGGATGCGGCCGTACTGCACGTTCCGACGATCAAGCCGCTCGATCACGAAGCGATCTTGCGCGAAGCCGGCAAGCCCGGTCGTCTCGTCGTCGTCGCAGAGAACCATACCATCATCGGCGGCCTTGGAGAGGCGGTTGCAGCATTGTTGATGCGCTCCGGCGTCCATCCGGCCTTCCGCCAGATCGCGTTGCCTGACGAGTTTCTTGCCGCTGGGGCGCTTCCCACGCTGCATGACCGCTACGGCATTTCTACTGCCGAAGTCGCCCGGCAGATCAAGGGGTGGCTGCGCTAAGCGCGCAGCACCATTCCGTCAAGTTCGACTGAGGAAACATCGCCTACGCGGCATCGCCGCGGAGAACGATGGCCACTGCCTCACGGCCGGCGCCCGAGAACCGGCCGGAGCCGCAGACAAGTGCCGCTGCCGATGAACATACCGATTCGTCTCAACAAGGAGGAAGCAATGACCCAACGCAAACCGACTTCCATCACTCGTCGCAAGTTGCTCCTGGCCGGCGCAGCCGTTCCGTTGTGCGCGATACTCAGTCGCCCCGCTGCGGCGGCGGAGTTCACTTACAAGCTCGCAACCGGACACGACCCGACGCATCCGGTGAATGTTCGAGCCAAAGAGGCTGCCGATCGCATCAAGGAAGCGACAGGCGGGCGCCTGGAAATCAATCTATTTCCGGCCAATCAGCTCGGATCGGACACCGATCTTTTAACGCAGGTCCGGAACGGAAGCGTCGAATTCTTCAACCTGTCCTCTCTGATCCTGGCCACGCTTGTGCCAGCGGTCGGCATCGCAAATCTGGGCTTCCTTTTCCCCAACTATGATGCGGTGTGGAAGGCGATGGATGGCGATCTCGGCGCGTACATCCGTGCGCAGATCGCAAAAACGCCGATCATGACGGTGTCCAAGCCCTGGGACAATGGCTTCCGTCACGTCACATCGTCGGGTCGGGAGATCAGGACGCCGGAGGACCTCGAGGGATTCAAGCTCAGGGTACCGGCCGCGCCGAATTTGACATCCTTGTTCCTTACCCTTGGAGCAGGTCCGGCACCGATCAACTTCAACGAGGTCTATTCCGCGCTGCAAACCAAAGTCGTCGACGGTCAGGAAAATCCCTTGCCGATCATTGCGACGGCGCGCCTGTATGAGGTGCAGAAGACTTGCAGCCTGACGGGCCATGTCTGGGACAATTACTGGATCCTCGGAAACAAGCGCGCCTTCCAGAAGCTCCCGCAAGACGTGCAGGCGATCGTCACGCGTGAATTCGATCGGTCGGCCAACGATGAGCGAGCCGACATCGCAAAGCTCAGCGATTCCCTGCGCACCGATTTGACTGCCAAAGGGATGCAATTCCTCGAGGTCGACCGATCCGTCTTCCGCCAAGCGCTGGCGAAGACGAGCTTCTATGCCGACTGGAAAGCCAAGTTCGGCGAAGAAGCTTGGGTTCAACTCGAGAAAGCGACCGGAAAGCTGGGGTGAGCAAGATGGAACACGCGCACATAGACGGGACAAATATCGCACTCCCGGAACCGGCTTTCGGATGGCGTAAGGCTATCGTGGGCCTGAACAGAGCTCTCAAACCTGTTGTCGCGGTTCCTGCTGCGCTACTGGTCGTCGCGGAAGTGATCGTCCTTTTTGTCGGCATCATCTCCCGCTACGTACTCCACGCTCCGATTGTCTGGTCGGACGAACTCGCTGGCATTCTGTTCCTATGGCTCGCGATGCTGGGATCAGTTGTCGCTTTCCAGCGAGCCGAACACATGCGGATGACGGCGATCATTGGCATGATCCGCCCGGAAGGCAGGTTGTTTCTCGACGTCTTCGCGACGGCGGCATCATTGGCATTCTTGCTCTTGGTCATTCACCCGGCGTACGAATTCGCGGCCGACGAAGTGTTTGTCACCACTCCCGCTCTGGGAATTGTCAACACCTGGCGCGCCGCCGCGCTTCCAGTCGGCATCGGATTGATGCTGATCGTCGCGAGCCTACGGCTGGCAGCCACGGCCAACGTCAAGCACCTTGTGGCGGCTGTCGCCGCCGTGGGAGTGCTGGTCGCGATTCTCGCGCTACTGGCACCAGTGTTGAAGCCGCTCGGCAATCTCAACTTGCTGATCTTCTTTGTATTCATCGTCGGCGCTATGGTTTTTGCGGCAGTACCGATTGCCTTCGCGTTCGGCCTTGCAACCGTCGGCTATATAACACTCACCACCAGCACGCCCGACGTGGTCGTCATTGGCCGCATGGATGAAGGCATGAGCCATCTCATCCTGCTTGCAGTGCCGCTGTTCGTGTTCCTCGGCTTGTTGATCGAAATGACCGGTATGGCCCGCGCCATGGTCGGCTTCCTTGCCAGCCTGCTCGGACACGTCCGGGGCGGCCTCCACTATGTGCTGGTCGGCGCGATGTATCTGGTTTCGGGTATCTCGGGATCGAAGGCGGCTGACATGGCTGCCGTAGCCCCCGTGCTTTTTCCGGAGATGACGAAGCGCGGCGCGAAACCTGGTGATTTGGTGGCGCTTCTGGCGGCGACCGGCGCTCAAACTGAGACTATCCCACCTTCCCTGGTGCTGATCACAATCGGATCGGTCACCGGCGTGTCGATTGCGGCGCTGTTCACCGGCGGACTACTACCAGCCATCGTACTGGCAATCGGGCTCTGTGCGGTGGTGTGGTGGCGATATCGTGGGGAAGACCTGTCGCACGTTCAACGGGCGACGAGACGGGAAATCGGTCGTGCGTTCTTGATAGCGATTCCTGCCATTGCCCTTCCCTTTGTGATCCGCGCCGCGGTTGTCGAAGGAGTCGCAACTGCTACCGAGGTCTCGACGATAGGAATCGTCTATTCCATTCTGGCTGGGCTCCTCATTTATCGCCAATTTGACTGGCGTCGGCTCTATCCGATGTTGGTTGAGACCGCGGCTTTGTCCGGCGCTATCCTCTTTATTATCGGCGCGGCGACAGGAATGGCCTGGGCCCTAACCCAGTCAGGATTCTCGGCATCGCTTGCGAAGTTCATGACAGCATTGCCGGGCGGCGTGCCAGTATTTCTAATCGTCACCATCATCGCGTTCGTCATCTTGGGGAGCGTACTCGAAGGCATTCCCGCCATCGTTCTCTTCGGCCCCCTACTTTTCCCAATTGCGCGCCAAGTCGGCGTGCATGAAGTCCACTACGCAATGGTCGTCGTTCTGGCGATGGGAATTGGTCTTTTCGCCCCGCCCTTTGGGGTCGGCTACTACGCAGCCTGCGCCATCAGTCGGATTCATCCCGACGAAGGCATGGGCCCGATCGTTGGCTACATTGTAGCCTTGCTGATTGGTACTCTGATCGTGGCGGCCGTTCCGTGGATCTCGATAGGCTTTCTATAAGTCTTGCGTCGGGGAATGCGAGGTGCGGGAGATCACTCGCGCACCTCGTTCCGGGCAGTCTCGGAAGGATGTAACAGTGAGCTATGGTGAGTTGGAGCGCCTCTTCGAGCAGTTCTTCGCGTTGGTCGAGGCGGCGGTTCGCCTTCCTCCGGGCTTGGAGCGACGGATCGCCTTCAGGGATGTGCATGATTACGGAGCGCGCGTCGATCAGATCGCTACACGAATCCTAAAGCAAGATCGGCGCTGATTTCCGTACCGGATCCTCTAACGGCGATGTCGGAGTAAAACGCAAAGTCCAGCACGATCATCTGCCGAATATGGAACACCTTGGCCTGCCGTGCATTGCAGTGAAAAGAGGAGGAGTACATGCATCCAGCGTTTTGGCCGATGCAGGCTTTCGTGTTCTGGGCTGATGTCCTCATGCTGCCTTGGAAGATGATGATGGCACCAGTGGCTGATTCCCTGAATGTGGCCGTGGCCGGCACAAATCCGGCCGCTACGGCCGGGCTCGACCCGGTAAGCCCCAAGGAAATCGGTACTAGCGCGACTGATTTCCGGACAGACGCCGACGCGTAAAGTTACCTGAACCAGCTCCGGCTGCTTCTGGTGCGGTCGTATGTCGTCCCCGCACCTGCCGGCATGGTCAAACCATAGCGGACGGCTGACATGGTGTGGTTCTTCTTCGGGTCGGCGCGATCCCCTAGCTAAACCCGAAAGGCTCTCACTCGATAGAGGGATGTGACGTAGAACGGGCTAACTAACTCGCCGCGCGCCTTGTTTGCCGGCGGAACACCGGCCAATCAACGGCCGTATTGCATTTATCGATCCGTTGAATTATGACGGGCCTAGGGGAATTGCAGTCTCCCCTTGAGGCCTCGGTCCAAGAACTGTGCAACGCTCGACTTGTCGAGGAATTTGCACACATGGACCAAAACGGCCCACCCGCTCCTCCCAGCGACTTTCCTTTGCGGTCTGCTTCCGGGCGGACTTCTGCAGATATTGGTCCGCCGCCCGAGCTCTGCGGAAACGATTCCCGCGAAGGGCCTTCGGTTGCCGACTATTACCGGGACGAGGAGGAAGTACGCGAAGGATTTCTGATTGCGCTGCGCGCAATGGGGGTCGCCGACGTCGAACAACACCCTGAGCGCGTGAAGCCTCCCGACGGAGGCGTAAAGCCATGAAGACGCGCGTTTTTCCATACTGGCTGCCCATCTGCACGCTGTTGTTTGCGTGTGGTCCAACGGCATCGCGTGGCCCTAGCGATGCCATCATGTTCGACACGGAAAAACGGCTTGATGATTTTGTTTTTTTTGCCTCGGGCGATGGCAGGCCGCACCGATGGTCCGTCATTTATAGCGACGCCGGTCGAGGATTGGCGCAGATCGCATCCGATCCAAATGAAAATCGCCTGGCGCTTGCGCTTTACCGTCCCCTCGCCGGACGCGACGTCTACGTGTCAACGCGCTTCATGACCGATTCCAGCAAGATCGACCGGGCTGCCGGTGTATTCGTCCGGTTTAGATCCCCTGATGATTATTACGCGGTACGCGCCAGCGCACTCGAAAATAACGTGAACCTCTATCGCATCGCCGCCGGACGGCGAGAGACGATCGGAAGTATGGACGTCAACGTGTCGGGCCAGGCGCGGCATACGCTCGGCATCGCGGCGAGCGAGGACCGGCTCACGGTATTTTTCGACGGCAAGGAGCTTTTTGTCGCGACCGACAGAAGGCGTCCGGGCCCTCCCGGAAAGGTCGGCCTGTGGACCGAGGCCGACAGCATGACCGTGTTCGAAAACCTCGAAGTCTCAACCCTCCATTAGTTGGAAAATCAGACCGCAAGGAGAATTACGATGCGCTACCAACTGGCACCGCTTCATTGCCGCCCCTGGACGTTGAACGGGATCTCCGCACGCCTCATCGAAAGCCACTATGAAAACAACTACGGCGGGGCCCTCAATCGCTTGAACGCCATCTCCGAGGAGATTGAGCGCCTCGATCTCGATAACGCTCCCAACCCGTCGCTCGCCCGGCTCAAGCGCGACGAGATTGTCGCGCTCAATTCGACGCTTCTGCACGAATTCTATTTTGCAAGCCTCGGCGGCGACGGACGCGTCGTCCCGGACGACCTCGCAAGCGCCATCGCAAAGGATTTCGGATCGGTGGATCGCTGGCGCCAGGAGTTCGTCGGCATTGCGTCCGGACTGGCCGGTGGCTCGGGCTGGGTGTTGCTGACCTATGTTCCGCGCGACGGACGGCTCATCAATCAGATCGCGGCGGAGCACAGTCAAAGCATCGCAGGCGGCGTCCCGATACTCGCCCTCGATATGTACGAGCACTCCTTCCACCTGGAATTCGGCGCGAACGCCGGCGCCTACATCGCCGCCTTCATGCGCAACATCGATTGGTCCGCCGTCAAGCAACGTTTCGAGGATGCCATCAAGGTCGCGCCACCGCGGCCCCTCGAGCAAAAGGAGTTTGCCGACGTGCCTTCGATCTCCGTCGAGGAAGTCCGGGAGATGATGAAGTCGGGGACGCCGGTTCAGATCATCGATACGCGCCCGAAGCACTACACCACGAAGGCGCAGGACATCATGGACGGCGCCGTATGGCGCGACCCTGAACGTCTCATGACTGGATCGGCACCCTGTCGAAGACCGAGCCGGTCGTCACGTTCTGCGTCTACGGTTTCCACATCGGGTGTCAGACGGCCTCGGCGCTGCGCAAGGCCGGATTCGATGCCCGCTACATGGCGGGCGGACATTACGCCTGGAAGGCAATCAAGGGCCCGGTGAAGCTCTTTGAGTAATCCGGACCTGGTCGGTTCGATAGCGCAGGAGCCAGTCGATGCCTCACCCGCAACGCCGCACGGCTATCATCACAATCACGCTTTTCTTCATCGGAGTGAGTGACATGTCAAAGCATGCGATCAGTTTCGAGGGCACCCAGACGGGTGCCGCGCCCGAGGGCTGGACCTCGACCCTCACGGGATCGGGCGATCCGAAATGGACGGTCGAAAGCGACGAGACGGCACCGTCGAAATCAAAGGTGCTCAAGCAATCCGGCCGGGCGACGTACCCGCTGCTGCTAAAGAACGACAGCAGCATCAAGGACGGCTTTGTCGAGATCAAGTTCAAGGCCGTCGCCGGATCGCAGGACCGCGCCGCCGGCATCGTCTGGCGGGCGAAGGACGCGAACAACTACTACGTGACCCGGGCCAACGCCCTCGAGGACAACGTCGTTCTCTACAAGACCGTCAACGGCGTTCGAAGCCCGCTCGACATTATCGGCCGCAAGGGTGGCTACGGAACCGACGAGAAGGTTCCGTCCGACACCTGGCACATCCTGCGCATCGATTTCAGCGGCTCGCGCTTCCGCGTGTCCTTCAACGGCAGACAACTTTTCGAGGTCGAGGATTCCACCTTCGAAGATGCCGGCATGGTCGGGCTCTGGACCAAGGCCGACAGCGTCACGCTGTTCGATCAAGTCACCTTCGGCAAAGCGAAATAGGCGGCAAGACGAAAAGTGTAGGCGCTGGGGGAGGGCTCGATGGACGGACTGTTTCTGATTTTTTTTTGTGTTGCCGCCTTTGCCGGCGGCTTCGTCAGCGGGTTTTCGGGATTCGCGATTGGGCTCGTCGTGTCCGGCGTGTGGCTGCACATCATTACACCGATCCAGACCGCGGCGCTGATCGCGGGATACGGCCTGCTCACGCAGGGCTACGGCATCCTGAAGCTGCGCCAGGCGCTGAACTGGCGGTCCATCTGGCCGCTGTCGCTCGGCACGACGATCGGCATCCCGATCGGGGTGCTCCTGCTGACCTACATCAATCCGGCCTATCTGAGGCTCGGCGTCGGCGTGCTGCTGGTGCTCTACGCGATCTACAGCCTGGCGCGGCCCGCGTTCAAGCCGATGAAAATCGGCGCAGCAACGGACATCGGCATCGGCTTTGTCAACGGCCTGGTCGGCGGCGTGACTGGTCTCGGCGGCGGCGTCTCGACCATCTCCTGCCAATGGGGCGGCTGGACGCGGGATGCGCAACGGGCCGTGTTTCAGCCGGTGCTGTTCGCGGCCTTTGTGGTGATCTCGATTTCGCTGACCGTCACCGGCGCCTTCACGGCGGAAACCATCAAACTGTACGGCCTCGGTCTGCCGCTCATGCTCGTCGGGATCTGGAGCGGCTTCAAGCTGTACGGAAAGATCGACGATGAGATGTTCCGCAAGGTGGTGCTGATACTGATCCTGCTCGCCGGCCTGTCGCTGATCGTGCCGGCCGCGCTTGCCAAACCGTGAGGACGCCATGTCGCTGAAAACAATCGGAGCCATCGCCATACCGAACGCCGAAGGCAGCGAATTCGATCACGCCGCCTTCGATCCCAAGAGCCGGCGCGTTTTCATCGCGCACACTGCCCGCGACTGCGTAGAGGTGATCGACCATGACGCCGGCAAGCATCTGGCGACGTTGCCGGGGTTTCCGGGCGCGGCCGGCGCCGTCGCCGACGACGGACAGATCCTGATCACCAACCGTGGCAGCGCCAGCATCGCGTTGCTCGATGCCGGCACGCTGGAGTCGCGCGCCACGTACAAGACGGGCGGACGACCGAACGGTGCCGTGATCGTTGCCCGGCTTGGCCTCGGAATCGCAGCCTGCATCGGCGTCGACGGAGAAACTCCGACCTTGCAGCTTTACGGCTTGAGCGATCGCCGACACGTGTCGATCGACCTGCCGGGACGGCCGCGCTGGTGCGTCACCGACGCCGCCGCCGAGCGGATATTCCTCTGCATCCGCGAGCCTTCGATGGTGCTGGTGGCGCACCTGCCGGAGCTCGGCGAGGTTACCCATTGGAAGGTCCCGTCGGCGGGCGCGCACGGTCTCGACATCGACCATTCCAGAGGCCGGCTTTATGTCGCCTGTGATGATGCAACCCTGGTCGAGATGAGCAGCACCTCGGGCGAGGTGACCAACGTCTGGCCGATCGGAGGCCCGCCCGATGTCACGTTCTTCAACCCGGCAACCGGTCTGGTCCACGTCGCCATCGGGGAGCCCGGGCTTGTCGACACCATCGACCCGCGCAGCGGCCAGACCACGCGAACCGTGACCGGCGCCGGCGCGCATACGACGGCGCTGGCGGCGCCGGACCGGCTCTACGTCATTTCACCCGCGCATGGCGGGATCCTCGTCCTCTCGGACACCTGACGTCCACGGACATAACAACTGCAAAGGAGGCGCAACATGAAATGGATCACCCGCGAAAAGGTCAAGGTCGACCGCGTCGCATGCCCATGGCTCATCAAGAAGTTCGTCGACAAGGAGGCCGAATTCGTATTCGTGCCCGGCGAAAAGGTGATGGCGGAGGCAAAACGCCTCGACGCCATTCCCTACGACGTCAAGGACGTCGAACTCGGTCATCACGGCAAGGAATGCTCGTTCGAGGCGATCCTGAAAAAGTACAAGCTGACCGGCGATCCCGCGCTGGTGTTGTTGGGGCGGATCGTCAACGGCGCCGACACCGACAACACCCTGTACCATCAGCCGGAGGGGCCAGGCCTGGAAGCCATCGCCGAGGGCTTCCGGCATCTCGGCTTCAGGGACGACCATGAGCAGAATGCGGCAGAGTGGATCGTCTACGACGCGCTCTATGCGTACTGCGGCGAGATGGTCAAGCGCGGCAAGCCGCACGGCGATTTCATCAGCTGACTACTGATCGCCGCGCTCAGCCGATCAACAGGTTGCGCAATTAACCGGAGTTCAGAACGGGCGTGACAGGCGCCGCACTTGGAGTGCCGGCGGGAGTTACGCTGCTCACCTGGCTGGATCCCCGCAGCGTCCGGATCGCGGTCGGCGTATTCCTTGTGATCTACAGCGTCTATGCGTTCCTACGACCGACGCTGAAGCCCGTGACGAACGGCGGCGCGGCGGCTGACGGGACGGTTGGCTTTCTGAGCGGAGTTCTGGGCGGTCTCACCGGCTTGGCCGGCATTCTGGTGACTATCTGGTGCGGACTAAGAGGCTGGCCAAAGGACGTGCAGCGCTCGACCTTCCAGCCGGCGGCCGTCGCGATCTTTCTGATGAGTGCCCTATGGCTCGGAGCCAAGGGAACCATCACCCCTGACACGATTAAATTGTTCGTGATGGGGCTACCGTGCGTCCTCGTCGGAACCTGGCTGGGGCTCAAACTCTTCGGGAAAATCGACGAAGCGACATTTCGGAAGATCGTACTTGCGCTCTTGTTCCTCTCCGGAGTTGCGTTGATCCTTTGAGACTGGATTGACAGCGGCCGCCTCAAGGGTCTAATTCGAAGCTCGGGGGTTGCGATCCCCCCGCGAGGCGACATGCCCAAGTATCGCGTCCCATTTCTCAGAGGGCGCACGCATGTCATCATATGTTTCGATTTCATCCGATAAACTATCCAAACTCATCGGCACCGGTAATGCGCCGACGATCATCGATGTCCGCATCGATGAGGATTTCGCAGCCGATCCGCGCCTCATTCCAGGAGCGGCGCGACGCGCGCATCCCGAAGTCCGGGATTGGGCCTCCCAGCTAACGGGTCAATCCGTCGTAGTGGTCTGCCAAAAAGGGCAGAAGCTTAGCGAGGGGACCGCCGCCTGGCTGCGCCACACCAGCGTGGCCGCCGAAGTCCTCGAGGGTGGGCACGTTGGCTGGCGGGAAGCTGATCTGCCGACGGTCCCAGCGGGCAAGATACCAGCAAGGGACGGGCGCGGGCGCACGGTCTGGGTAACGCGATCACGGCCCAAGATAGACCGGATCGCGTGTCCGTGGCTGATCCGCCGCTTTATCGATCCTTGCGCTGTCTTCCTGTTCGTAGCCGCAGCCGAAGTCCAAGCCGTGTCCGAGCGGTTCAACGCAACGCCTTTCGACGTGGAGAACGTCTTTTGGAGCCATCGGGGCGAACTGTGCACGTTCGACGTGATGGTGGAGGAATTCGGGCTCGCGACCCCGCCGTTGCAGCGACTGGCGACGATGGTGCGTGCCGCCGATACCGGGCGACTCGATCTTTCGCCGGAGGCGCCCGGTCTACTCGCTGCGTCCCTCGGGCTTTCGCGGATGTACGACGATGACCTTGAGCAGTTGAGCGCCGGGATGTTGCTGTACGACGCGTTCTTTCGCTGGTGCCGTGACGCGACCAAGGAAACGCACAACTGGCCGACCAACAAGGCGAAGCCATGACGGACGTTGCTGCGAATCCAAAGGTCACATCGACCGACTTCGCGCACGGCATTTCCTTCGGCGAAGCGTTCGCCGTGTGGCTCCGCGTCGCGATGCTCAGTTTCGGCGGGCCCGCCGGCCAAATCGCGGTGATGCACCGCATCCTCGTCGAGGAGAAGAACTGGATCTCGGAAGGGCGCTTCCTGCATGCGCTCAACTATTGCATGCTGCTGCCGGGACCCGAAGCGCAGCAGCTTGCGACCTATATCGGCTGGCTGCTGCACAGGACAGCCGGCGGCATCATGGCTGGCGTGCTTTTCATCGTGCCCGGCGTCATCGCCATCATGGGTCTCAGCTACATCTACGCGGTGTACGGCAACGTCGGCTTCGTCGAGGCCCTGTTCTTCGGCCTGAAAGCCGCGGTGCTTGCCATCGTGATCCAGGCAGTGTTCCGCGTGGGCAAACGGGCGCTGCGCAATCGAGTCATGATCGCCATCGCGGCGCTCGCGTTCATCGCGATCTTCTTCTTCGGTGCGCCGTTTCCTCTGATCATCATCGCCGCCGGCGTCGTCGGCTTCGCAGGAGCAAGAGCCGGCAGGCCGGAGTTCGCCGCGATAGAGCACGGCGGCAAGGGCAGCGCGGCGATCGACAACATGATGGGCGAGGCCGTGCCCGACCATGTGCGGGCGACCCCGGCTCGCGCGCTACGCGTCGCGGCCGTCTGGCTCGCCCTTTGGCTCATTCCCGTCGGCGCGATCGTCCTTGGCCTCGGCCCGGCGAACGTCTTCAGTCAGATTGCGATCTTCTTCAGCAAGATGGCGATGGTCACGTTCGGCGGCGCCTACGCAGTGTTGGCCTACGTGGCCCAGCAGGCCGCGGACTACTATCACTGGGTTCAGCCGCGCGAGATGCTCGATGGCCTGGGCATGGCGGAGACCACGCCAGGCCCTCTCATCATGGTCGTCCAGTTCGTGGGCTTCATGGCCGCTTTCCGCGATGCCGGCGGACTTTCGCCGCTGGTCGCAGCAACCCTCGGCGGTTTACTCGCCACCTGGGTCACGTTCACGCCGTGCTTCCTCTGGATCTTCCTCGGCGCGCCGTACATCGAAAAGCTGCGCGGCAACAAGTCGCTCGCGGGAGCTCTCACCGCCATCACGGCCGCGGTGGTCGGCGTCATCCTCAACCTGTCGATCTGGTTCGCTCTGCACACGCTGTTCAGACAGACCTTTCCGGTGCAGGGCCTTGGTTTCGCTTTCGACGCGCCGACACTCTCCAGTGTCGATGTTCCGGCACTCGCGCTTTCGATCGCCGCCGCCACCGCGATCTTCCGCTTCAATGTGGGGATGCTCGTCGTCCTCGCCGCTTCCTGCATCACCGGCGTCCTGCTTCGCGTCGCAGGTGTCATCTGAAGGGAGTGCAGCAGAACACGAAGCAGGGGCGGGACAAACCAGGAGAAACGGAGATGTCGAAGCACGCGATTTCTGGAACGGTCCTCTGCCTAGCAGCGACCTTTATCCTCTCGCCGGTCCATGCACTAACGCAGCAGGAGCTCGTCGCCAAGCTGCAGGCGGCTGGCTATTCGCAGGTCGGAGAAGGCAAATCCACCGCCGAAGGAACGGTCGTAAAGGCGGTGAAGGACGGCAAGGAGGTCACCTTGGTCGTCGATAGCAGCGGTCAGATCCAGGAGCGCCGCTAGTCGGCGCGCCGTCTGCACCAACCACAGCGGCCCTGCTTGCAAAAACTCTGAATTGAAGGAACGAACGACGATGACCAGAAAGACAACCCTATTCACCATATTCGCCCTAGCCGCGCTGTTGCCGGCGACGACCGCGCAATCGATTGATTGGAAGGTCTTCGCGGAACCATTCGTATCGATCGCCCATGCACAATCCATCGATTGGAAGAAGGTGGATGTCGCACTCGGAAAGACCGCGACCGTCAGCGGCGAGGTCCACCGCTACGGCCTGCCGCGATCGGATCTGCACGTGACGCTGGATGGCATCCAGATCAAGCCGGCACTCGCGTTAGGCGGTTGGGTGGCATTCGCACCGATGCATGGCCAGGCGATGGTCATGGGCGACCTAGTTCTGCTCGAAACCGAAATCACGCCGGTCATGACCAAACTGCTCAACAGCGGTCTTGAGATCACCGCCATCCACAACCACATCCTTCGGGCTTCTCCGGCGACGTTCTACATGCACGTGGCCGGCCACGGCGATCCGGAGAAGATGGCCACCGCGATCCGCTCGGCGCTATCGTCGGACAGCAAGACGCCGTTCGATCCGCCGGCCACCACCGCCGCAGCGGCCCCGGCGGTCGATCTCGACACCGCGAAGCTCGACGAGATCATGGCGGCCAAGGGCAACGCGACCGGCGGTGTTTATCAGTTCGGCATTCCGCGCCGGGATCCAGCGACGGAAGGCGGCATGGCGGTCAACCCGGCGCTGGGCGGAGCCAACGCCATCAACTTCCA
>Ga0070674_100000952_pt1 | contig 15097 bp, 13 predicted proteins | sample KBSM33metaG_FD_65344 | JGI IMG/M metagenome (GOLD analysis project Ga0070674, IMG submission 65344) | Miscanthus rhizosphere microbial communities from Kellogg Biological Station, Michigan, USA - KBS M3-3 metaG | ecosystem: Host-associated > Plants > Roots > Rhizosphere > Soil ... | reverse complement strand
GCCTGTTGAGCGAGATCGAGAAGGAAGCCGAGGTGCGGCTGCGCGTGCTGCCGGATATCATCGCGGGCGCCAGTGCGGGCGGGATCAACGGCGTGTTCCTGGCGCAAGCGATCGCGACCGGGCAGAGCCTGGAGCCCCTGACCCAATTGTGGCTCGACGTCGCCGATATCGAGGCGTTGCTCGACCCCAAGGCGGCACCGTCGCACCGTCTATCCAAGGCCTGGGCATTGCCGATCGCCTGGATGGCGCAACGACGCGGTGCGGCACGAGTCGACGAATTGGTCGAGGCCGGAGCACGTGCCGAGGTCGAGCGGAAACTGTCGCATTTCGTCCGCTCGCGCTGGTTCGAACCGCCGTTCGGGGGAGAGCGGTTCACCAATCTGGTGCTCGATGCGCTGGCGGCGATGGCCGCGGGCGGCGGCGACGGGCGATTGCTGCCCGCCGGGCAGCCGCTCGACCTGTTCGTCACCGTCACCGATTTCCGTGGCCATCCCGAGCGGCTCGAACTCAATTCGCCGCCCGAAGTGCTGGAGACCGAGCATCGTCTGGTCATCCCGTTCACCGACCATGGCACGGGCTGGTTCGCCGACCCCGCCGAGCTCGTCTTCGCGGCACGCGCGACGTCGAGCTTCCCCGGCGCGTTCCCGCCCTTCACCGTCGCCGAGCTCGACAAGGTGCTGGCCGACAGGGAAATGACATGGCCGACGCGCGAGACATTCCTCGAACGCGCGTTGCCGCGGCAATATGCCGTGAATGCGATCGACAGCGCCGTGCTGATCGACGGGTCGGTGCTGGTCAACGCGCCGTTCCGACCGGCGATCGATGCGCTCCGCGAGCGCCCCGCGCGACGCGAGATCGACCGCCGTTTCATCTATATCGACCCGTCGCCGGGCGCCGGGTTCCATTTCGGCACGACCGCGGCGCCATCGCCGGGATTCTTCCAGACGATCATCGGCGCGATCTCGGAGATTCCCCGCCAGCAGCCGATCCGCGACAATCTCGAGGAAATCCAGGAACGCAGCCAGCGGATCGAGAATATGCGCGCGATCACGCGGTCGATCCGGCCGGAGGTCGAGACGCAGATCGAAAGCCTGTTCGACTATACATTGTTCATGGACTCGCCGACCGCGACGCGGCTGAAGAACTGGCGAACCAAGGCGCAGAATGCCGCCGCCGCGAAATCGGGCTACGCTTATGCTGCTTATGGCCATCTCAAGGTGGCGGGCGTCATCGACCTGATCAGCAACCTGCTGCACGCGGTCGGCGGCGAGCCCGGGGCCGATCGCCTGGCACGCATCCGCCAGGCTGTCGAAGCCGCAGTGCGCGCCAGCGATGGCGGGCTGACCTTCGCGGGCAAGGCCAGCGAATCGGCGATCCTGTTCCTGCGTTCGTTCGACCTCGGCTTCCGCATCCGCAGGCTGCGGCTGGTGGCGCGCCGGCTTGCCGAACTGGAAGAAGATCTGTCGGAGGAACAGCTGACCTCCGCCCGTGACGCGATTTACGACGCGCTCGCCGCTTATCTCGAGGCCAAGCGGACGGACACGCATCTCGCCTTGCGTCGCGACGTTCGCAGCTTGCGTAGCGATGCGTCCGCATTACTCGAAAAGCTCGCGGCCTCGCTCGACCTCAAACGGCTCGATGACGAAACCGATGCCAAGCTCGCCGACGCTTTCGCCGGCATGGCGAAGGACGTGAAGCGGCCGCTGTTGCTCAGCTATCTCGGCTTCCCCTTTTTCGACGTCGCGACCTTGCCGCTGCTCCAGGGCGAAGGGCTCGACGAATTCGATCCGATCAAGGTCGACCGCATCGCACCGGAAGACGCCACCGCGATCCGCACCGGCGGCGCCGAAGCGACGTTGAAAGGTATCCAGTTCAACAGCTTCGGTGCCTTCTTCAGCCGCGCCTATCGCGAGAACGACTACCTCTGGGGCCGCCTGCACGGTGCCGAACGGATGATCGACATCATCGTGTCCGCGCTCCCGCCGCGCGTGCGGATGAAGCCCGGCCGCGTCGCCGCGATCAAGCGCAATGCGTTCCACGCGATCCTGGACGAGGAGGAAGCGCGGCTGACCGCGGTTCCGGGCCTGATCGACGCGCTCAGGCGGGAAGTGGGTTAGAATCAGGTTTGTCCGTCATGCCGGCCTTGTGCCGGCATCCACTGTGCAGCCCTTCCATGGGCATTTGCGTTTGCTGCCCGGTGGATGCCTGGACAGGCCCGGCACGGCGGCTAAACTTGGCCGCCCTCAACCATAAATCCTCCCCCAAACCTGCTTGGCGAGATTGGGCACTCCCGTCTTTTGGACGACATCACAGCGTCCAGACCAGCACATTCCCTACCAGCACCACGGCCATCACGATCATCAGCACGCCCTTGGTTCGCGTGTCGGCGCGCCGGCATAGTCGCACGCCGAAATAGGCCAGGATCGCCGCCGCGATCATCGCGACGGCATAAGCCAGGTCCTGCATCCCGCTCACGACTCGCTTTCGCTCAGCGCCGGGAACGCCGGCGCCTCGGCCGGTTCGGGGGCCAGCGCCCTGGCATAGGCGTCGATATCGACATTGCCGCCCGACAGGATGACCAGCATTCCCGCCTCGGCGGCCACCTTTCCCGCGAGCAATGCCGCCAACCCGACCGCGCCGCCCGGCTCGACCACCAGATGGAGCTTCGCCGCGGCCCAACGTTGCGCCGCGCGGACCTCGGCCTCGCTCACCGCCACGCCCTTGGCATCGCGCCGCGCCAGCACCTCGAAGGTCAATGGCGAGACGACCGGCGTCTGCAGCGCATCGCACGCGGTCGGCGGCGGGTTGGGGCCGACGGGCTCGATCCAGCTTGCCTCGAGGCTGTGGCGCATATCATCCCAGCCTTCTGGCTCGACCACGGTGATCCTGGCCTCAGTCAGGCCAAGCGCGATTCCCGCAGCGAGTCCGCCGCCGCCACAAGGGATCACGACATGGGTCGGTTCGCCCAGCCCGATCGCCTCCATCTGCCGCCGCGCCTCGATTCCCGCGCTGCCCTGACCCTCGATGATCCAGGGGTCGTCGAAGCTCGGCACCAGCACCGCGCCGCGCGCTTCGGCCAGCTCGGCGGCGATTCGCACCCGGTCCTCGGTCATGCGATCATAGGGAACGACTTCCGCCCCCAGCGCGAGCGTGCCGTCGCGCTTCGCCTTGGGTGCATCCGACGGCATTACGATCGTCGCCGGAATGCCCAACCGCTTCGCCGCCCAGGCGACTCCCTGGGCGTGATTACCCGATGAGAAAGCGACCACGCCTTTCGTGCGCTGATGATCGTCCAATGCGGTCAGCCGATGCCACGCGCCGCGCAGCTTGAACGCGCCGATCGGCTGCAGCGATTCGGCCTTGAAGGCGATCGTCACGCCATTGATTTCATGCGTGAAAAGCGGCGACGGCGCCAGGATCGCGGCGATCTTCGCCGCTGCGTCGCGGACCCCCGCCCGGGTCGGCTGTCTAACGATCGTCACTTTTCGCCTCCGCTCGCCAAAATCGGTTCCAAAAAGTCTTTACTTGGTAACCTTTGGACCTTATCTGCCCGCTTCCCGCTGCCCCATGGGACTTCCAACCGCAAGGCAGCATTTCACCGTACGGCGCAAGCCACTTGGAGGTCCCTTGAGTTGCACAAGCATCATAGCGCGCTGGGGCTAGCGAAAGCCCCTGGTAATTCCGCCCGCGGAATTGCTCTTGATCAGCGGCCGGTTGCTCCGGTCACGCTCATTCGCCCGCATGCGGCAGCCCGCGCCGCCCGATTCTTCGTCGAGAAGTTTCCGGGCCGCTCGATGTATGCCGTCAAGGCGAATCCATCGCCCGAGTTGATCCAGATCCTCTGGGACAACGGCATCACGCATTACGACGTCGCCTCGATCGCCGAGGTGCGGCTGGTGCGGCGTACGCTGCCCGACGCGACCCTGTGCTTCATGCACCCGGTCAAGGCCGAGGAAGCGATCCACGAGGCGTATTTCAAACATGGCGTGAAGACGTTCAGCCTCGATTCGATCGAGGAACTGGACAAGATCGTCCGCGCCACCCACGGCGCGAGCGACCTGACGTTGTGCGTGCGCCTCCGTGTCTCGTCCGAGCATTCCAAACTCAGCCTCGCATCGAAGTTCGGCGTGGCGCCGGGCGAATCGAAGGAATTGCTGTTCCAGGCGCGGCAGATCGCCGACGCTTTGGGCATTTGCTTCCATGTCGGCAGTCAGGCGATGACGCCGGCAGCTTATGCCGAGGCAATGGAGCGCGTGCGCCAGGCGATCGTCGAGGCCGGCGTGACGGTCGACGTGGTCGATGTCGGTGGCGGCTTCCCGTCGACCTATCCCGGCATGGAGCCACCGCCGCTCGAACATTATTTCGAGACGATCCATCGCGCGTTCGAGAGCCTGCCGATTTCCTATTCGGCGGAACTCTGGGCCGAACCTGGTCGTGCGCTGTGCGCCGAGTACAGCTCGATCATCGTGCGCGTCGAAAAACGTCGCGGCGACGAATTGTACATCAATGACGGTGCGTACGGCGCGCTGTTCGACGCCGCGCATATCGCCTGGCGGTTCCCGGTCACGCTGCTGCGGGAGCCCGACAGCCACGCCAGGGACATGGGGTACAGCTTCTACGGCCCGACCTGCGACGATCTCGATCATATGCGCGGGCCGTTCATGCTGCCGGCGGATGTGCGCGCGGGTGACTATCTCGAGATCGGGATGCTCGGCGCCTATGGCTCGGCAATGCGAACCGCGTTCAACGGCTTCGGATCGGACGAGACGGTGACCGTCGACGACGAGCCGATGGCGTCGCTTTATATGAGCGAGGACCGCGAGGTCGCTTCGAACGTCGTAAAGCTGTAACGACAACCATTCAAAGCCGTCATACCAGCGAAAGCTGGTATCTCGGGCAGTATGACACTGCCTGAGGCCCCAGCTTTCGCCGGGGTGACGGCTGTTTTTACGGGTTTCCGCGTCCCCATAACGACGGCGGCATGAGAAAACGGGAACAGACCCATGACCGACACCCTGACCAAGACCGCGGCCGCCAACGCGCCGATCAACGACACCCGCAAGGCGGAATTGCTGTCGAAGACGGTCAAGCATATCGACATCCGCTCGTTCGACGCACGCCCGATCGTCGATGCGATGAGCGACATGAGCTTCACCAGCCGCGACCTTGGCCGCGCGACCAAGATCTACAACCAGATGCTGGCGGACAAGGATTGCACCGTCGTCCTGGTCATCGCCGGCTCGACCTCAGCCGGCGGTTGCATGGACCTCTATGCCGAGCTGATCCGCAACAACATGGTCGACGTGGTCGTCGCCACCGGCGCGACGATCGTCGACATGGATTTCTTCGAAGGTCTTGGCCACAAGCACTACCAAGCGCTTGAAATTCCTGACGACGACACGCTGCGCTCGCTCTATATCGACCGCATCTACGACACCTATATCGACGAAGAGCAACTTCAGGATTGCGACCACACGATCCTGAAGATCGCCGACAGCCTGGAAGCGAAGCCCTATTCGAGCCGCGCCTTCATCCGCGAGATGGGCAAGTATCTCGCCGAGCACGGCAAGAAGGACAATAGCCTGGTCAAGCTCGCTTATGAGCATGACGTGCCGATCTTCTGCCCGGCGTTCGTCGACTCGTCGGCCGGCTTCGGCCTGGTCAAGCACCAAGTCGATCGCGCCAAGGCCGGCCGGCCGTACATGGTGCTCGACGCCATCGCCGACTTCCGCGAGCTGACCGAGATCAAGATCCAGGCGGGCACCACCGGCTTGCTGATGATCGGTGGCGGCGTGCCCAAGAACTTCGTGCAGGACACCGTGGTGTGCGCCGAGATCCTGGGTCATGAGAATGTCGAGGTGCACAAGTACGCCGTGCAGATCACCGTCGCCGACGTGCGCGATGGCGCCTGCTCGTCCTCGACGCTGCAGGAAGCGGCGAGCTGGGGCAAGGTCAACACCGGGATCGAACAGATGGTGTTCGCCGAAGCCGGCTCGGTAATGCCGCTGCTCGCCAGCGACGCCTACCATCGTGGCCTGTGGAAAGACCGTCCGGAGCGTCGTTGGGCGAAGCTTTTCGCCTGAGCGGCACGCGGATAGCGGACGCTATCCGCGAGACCGCGACAGGCCGGCCGGCGCGGACTTCAGCCCGCGTCCGACGTCACGAGATTCATTCTCGTGACGGCCTTTCGAAAATGAGCGGCGTCCGGGTCACTCGGGCGCCGCTTTTTCATTGATCAACCGCGCGCCTGGCGGGCGAAGTCGTTGAGCTGCGCTAGCGTTGCGTCGAATCGGCCCTCGCGCTCGGCGTTGCGCAGGAAGCCGACGCGCTGGACGAGGATTTCGGGCGGCGTCGGCTGCTGGCCGAACTGCGTCATCACTTCATCGGCGAACTCGTCGAGCGGCTGATAGCCTTCGCGGGTTTCCTGTCCCGGCGTGAGGCCGGTCTGCACCGCAGGCGGTGCCAGTTCGATCACCTCGACCTTGCCGGCCAGCACGTCACGCATCGCGATGGTATAGGAGTGGATCGCCGCCTTGGTCGCCGAATAGGTCGGTGTCGAGACCAACGGCACGAACGCCAGCCCTGAGGTCACGTTGACGATCACGGCGTCCGGTTGCGCGACCAGATGATCGATCAGCGCATTGGTCAGCCGGATCGGGCCGAGGAAGTTGGTGGTGATCGTCGCCTCTGCATCCGACAGATCGCGGGCATGATCGAGCGCCTCGAACCGCATGATTCCGGCATTGTTGATCAGCACGTTGACCGCCGGGAAACTCGCGCGGACGCGCGCCGCGAAGTCGCCTACACCCTCGGCGCTTTCGACGTCGAACGTCATCGTGTGGATATTCGGCCGACCCGCCGCAGCCGCGTCGAGCGCATCCTGGCGCCGGCCCGCGATGATGACAACATTGCCGGCGTCGTGGAACCGGTGCGCCAGCGCTTCGCCGATGCCCGATCCGCCGCCGGTGATAAGGATTGTATTGCCGCTGTTCTTCATCGGATCGCTCCTTCTTGGGGTTGATGACCGCGATGTACGCTCCTACTCTCCATATGAAAGAAGGCACCGAAAAGATTTATACTTACCCGAAAGAGAGTGACGGCATGAACGCACCTGCCCCCAATCATCTGCCTTGGCCGACTGACGTCGATCCGCGCGTCGAGGCACTGGTAACCGAGGTGATCGGCCGGGTGGCAGACAAGTGGACGATGCTGATCCTCGATGTCCTCGCCGAGCGGGGCGAGTTGCGCTTCACCCAGGTTGGCCGAGAAGTACCCGGGATCAGCCAGAAGATGCTGACCCAGACGCTGCGCCAGATGGAACGCGACGGGTTGGTCGTGCGCACGGTCCATCCGGTGATCCCGCCACGGGTCGAGTATCGCCTGACCGATCTCGGCTTCTCTCTCGGCGAAGCGTTTTGCGGCGTGTGGATCTGGGCGAAGGATAATCTCGAGCGGATCGACGCCGCGCGTGCATCGTTCGATTCCCGACTGCCGGGCTGAACCGCGCACAATCCGTTGCAATGCCGAACCGGTTGATGCAGCGTCCCCGTATAGCAAGTCTCGGGGAGGCTCTTCATGCATAGCGAGATCCTGAAGCCGGTCGTCGTCCTGATCGCCTGGACGCTGGTGATGCTCGTCTGGATGATGGCGGTGCGGTTGCCGGCAATGAAGGCCGCCGGGATCGACATGACCAAGTTGAAGGGCGGCAAGGGTAGCGACGCCGACGGCGTGCTTCCTCCCCAGGCGCAATGGAAGGCGCACAATTACAATCATCTGTTCGAGCAGCCGACGTGCTTTTACGCGGTATCGTTCGTAATCGCCTTCACCGGCACCGGAGACGGGATCAATGCCTGGATCGCCTGGACCTATGTCGCGCTGCGCATCGCGCACAGCCTGTGGCAAGCGACGGTCAACAAGGTCTCAATCCGCTTTACGATCTTCATGCTGGCGACCCTATGCCTCATCGCCTTGACCCTGCATGCCGCGATAGCGGTGTTCGGCTGGCACCATGGCTGAGAAATTCGAGCGCCACCGTCAGCCCTGGCGGCAGGACGAAATCCAGAAGCTCCACACGCTGGTCAAAAAGGGCATGGCGCTGAAGGCGATCGCCAAGGCGCTGACGCGGAGTGAGGAGTCGGTGAAGCAGCGGGCGAAGGAAGACGGGCTGTCGATCGCGAAATTGCGGTGAGATTCTTCTCCCCTCCCGTTTACGCGTGCGAGGTCGGCCATGCCCCCCGGCATGGCCTGAAGAGCGCGGGGCGCTCTTCACCTCGCACGGGGTCGGGGGAGGGCTTGTTATTGGGAGCGCCGTCCCCTCAGACACGCCCTCCCCTAGCCCCTCCCGCGAGCGGGAGGGGAATTAGCCGAACAACCTCTCGAGGCTGCGATCCAGCGTCACCAGCTGCCATAAGGTCCGGCCGTGCTCCGCCCGACCCGCTTTATGCTCGGCCGCGATGCGCTCGATCACCGGCCCGTCGAACCATTGCAGCAGCCGTGGTGATCGCGCCAAGTCGGCCGCCTCGTCGGCCAGCGCGCCGCGGAACCACGCGCTGATCGGCGTCACGAACCCCATTTTCGGCCGATAGAGGATATCGTCGGGCAGATAGCGCTGCATCGCCTTCTTCATCAGCCATTTGCCCTGGCCGCGCCGCAGCCGCATCGACACAGGTAAGGTCGCGGCGAACTCCATCAATTTGTAATCGAGCAACGGCTCGCGCGCTTCCAGGCTGACCGCCATGCTGGTGCGATCGACCTTGGTCAGGATGTCGCCGGTCAGCCAATGCTGGATATCCGCATATTGCGCGCGGTCGAGCGCGTCGCGCGCCGGTGCGTCGCGCATCGTCGCGATGTAGCGATTCTCGGCGCGATGGCCGCCGAGCTGGCGCCAAGCCTCGGCGGTGAACAATTTCTCGCGCAATCCGGGCGTGGTCACCCCGACCGAGCGCGCATAGGCGGTTGCGCCATCCTCGGCGAGCGCAAGCAAAGTCGTCTTGGCGCGCAGCGGACGCGGAGCCCAATCGGCCTTGGGGTAGAGTCTCCCCAGCGTCCCGAATACATTGGCTGACATCTCGCGCGGCAAGAGCGACCGGATGCGCTCCTCAGCCGCCTGGAATTTGTAACGGCGATAGCCCGCAAACGCCTCGTCAGCACCGTCGCCTGACAGCGCCACCGTCACCTGCTCGCGCGCCAATTCGCAAACGCGGAACGTGGCCAACGCGGAGGCATCGGCGAAAGGTTCGTCGAACGCGCTGGTCAGCCGGTCGATCAGCGCGAAATCGTCCGCGGCGACGACGCGCTCGCGATGATCGGTGTGATAGCGCTGGGCAATCGCGTCGGCATAAGCGCGCTCGTCATGCCCGGCTTCCTGAAAGCCGATCGTGCACGTCTTAACCGCGCCTTTCGACAATTCGGCCATCAGCGCGACCACCGCCGAACTGTCGACGCCACCCGACAGGAACGCGCCGAGCGGCACATCGGACACCATGCGCAGCTTGACCGCAGCACGCATGCGGTCGACCAATTCGGCCTCGAGATCCTTGAGCGATCCGCTCGTGCGGTTAGTGAAGTCGAGATCCCACCAGCGGCGCGGCATCGGCACCGGTCGCCCGCGCTCGAGCATCAGATAATGCGCGGCGGGCAGCTTCTTCACGCCAGCCACAATACTGGCATCGTCGGGCACGTAGCCGAGCCCCATGAAATCCTCGATCGCGGCGAGGTCAGGCGCACGACGAAGCAACGGATGCGCCAGCAGCCCCTTCAGCTCGGACGCAAACGCCACCGATCCGTCCGAAAGCACGACGTAATGGAGTGGCTTCACCCCCAGCCGGTCGCGCGCCAGGAACAGGCATTGCCGCCCCGCATCGTGCAGCGCGAAGGCGAACATGCCGTTGAGCCGGTCGAGCATCGCCGGGCCCCATTGCCGCCAGCCATGGAGCAGCACTTCGGTATCGCCATTGGTGACGAACTTCGCGCCCATCGCCTGCAGCTCGGCACGAACCTCGGCGAAATTGTAGATCTCGCCATTATAGGTGACCGTCAGGTCGCCATCATGCATCGGCTGCGGGCTGCCCGCGACGTCGATGATCGCCAGGCGGCGATGCGACAAGCCGACGCCAGACGCGGTCCACACGCCGGCGCCATCGGGGCCGCGATGCGCCTGGGCATCGGCCATCGCCAGCACGCGGGCGCGATCGACCGGCTTGGGGGTTCCGGGGTGATAGATCCCGGCAATGCCGCACATATTACCGACCAACCCCCATGTCCGTGCTCGTCACCCCAGCGCAAGCTGGGGTCTCGTGCGATTTCGCTCTGCCGCTTGAGATCCCGGCTTTCGCTGGGATGACGGGAGTTGTCACCGGATCATCCCCGCCGAACGATCGGCCAAAACGTCGAGCGGCCCCAAAGCTGCGAGGAACGCCGTCATCGCCGCGCGCGGGTCGTGATCAGGCAGCGTTTCGGCTGAAATATGGATCGCAACCGCACGCTGCGGCCCGCCCAGCAGCTTGGCCTTGAGCGTTTCGAGCTTCACGATTTTGGGGTCGGACGTGAGGACATTGCCGATCCGGTACCACGTCGCGACCTGACGCTCCACCGGTCCCGGCGCGGTGATGCGCATGACCGTACCGCCGTCGAGATCGTCGAGATCCTCGACGCGCACCCAGCGGTCATCCTGTTGCATGACGCCGATCCCGAAGCCCACCATCTCCTTGCCCTGGTGCTGGCTGCCATAGACCGCGATCGCGAGATCGACGGCGTTACCCGCATCATCGACATAGCGGCCGAATAACTGATGATCGGCGCCGGGATAGGTCGGCGCCCAGGGCGCGCGCGTGCTGACGGGCGCGCGGGTCCAGCCGACAACCTGCGGCAAGTCGATACGCTGCGGCAATGCCTGCGCGCGACCGGCGATCGCCGCCGACCATCCAGGGAATGCGGCCGCGACCGCGAGCACCAGCAACGCCGCGACGATCGTGTCGAGCGGCCAGCGAACCGGGCCTTGCAACCGCGGCGGATCGAACGCCGGCGCATCGGGCGCGCGGTCGAACCATTTCCAGCCAATCGCCAGCACCGCCGCCATCACCAGTCCGAAGAACACCCAGCCGAACACGATATGATCGTATCCCGTCGCCTGTTCGACGCTGGTCAGCACCGCGGCATAGATCGTCCCGAACGCGCGTACGCCATTGGCCAGCACCGGCACGATGATCGCCATCGTCATGAAGGCGATCCGTCGCGGCCAGGTGCGGTAGCAGAGGTTGGCGACCAGTACGCCGTAAGCGATCATCGCGATCACGAACTTGGAGCCCGAGCACGCCTCCGCCACTTCGAAATATTTGTCACCCGCGGTGATCAGCACGCCGTCGACCGTCGCCGCGACGCCGACCAGGTGCAGCAGATGCATGGTGATCCACACGGTGATCGTCTGGAGCGGCGGCTCGAGGAATTCGCCGAACGGCACCAGGAACAGCGCATAGGCGATCGGAAAGAGCAGCCCGCGCGCGACATTGGGCCCTAATATCGTCACCACCGCGCCCTGCAGCATCATCACGACGCCGAGATGCCGCGCAAACGATACGCCGCCGGCGTCGCCGAGCAGCCAGCCGAATCCGCCCGCCACGACCAGCGCTAGCCCCGGCGCCCAAGCCTGGGGAGTCAGTTGCGCCAGCTCGCTCCGCCTAATCCATACCAGCCAGCCGACCACCGGAGCGATGAACAGGCAATGCCCGAAGGTGGTGTTGGTCCAATAAAGCTCGGCCAGCGCACCGACATCGTGCCGGAACATCAGCAGAATGATCGCCATCGCCGCCGCAAGCGCGACCAGCGGCCGGCGCCAGGCGGGGTTGACCGCAAAACGTAGCTGGGGGGGGGAACCGGCGACGCTGGTCATGCCGCTGTCCGTCCCTTCACCTTTGGCGACACACCCTTCGCACCCCAGCCGATCAAGGCATCGAGCGGCGCGAGCCTGGCGTTCCAGCCATAGCGCGCCTGGACCCGCTCGCGAGCCTTGCGCCCCATCGCCGCTGCGGCCTGTGGGTCGGTCAGCAACCCGTTCACCGCATCGGAAACTTCCGCCACGCTGTTGCCGCTCAGGATCGTACCGTCATGGTCGATCCCTTCGGCGGCGGGACCACTCGCCACGACAGGACGCGCCATCGCCATGGCCTCGAGCACCTTGTTCTGGATACCGCGCGCGATCTTGAGCGGCGCGACCACGCACGCCGCAGCCTCGAGCCACGGCCGGACATCCGCGACTTCGCCGATCACCCGAACGCCATCCCGCTTCGCCAACGCGGTCACCGCGTCGGTCGGGTTGCGGCCGACGATGACGAAGACCGCATCGGGATGCACAGCACGGATTTGCGGCAGCACGGCCTCGGCGAACCACGTCACCGCCTCGACATTGGGGCGATAGTCCATCTGACCGGTGAAGACGATCAGCTTGCCAGGTATGTCGATCGGTTGGAAAGCGGCGGCGGGATCGAAGAAGTCGGTGTCGATCCCGTTCTCGATGGCCTGGACATTGGCGGCACCGGAACGCTCGCGGAACAGATCGGCCTCGGCCTCGCTGACGAACAAACTGGCATCGACACGCCGCGCCACTTGGCATTCGAACTGGAACAGCAATTTGGCCTCGCGCTGCATTAGCCAGCGCATCGGACCGTGCGACCCCTTGGCGTAATCGGCGAACTTGAGCGAATCCATATCGCAAAAGTCCATGATCACCCGCGCTTGCGTTTTCGCCGGAAGATATTGCGCCATCTGACTTGAGAAGACGTAGATCTCGTCGATCGCCTCGCGACCCAACAGGTCAGCGACGGCATCATGCATCGCGCGACTGTCGAACGCTGTCAGCGATGCAGCACGGCGCTGGACCAACGCTTCCGCCAGCGCTCGTGGTTGCGACTTGCCCCGCCACAGAATCGTCCGGCTCGCGGTGAACGGTACCAGCCCGTCCTTTGCCTCGAGATCGCGCCGATCGTCTGCGAAGGCGACGAGATGCACACGATGGCTCCCGGCGAGATGCTTCAGCACGTTGAACGTGCGGATCTTGTCGCCGCGATCCGGCGGGAACGGAGATCGATGCGCAAGGAACAATAGGTCGCCCATCAGCCGAGGCCTTTGGCGATCACCGGTCCCATCGCATTGGCGAGCCACAAAGGCAGCTTCTTCCACACCGCGACTTGCAGCCGATATTTCGGGCTCATCGGGTTCATCTCGCGCGGCGTCTGGCCAGCGGCGACACGCTTGGCGTAGCGCAGCGGGACGCCCTCGAATCCCCAATTCTTCTTGAACGCGGCGACTCCCGTCCCCGCTTTCGAGCGGCCGAAATCGTAGCGTGTGCAGCCGCGACTGCGGGCGTGACGCATCAGTTCGTAATAGAGCCGGTCATTGGCCTTGAGCGCCCGCGCCTCGCGCGTGCCGCCGCCCCAGAAAGGGTAGACGGTGCCGTTGAGGTACAGGCTGAACACGCTGGCATGCGGCTTGCCGTCTTTGGATACAGTCACGACGTCGGCATGCTCGCCCAACTCGGTGGCAACCGCGCGAAACAGCTTGGCCGGGAATACCGGCGTGCCGAGGTTGCGGACGGACTCCGAGAACACCGCATAATGCATCGCCAGATCTTGCGGCGTGCTGCCGATCGCGATGTCCAAATCGGCGTCGAGCGACTTGCGGACATCGGCGCGCTGCTTGCGCGGGATCGCGAGCAGTTCGGCTTCGTCGTCCTTGGCGAGATCGCGCGAGAAACCGAGATAGGTCGTCTCGTCGACGATCCACCCCTCGCCTGGCGCCGGACCGCCGCGCAATTCGAGGCTGGGACAACCCAGCCGTTCAGCGAGCGCCCAGGCCGACGCAGCCAGGGCGTCAGCGATCGCGTCGCGATTGGTGAGGATGCCGCCATCGACCGCGTATCCGGCCGATACCAACGCCTTGCCGAACAGCGGTGAGCGGATTTCAGTCAGTGGCAATACGCCGGCAAGCGTGCCATCGGCGTGCTCGGCAATCAGGCAATGCGAGGTCTGGCCGCAGGCGCGCGCGACCGCGACGTTCCAGCCGGTGAGGTGAAAGGGCGTCGCATCGGGGTGAGCACGGACATAGGCATCAATCCGTGCGCGGTCGCTCGGATTGCCCAGGTCGGCGGCGCTGATCGCCACCGGCGTCGAGACCAAAGGCATCGTCACTGCAGGCGCTCCGCTTCGATCGCGACGACGGCGTCGACGCGGCCCCAATCGTGGCGCTTGACCAGTCGGCGCAATTTGCCCGCCATCGCGCCGAGCCGGCTGTAATGGCGTAGCCGCGATTTGATCGGCGCGTGGACGACGCGCGGTTGGTCGGGATCGACTTCCCAGGGATGGAAATAAAAGACGGCCGGGCGATGCTCGTCGCGATTGGCGCGCAGCACCGCGCGATCGGTGATCGCCGCTGGGAACAACCGGAAGAAACCGCCGCCAGTGGTGATCTTGCGCCCCGCGACATCGGCGAGCGTGATCGGCAGTTCGATCAGGTCCGATCCGGCCACCGGACGATAGGCGTATTTGGGCGCGTCGGCCCAGCCATAATGGTCGTGAACCAACGGCGCGACGCTCGACGAATAGGCATAGCCTTCCTCAGCCAGCACCTGATGCGCCCAGGGCGTACGCTGGTCGATCGAGAAGCTCGGCGCACGATAACCGGTCACGCGCCGGCCCGACGCATCCTCCAGCGCGATGCGGGCGCGTTTGAGATCGGCGCGGAAGGCCTCAGGAGTCATCGTGAAGACGCGATCGTGGTCCCAGCCATGGCTGGCGACCTCATGCCCCTCATCGGCGATGCGGCGGATCAGCGCAGGGTTTCGCTCGGCCACCCAACCCAAGGTGAAGAAGGTCGCCTTGACCTCCGTCTCCCCGAACAGGTCGAGCACCTTGCCGGTATTGTAAGCGACGCGGCTGTCCAGGCCGTCCCAATCGGCCTTGGCGATCACGCGTTCGAAGGCGCCGACCTGGAACCACTCCTCGACGTCGACCGACAGGCCGTTGCGCATGATGCCGCTCCCGTCGCGCGTCAGGCCGCGCGGCCACCGCGCGCTGCCGCGGCCTCGTTACCCTCGACCCAATCGACC
>Ga0070674_100000951_pt1 | contig 15105 bp, 19 predicted proteins | sample KBSM33metaG_FD_65344 | JGI IMG/M metagenome (GOLD analysis project Ga0070674, IMG submission 65344) | Miscanthus rhizosphere microbial communities from Kellogg Biological Station, Michigan, USA - KBS M3-3 metaG | ecosystem: Host-associated > Plants > Roots > Rhizosphere > Soil ... | reverse complement strand
ATCAGGTCCCAATAGCGATTCTGCAGGACGATCGTCATTTCGTCCGGGAAGCGTTCGATCAGGCGTTCGGGGATGCTGACGCCGGGCGCCTGTGTCTTGAACGTGATGTAGAAATGATGCTCGCCGGGCAGCCCGCCGCCGGCCGCGACCGAGCCGAGCACGCGGCCGACCACGGCGCGCAGGGCCTCCTGCACGATCTCATCATACGGAATCAGGCTATCGGGCAGACCATCACTCATATGCCTTGGGTAGCCGATGCGAGCGTCGGGTCAAGATTGCATGACGTGCAACACACCCATATGGGGGCGCGATGCGCACCGCGACGATTAACCGCAAGACGAGCGAGACGTCGATCGACGTCGCCGTCAACCTCGACGGGACCGGCAGCTATGCCGTGTCGACCGGCATCGGTTTCTTCGACCATATGCTCGAACAATTGTCGCGCCACTCGCTGATCGACCTCGACGTCAAGACGGTGGGCGACCTCCATATCGACCAGCATCACACGGTCGAGGACACCGGCCTGGCGATCGGTGAGGCGATCCACAAGGCATTGGGCGAAAAGCGCGGCATCCGCCGCTATGCCGACGCGCTGTCGCCGATGGACGAGACGCTGACCCGAGTCGCGCTCGACATTTCGGGGCGGCCGTTCCTCGTCTGGAAGACCGAATTCTCGCAAAAGCGCCTCGGTGAGATGGATACGGAAATGTTCGAGCATTTCTTCCACTCCTTCGCGCAGACCGCCGGGATCACCCTCCACATCGAGACGCTCTACGGTTCGAACAACCATCATATCGCCGAAGCGGCGTTCAAGGGCCTGGCCCGCGCGCTGCGCGAGGCGGTCGAGATCGATCCGCGCAAGGCCGATGCCATTCCCTCGACCAAGGGGACGTTGTGATGCCCGCAACGCACGCCGACGCGCCGGTCTGTCTGATCCTGATCAACTACGTCGTCCCGCTCAACGAAGTCGACCGGCATATGAAACCGCATATCGACTGGCTCGAGCGCGGCTATGACGCAGGACTGTTCCTCCTGTCGGGGCGCCGCAACCCGCGCACCGGGGGCGTGATCGTCTGCCGCGGGCACCGGGCCGAGGTCGAAGCACTCGCGGCGAGCGACCCCTTCGTGACCAGCGGCGCGGCGACGATCGAGGTGATCGAATTCAGCGCGAGTTGGGCGGCCGACGCGGTCGTACCCCTGCTCGCGTGACCCTCGCGCTGATCGATTACGGCGCGGGGAACCTCCATTCGGTCGCCAACGCGCTGAAGGCAGCGGGCGCGCAGGACGTCGCCATCACCGCGAATCCCGATCTGGTGCTCCGCGCGGACCGCATCGTCCTCCCGGGCGTCGGCGCGTTCGGCGCCTGCGCGGCGGCATTGCGCGCGGTGCCCGGCATGATCGATGCGCTCGACCAACGCATCCGGCGTGACGGCGCGCCGTTCCTCGGCATTTGCGTCGGCATGCAGTTGATGGCGGAGATCGGCGAGGAAATGGGCGAGCATGACGGGCTCGGCTGGATCAAGGGCCGCATCCGCCGCCTGGCGCCGTCCGACCCCGCCGCCAAAGTGCCGCATATGGGCTGGAACGATGTCAGGCCGACCACCCCTCATCCGCTGATCGAAGCGGGCGAGGCCTATTTCCTGCACAGCTATGCGTTCGAGGGCGACGATGTGGTCGCCACGACCGACCATGCCGGCGCAGTCGTCGCCGCGATCGCCCGCGACAATATGGCGGGCGTGCAATTCCATCCCGAAAAGAGCCAGCGCTACGGCCTGGAATTGTTGAAGAGGTTCCTGACATGGCGGCCGTGAAATGAGCCTCATCATCTTCCCGGCGATCGACCTCAAGGGCGGCAACGTCGTGCGCCTGGCCGAGGGCGATATGGACCGCGCCACGATCTATGGGGACGATCCGGTGGCGCAGGCGATGACGTTCGCCAGTGCCGGGTCGCAGCATCTCCACATGGTCGACCTCGACGGCGCGTTCGCGGGCGAATCGGTCAATGGCGACGTCGTCCGCGCGGTGGTCGCCGCTTTCCCTGGGCACGTTCAACTGGGCGGCGGTATCCGCGATCGCGCGGCAATCGAAGGATGGTTCGACGCCGGCGTGTCGCGACTGGTGATCGGCACCGCGGCGCTCGACAATCCCGACCTGGTGCGCGACGCCGCGCGCGATTTTCCTGGTGGCATCGTCGTCGCCGTCGATGCCAAGGATGGCATGGTCGCGACGCGCGGCTGGGCCGATATATCCGACGTGTCGGTCGAAGACATGGCACGGCGCTTCGAGGATGCTGGAGTCGCCGCCTTGCTGTTCACCGATGTCGGGCGCGACGGACTGCTCAAAGGATGCAACGTCCAGGCGACGGTTGATCTCGCCCGCGCAGTCGACATTCCGGTGATCGCCTCTGGCGGGGTCGCCGGGATCGGCGACATCCATATTCTGGCGCTCCATGCTCGTGACGGAATCGAGGGCGTAATCACCGGGCGCGCGCTGTACGACGGCCGCCTCGATCTCGCGACGGCGATTGCCGTGGCGGAGGCGGCGTGAGCAAAATCCTTGTCGGCCTGGCGCTGTTAGCAGTCAGCATTTATGGCGGCAGTCGCGTTTATGTCGGCTATCAAGACGGTCGGATCGTGCGCCCATTCTTCGGGCGCGTCCCTCAAAATTATGACCGCACCCGCTCGCCGGTTTCGTTTTGGGTTGCAACCCTTGCCTCGACGGCATTCCTGGCGTTCATCGCGGTCATGGGACTTGGTCTAGTTCTGCTCGGTATCCTCCAGTGACCGTCCGCGCCCGCGTTATTCCCTGCCTCGACGTCGCCAATGGCCGCGTGGTGAAAGGCGTCAATTTCGTCGATCTGCGCGACGCCGGCGATCCGGTCGAGCAGGCGCAGGCCTATGACGCCGCCGGTGCCGACGAGCTCTGCTTCCTCGACATCACCGCCAGCCATGAAGCGCGCGGCACCATCCTCGACGTCGTGCGGCGCACCGCCGAGGTGTGCTTCATGCCGGTGACTGTCGGCGGCGGCGTGCGTTCGGCCGATGACGCCCGCGCCTTGCTGCTCGCCGGAGCGGACAAGGTCGCGGTCAATTCCGCCGCGGTGGCGCGCCCGGAACTGGTCAGTGACATCGCCGAGCGATTCGGCAGCCAATGCTGCGTCGCCTCGGTCGACGCACGGCGCACCGCCGACGGTTGGGAAGTCTTCACGCATGGCGGCCGTAAACCAACCGGCATCGATGCGGTCGCCCACGCGCTGCGCCTTGCCGAACTCGGCGCGGGCGAACTGCTGATCACCAGCATGGACCGCGACGGCACGCGCGGCGGCTATGACCTCGAGCTCATCCGCACGATCGCCGACCAGGTGAGCGTACCGGTGGTGGCGTCGGGCGGCGTCGGCGGGCTCGACGACCTAGTCGCCGGTATCCGCGATGGCCATGCCAGTGCGGTCCTCGCCGCCAGCATCTTCCATTTCGGCGAGGCCTCGATCGCCGACGCCCACCGCGCGCTGGCTGCGGCGGGAATCCCGGTGCGAACTCCGATCGCCTAAAATTCAGACGGCTCGACCCATTCGTCACCCCGGGCTTGTCCCGGGGTCCACCGTGCCGCACACCCTAAAGCTGAGGTCATTTTGCCCGGTGGATGCCGGGACAAGACCGGCATGACGGGGGAACTGTAGAAACGGCGTTAACCCGCGCGCGCTATCACGCCCTCTCAATGCGCTACGTCTTCGCCCTGCCCTTGCTGTTGATCGCGGCGCCCGCGCTCGCCTCGGTCCCGCCGCATAGCGGGGTGATCCACACCCGGTCGATGCCCGAACTGTCCGACATCGCCTTATTCGGCATGGCCGTCGCGGGCGTCTGGCTCGCCCGCCGTGCGCTGCGCAAGCGCTTCGCTAGACAGGCCGACCCCACGAAGCCCATTTCAGAGGATTGACGGCGGCGGCGCGGACAGGCAGCGCGCATGTCATGGACAACGACCCGCTCGACGCGCTCGACGCGCTGATCCACTCGCGCAAGGGCGAGAGTGCTTCCAGTTCATACACCGCAGAATTGTTCGTCCGCGGCCGCGCCAAGATCGCGCAGAAGGTCGGCGAGGAAGCGGTCGAGACCGTCATCGCGGCGATGCGCAAGGACAAGAAGGAACTGACCAGCGAGGCCGCGGACCTGGTCTATCACTTGCTCGTCCTGCTCGCCGATTCCGGCCTGTGCCTCAACGACGTGCGCAACGAGCTGGCGCGTCGCACCGGCACGTCGGGCCTCACCGAAAAAGCCAATCGGAGCCGCTGATGCCGATCGACGCCACCCTGCCCTATGACGACCAGAACATCTTCGCGAAGATCCTGCGCGACGAGATTCCGTCGAAGCGCGTGTACGAAGACGAATGGGCGATTGCCTTCCACGACATCAACCCGCAGGCGCCGATCCATGTCCTGGTGATCCCGCGCGGGCCGTACGTGTCGTGGGACGATTTCAGCGCCAAGGCATCGGACGCGGAGATCGCCGGCTTCGTTCGTGCGGTCGGCAAGGTCGCCCGCGACCTCTGCCTCGTAGCACCAGGCTATCGGCTGCTCGCCAATGTCGGGTTGCACGGCCATCAGGAGATCGCGCATCTCCACGTCCATCTGTTCGGAGGGCGGGCATTGGGCCCGATGCTGTCGCGCTGAGTTCGTCTCAGCCGTAACCATTAAGGGATTGCGCGCGGGGGTTTTGCGACTAGGCTCCCCCGCCAGCACCAAATACCACCTTGGGGGTTGGCTATTCATGATTTTTGACCGCGTAAAACCTCTCGATGCGATCCTTGCGACCGCCGAGAAAAAGGGACTGCACCGATCGCTCGGCGCGTTCCAGCTGACCATGCTCGGCATCGGCGCCGTGATCGGCACGGGTATCTTCGTGCTGACGTCGGAAGCCGCGCAAAAGGCGGGCCCGGGCATGTTGCTCAGCTTCGTCGTCGCCGGCTTCGTCTGCGCGGTCGCCGCTCTCTGCTATTCCGAGCTCGCCTCGATGGTCCCGGTGTCCGGATCGGCTTATACCTACACCTATGCCGTGACCGGCGAACTGCTGGCTTGGATGGTCGGCTGGGCACTCATCCTCGAATATGCGGTCGGCGCCAGCGCGGTCGCAGTCGGCTGGTCGAACCATTTGGCGGGATTGCTCGACGGCATCGGCTTCCACTTGCCAAACGCGATCAAGAACGCCGACGCGCTGATGGCGCACGCCCAGGTCGCGTTCGGCGCGAAGCCGAATGTCGATCTGCAGACGGCCATGGACACTGGCGGCTGGATCAATGTTCCGGCCGTGTTTGTCGTTGGCCTGGTCACCTGGTTGCTGGTCATCGGCACGACCGAGAGCGCGCGCGTCAACGCCGTCCTGGTGTTGATCAAGATCACCGCGCTGACCGCGTTCATCGCGTTGACCTTGCCGGTCCTCAATGGCACCCATTTCAACTCGCCCGCCGAGCCGTTCCTGCCCACCGGTACGACCGGTATGTTGGGCGCCGCGGCGTCGATCTTCTTTGCCTATGTCGGCTTTGACGCGGTTTCGACCGCGGCCGAGGAGACCAAGAACCCGCAACGCAACGTGCCGATCGGCCTGATCGGCTCGCTCGGCATCTGCACCATCTTCTATCTGCTGGTCGCCTCGGGCGCGATCGGCGCGATCGGTGCGCAGCCGGTTACTGGCCTGGACGGTAGCGTCCTCGCACCGGGGTCGGCCGAGATGGCTGGGCGCTGCGCCCGGATCGTTGCGTCGGGTGCGATGGAGCCGCTGGTCTGCTCGAAAGAAGCGCTGGTCCACGTTCTCCAGGTCATCAACTGGCCGGTGATCGGCCGCCTCGTCGGCATCGCCGCGGTGCTGGCACTGCCGTCAGTCGTGCTGATGATGATGTTCGGCCAGACCCGCGTGTTCTTCACCATGGCTCGCGACGGCCTGCTTCCGGAAAAGCTCGCCTCGGTTCACCCGAAGTTCCGTACCCCGCACGTCGTCACCGTCGTGACCGGGATCGGCGCGGCGATCGCGTCGGCGATCCTGCCGGTCGGCAAGCTCGCCGACTATTCCAACTCCGGTACTCTGTTCGCCTTCTTCATGGTGGCGGTGTCGGTGATGGTGCTGCGCCGCACCGATCCGGGCCGCAAGCGGCCGTTCCGCACGCCGGGCGTGTGGATCATCGCGCCGCTCGCGATCATCGGCTGTATCGGGCTGTATATCTCGTTACCGCTGACCGCGATCCTGGTGCTGCCGGGTTGGGGATTGATCGGGCTGGCGATCTATTTCTTCTACAGCCGCAGCCGCAGCCATGTCGGCCGGGGCATCATCGATGTGCCCGAGCCCGAAGCCTATGAAGGGCTCAATCCGCCGGTGCCTGGCACTGAGTGATGGTCTGATCCAGGCAATGAGAAAAGGGGCCGGAGTAGCGATACTCCGGCCCCTTCTTCTTTCTAGCCCTCTCCCGCCTGCGGGAGAGGGTTGGGTGAGGGTCTTCTTTCTTCTGTCTCGGTAGACGCCTGGAAGAAGAAAGAAGACCCTCACCCTCCCGCTTCGCGGGCCCCTCCCTCTCCCGCACGCGGGAGAGGGAATTTCTGCTTCAGCCCAGCTTTTCAGCCACCAGCTTCTTGAGATCCGCCAGCGGGCGCGGGCCGACGTGCGAGATGCATTCGGCGGCGCAGATCGCGCCCATGCGGAGGCTGGTTTCGAGATCGCGACCCTGCGCCTGGCCAGCGAGGAAGCCGGCCGCGAACAGGTCGCCCGCACCAGTGGTATCGACCACATGCTCGATCGGCTCAGCCGGAACGCGGGCATGTTCGTCGGCATGGTGCGCCTCGGCACCCTTGGGTCCGTGCGTGCAGACGAGTGTAGGGACGCGCGAGGCCAGCGAGGTAACGGCCGCCGCGATATCGTCGGTCTGCATCATCGCGCGGACTTCGCTGTCATTGGCGAACAAGAGGTCGATCTGGCCGGCGTCAATCAGCTCGAAGAATTCGTCGCGATGCCCTTCCACCACGAAGGTGTCGGACAGCGTCAGCGCGACCTTGCGCCCCGCATCGCGTGCCATCGCGATCGCCCGCTTCATCGCGTCGCGCGACTGTTCGGCATTCCACAGATAGCCTTCGAGATAGAGGATCGCGCCCGCGCCGATCGTCTCGGCATCAACCGCGCTCTCCGGCAGATACTGCGCGGCGCCCAGGAACGTGTTCATCGTGCGCTGGCCGTCGGGCGTGATCAGGATCAGGCAGCGCGCGGTGGGATCGCCGCCGGTAGCGGGCGGCGTCGCGAAATGCACGCCGAGCGACTGGATGTCGTGCGCGAACACCTTGCCGAGCTGATCGTCGGCGATCTGGCCGATAAAACCGGTCGGCTGGCCCAATGCCGCGAGCCCGGCGATCGTGTTCGCCGCGGATCCGCCCGACACTTCCTGCCCTGGGCCCATCCGCGAATAGAGATCGTCGGCGGCGGCCGGATCGAAGATCAGCGCCATCGATCCCTTGGTCATGCCCTCGGCGGCGATGAACTCGTCGGTCGACTGCGAAAGGATGTCGACGATGGCATTGCCAATCGCGACCACGTCATAAGCGGGGCTGGTCAAGTCAGATATCTCCGGGAAATGGTTGGCCGCGCCGTATCGCCGCCGCTAGACAGAAGCAACGATGATCCGCGCTTTCCTCCTGTCGCTCGGCCAGCTTACCGATCCCGCGATCCTGCGCGTCTTCCTGAAATCGATCGGGCTGACCCTGCTGGTCTTCCTGCTGCTCGGCGCCGGATTGTGGTTCGGAACGCAATGGCTGTTCGTCGATCAACTCGGTTGGGGCGAGGACGCCGCCGGTCTGGCGGTCATCGGCGAGGTCATCGTGACGCTCCTGTTCGGCTGGGTATTGTTCCGCGCGGTCGCGATCGCGGTGATCGGCCTGTTCGGCGACGAGATCGTGATCGCGGTCGAGCGCAAACATTATCCCGACGCGCTGGCGAGCGCGCATGACCTGCGGTTCGCGCGGTCGCTGCACATGGGATTGCGGTCCGCCGGGCGCGCGCTGGCGGTCAATCTGGTGCTCGCCCCGGCCTATATCCTGCTCCTGCTGACCGGATTCGGCACGCCGCTGCTGTTCTTCGCCGCCAATGGCTGGCTGTTGGGAGTCGATCTGGGCGAGATGGTCGCGGCACGGCATATCGCGCCGTCCGAGATGAAAGCATGGCGGGCATCGACCCGATGGGTGCGGTGGGAATTGGGCGTGATCGTATCTGGATTGCTGACATTGCCCGTCGTCAACCTGTTCGCCCCGATCCTGGGCGCGGCGATGGCGGCGCATCTGTTCCACGGGAGAAGAGGATGAAAGCTATATTGGCCGTCGCGGGGCTCGCGCTGTTGCTGGCGGGCTGCGGAGAGACGACCTTGGCGCGCCCCGCAACGCCGACCGTGGCCGTCAGGCCGACGCAGCCGACAAGCGGCTTGGAGAGGGTGATGGGGCAGAATGCCGCCGGACTCACCCAATTATTCGGTGCCGCCAACGCCGATGTCCGCGAAGGCACTGCGCGCAAATTGCAATTCCAGGGCACGTTCTGCGTACTCGATACCTATCTCTATCCGGGCAAGAACGGCGGGGAATCGACAGTCACCTATCTCGACGCCCGCCAGCCCGACGGCAGCCCGATCGACCGCGCGAGTTGCGTCGCGGCGCTGGCGCGGAGAGGTGGCGGGAAGTAACCTCCCCTCCCGCGTGCGCGTTCCAGGTCGGTTGCGCCCCCGGCGGAACCTAAACAGTCCAGGGGACTGTTTACCTGGAACGGGGCTGGGGGAGGGCCTGTCGCACTTTCAGCCCTTGAGACACATGCCCTCCCCTAACCCCTACCGTGTGCGGGAGGGGACCGTAGCTGTCCCAGCGCCCACCCGACGGCATCGCGCACAACATCCGACGGGTCATCGCTAAGCGCCTCAAGCACCGGTACCAGCCCAACATCCCCGCTATTCCCCGCGGCATAAGCTGCGTTCCGCACCATTCGGTCGCGCCCGATCCGCTTAATCGGGGACCCGGAAAACACCTGACGGAAATCCGCATCGTCGAGCGCGAGCAGGTCGGCGAGCGCCGGTGCCGCCAGTTCAGCACGCGGCAGGAACGCGCGGTTGGCCGCCGCCGCCGAGGCGAACTTGTTCCACGGGCAGACTGCCAGGCAATCGTCGCAGCCATAGATGCGGTTGCCGAGCGCCGCGCGGAATTCCTCCGGCACCGGCCCCTTATGCTCGATCGTCAGATAGGAAATGCACCGCCGCGCATCGAGCCGATAGGGTGCGGGAAAAGCATCGGTCGGACACGATCGCTGGCACGCATCGCACGAGCCGCAGCGATCGCGCCCCGCCTGATCGGGCACGAGGTCGAGCGTGGTGTAGATCGCGCCCAGGAACAGCCAGCTGCCATGATCGCGGCTGACCAGATTGGTATGCTTGCCTTGCCAGCCCAGTCCCGCCGCCTCGGCCAGCGGCTTTTCCATCACCGGCGCGGTATCGACGAACACCTTGAGGTCGCTGTCCGGCGCTTCCGCCACGATCCACCGCGCCAGCGCCTTCAACGTCCGCTTGACGAGATCGTGATAATCGCTGCCCTGCGCATAGACCGAGATGCGCCCGCGATCCCCCTCACCTGCAAGCGCCAACGGATCTCGTCCCGGCGCATAGCTCATGCCGAGTGCGATCACGTTCCTGACCTCGGGCCACAGCCCCGCCGGCGCCGCGCGTTGCTGCGCGCGCTCCTCCATCCAGATCATGTCGCCATGACGGCCTTCCGCCAGCCATTGGCGCAGCCGCTCGCCCGATCGCGGCGCGGCGTCGGCGCGCGCGATGCCGATCGCGGCGAAACCCAGCCTTAAGGCTTCGTCGCGCAAGCGGTCTTCGAATAGCTTGTGTTCGGTCACTTCGCCCCGCTACCACGGACGAACCAATCGAGGGAGGTCGCGTGTCTCAGTCTCTGGCCGTCACCGCCCACGGCCTCGTCAAGAATTTCGGCGGGCGGCGGGTGGTCGACGGCGTCGACCTCGCGGTGCCGACCGGCACGATCTATGGCGTGCTCGGCCCTAACGGCGCGGGCAAGACCACGACCTTGCGCATGTTACTGGGGATCATCGAGCCCGACGAAGGCGAGCGCACCTTGCTCGGCCGCGACCGCCCGCGCGAGGCGAGCGACCAGGTCGGCTATCTGCCGGAGGAACGCGGCCTCTATCCGCAGATGAAGGCGCGCGAAGCGATCGCCTTCATGGGCGCCCTGCGCGGCCTGCCCTGGAAAACCGGGCGCAAGCGCGCGATCGAGATGATGGAACAGGCCGGTCTGGGCTATGCGGTCGATTTCAAGATCCGCAAATTGTCCAAGGGCATGGCGCAGCTGGTCCAATTGCTCGGATCGGTCGTCCACCAGCCCGATCTTCTGGTGCTCGACGAACCCTTTTCGGGCCTCGACCCGGTCAACCAGGAAGGGCTCGAACGATTGATCCGGGCCGAGCAGGCGCGTGGCGCCACCGTCCTGTTCTCGACTCATGTGATGGCGCATGCCGAGCGGCTATGCGACCGGCTGGCGATCATCGCCGGCGGCAAGCGCCGGTTCGAAGGAACCGTCGCCGACGCGCGTGGCATGCTGCCGATGCGCGCGCATTACCAACCCGAACGCGACGGACCGGAAGTGGCGGCAATGCTGCCCGCCGACGCCCAGCATAACGGCCGCGACTGGGTATTCCCGGTCGCCGATGACGGGGTCGAAGCCTTGCTGCTCAAGCTGACGCAATCGGGCTTTGGCGTCGCCGGCCTGTCGATCGAGCGTCCCGGGCTGCACGATGCCTTCGTACGGATCGTCGGCGCCGAAGCGCTTGCCCAGGCTGAAGCGGAGGCGCTGTGATGACCGGCAATTTCCGTCGCGCGCTACGCCAGGCAATGACCGTCGCCCGGCGCGACTTCATCGCCACGGTGTTCACCCCGACGTTCCTGCTGTTCCTGCTGTCGCCGATGTTCACGATCCTGTTCGGCGCAGCCGGCGGGTTCGGCGCGTCGAGCATGGCGCAGGGCGCCGCCGACCGCGCACGCATTGTCGTGATCGCAGCTCCCGACCAGGCAGCGGCGATCATCGCGACCGACCGCCAGTTGCGCCAAGTGTTCGGGCATGGCGACATCCCTCCGCCGCTCGATGTCCTGACACCGTCGAGCGATCCCGCCGCCCAGGCACGGGCGCGGGTGTCGGGCCGCGACGGCGATGTCGATGCGGCGCTTTATGGTCCGCTCGAACACCCGACGATCGTCTATGGCGGCGGCGGGCGCGACGAAGCCGATTATCTCGCGGGCCTGGCCGAACAGGTCATGCGCGCGCAGAAACTGGGATCGACCGCGCCGCTTAGCGTGCCGACCAAGACGAAGATCGTCCGCACCGTCGTGACCACCAGCGGCCATAACGCCGCGGCCTTGTTCGCAGTCATGGCGATCTTCCTGCTGACCCTGTTCCTCGCCGGCCTGACCATGGGCACCATGGCGGAAGAGCGCAGCAACAAGGTGATCGAAGTTCTCGCCGCCGCGGTGCCACTCGAATCGGTGTTCTTCGGCAAGCTGATCGGCATGTTCGGCGTGGCGCTGCTGTTCGTCGGTTTCTGGGGCACGATCGCGAGCCAGATCACCAGCATCCTGCCTGCCGGAACGGCGGCGGCGCTTGCGGGTGTGGCGCCCGCCGTCGGCAAGTCGGTCTTCGCGCTCTTGTTCCTGGCTTATTTCGTGATGTCGTATCTGCTGATCGGCGCGGTCTATCTGATCCTCGGCGCGCAGGCCTCCACCCAGCGCGAGCTTCAGCTGATGGCCCTGCCGATGACCATCGTCCAAATGGCCAATGTCGGCATGTCGACCGCGGCGGCGGGTCGCCCCGGCAGCACGATCGCCTGGATCGCGGAGGTCTTCCCGTTCAGCTCGCCGATGGCAATGGCCGCGCATGCCGCCAATTCGTCCGCTTTGTGGCCGCACGCGGTCGCGATCCTGTGGCAATTGCTATGGGTGTCGCTGGTGATCTCGCTCGGCGCGCGCTGGTTCCGCCGCGGCGTGCTGAAGTCGGGCGAAGGCCCCAAGCGCAAACGCAAACAACCGCAGCCCGCGAGCAGCTAGCCGCTCCACTATTGACATCTGTGTAAGTATAGGTTTGTCTCGCCCGATAAATGGGAGAGTGGGCATGGCGACTCAAGCCGAATTGACCGAGATGATGGCGAAGGGACCGACCTTCAAATATGACGGCCCGGTCGACCCGCTCGACGTCAGCCGGCCCGAACTCTATCGCGACGACGTCTGGCAGGCGCCATTCAAAAAGCTTCGCGCCGAATCGCCGGTCCACAAGGTCGCGAATTCGGACTACGGCCCTTATTGGTCGGTCTCCACCTACAAGCCGATCCTCGAGGCTGAATCGCTGCCTGACGTCTTCTCGTCCGAAGTGGGCGGGATCACGCTTGCCGACTTCCTGCCCGACAGCGACGTCAAGATGCCGATGTTCATCGCGATGGACCGACCCAAACATACCGGCCAGCGCCGCACCGTCGCCCCCGCCTTCACGCCGAGCGAGATGGTGCGGATGAAGGAGGATATCGTCCGCCGCACCGCCGAGATCCTCGACACACTGCCTTATGGCGAGCAGTTCGACTGGGTCGATACCGTGTCGATCGAACTGACCACCCAGATGCTGGCGATCCTGTTCGATTTTCCGAGGGAAGATCGTCGCAAGCTGACCTTCTGGTCGGACTGGGCGGGCGATATCGAACTGGTCAAGACGCCGGAACTGCGTGCTGAGCGGCTGACGCATATGTTCGAATGCGGAGCCTATTTCCAGAATCTGTGGAACCAGAAAGTCGGCAAGGAGCCGACCCCCGATCTGATCAGCATGATGATCCATTCGGACGCCATGGCGGAAATGGACCAATATGAGTTCCTCGGGAACCTGATCCTGCTGATCGTCGGCGGCAACGATACGACGCGCAACTCGATGTCGGCGGCGGCGTACGGCCTCGACCTGTTCCCCGATCAGCGCGCCAAGCTCGAGGCGAATCCGGAACTGATCCCCAATGCGGTTCAGGAAATCATCCGCTGGCAGACCCCGCTCGCGCATATGCGCCGCACCGCGACGCAAGATTACGAACTGGGCGGGCAGATGATCAAGGAAGGCGACAAGCTCGCATTATGGTATCTGTCGGCCAATCGCGACGAAACGGTGTTTGGCGAGGATGCCGACAATATCGTCGTCGACCGCCCCAATGCGCGCCGCCACCTGGCCTTCGGTCACGGTATTCACCGCTGCGTCGGTGCCCGCCTCGCCGAGCTCCAGATCAGCGTGCTGCTCGAGGAAATGGCCAAGCGCCGCATGCGCGTGAACGTGCTGGGCGAGCCCGAGCGCGTTTCGGCCTGCTTCGTCCATGGCTATCGCAAGCTGCCGGTCGAAATCAGCAAATATTGAACGCAGAAATCGCGGCGGGTTGAAACCTGCGGAGCTCATCGTCCGTACCTATATAGGTCTGATCGATGGAGCCCGTATGATGACGTTCGACCGCCGCCATTTCCTGACCTTGGCCGGCACCGGTGCCGCGACGATGCTGTTCGGCGGCTGCCGCGCCGCGCCTGCCTCGCCACCCGAAAAGTTCGAATTCCAGTTGAGCGATGCCGAATGGCGCAAGCGCCTGCCCGCTTTGTCCTACCAGGTGCTGCGGCACGAGGCGACCGAGACGCCGTTTACCAGCCCGCTCAACAACGAGCACCGTGCCGGTATCTTCTCGTGCAAGGGCTGTGCGCTGCCGCTCTATTCGTCGAAGACCAAGTTCGATAGCGGCACCGGCTGGCCGAGCTTCTGGGCGCCGCTGCCCAATGCGGTGAAGACGCGCAACGACGGTTCGCTGGGCATGACGCGAACCGAAGTCCATTGCCGCCGCTGCGGCGGGCATCTTGGGCACGTGTTCGACGATGGCCCCAAACCGACTGGCTTGCGCTATTGCATGAACGGCGCGGCGATGAACTTCACGCCGGGTAAGGCGTAAGGCCAGCCGTGATCAGGCTCGCGCCCCTGCAAAAGCAGGAGCCCAGAGCCCGATAGGTGTCGCTAGTAACACCGTGCTCCTGCTTTTGCAGGAGCACGATTCAAGCTTGCTGAGGAAATTAGGCGCGTGTCGATGCCGACGGCGCGCCCTGATCGGCTCCGCTCAGTCGCGGACGCCGACGACCCCGCGGGCACCCACCGGAGCGATCGTGGCGATCGTCTGGCTGCTGCGCGACGTATCCATCTGGTCGTCATCGCCATTGTCCATCTTGGGCGCACCGGCGCCATAGATGAAACCCTTGGTCGGATAAACCGTGGTGCCCAGCCCGCCCATCGGGCCATACCAGACCTTGACCTGGCTCCAGTCGCCCTGGGGCGAGACGTCGATCGCGCGGACATTATATTCGACGCCGCCGCGGCGCGACCAATTGGCGTGGGTCAGCAGAATCTCGTGGTCGTTGACGATACCCGACACCATCGCGACATGGCCGAGCGGCATGCGGCCGAACGAAGCGAAGGCGAGCACCGATCCGACCTTGGGCGTGTTGCCGCGCTCATATTTGCCGGCGGCCTGCGACCACCAGGTGTTGGCGTTGCCGAAAATCTGGATGCCCGAAATCTCACGCGCATAGGGAGCGCACTGCCAGAACCGAGCCTGAGCCGGCACCGTCGTCGCCAGGGCGCAGAGCGCCACCAGCGCGAATCGCGCTGCCAAACCACCAAATTTCATGCGACCCCCCAAAAGGTCCGTTGAACTGTTGATGGTGGGTTAGGTGGACAAAACCGACATGGGAACCCTGTCGGCACGATGAACGGAACCTTTCACGACGAACTGTGTTTCGTCGCCGGTGAATGCCCAAATGGGGTGCCGCGTGGACCCGATTGGCGCCTGGCGTACCCATATTTTGTGGTCGAAATCCGCCGAATCGCTACCGGTGTCACGGCGCGTGCGGTGCCCCTTCGGCCTCCGCCGCCGCGATCATCCGCTCGAGACGCGCTTCATGCTCCGTGCGCCCGAACGGGAATTTGGAGAACAGGATGGCCGCCAGGATCGCGAGCGAGCCGTAGATCAGGATGAAGGCCAGCGTCAG
>Ga0070674_100000949_pt1 | contig 15111 bp, 13 predicted proteins | sample KBSM33metaG_FD_65344 | JGI IMG/M metagenome (GOLD analysis project Ga0070674, IMG submission 65344) | Miscanthus rhizosphere microbial communities from Kellogg Biological Station, Michigan, USA - KBS M3-3 metaG | ecosystem: Host-associated > Plants > Roots > Rhizosphere > Soil ... | reverse complement strand
CTGCGCGCGACCGCCAAGGGCTATCGCGACGCCATGGCCAATCCGAAGGAAGCGGCGAGGATCATGGAGAGGCACATGGTCGTGCCGGAGCAGCCGGACGTACTCGACCGGCAGGTCGAAGCGACGGTCGTCTCCACCAACGCGCCCGCGGGCAAGCCAATCGGTTGGCAGACCGACACCGACTGGCAGGCCAACCTGAATCTCCTGAAGGAAACCGGCGGCATCACCGACATTAAGCCGCTCAACGCGTACTTCTCGAACGCCTATCTGCAATAGGCAACGGCACGACAGACTAAACTTGCTGCGTGGCGGGCCGCTGTGCGTGGAGGCATTTCATGGCAATCGCGGCAACGGCTGCGGCGCCGGCGAAGATCGGCCGGGTGCGGGCCTGGATCGTCAACAGCGGGCCGGTGCTCGGCATCTTCCTGGCGATATTCCTGCTTTGGGAGCTGTGCTGCTGGTTGTTCAAAGTGCCGGATTTCATCCTGCCGAGCCCGTCGGTGATCATTGACAAGATCGTCACGTCCTGGTGGCTGCTGCTGGTGAACGGACTGGTGACCGCGCAGGAGATCGTAATTGGCTTCGGCATGAGCGTCGTCATAGGCATTCCGCTCGCCGTGCTTGTGGTCTATTCGCGGGTCTTTGAGCGCGTCGCCTTCCCGTTCATGGTATCGCTGCAAACTATCCCCAAGGTCGCGCTCGCCCCGATCCTGGTGATGTGGCTCGGTTACGGCATTTTGCCGAAGGTGATGGTGGCGTTTCTAATCTCGTTCTTCCCGATCGTCATCGGCGCGGTGGTCGGCATGCGCTCGGCCGAGAAGGAGATGATTTATCTCGTGCAGTCGATGGGCGCGAACGAGTTGACGACCTTCCTCAAAATTCGCCTGCCCCGGGCCCTGCCCAGCATCTTCGGCGGCCTGAAGGTCGGAATAGGCCAGGCTGTGGTCGGCGCCACCGTTGGCGAGTTCATCGCCGCCGAGCGGGGCCTCGGCTATTTGCAACTGATCTCGCAAGTTCGGCTCGACACCGCGCTGCTGTTCGCCGCCGTGGTGGTGCTCTCCCTCCTCGGCGTCCTGCTCTTTAATATCGTCGCCTGGGTCGAGCGGCTGGCGTTGCCATGGAATCGGCTGCGCACCGAGATGATCGAGTAGAGGCGATGGCATTGTCGATAAATGCCGGCGTTCAGATCGGTCTACGTGGCGTATCGAAGCGCTACATGACCGCGAGCGGTGACGCCGTTGACGCGCTCGGCGAAATCGATCTCGACATCGCGGCCGGCGAATTCGTTTCGATCGTTGGACCGAGCGGCTGCGGCAAGAGCACGATGATGATGCTGGTGTCGGGCCTGATCCCCGCAACCACCGGCACGATCACGGTCGGCGGCACCCCGGTGAAAGGCGCGGTCAGCAAGGCCGGCATCGTATTCCAGCGCGACGTGCTGCTCGACTGGCGCACCGTGCTCGACAACGTGATGCTGCCGGTCGAGATCAAGAAGCTCGACAAGGAGACGCATCTTAAGAAGGCGCACGATCTGTTGCGCTCCGTCGGCCTTGCCGAATTCGAGCAGAAGTATCCAGCCGAGCTGTCGGGCGGCATGCGCCAGCGCGTGGCGATCTGCCGGGCGCTGGTGTCCGACCCGGGCCTGCTACTGATGGACGAGCCGTTCGGCGCGCTCGACGCGCTCACCCGCGAGCAAATGAATCTCGACCTCCAGCGCATCTGGCTGCGCGACCGCAACACGGTCGTGTTCATCACGCACAGCATCGAGGAGGCGGTGCTGCTCTCCGATCGGGTGGTGGTGATGACCTCACGGCCCGGCCGCGTCGCCGACGTGCTCGACCCGGGCCTCGAGCGTCCGCGCGGCGCCCACACCCGCAGCGAAAAGCGCTTCGTCGATTGCGTCGAACGCATCCGGCGCCATTTCATGGCGCTCGGCATCCTGTCCGAAACTTAAAGTACCGGCCCGGCGACCTGCCGGCCGCCCTTGAACACGATCCGCCCCGCCTGTCGGCGAGCCAGCGCGTCCTCCATCGAGGACGCTGGCACCAGCACCAGATCCGCCGGCTCTCCCGGCATCAGTGCGGCGCGGCCATCGCACAGACCGGCCAGCAGGTCCGCGTCATTTTCGACGCCGGCCGCGACGGTCGCGAACAATGCGGTATCGAGCATGTCCCCATCGCCGAACGGGAAGAACCAGTCGCGCACGTTGTCGGTGCCGAAGCGCACCTTGACGCCGGCTGCTGTCAGTTCGCGCACGAGCGTGATGCCGCGCCGGCGGGGTGTTTTGTCGCCGCGATCCTGGAGGAACAGGTTGGTCTCCGGCAGAGCGATCACGGTGATGCCAGCCCCGGCAATGCTGTCGATCAACTTTCCGGCGCTCGCCGAATCGAGCACCGCCAGCGCGCAGAGATGGCTGAAGGTCACTCGGCTACCAAGTCCGCGTGTTGTCACCATTTTTACCGCCATCGGCGCGACCATCTTGCCGGGCAAAAGGTGTTCGTCGATGTGCAGGTCAACCGGCAGTCCGCTCTCCTCGCTCAGATCAAGCAGCACGTCGAGCGCCCGTTTTGGATCGGCGGCGGAATTGATGCTGAGCCCCAGGAAGTCAGGTTTCCGGTCAATCGCGTCCTTCAGGCGAGAGATCGGACCGGGCTGCGACAGATCGTTGCGCGATGTCGAGAACGCGATCACGTCCACGTCGATGCGGCCCGCCATCGCGGATTTGGCCGCTACCACGCCCTCCATGGACTTCATCGAGACCACCGGATCGACGTCGGTGTGCGTGCGAACGCGAGTTACGCCGTGGGCGAGCGAGCGTTCAAGGAACATGGTGGCCCGACGCTGGATATCTTCGCTCGTGAACGCTGCGCGCGCCGCGGCGGAGGCCGCGAGTGCATCGGCGAACGAGCGCGGCCGGAAAGAGGTGACCGTAAGGGAGCGATCGGCGTGAGCGTGCAGATTGGCGAAGGCCGGCAGTGCGAGCCAGGGTGCCACGCCATCGTTAAGCGACGGCGCAATGTCGGCGATCAATCCATCGCGCAACGTGATGCTGTAGGCGCCCTCGCGTCCCGGCAGGATCACGGAGGCAAGCGGAGTCGACACGCGGGCCTCAATAGCCTTGGGGTCCGAACACGGTGACACCGAATTTTTTCTCAAGCGCGCGGCCGAAGCGGTATTTCATCTCCGGGCCTTCGTAGGTCATCGGCGGCGTGCGCAGAAAGCCGGTTTCCGCTTCGACGCGCAGCAGCGTAAAGGACGGACCATCCTCGGCGGCGATACCGGGCATCGCCTTTTCAAGCTCATCGAGCCTCTCGATCGCTCGTGCCTTGGCAATGCCCGCACCGCGCGCAATCGCGGCATAGTCGGTGCGGCCCTGGTTGACCATCGGCAGTCCACCGACGGTCTGATAGACCTGATTGTCGATCACGAAGTGCTTGAGATTCTTTGGCGCCTGCGAGGCTTCGGTCAGCAGACAGCCGAGATTCATGCAGAGCGAACCGTCGGCGTTGATGAGCCAGATCGATGCCTTTGGCAGCGACAGCGCCAGGCCGAGCGCAAAACTCGCGGCAAAGCCCATGGCTCCATGCATATAGAAGGCATGCTCGTCCTTGGTCACCGCCCACCACTCGTTCGCGGCCATGCCGAGCGCACAGACTGCGACCGCATCGCCGCGACGGTTCGTCACCGCCTCGATCGCCTCCCGCGCTCTCATGCGGCGTCTCCCTTCACCAGCTTGCGCGTAAGGAACAGCACGAACGGCCGCTTCTGCAACCGGCAGGTCTCGTAGGCGTCGGGGATGGTGGGGATTTCGTCCGGCTTGTTCACGATGTGGTAGGGGAAGTCGTAGGCCTGCAGCAGCGGAATGGTGCGGCGGCCCTGCACCTCCTGATAGATGCGGTGATCGTCGATCGAGCCGCGCTGGCTCACGATCAGGAATACTGGGATCTGGTGACGGAGATTGAGCGTCGCAAGCTCGCCCGTGCAGGTGAGCAGTCCGGTCGCACCCATCAGCGCGACCGAGCGCACGCCGCCGAAGAACGCGCCGCTGCAGATCGCGACCGCCTCGGCTTCGCGTGCGACGCGGACGTGCCGCATGGTGTTGTCGGCCGCGATGCGGTCGATCAGCGGCGCAACCCAATCATCAGGCAGCGATGCCGCCAGCGTGACGCCGGATTTCTTGAGCTGCTCGTGAATCTTTTCGCTGACGTCCATGGCTCGCGTCGCACCCTTCCTTCGAACATAGTCGATTATGCGACGGCAGGTCCGGCCGCGATGACCTCGACCTCGACGAAGAATTCGGGGCGCGAGAAGCCGCCGACGATCATCAGGGTCGACGCCGGCGGAGGATCGCTGATGAATTGGTCACGGGCCGCCATATAGCCTTTCAGATGCTCGCGGCCCGTGACGAAGGCATTGATCCGCACGATATCCGCAAATCCGAGGCCCGCATCCTTCAGCACCGCCTCGATATTGCGAAAGCAAAGCTGGGTCTGCTCCTCGACCGTTTCTGGCACGCGGTCGGCAGGATCGATCCCGAGCTGGCCCGAGCAGACCAGGATGCGATGCCCCGGTGGGATTTCGACACCGTAGCTGTAGCGCGCGAATGGTGGGCGGATGGCCTTGGGGGTGATGTGTCGCATGGCATGGATGCTATACTATGGCGCGACGTGCGGCCAGATACGGCCCGAAGGTGAAGTCATGTCGCGAAAACGATTCTGGGGCGAGCTGAAGTCAAGCGAGTTTTCTGGGCTCGATCCGAACGCGACGGTTGCCGTGCTTCCCGTCGCGGCGATCGAGCAGCACGGCCCGCATCTGCCGGTCATGACCGACACCGCGATCATGCAAGGCATGATCGACACGGTCCTCGCCCGGCTGCCCGACGAACTCGCAGTGCTATTCCTGCCGATCCAGACCATCGGAAAATCGAACGAGCATCTGCGTTCGAAAGGAACCATCACATTCTCGGCCGAAAACCTGCTGCGCATTTGGTTCGAAATCGGAGAAGCGGTTCATCGCGCCGGCCTGCGCAAATTGGTGATCGTCAATTCGCATGGCGGCAATGCCGAGGTGATCGGCATCCTGGCGCGAGAACTTCGGGTGCGCCTCAACATGCTGGCGGTGACCAGCCAGTGGCGCCGCTTCGGCCTGCCGCCGAATACATATTCGGCCTACGACGCAACCTATGGCATCCACGCCGGCGACATTGAGGTCTCGCTGATGTTGCACTTTCGTCCCGATCTGGTCGACATGTCGAAGGCGAAGCTGTTTCCCTCCAAAGCCGCGGACATCGAGAAGCAGTTCACGCATTTGCGGCCGATCGGCACGCATGCCTTCGGATGGATCGCGCCTGACCTTAATCCCGATGGCGCGGTCGGCGACGCCTCGGCCGGGACCGCGGACAAAGGCAAGCTAACAGCGGAATTTCAGGCCGACGGATTTGTCGCGCTGCTGCGCGACGTGGCGCGATTCTCGTTGGATGACTGGTTACGCGCGCCAGAATGATACTTTTTGAGCCATGGCGCGCGCCTAGCACCTCGAAAGGGCTGATAGAACCAATCTTTGTCACCGCTCGACTGCGACTCGAGAAAAAGCGGTCAAGGCGGCTTTGCGCGAGCCGCGGAGTCAAGCCGCCAAAGTTGTTTAGGGCGCCGGTTTAGGGAAGTGTTGTGGCCAGCTTTCCGTAGGCGCCGGCCTCGCGCAGCGTGGCGACGATGCGCTCCGGCGTCAGGGGCATTTCGTTGAAACGCACACCGAACGGCGAAAGCGCGTCCTCGATGGCGGAGACGATGGCCGCAGCCGCCGGGATTGCGCCGCCTTCGCCGGCACCCTTCACGCCGATCGGGTTGAGCGGATTGGGCGTCTCGACGTGCAGAACCTGGAACATCGGTACATTGGTCGCGGTCGGCAGCAGGTAGTCCTGCAGCGTCGTGCTCAGCGGATTGGCGTCCGCGTCGTAACGCATGTGTTCGAGCAGCGCATTTCCGATGCCGTGCGCGGTGCCGCCGTGCACTTGGCCCTCGACGATCATTGGATTGATGATCGTGCCGCAATCGTGTGCGATGGTATACCGCAACAGCGTGACGCCGCCGGTCATCGGATCGACCTCGGCTTCGGCGACGTGCGTGCCGTTGCAGAACGAATAGCCCAGCGGGTGGAAATAGGAAGTGTGCTCGAGGCCCGCGCTCTCGCTCGCAATGCCGGGCGTGCCGAGCGCGAGCCGCGCCAGCTCGCCAAAGCCCAGCGACGGCTTGTTGCCGGTCCGCGCGGTGGCATGGCTGTCCCCGATCTCGATGTCGGCAGCCGGCACGCCGAGCGCGCGTGCGGCAACGGCAAGCAACTGCTCGCGGACGGCCAGGCTCGCGGCGTGGGCCGCGCTGCCGCCGGCGATCGCCTGGCGGCTGGCAAAGGCGCCGACACCCATGGCGATGCCTGCGGTGTCGGCGAGCGTCACGACCACGTCCTCGATCTTGCAGCCGAGACGGTCGGCGACGATCTGGGCGAGCGTCGTGCGCGTGCCCTGGCCCTGGCTGGTTGCGCCGGTGGCGACCGCGACCTTGCCGTTCGGCATGACGCGGACGGTCGCACCCTCATACGGGCCCAAGCCCGTGCCCTCGACGTAGTTCGCAAGCCCGATGCCGATATAGCGACCCGCCGCGCGCGCGGCGGCCTGCCGCGCGGGGAAATCGTCGTATCCCGAGGCCTCAATCACTGATGCCTGGCTGGCTGGGTAGTCGCCGCCGTGATAGATCACGGGCTTCGCCAGCACGATCCCGGTCGCATAGGGCATCCGGTCGGGTGTCACCAGGTTGCGCCGCCGGAGTTCAGCGCGATCGATGCCGAGTTCGCGCGCGGCACGATCCATCAGCCGCTCGATGGCGAACACCGCCTGCGGACGGCCGGCGCCGCGCACCGGTGCGACCGGAACCTTGTTGTTCACTACCGCCGTCAGGTCCATCCGGTAGCTCGGTACTACATAAGGTCCGAGCACAGCGACGCCCGCGATATAGGGCATCACCATGCCCCACGGCATGAACGCGCCCTGGTCCTGCAGGGAATCGCCACGCAGGCCCACGATCTTTCCATCGCCATCGAGCGCGAGTGCCAAGGTCCAATACTGGTCGCGTTCCTGCGTCGCCGACATGAAATTCTCGCGCCGGTCCTCCGACCATTTGACCGGGCACCCGAGCATGATCGCCGCCGCCGGGATCACGGCCTCTTCCGGGTAGAATGGCGCCTTGATGCCGAAGCCCCCGCCGACGTCGGGCGCGACCACGCGGATCGTATCGATGTCGCGGTCCAACAGATCGGCGAGGATGCGGCGGCCGAGATGCGGCGTCTGGGTCGCCGACCACACCGTCAGCCGGTCGTCGAAGCGGTCGTATTGCGCGACCACGGCGCGCGTCTCCATCGGTACGCCACACCCGCGATGCATCCAGAATTTTTCCTCGCAGACGTGCGCAGCCGTGGCGAACGCGGCATCGACGTCGCCATAGGCCATCTGGAGCGAGCAGGCGAGATTGTCCGACAGGTCGGCATGGGCGGTCGTCGCGCCGGGTTTTGCCGCGTCACGGCAATCGGCGGCCACCGGCAGCGTCTCATAGTCGACGTTCACCAGCGCGGCGGCGTCTTCGGCCAGCGCACGGCTGTCCGCGATCACCACCGCGACCGCCTGCCCGACGTAGCTGACCTCGGCGCCGGCGAGGCAGCGTTCGGTGCGAATAAGCTTCATTGCCGGGTTGGCCTGCAGCGTCGGGATGCGCTTGCGCATCGGTGCCGGCAGGTCGCCGGCGATCAGCACGGCGTGGACGCCCGGCATGGCGCGCGCGGTGTCGCTTTGGATCAAGCGTATCCTGGCGTGCGCGAGCGTGCTCCGCACGAAGCATGCGTGTAGCACGCCGGGCGGCGCCACGTCGTCGACATAGCGCCCGCGCCCGGACAGCAGAGCCGGGTCCTCGAACCGGGTGACACGCGCGCCGAAGGGCCTCGCGCCCATAGTCCCTCACGCCAAAATCTGCCTCACGCCTATGACGCAAGTATCGGTCGGGGCGGCATTGAAGGAAAGGTGCCACGGCGTAAGCAAGGGTCCGGTAGGGCGCTCTTGACTACAAGCGGCCTATCTCATCCGGAAAGTTTTAACTGATAAGTGGCAAGATTAGCGGATGAAAAAGGTCCCGTACTTCGCCGGAGTGGCATTGGCTGGAGTTAGTATTGTGGTCGCGCTGAATTGGGGTGCTCGGATCCCTGTGGAAACTCCATACGCCGTGCCGGTTCTTTCGACGGTGACCATGAGCCCTGACACGGTCCAGCTATTTTCGGCATTCGGTGGGCACGTAGAAACCCATAAATTCCCACGGCCAGCTGAGCCATCTAGCCTAGCGCCCGAGATAAAATTGCCGCCAAAAAAATTGCCCCAGGTGCAGTCAACGAAGGACCCCGTCAAATCGACGACGAAGGGAAATCAGAAAAGGCAGCCCGCAGGTGGAAATTCAGGGCACATTCTGTAGCTGGTCAATTCCGCGCACCGGCGCGTCCGCCACTGTGCGGATTAGTAAAATCCCTTGATCGTACCCCAACCGCCCCGATGCGCCCTCTGATAAGACATGTAGTTGAGAAGCTGCGATAGTGCGCGGCGCTGACCGTTCGACCTATTGAACGCCTTCAGGGGAGCGCCACCGCCAAAGAGCCCAGTAAAGAGAGTCCAAAGAAACCAAACTGGAGAGTTTGCGGATGCCAAATAACACACAGACCCAAGACTTCCGAAAAATGCGAGTCGATCAGGTCGGCAGCCTCGCGCCCCCTCTAAAGCTTCGCGCTGCCTTCAGCCGATTTAAGAATGCGGAAATCAGCAGGGAGGACCTCACTCCGTTCCAGGATGATGCAATTCGCGAAGTCATACAGGCTCAAGAAGCAATCGGCTTTCCGATCATCACGGACGGAGAGTTTCGCCGTTCGAACTTTCAAGAAAGCTTCGGAGCAGCCGTCACAGGCTTCCATGTTGCCCACGAAGACAAGGCAATGGAGGGTGTGAACAGAAATCCCTTTCAACGTGCAGAGCAGAACTTTGAGGCGCCAGGCGCGCCGATTATCACGAGGAGAAGGGCTGTTGAGCGCCTCAAACTCGCGAAAAACATCCCGTTAGATGAGTATCTTTTCAGCAAGAGAGTTGCGACGAAGCCGGTCAGGCAAACAGTTCTCAGCGCGGACCGCATCTCCCAGCGTTTCGATCTTCAGAATTCTCGGAACGTCTATCAGAGCATGGACCAATTCATGGCCGATGTCGTCGCGATATCGCGCCAGCTCATTAGCGAATTGGTTCAAGCAGGGTGCCGATACATATCGATCGATGCCCCAGGGTACACCGCGTACGTCGATAGCGTGTCGCTCGAGCGAATGCGAAGCCGTGGCGAAGATCCTGATGAAAACTTGACGCGCTCAATCGCGGCGGACAATGCGATCATTGCAGGGTTCGACGGAATCACTTTCGGAATTCATTTGTGCCGAGGAAATCCGCGGACTGTCGACCCCAAGACCGGAAAGGTCGTGGCGCAATGGCATCGCGAAGGCTATTACGATGCGATCGCCGAGCGGGTATTTCAGGGACTCAACCACCATCGGTTCTTGCTTGAATACGATGACCAGCGATCCGGGAGCTTTGAGCCGCTTCGGTACATGCCAAAAGGAAAGGTAGCTGTCCTCGGACTTGTCTCAACAAAGACAGCTGATCTCGAACCCCTCGACATGCTCAAGCGCCGGCTCGACGAGGCGACCAAGTACATCTCTGTTGACCAACTAGCAATCAGTCCGCAATGCGGATTCGGTGGAATGTCTGAAGTGACGCTCACCCAGGATGAACAGTGGCGAAAGCTGGGGCGCATTCTTGAAACGGCCAATGCGGTCTGGGGTAGGGCGTGAGCGTGCGCTGCGTGAGTTGAGAACGGCTACTCTGGCCGAAGGGCGGAGGACTACCATGTCGAGTTTGCGTCGACTGCTGATATGCGTGGCGGCTTTCCTAGTCACGGATGTTGCCCACGCGCAGAAATATCCGGCTCAGGCCATTCAAGTGCTCGTTGCGAATGGTCCCGGTTCTGCCTCCGATGTTGGTACACGGGTAGTTCTCAGCAAAATGGCGACCTCGTTGGGCCAGCCAGTGGTGATCATCAATCGGCCGGGGGCCGGCGGCGCCCTCGCTGCGCAAGCCATCGCAAAGGCTATGCCTGACGGCTACACCTTGCTAATGGCGACTGACAGCACCTACACGGCCGTACCACTCACGAACAAGACCGTGGGCTACGACCTCAATTCGGCAACGACGATCGGCGCGATTGCAGAAATTCATTCGGTTTTGCTCGTCAGCGCGACTTTGAATGTGAAGACGTTGGATGAATTTGTAGCTCTCGCGAAGGCCAGGCCTGGGCAGCTCAATTACTCGACATTCGAAAAAGGATCGGCCTCGCAGCTGTGGCTGGATTGGTTTCTCAAGCGCTTGGGTCTGCAACTGCAGCACATCCCGTACAAATCGGGGCCGGAGCTTGTGACGGCGGTCGCGACCGGCGATGCTGCGATTACAACCAGCTCCCTGCCTTCTTCGCAGGGCTATATCGATGCCGGCAAGCTCATCCCGGTCATGCTGACAAGCCCCAGTCTGAAGAGCCGGTTTCCCAACCTACCGCTGGTCTCCGACATCGTCCCGGATCCGATCGAGCCGAATGTAAGCATGGTGCTGTTTGGACCGCCGGGCCTTCCCGCCGAGATACTCAACCTACTGAGTAGTGATCTGCTCAAAGCACAGGCATCGTCAGATGTCCGTGACGCCCTGGCGAGAATCGGCCTCGCCAGCCCGGTTCCCGCAACGCCCGAGGAGGAAACGAGGCGCATGGTGCGCAAGCTCAAGGAATACACCGTTCTTATCAACGGCAATCGGTGAGCTGAAGCAACGACCGATGCTGGTGACGCTTCTAGGATTGCGGATGCGCACGGGGCTAGAACACTGAACAGCCATTGCGACAGCGGCCCAGTTTCCAACCCAATGGGCGACGGATTTCTGTCTCATTTCCACTCCTTGATGGTTACAATGAGCCAGAAATCCTCAGTTCCTCAAGCCGTTAAATCTGTCTCACGAGCGCTGATGTCGGACATCTCGGATTGAGCTTGGTCCAGCGTCGAACTTCGCTACGATAGAGATGAGCCGTTCTCACGGCGAACGCGCGTGCGTTGTTTCATAAGCGTGCCCGATGACCGCCCTGTCGCCATTCAATGGATTGAATCTCGACCGGCTGCTTGAGGAGCGTGCGCGAGCACGGCCGGACCATCCGTTCCTGATCTGGGCGCCTTTTGAGGGCGACGCGAAAACCTGGACTTACGGCGAATTCGCGGCCGATGCAGCACGGCTCGCAGGCGGACTCGCTGCGCGAGGGATCGGCGTAGGTGATAGGGTTCTGGTGCATTTTGAGAATTGTCCCGAAGCATTGCTCGTGCGCTTTGCGCTCGCGCGACTGGGCGCGGTTTGCGTCGCCACCAACGCGATGGCGGCGGGTCCGGAGATTGCGCATTACGCGGAAGCGTCACGCGCAACAGCGGCGATCACGCAGGCGAGTTTTGCTGAGATGGTTTCCTCGCATGCGCGCCGCGTGCGCTGGGTCGTGGCGGCGGAACGCGAAGGTACGGGCGCAGGTTATGGCGCGGACTCACTCGCTGCGCTGTTCGCTGAGCCGGCACCAGCCTATCCCGCGCTCCACTCAGACACCGCTGCCATTATGTTCACGACCGGCACGACCGGAAAGCCCAAGGGCGTCGTTTGGACCCATTCGAACGTTCTGTGGGGCTGCTGCTACAGCGCCCATGTGTACTGTAACAGGGCCGAGGACGTCAGCCTGATATCGTTGCCGCTGTTTCACGTCGTTGGACTTTGCTGGTCGTTTCTTCCGGTCCTGTGGACGGGCGGCACGGCCGTGCTACAACCCCGGTTCTCAGCGAGCCGCTTCTGGCCGGCGTCAATCGCCCATCATGCGACGCTCGCGTCCCACGTTCTCTTCACGTCGAAGGCGCTGCAAAGCCAGACGGTGCCGGAGCGGCATTTCTACCGCCAATGGACCGTTGGCCGCGGCGATCGCCAGTCGCAGTCATTCAACAGGATTCCGGCCTTCGTGCCGTCGTGGGGCATGACGGAACTCGTCGCCCCGGGCATTTGCGGCGATCCGAATTTCGGTTCGGCCGAAGGTGCCCTGGGCAGGCCTTCGTTGGCGCACCAGGTCCACATCCGAAACTCGGAGGGAAAGCCGGTCAGGCTAGGCGAGACCGGCGATTTGACGATCAAGGGGATTCGAGGGCTGTCGATTTTTCAGGAATACGACGGTGATCCGGCGGCCACCGCGGCCGCATTCGACGCCGACGGCTTCTTCCGTACGGGCGACCGCGTCACGCTGCTGGATGATGGCTGGATCAAGTTCGGCGATCGTGCGAGCGATATCATCAAGGTCGGCGGGGAGGGAGTTTCCCCGTCGGAGATCGAAGGCGTTGTGCGCGGCGTGCGAGGAGTTCGGGACGTGGCCGTCGTGGGCGCGCAGGATGATGCCTACGGGCAGGTGCCCGTCGTCTTTGTGGAGGCTGAAGTCGAGCCCGGCCGCGACCTGGAAGGCGACATTCTGGCGTCGTGCCGCGTATCGCTCGCGAAGTTCAAAGTGCCCCGACGTGTGGTGATCCTGCCCGAGCTGCCACGCGTCGGCAATGCGAAGGTCTCCAAGGCCAAGCTGCGTCAGATGCTCTGATCAGAAACGGAAATCCCGGGAAAGCGACCAAGAATGCAACGAACGATTCTATGGATCGTAGCCCTCGCATCCATCGTGCTCACCGCAAGCCAATCCGCGTTGACACAGGGCTACCCCGCGCGTCCAGTTCGCGTTATTACCCTGACGGCGGCGGGCGGTGCGCTCGACATCATGGCGCGGACGCTCGCGCAAAGCCTGTCGGAATCCGCGGGGCAGCAGTTCTATGTCGAGAACAAGGTCGGCGCAGGCGGCAACCTTGGCGTTTCGGAGCTCGGACGGTCTGCTCCCGATGGCTACACGATCGGGATGATCACGGTCGCGACCCACGGCATCAATCCGAGCCTGTACGGATCGAAGCTTCCGTTCGACGCGCTCAACGATTTCGAGTTCCTAGCGGTGGCGGCCGAGTTGAAGAACGTCGTCGTCGTCAATCCAAAGGTGCCTGCCACGACCATGCAGGAGCTGGTTCGCTACGCCAAGGCTAATCCCGGCAAGATTAACTTTGGCTCGGCCGGGGTCGGCACGTCGCAGCACATGGCGGGGGAACTGTTCAAATATCTTGCCAAGATCGACATCAATCACGTGGCTTACAAGGGCGCGGCGCAGGCGGCGCCGGACCTCGTGTCGGGCGAAATCCAGCTGATGTTCTCAAGCATTCCAGACATGCTGGGGTTCATCCAGTCGGATAGGCTGCGTGCCATCGGCATCTCGACCAAAAACCGATCACCGGTTCTGCCGGACGTGGTGCCCGTCGCCGAGCAAGGCTTTCCGGATTTTGACGTAAAGGCCTGGTTCGGGCTAGCGGCGCCCAGGGGAACACCGCCGGATATCGTCGCCTCGCTCAACAGGCAGATCAACGCGGCGCTCACAAAGCCTGACGTCAAAGATCGGCTCGCAAAGATCGGTTTGGACACCGCCGACCCTTTGACGCCCTCGCAGGTGCGGGACTTCGTCCGACGCGAAATCGATCAATGGGCGGTGGTGGTGAAGGCGGCTCACATCCAGCTGCAGTGACTGTCCAGAACGTCACTGCACGGGTTATTGCGCTACGCGCCAAGCGTGGCGGATGGCCCAGTGCTCGACCATCCACATCCGATCGACGCCCCAGATGGGCTCGCCATCCACAACAAAATAGGGGACGCCGAAAACGCCGGCTTGGATCGCGGCGTCGACCTGTCGTTTCAGCGCGTCCTTGGCGTAATCTGTCTCGATGTCGCGGAGCAGCATTGGCACGTCAACGCCGAGGTCTTTGGCCTCATCGGCGATGTCATCGGTCTCCGTCATATTGAGACCACGCACCCACAGGCGGCTGAAGACCTTCTGCGCCAACAATTTCGCGAGGCCCGCATCGCGCTCCTTCAGCAAGACGAAAGCACGCAGCGCAGCGAGCGAGTTGATTCCGGTGAGGCCATGATAGCGGAACGGCACATCGAAATATTCCGCAAGGCGAACTGCATCATGTCTCAAATAGGGACCTTTCAGTGGTGTTTCCGGTAGCGGCTTGAGCCCCATCACTTTCAGAATGGTTACCCCGATCAGCACCGGCTTCCATTCAACCTGCCGATTGAGTCGCGCAGCGAGACGTTCGATCTGAATGGATCCGAGATAAGCAAAGGGCGATATGGGGTCGAAGTAGAACTCAATCTGTTGCATGGGCCTGCGTTACCTTTCACGTTCGCGTCACCGGCCGTCTCGCTCGCAAACATTGTAGAGGATGTTTCGCGGGGGAGTGCCAGAGAAATGCCGCCTCAGCATGCCCTCGCTAACGCCCTCAGTGGAGCGCAACGGTAGACGTCCACGTCCACTCCAGCGCCAATACAAATAGGAGAGTGTTGCGATCATATGGTCCTATCTCTGAAGTCCTCCGCTATTGTCGCCCGCGCTGACTTTGCTCTATAAATCCTTTGCAACCGCATGGAAAACAATTGACTTACAGCGTTCCGATATGGCGCGTGTGTCTAGGAGTTGCGCTGCTGATTGGCCTAGCTGCTGCCGTCCAGTCTCAGGAGCAGCCGGCGTCGTGGCCGTCGCGGCCGATCAAGATCATTACATCTTTGGCAGCAGGGGGCGCGGCCGACATTTTGGCGCGAGCCGTCGGCGATGAACTGTTTTCCACGCTCAAGCAGCCAGTCATCATCGAGAACCGACCAGGCGGCGGCGGGATGCTGGCCATAAGCACTGTCGCGCGTGCCCAGCCCGACGGTTACACGTTGTTGCTGGGTACTGCAGGTACCCTAACGATTACGCCGGCGCTCTCCAGGACCGTGGCGTTCGACCCCGTTAATGATTTCACGCCTCTTACCTCGGCGATCGAGACCCCCATCTGTCTCGTGGTGCACAAGGCCCT
>Ga0070674_100000942_pt1 | contig 15167 bp, 12 predicted proteins | sample KBSM33metaG_FD_65344 | JGI IMG/M metagenome (GOLD analysis project Ga0070674, IMG submission 65344) | Miscanthus rhizosphere microbial communities from Kellogg Biological Station, Michigan, USA - KBS M3-3 metaG | ecosystem: Host-associated > Plants > Roots > Rhizosphere > Soil ... | reverse complement strand
GTCCGGGCGTCAGAAGGTGTACTTCACCGCAAGCTGCAAAACCCGCGGATCGAGAGCGGTCGTGATCGTCCCGAAGTTCGCCGCGCCCAACTGCGACGCCGGTGCACCGAAGTTGGCGGTGTTCAGCAGGTTGAACACCTCGGCGCGCAACTCGAACGCGCGCTCGCCCTTGACGCGGATGAGACGCATCACCGCGAGATCGACGTCGCGGTATGACGGACCGCGCACGGGATTGCGCGACGCAGTTCCGATCTGGAATTGAGTCGCTGTCTGGAACGCCGCGGTGTTGAACCAGCGATTCTCGTTCCTCTCGTCAGCGGGCAGGTCTGGATCGCCAACCAGATTCGGCCGCTGCGTCGTGAAGCCGGCGTATCCGAGCGAATTGGCCTGCGTCACCGCAACGGGAACGCCTGACTGCAACGTGACCACCGTGGCGACACTCCAGTCACTGGCCAGCACTCCGAGGATCCCGCCCGGCTGCTTCCCGCGGCCCGCTCCGAATGGCAGATCCCAGACGACCGAACCACCGAAATAGTGCGGGATGTCACCAGTGGAATAGTCGTAGTCTCGATCGAGATTGTGACTGTCCGCGACGGCGGCGTTGGTCAGCGGCCCCGTGAGAATCGACGCGTCGAACACCGACGAGGCCGTGTCTTTGAGCGTGGAGTAGGTGTAGGCGGCCGAGTAGGTCAGCCCTTTCGAGAAGCGCTGACGAATGCTGAACGCCACACCCTGGTAGTTCGTCACGCCGACATTGTGGCGATAGAAGCTGACCGCGGTGTACTCCGGATACGGCTTGAGGAGCTGCGCGGGCGTGACCGTCGGGTCGCCGATTGAAGATGAACGCGGAATGATCCCGAAATACGGATTCTGGACCCTGGGGGCGAGGAGCGCCGGGCCGAGCGCCAACTGTTCCTCGGTCAACTGGTTGATGTTGCTGTCAGGGATTCCGACGTGCGTGATCTTCGAGCCGAGGTAGGACACTTCGACAACGGTGTTCGTCGTGATCTCGCGCTGCACCGACGCGTTCCACTGTTGCGCGTAACCCGACCCGAGCCCGGCGTCCACCGTGAAGACGCCTTGACCGAGGCCAGCGGTCGGGCTGTGGTCGATCGGGGCCGTCGTCGGGCCGTTCGCCAGGACGAACGCAGGAGAGATGTTGTCGAGCGTACGGAGCGTGGCTTCCTGCAGGAACGGAAACGTCGGCGTCGTGAACGGCGTGGTGATGCCAGCCATTTCGATCCAGACGAGTCCGTAGCCTGAGCTCAGGACCGTTCGATCCGTCAGGCGATACACGGCGCCGAAGCGCGGGCCGAAGTTGTTCTTCTTGAGCGGCCGCACGGGTTCGTCACCCGGATATTCGAGCAGGCGTGTATCGAGGTTGAGAATCGCCGTCTGGCCGTTGATCTCCGTGGATGGAAAGTTCAACGTGTAGCGCAGGCCCGGATTGATCGTCAGGCGGTCTGAGATCTTCCAGTCGTCCTGGATGAAGTACTCCTGGATGTGCGCGCGCTCCTGGATTTGGTCCTGCTGGAAAGAGATTGCAAAGTTCTGCACCTGGCCGAGCAGAAGGCTCGCGAATGCGTTGCCTGTGCCGGTCACGCCCGGTAGATCGCTGCCCACAGTGCTGAACGCAAAGTTGCCCGTGGGCCATGGGGGCTGCACCACGTTCAGCCGCTCCCAGCGCCAGTCGAGGCCCATCTTCACCGCGTGCCGGCCCTTCACCCAGGTCAGCGAATCAGCTATTTCCGTGACGCTCGTGCCGAAGTCCGAAGCGGTGTTGGTTGGAGATCCGATCTGCTGATACCCGGCCGGAGAGAAGGTCGGAAGCGTGTTGGCGAACGCGCCATTCACCGGGATACCCGGAATATTCAGTGCACTGCCGGCCGGCGAGGACAACGCCGCCGCGCCGCGCTCGACCGTGCGGCGCGTATCGCCGATGCGCACTTCATTGAGCAGCGTGCCTGAGAACTGGTGTTGATAGTTCGAAGCAAACGCCCAGGCCTTGGTCTTTTGCGGCCCCACCGCAACACTGCCGGCCGCAATGGCTCCGCTGCCGTCTGGAAATGCCGCGACGGGTTCGGCCTGGCCGCTGAAGTACGTCAGGCGTCCGAACACCTGATCCTGGCCGGACGCGAACTTGTGATCGAGGCGCACGTCGCCTTGATCCTGATTGTCGAGCTCATTCGCCGTCCGGCTGTAGTTGTTCGAGGTTCCGGCGGACGTCGGCAGCGGGTAGCGATCGAGCAACGAGAGCGCGACGGGATCCATCGCACCTCGCGGAATCGTGTTGTTGGTAAACGGCTGGCGTGTTGACCCGACCGTGGTTCGCGGATCGTAGATGGTCGGAACGCGCCCGGCAATCGCCTCGGAGAAGATTCCCTGCCGCTGCAACAGCGTGGGAACGACAGAGGTGACGGTTCTCGCGATCGACTGGCGCTGTCCCTGATAGTCAACGAAGAAGAACGTCCGGTCTTTCACCAAAGGTCCGCCGAGCACTCCACCAAACTGGTTCCGGCGGTAGTCGGGCTTGTCCGGGTTCGACCGCTGAAAATAATTCCTGGCGTTCAGGTTCTCGTTGCGAAAGAACTCGAACAGCGTGCCGCGAAACGCGTTTCCCCCTGCCTTGGTAGTGAGGTTGACTACGCCGCCATTGAACCGCCCGAACTCCGCGGGGGGGCTGTTGCTCTCGATTTTGAATTCCTGGATGGCATCGACGATCGGGTAGTAGGCGACCTGTCCGGGCTCTGGCTGCAGCACCGAGATGCCGTCGAACAGATACTCGTTCGTGCGAGGTCTCCCGCCGTTGATGCGGGGCAACAGGGAATTCGGCGGCAAGGCGACGCCAGGAGCGATAGTCGCGAGCATGATGAACAGGCGTCCGTTCAGCGGCAGCTGCGTGACCTGTTCGTTCTCGATCACCGTGCCAAGGCTCGCGGTTTCGACTCGCACGACCGGCGAGTCGCCAACAACCGTGATCTTTTCCTGAATGCCACCGAGGCGGAGGTCGAAGTCGATGCGCGCCTTCTCACCAGTCGTAATCCTGATGCCCTCGCGGCGCACTGGAGTGAACCCCGAGCGCTCGACATCGACGGTGTAATCGCCGGGCGCCAGACTCACGGCCGTGTAAACGCCATCCTCGGTCGACACGGCGACTCGCTGCCGGTTCGTCCTGGTCTCTGTAACCGTGATGGTCGCGCCGGGAATGGCGGCGCCGCCCTGATCCTTCACGACACCGGTGATTTCGCCGGCCGCCACCTGGGCGAGGGCGGGCGATGCCGCAGCCAGCCACACGTGCGTGATGGCGAAGAAGATCGCTACACGGGTTCGTCTCAATCCAACCTCCACAAGCTTGCAAATGTAGATCGGATTGAGGCGACCGCTCAAATCGACTTGATTCGTATTGATTAGCTATCTTCAGGTGCCACTATGGCGATTGAGACCGACTTGATCAGCGCGTAGACTCGCGTGCCGACCGCGATGCCGAGCCGCGCGATCGCGTCGCGCGTCACTTCGGCCAGCAACAGCACGCTGCCGACAACGAGTTGCACCACGACGTGATTGCCCGCACCGTCGCCGGCGATCGCTGACACAGTGGCGAGTAGTGAGTTGTGCAGGCTGAGCCCATGCGGCTCGCTCGTCGCGAGGATCACATCGCGTGCGGCGATGCGCAGCCTGACAGTTGTCCCTGCCTCGAGTGCACGATCGGCAGCGAAGAGCGTTCCCCCCTCGAACGCGAGCTCGAGCAGGCCGCGCTGACGATCTCGACCCACGACCCGCGCTTCGAAAACACTCCCGAGTCCCACAGCGTCGCGAAGCCAGGGCAAGTCAGGACGGCTGGTGAGATCCGTCAGCGCCCCGCAGGCAATGGCCTTGCCCTTCTCGAGAATCAGCAGCCGTGTGGCCAGGCGCACCACATCGTCGAAATCATGAGTGACGAGCACGAGCGGGATGTCGAGCGTCCGCCGCAACTCGTCAACCTCGTCCTGAAGTCGTCGTCTCACCGTGCGATCGATAGCGGCAAAGGGTTCGTCGAGGAGCAGCACCGCCGGCTCACGCGCGAGCGCGCGTGCGAGCGCGACACGCTGACGCTCTCCTCCCGACAACTGATGCGGCCGGCGATCACGATGGTCAGAGAGATGAACGAGCTCGAGCAACTCCTGCGCACGCGAACGTCGCTCGCTCGACGGACGATGACCGAGCGCGGTCATCACGTTGCCGAGCGCCGTCAAGTGCGGAAAGAGCGCGTATTCCTGGAAGACCACTCCAACCGCGCGGCGATGAGGAGGAGCGAAGGTCTTCGACGAGCTGTCGGTCCAGGTCTCGCCACCAGCCTGAATCGATGCCTGCTCGGGACGATAGAGCCCCGCGATGCTGCGAAGGATTGTCGTCTTGCCGCTGCCCGACGGCCCGAAGATCGCGAGCACGTCGCCCGGATCGCAGCTGAAGTCGACATCGAGCGGAATCGGCGTCCGCTGGCGCATGCTGACCGACAGCCGGCGATCAGCCACGCCGCACACCTACACGACGCGAGAGCGTCGTCGTCAGCATCAATGTGACGACGGCGATGACGAGCAGCGTGGCGGCCATGACGCCGGCGCTCCGGTCGTCGAACGCCTGCATTCGATCGTAGATGGCCACGCTCAGCGTGCGCGTCTCGCCGGGAAGATTGCCGCCCACCATGAGGACGACGCCGAATTCGCCGAGCGTGTGGGCGAACGTGAGGACTGCGGCAGTCAGGATGCCCGGCCACGCGAGCGGAACTTCGATGCGAGCGAAGCGCTGCCACGGCGTAAGGCCGCAGCAGGCAGCGGCATCACGGACGTCCGATGGAATCGCTTCGAAGCCGCGCTGAATCGGCTGGACGACGAACGGGATGTTGGCGATCGCGGACGCGAACAGCAACCCTTGAAACGAAAACGGCAGCGACTGCCCGAACAACGACTGGAACGCCTGGCCGAGCGGCGAGCGCGCGCCGAAGATCACGAGCAGGTAGAAGCCGAGCACCGTGGGCGGCAGGACGAGTGGCACGGTGACGAGCGCTTCGACGAGCACCTTGCCGCGAAACTGGTGGACCGCTAACACACGCCCGAACCACACGCCGAGCGGGAGAAGAATCGCGATCGTGCCCGCACCGAGCCAGAGCGAAACACGAAGAGCCGCCCAATCCATGGCCGGCTATTGTGGCACTCCGTACCCGTGCTTTCGAAGAATCGCTTTCGCGGTCTTACCCTGAATGTAGGCGTAGAACTGCGTCGCCGTCTCGCCTGCCCGCTTGAGCAGCACCATCCGCTGGCGGAGCGGAGGGTGATCGCTCTCCGGAATCAACGCATACTTACCGCGCTCGGCAAACCCTGGACCAAGCACCAGCGAGTACGCGACGAGCCCTCCGACGGCGTTTCCAGTCGTCACAAATTGCCCCGCCTGCGCGATCGTGTCGCCAAGCACGAGCTGCGGTCGAATCGCGTCCCATAATCCCCGCCTCTTGAGGACCGCCTCCGCCGCTTCGCCATACGGAGCGACCGCGGGGTTCGCGATCGCCAATCGTCCAGCCTTGCCGCTCTTGATCAAACGAGCCAGGCCGTCGAGCCGCTCATCGACGGTGAGTGGTGATCCGTTCGGCGCAAAGATCACCAGGCGACCGGTCGCATAGACGACACCGGCGTCGCGCGTCAGACCAGCCTTCGTCAGTTGGTTCGGGAACTCTTCGTCGGCCGCGAGGAACAGCTCGAACGGCGCGCCATCCTGAATCTGTCGTGTCAGAGTGCCAGACGCGCCGAACACGAGTTCGACCGGCGTGCCTCGATCGGCTTTGAATTGATCGGCGATCTCCGTGAGCGCAAAGTTCAGATTCGCTGCCGCGGCAATCGTCGGGGAACGCTGAGCCGTCAGCCCCGGGCTCATCGCGGCGACCACCGCCGCTGCGATCACAACGTTCGTCCACCCTCGCATGCCTACGATGTTGGCGCTTCTCGAGAACCGCGTCAAATCGACTTGATGAAACGAATAATATCGCCTTAATCGGCCTTCGTCAGGCAACCCAGACGACGACGTTGTCGGACTTGATAATGGCGCAGGCTTTCATCGTCGTATCGCCTCCGTTTCAGACACAGTGTAATCATTGAGACGATCAGACAACGTATCTACCCCAGCCTATGACGAACACCATAACGGAGATGATGATGAGAAGGATCGTGTTTGTGGCGGCAGTCGCCATAGTTCTTGGTTCAACGTTGTATCTGGCCGCACAGCAAGGTCCCCCACCTGCTGGTCCTCCCCCCGGCCGTGGAGGCCCTCCCGGCGGCGGACCCGAGAACGGCTTGAACCAGCGCCCGCCCAACGCCCCGGATCAGAAAGCCGCATTCGCCGGACAGACGCGTGCGCCCGAGCAGAAGCTCGGCGTCGCCTTCAACGTCGTCACGGTGACCGAAGGGCTCGTCAACCCGTGGGGCATGACGTTCCTGCCAGACGGCAAGATGCTCGTCACCGAGCGGCCGGGCCGCCTGCGCGTCGTCAGCGCGGATGGCAAGACGATGTCGGAACCGGTGGCGGGGCTGCCGGCGGTCGACGGTCGTGGACAGGGCGGGCTGCTCGACGTCGTGCTCGATCCGGCGTTCGCGACCAACGGCCTGATCTACTGGAGCTACGCCGAGCCGAAGGACAACATGATGAACAACACCGCGGTCGCTCGCGGCAAGTTCGTCGACGGCGCCGCGCCGAAGGTCGAGAACGTGCAGGTCATCTTTCATCAGACCCCGTCGCTCGCCTCGCCGCTGCACTTCGGTGGACGTCTCGTCTTCAACCGTGACGGCACGCTCTTCATCACGCTCGGTGAGCGCTCGATCACGGAAGGGCGCATGCAGGCGCAGCGCATGGACGGCCTGCTTGGCAAGATCGTTCGCCTGAATCCAGACGGCTCGATCCCGAAGGACAACCCGTTCGTTGGCAAGGAAGGCGTGCGCCCGGAGATCTGGTCGTACGGTCATCGCAACGTGCAGGCAGCTGCGCTCAATCCGGCGACCGGCGAGTTGTGGGAAGTCGAGCACGGCACGCGCGGCGGCGATGAAGTGAACGTCTCGCGCAAGGGCAAGGACTACGGCTGGCCGACGATCGCGTACGGCATCGAGTATCAGGGGCCACCAATCACCGGCGGCATCCAGCAGAAAGAGGGCATGGAGCAGCCGCGCTACTACTGGGATCCCAACATCGCGCCGAGCGGGATGATCTTCTACACGGGCAAGCTGTTCCCCGCCTGGCAGAACAGCCTGTTCATAGGCGGCCTTGGCAGCACAAACCTCGTTCGCCTAACGGTGAAAGGTGAGCAGATCACGGGAGAAGAACGGCTGCTGCAGGATTTGCAGCCGTCGCGCGAACGCCTCCGAGACGTGCGTCAGGGGCCGGATGGCGCGATCTACCTGCTGACGGACAACGCCAAGGGACGCATTCTGAAGATCGTGCCCAAGTCGTAAACTCGGGACCCGGGACCCGGGACCCGGGACTCGGGACTCGGGATCTGGGGCTCCGTTCCCGGGTCCCGGACCCCGGATCCCGGATCCCGGATCCCGGCTCCTATTTGATCACTTCAGCCTTCGAACCAAACCCCGTGCGCGGACCCTTGCTGTCGCGCTCGAGCGTGTGCTCGCTGTTCGCAATCGAAAAGCCAGACTCGTAGACCAGCTGCGCGATCCGCGCCATCTTCGGGAACACGATCTTGTCCACCGTATCCGACACCTTGTGATAGTCCGGGTGCAGGCCGGTCGTGAAGAACGCGACTGGAATGCCCTTCACCGCGTAGCTGTAGTGATCGCTTCGCGTGTAGACGCTCTCTGGATCGAGTGGATCGTTCAGCTCGAAGTCGAGCGTCATCGGCTTCGACGTCGCAGCGTTGGTGTTGACGATCACGTTGTGCAAATCGGTGCTGATGCGATCGGCCCCGACGACGAACACCGAGTTCGTGTAGTCGCCCTCGAGGTTGTTGCAGTCATCGCGCCCGACCATGTCCATGTTCAGTACCGCCTCCACCTTGTCCAGTGGGACGACGGAGAAGTCAGCGTTGTAGCGTGAGCCCTGCAGTCCACCCTCTTCAGCAGCGTGCCACACGAAGACCACCGATCGCTTCGGCTTCGGTCCCGTCGCAAATGCCTTTGCGATGGCCAGCATCGCCGTTGACCCCGACCCGTCATCGTCGGCGCCGTTGCTGACGAGGTCGCGCTGATCGAAAGGAGCGGGCGTGGGCGCGGAAGCGGCAGCTGGCGGAATACCGCGTCCGCGCCCCGGATTCTGAACAACCTTCCCGGCGGCCTTGACGGCGGCTTGCGCCGCCTCGCTGCGCGCCCGGCAGCTCGTCGCAGTCGGCAGCACGCCGGCACCGACCTGGCTGTAGCCGATGTGATCGAGATGCGCGCCGAACATCACGTAGGTGCTCTTGAGCGTCGGCTCGGTGCCCTCGATCAGGCCGACGACGTTTCGCGTGCGCTGCTCGGAGACGGCCTCGAAGGTGTTGTCGATGTCGATCGTGATGCCCACTGGTAGAGAGGCGGCCGCGAGCGGCTCACCCTTCGATGCCTTCGCCTTGAGCTCGGCAAATCCACCCGGCGTCCCTGCGAATAGGGCTTCGAAGAACGTCTCGTCGCCGACAATCTGCGGAATGACCGGAGCGTCCACACGCTGGGCTGTTGTGAAATCGGGCGTCGGAAACGCGCCGGGGCCGCGTCCGCGCCCACCCGCGCCGCGACCTTGCAGTTGCGCTTGCGCCTGCTGAACGGCCTCCGTCGCTTTCTGCAACGCCTCGCGTGCCTGGGTGAGTGCGCGCTCGGCATCGGTCGGAGTCGGCGTCGGAACGAACCCGATCGCCGCAGCCGCTCGGTTCGTGTTGATCGCGATTGCGGCACCACCGCGTCCACCTGCTCGCCCGCCGGTCTGCGCCGGGGTGAGGTTCGGCAACCACACCACGAGCTTCCCCTTCACGTCGCGGTTCTGGAGATCGGCGGACTGTCCGTAGCCGATGAACTCGGCGCTCGTGAACGTCAGCGTCTGCTTGCCGCCAGGTCCGTTTGGAAACGTCACGTGATCGCCGTGCTTGAACGTTTTCGACGTCCCGTTCGACGTGACGGTCAGCGTCGAGTTGCGCGTGGCCTTGTAGCCTCGGATGCGAACGCTCTCGAAGTACGTGCCGTTGTCGCCGAGGGGCCTCACGCCCCACTGTTTCAGGAGCCCGGCGACATAGGACGCAGCGAGGCCATAGCCTTCGGTGAATGTCTGCCGCCCCTGGAGATCATCCGAGGCGAGATACCCGAGCCACTCTTTCATGTCCTCGGGATTGATCTGCGCGAACCTGACTGCCTTCGCGCGCTCTGGTGCCTGTGCGAGGAGGATGCCGCCGGCTGTGCCAGCGCAGACGAGAGCTGAAGACACCGCGAATTTCAGGAGCCGCACGAGACCGACACGCGCCATGGGGGAGCCTCCGATCACCAGAGCGATGATTCTATGTCGGCGAGGCTGCCCTCAAGCTGGGTGCAGTTCAGCGTCAACCGCTAAAAGCCCCGGAAGGTCAGATAGGCCTGCACCGCGCGCCGCGCCTTCGCTGGATTACTTCCTCCGGGCGCGTTCTGGGCCATCACGGCGAGCGACGCGCGGACACGCGGCGACGGATTCACCGGTGGCGTCGCCGCGTTGCAGGCGGCGACGATGTGCGCATCGAATTTGTCGAAGAGCTCCTGCGAGAACTGCTCACGCTGGGCCAGCGTGCCGGCTTCCTGCTTCTGGATGAAGAAGCCCACGAGCATCGTGCGGCCTGGATAATCGGATACTGGCATCGCGTCCCCCTCTACAAACCGAATACCCATCCAAGGCCCACCGACCAATAGTCCTGCTGCGATCGCAGCTGCCCGTAGGGATTGACGCCGTGGTAGAACTGCACGAAGTACTGCTTCAACGGTGTGCCGGTAGTGCCGATCTCTACTGCGCGGCCGACCTGGATGTTCCACGACCACTGCCGATCCTCCGGGTTCTCCGGCGTCTGGTGGTAGTTGTAGATCAACTTATTTCGCACATCGGCTGAGACGTACGTCTGTCGTCCACGCCACGCGCGCATTCGATACTCGACGCCGAAGCTCGGCTCGTAGTTCTTCATCGACGGCGTCAGCGTCGCCACATCGCTACCCAGCAAGTGGTCCGAGTAATAGCCTTCGGCATTCCATGGCCTGAGGCCGCCGTGCCGAATCGTCCAGTTGTCCTCGTCGTTGAAGAGGCCGCCGCCCTCGAGCGAGATCCCGTACTCCCAGTACTCGTAGCTCACGTTGATGCGCTCGAAGGACGGATCCTTGACCGCTTCGATCGTGTACTCGTCACCGAGATGCGTGCTCTCGTGCGCCCACGGCACGAAGCGAAAGCCGAGTCTCATGCTCGCGAAGCAACCGCACTGGAACTTCGTCATGAATCCGAATCGATAGTCGGTGTCGACGATCGGAGCCGAGTCGTCTTTGAAGTCTTCAACGACGTGAAACGACACCGGGATCCAGAGTCCAAGGCCCCACCGCCCGTTTTCCATCACGCCGGAGGACTGCTGATTGGAGAGCGTGAGGATCGGCAACTCGTCGCCGAGGCTGATTTGCCACGCGAAGCGGTTGCCCTCTTTGACCGAGTCGGGGAACTCCTTCGACCATCCGGGCACGAGCAGCATCGTGCGCGCCGGCCGGGGCTCGGCGAGCAGCGGTTCGTAGAAGGGGTGATCGCGAAAGAACTCGGTGGATAACGTGTCCTGCGCCCTCGCCGGCCGCCAGAGAACACATTGGATTAGTACCAACATCGCAACGCAGCACGGTCTGCACATGACGTTCATCCTGTTCGGGCGAGGGGATCGTGATGTTTAACGTCTCTGCCCCTCTGGATGAACAGCGCTGAGCTGTGCGGACAGCGGCGCTACTTGAGGGCCTGAGCCTCCTTGAGGATCGTCGTGTCGATGAAGCCCGCAAGTTCAGCGCGGCTCCGCGGCGTGCGATTCTGCTTCGCCGCCACCCACTTCTCTTCTTCGGTGATGAGGTTCAACAGATCCGGTGCGACGCCCAGCGGGAAACCGTGGTGCTCCCAGCTGCGAGCGATCTGGTCCTGCGGGTGCTTCGTCTTCTCGCTGATCAGCGGGAAGTAGCGCTTCGGATCCTTTTGGAGCTCGGCGGCCGCGACGAGTGTGGCGCGCACGAACTCGACGAGCTCCTTTCGCCGGCGCGGATCGTTGATGACATCGGTAGTCGAATACACGCTGTAGAGCTCGCGATAGACGCTATTGTCCTGGAAGAAGATGGCGTCGCTGCCGAGTGCACGGGCGGCGTTCTCCGACTCCGGCTCCCACATCGAGATCGCATCCGCGTCGCCCTTCACCAGCGCAGCCGCCATCGCCGTGTTCGGCGCCGTCACCAGCGTCACGTCCGACTCCTGTAACCCCGCAGTACGCAGCATGGCCACCAGGAAGTAGTTGGCGGAGGTGTTGGCCGGCACGACGACGCGCTTGCCCTTGAGATCGGCGAGGCTCTTGATGCCGGCCGAGCGCTTGGCGACGATCCGGTAGTTGCCGTTGACGAGCGTGAAGAGGAGCCGCACGTTCGGGTTGTCTCCGAGTACGCGCAGCATCTGCGTGGTCGCGTTGCCGGCGGCATGAGCGCCCTTGAGCGCCACGTTGCGGACGCCGCCGTCGATCACGCGAAACCCGGCACCGGACGGGCCTTGGTCTGCGATGTGAATCGGCGCCGCTTCGACAACCGCCATTGCGACCGACACGGTGAACATCGCATCGGGCGCGAGTGGAGTCACTGGTGCCTGAGCGGCGGGTACTGGCGCAGGCGCCTGCGCGGTCTGCCCGGTCAAGGCGATTGGGGTTGATACGACAAGCAACAGGAACAAACGCCACATGATGGATGTGCGCACAACGTCTCCGCGTGAAGGATTCTTTTGTGCGGATTGTAGCTGGAATGACGTGGGTTCACGAGGTTCAATTGGTTCAATAGGTTCCGTTCACTTTTGGAACGGGTAGACCACCTTCCAGTCGCTCTTCATGTCGACGAGCAACCAACCACGCTTCGGGCCTTCGTCCAGGCCGCGTACCAACTGCCCTATGTGTGAATCGCGGTCGTAGGCCCACTCGCGATCGGCGTCGGTGTGATGGACGATCACGCCAAGGCGCGGCCCCCTCGCGCTCGTCGTCCACTCGAGCATCTCGAAGTCGCCGTCGGAGTTGCCGAATGCGATCGTCGGGCGACGGCCGATCACTTGATGGATGCCCACGGGCTTCCCGGCCTTGTCGTCGATGAGATCGATTTCGGGGAGTCGTAGCAGCACGGGGGTGCCGTCTCTGACTTCGTACTTCACCTTCGCGCGGCTGCCGACGACCTGCTCGGGCGGAATGCCGTACGCGCCCTCGACCCACGGGCGCATGAACTCGACGCCACCCCCCGACACGATGAAGGTCTTGTAGCCGTTGGCGCGCAGGTAGGTCAGGACCTCGAGCATCGGCTGATAGACCATTTCGGTGTATTTGCGCCTGGTAGTCGGATGCAGTGCGGTCGCAATCCAGTCTGTAACCGCCGCTTCGAACTCTTCAGTCGTGTTGCCGACATGGCTGGCCGCGACGATCTGCATCAACGCCTTCTCGCCGCCTGCGAGCACGGCCTTCATGTCACCCTCGAGGACTCCCTTGAAGGGCTGAGTGTTCTTCCACTCTGGATGCTTTGGAGCCAGCGCCCTGATGCGATCCAACGCGAACGCGAGCTGGAAGTACATCGGCTGCTCCGACCAGAGCGTGCCGTCGTTGTCGAACACAGCGATTCGTTCGGCCTGCGGCACGAAGTCCGCTCCGCCCTGGCGTGTCGTTCGCTGGACGAACTCGACGATCCCCTTTCTGGCAGCGCCCTCGTTCCATGACGGCAAGATCTCGACGGGGGCACTCGCTGCGGCTGTGGTTGCGGTCGGAGGGCTGCCTGATGGAGGCGCGCCACATGACACCGCAACAAGACAAACAAGAAAAACACCACGACTCGAGCTCATTGCGTTGCGGCGTGCAACTGCAACGCCCCACCCCGTCGCGACACTTTTCCCTGGATTGCCCGCTGTCACGATCGTTGCCTCATGTCGAGCCGCGGCTCGAAGCCTCAACGCCCGCGATATCTCGTGACACACGCACTGTCGCGAATTGTCATGGCAATTCAGAACTGATATGCGAGTGAGTAGATGAAGCCGGTCATGCCGACATCGATCGTCGACCGCACCACCTGGCCGTCCAGGAGGTTGCGCAGCGTCACGTCAGTCGCGTGACCAGACTGGTGATTGAAGCCGGCTGAAAACTGAAAGCGGTGAAACGAGCCGCTGAGACCGATAGTCCAGGTGGCGAGGTCAACGTCATTGAACACCACATCTTCTGCTCCGACGGGCGACTGATTGCTGCCGATTCCCACGTGCAGCCGCAGATCGCGGCCTTGCATGAGACGGTAGTGTCCGCCGGCACTGACGTTGACCACGCCGTCGGAGGCGGACGTCAGGCCCGGAAACGGTTGCGAGATGACCGTCGGTGGGCGATTCAGGCCGCTATCGCCGTAGACGACGACAGGCTGATCGGTGGCAAACATCTTGTACGCGCCGATTGACGTGTACGCCTGGAGATCGACCTCGATCTCGAAGCGATCGTGCACCCACGCGGCACCACCGGCGAACTCCCAGGGCAAGTGGTATTCGAAGTCAGCAGCGGGATCGAACGTGGACGCACCAAGAGACGCCGGACCGGCATCGAGCACGCCATCGAGTGTGACCACGCCGCTCTTGTGCAGCGTGAGTCCCGGAGTGCGCATCGCGCCGCCGAATCGCCATCGCGACGTGTCGTACTGAACGCCACCCTGCGCACGAACCTGGAACGCCGAGCCGGATGCCCGTGACGCAACCAGCAGCGATCGCAGGCCGGAGAGATCGCCGATGCGATCGCTGGCGCTCTGCACCTGACGCAGGCTCATGATCGAGAACGCCAGCCCGCCGCCATAGCGCCACCCACCGTCGCCCTGGACGCCAGCCGCAAACGCAAGGGTGCGGCGCTCGAAATCCGAATCAGCCGAATACGCAAACCGTTGCTGACCGCCCGGCACCGTCGTGACCAGCTCGGAATCGGTCTCCTGGTTCCATGCGTTGGTCGTGACGAGCGCCGCGCCGACGGTGATCCCGGGACGTGGCACGAAAGTGAAGCCGACGAAGTTGGGAAGCTGCTGAAACGAGCCGCCGTGATTCGGCAGCGAAGCGGGCGCAATCGAGGTGTGTTGATACACACCGGCGCTGCCGCTGATTTGCGCAGTGCTCTGCCGCGTCAGGCCCGCTGGATTGAACCAGGCTGCGGATGGATCGCCGACACGCGCGACGTAGGCGGCACCTTCGAGACCACCAAACGGACCAACCGGCACACTGTCGTAATTCGACAGCACGAGATTGGGCGGCGGAGTCGTGACCTGATCGACTTGCGCGAACGAGGGGACAGCCACCAGACAGGCGATGCTGAATGCCAGGGTCGTTTTCATGTTTGTTCAAGACCTTCGTGCTACGGCTTCACCGGCTCAGGCCGGGCCTGCATTTCCCTGTACGCCAGCTGGTACGCGACGTAGTACTTGTAGATGTTGCTGACGTACGTCACCGTCTCGCGGCCGATTCGCCGTGCCGCCACGCGTTCCACGTTGTTGAACCACACGTTGGGATCGAGACCGGTCTTCTGTGCCTCGGCCCGCAACTGACGAACGTCAATCTAGGCAAGGCGGACCGGACGTTCAATCGCCCTTTAGTGCTAGATGTGGTCGTTCACCAAACGGTTGAGCAGGAAGAGAATCGTCTCGGCTTCACACGGCTTGCGGAGATACGCAACGCACCCCAGGCTCTCCGCCTGCTCGCGGCTCCGGATATCGTCGAACGCCGTGACGATGATGATGGGAAGCGTCGAGCCTTCGCTCTTCAGCTTCCGCTGAAGGTCGAGACCTGACATCCCGCCAAGGTGGACGTCCAGCAACAACCCGATCGGGTCGGACTCCGGCGGAGAGGACAGATAGTCCTCAGCTGACGCGTAGGTGGCAGCATCGAACCCCCCGGTCCGCAGCACACGAGCGAGGGTCTTCTGGGACCCGAGGTCGTCCTCGATGACGACGACGAGAGGC
>Ga0070674_100000938_pt1 | contig 15220 bp, 13 predicted proteins | sample KBSM33metaG_FD_65344 | JGI IMG/M metagenome (GOLD analysis project Ga0070674, IMG submission 65344) | Miscanthus rhizosphere microbial communities from Kellogg Biological Station, Michigan, USA - KBS M3-3 metaG | ecosystem: Host-associated > Plants > Roots > Rhizosphere > Soil ... | reverse complement strand
GCGCGCGCCGGCGCGCAGCCCAGATGTCGCCGGCCGACCGGCTCCGTCGGCGATGATCGGGCTGCCCGCGTAGTCGACGAGCAGCTGGGCCTCACGGCGGATGACGTAGCCGATGTCGGCCGAGTCGGCGCCGATGCCCTCCCTGGCGCTGCGCACGGTTCGACCGATCACTTCTTCGCCGACGGGCCGCCGCTCGGCGTCATAGCTCTCCAACAGTCCGGGTGCGGCCTGCCCGGACACGGCGAGCGCGAGATTCCACGCCAGGTTGTGGGCGTCCTGGATGCCGGTGTTCATACCCTGCGCGCCCGTTGGCGGGTGGATGTGCGCGGCGTCGCCTGCGACGAACACCCGGCCTTTTGCGTAGGCGTCGACGATGCGATGGCTGATCCGGAACACCGATGACCATCTGAGGTTTCGCGCGGTCGTCGGCTCCGGGGAGAGCCGGTCGATCCCGGCCTGGATGTGGTGCAGCTGTGGCGTGTCTGCGGCGGTCAGCTCGTCGGGGACGAGCATGGACATCCGGTAGCGCCCGCGGCCCGGCAGCGGGATGCAGACGAGTAGGTCGTCGGTTCTGCCGTCGGTCTGGTGCATCGACCGGACGCCGTAGCCGGCCGGCATCGCCCAGTCGACCTCGACATCCCCGAGCATGTACTGCTCCTCGAACGCCGCGCCCTCGAACGCCAACCCGAGGCCCTTACGCACCGCGCTGTGCGCTCCGTCGGCGCCGACGAGGTAGGCCGCCCGAACCGTCTGCTCACCTGCGCCGCCGGCCAGGGTGGCGGTCACGCCGTCGGCATCGTGCTCAAAGTCGGTCACGCGCACGCCGCGCTGCACCTGCACGCCGTGCATCGCGAGCTCCTCGCGCAGGATCGCCTCGGTGGCGTACTGCGGAATCGCGATGAAGCCGAACGGGATGTCGTTCGGCAACGTGAAGTCGAGCTGCGTCACCCGCTCACCGTTGACGTAAACGATCTGGCCGCGCATCCGTATCGCCGCGTCGAGGATCTGGCGCAGCACTCCCATGCCCTCGAACACCTCGAGCGTTCTTGGCTGCACGCCAACGGCTTTCGCATAGTGCAAGGGTTGGAGAAGCGGGTCGACGATGCGGCACGCGACGCCGCGACGGGCGAGCTCGATCGCGGTCGTCAAGCCGATCGGGCCCCCGCCCGCGATCAGCACCTGCGTCTCTGAGGTGTCGGTCATGGCCGCGATTATGCTGCGCGCATGAGCATTGAGGCTCCAGTTACGGTCAACGCCGGACATCTGATCGCCCGGCGGTTGCGCGCCAGCGGCATCGACACGATCTTCACGCTCTCCGGCGGGCACCTGTTCTCCATTTACGACGGCTGCCGCGCTGAGAACATCCGGCTGATAGACACCCGCCACGAGCAGACGGCCGCATTCGCTGCCGAGGGCTGGTCGAAAGTGACAAGGGTGCCCGGCGTCGCCGCACTCACCGCAGGTCCTGGCGTCACCAACGGGATGAGCGCAATGGCGGCCGCGCAGCAGAACCAGTCGCCGCTGGTCGTGCTCGGCGGGCGGGCACCCGCATTGCGCTGGGGGCAGGGGTCGTTGCAGGAGATCGACCATGTGCCGTTCGTCGCGCCGCTGACGCGGTTCGCCGCCACCGCGCAATCGGCGGATGCGGTCGGGCCGCTCATCGACGATGCGCTCCGGGCCGCCGTCGGTGCCCCGTCCGGCGTTGCGTTCGTCGATTTCCCGATGGATCACGTGTTCAGCGAGGCGCACGACCCCGGCGGCCCCGGCGCGCTCGCCGAGCCCGCCGCCCCGGTCAGCGCGGACGGGAACGCGCTGGACACGGCTGTGCGTCTGCTCGCTGAAGCGCAGCGACCGGTGATCATGGCCGGCACCAACGTGTGGTGGGGCCACGCCGAGAAGGGATTGCGGGCGCTGTCCGAATCCCTGCGCATCCCGGTGCTGATGAACGGCATGGCCCGCGGCACGGTGCCCGCCGATCACGACCTGGCGTTCTCGCGTGCGCGATCAAAAGCATTGGGGGAGGCCGATGTTGCGCTTGTGGTCGGGGTGCCGATGGACTTCCGGCTCGGCTTCGGCGGAGTATTCGGCGCGCAGACCAGACTGATCGTCGCCGATCGCGTCGAACCCGACCGTCCGCATCCGCGCGACGTCGCGGCCGGGCTCTACGGCGATCTGAGCACCACGCTGGCGGCACTCGCGGGCGCCCGCGCCGGTGAGCACGACGGCTGGTTGGGCGAACTGCGCGCGGTCGAGAGCGCGGCGCGGGCGGCCGAGCAGGCGGAGTTGGACGACGACCGCACCCCGTTGCACCCGATGCGGGTCTACGCCGAACTCCGGCCACTGCTTGACCGCGATGCGATCGTCGTCATCGACGCAGGCGACTTCGGCTCGTACGCCGGACGGGTCATCGACAGCTACGTGCCTGGCGCATGGCTGGACAGCGGACCGTTCGGCTGCCTCGGCTCGGGGCCCGGTTACGCACTGGCCGCCAAGCTGGCCAGGCCCGAGCGGCAGGTGGTGCTGTTGCAGGGTGACGGCGCCTTCGGTTTCTCCGGCATGGAGTGGGATACGTTGGTGCGTCACGGGGTTCATGTCGTTTCGGTGATCGGGAACAACGGCATCTGGGCGCTCGAGAAGCATCCGATGGAAATGCTGTACGGCTACTCGGTCGTGGCCGAGCTGCGGCCGGGCACCCGCTACGACGAGGTGGTGACCGCGCTCGGCGGGTACGGGGAACTGGTGTCGGCGCCGGCCGACGTCCGCCCCGCCCTCGAGCGCGCCTTCGATGCCGGGCTGCCAGCCGTGGTGAACGCGCTGACCGACCCCACCGTCGCCTACCCCCGCCGCTCGAATCTGGCCTGACCCTCAAACTGCCGCGAGCTGGGGGCACGCTCGCGAACCGTAAATCGGTGGACTCCTTCGGTTTTGGTGCCCATCCTGGAGGCGTGGCGGTAAGACTGCATCACTCCGTTGACGAGTTTCGCGCGATCGCGGAACCGTTGTATCGCTGCGACCCCGTCGTGCACACCATCGAACTGACTCTGCTGGCGGCCGACAGCTTCCCCGACGATTCGTTCCTGATGACGGTGTGGGATGACGGCACGGCTGTCGGTGCGGCACTGCAGACGCCGCCATATCCGCTGGCGTGCAATGGAATTCCGCTCTCCGCCGTCGATTCGGTGGTCCCGGACCTTGCCGGCTTGCGCCCGGGTCTGGACGGCGTCCGCGGTGTCCGAGACACCGCCGTCGCATTCGCCGACTGTTGGCACGACGTCACGGGGCGAACCGGAACTGTGAATACCGAAGAGCGTCTCTATCGGCTCGGCGAGTTACGCGCGCCGAACGGCGGCGCCGGCGTGGCGCGACTGGCCACCGACAAGGACCGCGACCAACTCGTGGAGTGGGTGGACCTGTTCTTCGAGGAAGCGTTCAGCCCGGAACGCGAGGACGGGGCGGGCGATCGGTTCGTCGACGACGCAGACCGAGTCGGCAACAGGTTCGTGCTCTGGGACGTCGACGGCGCGGCGGTGAGCATGGCGATGCTGCGCGTGCCGGCTGCGGACGTATCGCGGATCGGGCCGGTCTTCACTCCGCTGACCGAACGTGGCCACGGCTACGGCTCGGCCGTCACCGCCGCGGCCGCGGATCTGGCGCACCGCAGCGGCACGCCGGACGTCGTGCTCTTCGCCGATCTCGCCAATCCGACGTCGAACGCCATCTACCAACGGATTGGCTTCGAACCCGTCGTCGACAGCGTCCGGATCGACTTCGGGACGCTCGGCTGAGCGCGACCGACCGCGTAATGCCACACAGACACGGCGTGTCTGCGTACAGACACGGTCGTCCCCTACTCACGTGTGGGCCCACGCGGTAGTTGGGGGCCGCGTACCGTAAATGTGTGGCGAAGACCAAAAACCGCACCTCAGGTCGTGTCAGCAACCGGTTCTGGCGACTGCTCGGCGCCAGCACCGATAGGGACGAGGCCCAGTCGATGACGCAGGTGCGCAACTCGGCGGAGTTCGACGAGAAGGCGGCCGACCTCGATGACGAGCAGCTGCTAAAGGCCGCTCAGCTGTTGAATCTCGACGACCTGGCCGAGTCCGCGGACATCCCGCAATTCCTGGCCATCGCCCGCGAGGCGGCCAATCGGACCACCACGCTGGAGCCGTTCGACGTCCAGCTGCAGGGCGCGCTTCGGATGCTTGCCGGGGACGTGGTCGAAATGGCGACCGGTGAGGGCAAGACGCTGTCGGGCGCGATTGCTGCGGCGGGCTACGCGCTCGGCGGCCGCCACGTGCACGTCATCACGATCAACGACTACCTGGCCCGCCGCGACGCCGAATGGATGGGGCCGCTGCTCGAGGCGCTCGGCGTGACGGTCGGCTGGATCACCGCAGACTCGACGGCGGACGAGCGGCGCGAGGCCTACAAGTGCAACGTGACCTACGCGTCGGTCAACGAGATCGGCTTCGACGTGCTGCGCGACCAGCTGGTCACCGACGTCGACGATCTGGTGTCGCCGAACCCGGATGTCGCGCTGATCGACGAGGCCGACTCGGTGCTCGTCGACGAGGCGCTGGTGCCGCTGGTGCTCGCGGGCACCACGCACCGCGAGACGCCGAAGGTGGAGATCATCCGGATGGTCGGCGAGTTGACCGCAGGCGCGGACTACGACACCGACGCCGACAACCGCAACGTCCACCTCACGGAAGCGGGCGCACAGAAGCTCGAGGCCAAGCTCGGCGGCATCGATCTGTACTCGGAAGAACACGTCGGCACCACCCTGACGGAGGTCAACGTCGCACTGCACGCACACGTGCTGCTGCAGCGCGACGTGCACTACATCGTCCGCGACGACGCCGTGCACCTGATCAACGCCTCACGCGGCCGCATCGCGCAACTGCAGCGCTGGCCCGACGGGCTGCAGGCCGCCGTCGAGGCGAAGGAGGGCATCGAGACCACCGAGACCGGCGAGGTGCTCGACACCATCACCGTGCAGGCCCTGATCAACCGGTACCCGACGGTGTGCGGCATGACCGGCACCGCGCTCGCAGCCGGCGAGCAGCTGCGCCAGTTCTACAAGCTCGCGGTCTCGCCAATTGCGCCCAATACTCCCAACATTCGCGAGGACGAGACCGACCGGGTGTACATCACCGCGGCCGCCAAGAACGACGCGATCGTCGACCACATCAAGGAGATACACGCGACCAACCAGCCCGTGCTCGTCGGCACCCGCGACGTCGCAGAATCCGAGGAACTGCACGAGCGGCTGGTCAAGGCCGGCATCCCGGCGGTCGTGTTGAATGCGAAGAATGACGCCGAGGAGGCCCGCGTCATCGCCGAGGCAGGCAAGCTCGCCTCCGTCACCGTGTCGACCCAGATGGCAGGCCGCGGCACCGACATCCGGCTCGGCGGCTCCGATGAGGCCGACCACGATGAGGTCGCCGAGCTCCGCGGGCTGCACGTCATCGGCACCGGCCGCCACCACACCGAACGGCTGGACAACCAGCTGCGTGGCCGCGCAGGTCGCCAGGGCGATCCCGGCTCGTCGGTGTTCTTCGCCAGCTGGGAGGACGACGTAGTGGTCGCCCACCTCGAGCCGAACAAGCTCCCGATGCAGACCGACGAGGACGGCCGCATCGTCAGCAACAAGGCCGCCACGCTGCTGGACCACGCGCAGCGCGTCGCAGAAGGCCGGATGCTCGACATCCACGCCAACAACTGGCGCTACAACCAGTTGATCGCCCAGCAGCGGGCGATCATCGTGGAACGCCGAGAAACGTTGCTGCGCACAGCTACTGCTCGCGAAGAGCTCGCCGAGCGCTCACCAAAGCGCTATGAGGAGATCGTCGGGATCTCGGCGAGGAGAAGCTGGACAAGATCTGCCGCCTGATCATGCTCTACCACCTGGACCGCGGCTGGGCCGACCATCTGGCGTATCTGGCAGACATCAGGGAGAGCATCCATCTGCGAGCACTGGGCAACCAGACCCCGATCGACGAGTTCCACCGGATGGCGGTCGACGCGTTCGCCTCGCTGGCCGCCGACGCGATCGAGGCGGCCCAGCAGACATTCGAGACCGCGCCTTCCATCGAGGACGAACCGGGTGTCGACCTGTCCAAACTCGCCAGGCCGACGTCGACGTGGACATACATGGTGCACGACAATCCGCTGGCAGACGACACCATGTCGGCGCTGAGCCTGCCAGGGGTCTTCCGATAGGTTTAGCCCATGGCGGGCGCTGCTGGCGGTGTGCGCGACCGGGTGCTGACGGTGCCCAACGCGCTGTCGGTGCTGCGCCTGGTGCTGGTGCCGGTCTTTCTCTACCTTTTGCTCGTGGCCCACGCCACCGGTTGGGCGGTCGGCGTGCTGATGTTCAGCGGGTTCTCCGACTGGGCCGATGGCAAGATCGCGCGCCTGGTCGCCAACCAGTCGTCGCGGTTGGGCGAGCTGCTCGACCCGGCCGTCGACCGCATCTACATGGTGACTGTGCCTGTGGCGCTTGCGATCTATGGCGCGGTGCCATGGTGGATCGTGCTCACGCTGATCGGTCGGGACCTCGTGCTGGCAGCGACGCTGCCTGTGCTGCGCAGCCGCGGACTGACCGCGCTGCCGGTCACCTACGTCGGCAAGGCCGCCACCTTCGCACTGATGTCGGGTTTCCCCCTGGTCCTGCTCGGCCAGTTTGATGGGCTGTGGAGCCGCGTCGTCCTCGCGTGCGGGTGGGCGTTCTTGATCTGGGGCATGGCCATGTATCTGTGGTCGGGGGTGCTGTACCTGATCCAGGTGGCGATGGTGGTGCGGCGACTGCCCAAGGTTTCCGGAGCAACGAGCGCTCGCGCGAAGGGGGGGCACTCCCCTCGCATGGGCCCACGCGCGAGCCGGGGAGTGGGGGCCCACCCGCCCGAAGGGCAGGAGGACAGACAACGATGAGCACGCTTGGCGGCTATGACCCCCAGGCCGGCCGCAGCGCTCACGAGGCAGACAAGCCGACGCTGATCCCGGTGCCGTCGTTGCTGCGCTCGCTGCTCTCCGATCATCTCGATCCCGGCTATGCCGCGGCGGCGGCGGCGAGAGCGGCCGACGGCAATGGCAGGACGTGGTGGCAGGCGTCGATGTGGCAGATCTGCGGCGCGCTGGTGATCGCCGCGGTGTTCGCCGCAGCGGTCGCTCAGGCGCGCTCGACGGCACCGGGTGTGCGGGAGACACAACATGTGCTGGCGGGAAGCGTCAAGTCCGCGCAGGCCACCACCAACGACGCCACCGCCCAGCGCAACGCTCTGGCCGCGCAGGTGGACACCGAGCGGCGCAGTCGACTGGAAGGCGACGAACGGGGCCAGCAACTGCTGGGCAGTCTCGACCAGGCGAACTTCGCTGCGGCCGCCACACCGGTGATCGGGCCTGGCCTGACCATCACTGTCACCGATCCCGGGATGTCCAAAGACCTCACCGACGTCTCGAAGGAGCGCCTCCCCGGCAACAAGCAGGTCATCCTGGACCGTGACCTGCAACTGCTCGTCAACTCGCTCTGGGTCAGCGGGGCCGAGGCCATCTCGGTAGGCGGGGTGCGGATCGGTCCGAACGTGACGATCCGGCAGGCGGGCGGCGGCATCCTGGTCGACAATCAACCGATCAGCAGCCCATACGTCATTCTCGCCGTCGGACCACCCCACGCCATGCAGGACGTGTTCGACCGCAGCCCCGGCCTACAACGACTTCGGTTGCTGGAGATCAGCTACGGCGTCGGGGTCAATGTCAGCTCCGGCGACGGCCTGACGTTGCCCGCCGGTTCGGTTCGAGATGTCAACTTCGCCAAGCGGATTGGGCCTTAATGATCGGACGCCAATGATCGGAATCGCCGCACTCGTCATCGGGATCGTGCTGGGCCTGGTGTTGCACCCCAGCGTCCCCGAGGTCATCCAGCCTTACCTGCCGATCGCGGTGGTGGCCGCGCTCGACGCTGTGTTCGGCGGATTGCGGGCCTATCTGGAGCGCATCTTCGACGCGAAGGTTTTCGTGATCTCGTTCGTCTTCAACGTGCTCGTTGCCGCGCTGATCGTCTACGTCGGCGACCAGCTCGGGGTGGGCACCCAGCTGTCCACCGCGATCATCGTGGTGCTCGGCATCCGGATCTTCGGCAACGCCGCCGCCCTACGGCGAAGATTGTTCGGCGCATGAGCACGAGTTGAGGCATGAGCGATGAGTGAGCAGCCGCCCCAGCAAGCCGCCGAGCCGGAACGCTCGGCTGTCGACCCCGCTCGCGGGGGTGGCCGCCATGAGCTGCCGCCCGATGAGCCGGCGCCGGAGATCGGCGAGCTGCATGCCGGCGGGGTGAAGGGCGTGGCGCGCAGGGGCCGCTCACAGCTCGTGTTCGGCGCGCTGGCCGTCGTGTTGTGCGTGCTGCTCGGCGTCGCGATCGTCACGCAGGCGCGCCAGACCGAGTCCGGTGACTCACTGGAGACGGCGCGGCCCGCCGATCTGCTGGTGCTGCTGGATTCGCTGCAGCAACGGGAAGCGGCGCTCAACACCGAAGTGGCGGACCTGCAGCGCAACTTGGCGCAGTTGCAGGCGTCGGGCAGCAACGACCAGGCCGCGATCGAGAACGCGCAGGCCCGGCTGGCCGCGCTGTCGATTCTGATCGGCACGGTCGCAGCGACGGGTCCCGGCGTGACGCTGACGATCGAGGACACTGCCCCCGGCGTGCCTGCCGAGACCATGCTCGACGTCATCAACGAGCTGCGGGCAGCCGGTGCCGAGGCAATGGAGATCCGTGGCGGCGGGGCGGCCGTCCGGGTCGGCGTCGACACCTGGGTGGTCGGGACCCCAGGGGCACTCGTCGCGGACAACGCGACGCTGAACCCGCCGTATTCGGTTCTGGCGATTGGTGATCCGCCGACGCTGGCCGCGGCGATGAACATCCCCGGCGGCGCGATGGACAGCGTGGAGCGCGTCGGCGGCTCGATGGTGGTACAACAGTCCGATCGCGTCGATGTAACCGCCTTGCGGCAACCGAAAGCACGCCAATACGCTCAGCCAGTCAAATGAGCACACGTCCCCGAGGAGCGCCGTGAGCGATATCCCAGCCGAGCTGTACTACACCGAGGAACACGAGTGGGTGCAGCGCACCGGCGACGACACCGTACGGGTCGGCATCACCGACTACGCCCAGTCGGCGCTCGGCGACGTGGTGTTCGTCCAGCTGCCCGACGTAGGCACCGAGGTGACGGCGGGCGAATCCTTCGGGGAAGTGGAGTCGACCAAGTCGGTTTCCGACCTTTACGCGCCCATCAGTGCGAAAGTCGTTGCGGTCAACGGTGATCTGGAAGCAAACCCGCAAGTGGTCAACTCCGACCCCTATGGCGACGGGTGGCTCATCGACCTCCAGATCGATGGCTCGTCGCTGGAGGACGCGCTCGCGGGTTTGCTCGACGCTGACGGCTACCGCGCCACCGTGACCGAATGACGAATTGTTAGGGTTTTCAAACCGAAGTCGAAGACAGGCGGATCCGGCGGTGGTGGACACAATGATGACTACTGCGCGGTACGGTCAACACGGACGTATGACGGCTGGGGGGCCCGGCCTGATATCGCCACAGCAGCCAGTAAGGAGCAGCGGGTGACGGAAAAGGACCATAACTCTGGGGCTGATCAGACGTCTGAAGATGTCACCGTGGAGACGACATCGGTTTTCCGCGCCGACTTCCTCAACGAACTGGACGCTCCGGCCGCGACCGGCGCCGAGGGTGCGGTCTCGGGCGTTGAAGGGCTGCCCGCGGGGTCAGCCCTGCTGGTCGTCAAGCGCGGCCCCAACGCAGGCTCGCGATTCCTGCTCGACCAGCCAACCACGTCGGCCGGTCGGCATCCGGACAGCGACATCTTCCTCGATGACGTGACGGTCAGCCGCAGGCACGCCGAGTTCCGGCTGGAAGGCGGCGAGTTCCAGGTGGTGGATGTCGGCAGCCTCAACGGCACCTACGTCAACCGGGAACCGGTCGATTCGGCGGTGCTCGCGAACGGTGACGAAGTGCAGATCGGCAAGTTCCGCCTGGTGTTCCTCACCGGGCCCAAAGGCGACGACGACAGCGGCCCAGGCAGCTAAGCGATGAGCGCTCGCGCCAAGAGCCGATGACGCAGCCCGACGTCCGCTCATCTTTGGCCGGGATGTCGATCGGAGCGGTGCTCGATCTGCTGCGAGGCGACTTCCCGGACGTGACCATCTCGAAGATCCGGTTTCTGGAAGCCGAGGGCCTGGTCACCCCTGAGCGCACCGCGTCGGGATACCGGCGGTTCACCGCGTACGACTGCGCGCGGCTGCGGTTCATCCTGACCGCGCAGCGCGACCACTACCTGCCGTTGAAGGTCATCAAGGCGCAGCTGGACGCCCAGCCCGACGGCGAGCTGCCTCAGAGCGGATCCGCTTACGGCGTACCGCGTTTGGTTCCTGTCGGTGCGACGTCCGACGAAGACGCCGGTGGGTTGTCCGGCGTCGCGCCAACGCAGGTGCGGCTGCGACGCGAGGATCTGCTTAGGCGGTCGGGCATCGACGAGGCCCTGCTGACCGAGCTGGTCAAGGCGGGGGTGATCAAGCCGGGAGCTGCGGGCTTCTTCGACGAGCACTCGGTGGTGATCGCGCAGTGCGCCAGGGCACTGGCGGAGTACGGTGTGGAACCGCGGCACCTGCGGGCATTCCGGTCCGCGGCCGACCGCCAGTCCGATTTGATCGCCCAGATCGCGGGCCCTGTGGTCAAGGCGGGCAAGGCGGGGGCCCGTGACCGCGCCGACGATCTGGCCCGCGAAGTGGCTGCACTTGCGATCACGTTGCACACGTCGCTGATCAAGTCCGCCGTACGCGACGTTCTGGATCGCTGAGGATTAGACTCGTTTTTGACGGCTTCTTTGTGCGGAGGGCAGACACAGATGGGTGAGGTTCGTGTGGTCGGCATTCGCGTGGAGCAGCCCCAGAACCAGCCAGTGCTGCTGCTGCGGGAAGCCAACGGTGACCGCTATCTGCCGATCTGGATCGGCCAGCCGGAGGCCGCCGCGATCGCACTCGAACAGCAAGGCCACGAGCCTGCACGGCCGCTGACGCACGATCTCATCAAAGATGTCATTGCCGCGCTTGGCCATTCGCTCAAAGAGGTGCGCATCGTCGACCTCCAGGAGGGCACCTTTTACGCGGACCTCATCTTCGACCGCGACATCAAGGTTTCCGCGCGGCCGTCGGATTCGGTGGCCATCGCACTGCGTGTCGGCGTCCCGATCTACGTCGAGGAGGCGGTGCTCGCCGAGGCGGGCCTGCTGATTCCCGACGAGAACGACGAGGAAGCGGCCGGCGCCGTTCGCGAGGACGAGGTCGAGAAGTTCAAGGAGTTCCTCGACAGCGTGTCGCCCGACGACTTCAAGGCGACGTAAAGCAGTCACTCCAGCGGTTTTGTCACGGAAACATCTCGTCGCGCTCGACACGCGGCGCGGGTTTCTTTCAACCGTGAAAAGGGCAGCCATACTTGACCGCGACGAGCAGTCATGAATCAACCAGGGGCGTATGCTCGAAACATTCGGGCTTCGGCAAATGTGCGCCCACGCAGGTCACAGACGCGAGTTCGATCGGCGAGAGGATTCCAGAGTGGGAGACACACCACGTCAAGAGGAGCTGGACCTGTCCACCAGCGGTGGCCCCGCTGAATCGCCGGCCGCTACGCCCAGCGAACCCGTCCAGGCGGGTCTGTTCCCCGATAACTCGGTGCCGGACGAACTCGTGGGCTACCGCGGGCCCAGCGCTTGCCAGATCGCCGGAATCACCTATCGCCAGCTGGATTACTGGGCGCGGACCTCGCTTGTCGTGCCTTCCATCCGCAGCGCGGCCGGTTCGGGCAGCCAGCGGCTCTACTCCTTCAAGGACATCCTGGTTCTCAAGATCGTCAAGCGGCTGCTGGACACCGGCATCTCATTGCACAACATCCGCGTCGCCGTCGACCATCTGCGTCAGCGCGGCGTCCGCGACCTGGCGAACATCACGCTCTTCTCCGACGGCACCACGGTGTACGAGTGCACATCGGCCGAGGAGGTCGTCGACCTTCTGCAGGGCGGCCAGGGCGTATTCGGCATCGCGGTGTCCGGCGCCATGCGCGAGCTGACCGGCGCCATCGCCGACTTCCCCGGTGAGCGCGCCGACGGTGGCGAGTCGATCGCCGCGCCCGAGGATGAACTGGCGTCGCGTCGCAAGCACCGCGACCGCAAGATCGGCTGATCTCAGCAGTTTCGCGGCAATTTGCCACGGCGTAACCGTTGCAGCGACCTCGAGATTGCACACAGGGCTGCTCACCTCGTCCGATCGTGACCTTCTAGGCAATCTTGACGCGGTCCGGCGGGGGTAGCCGTGCTATCCGCGGTCCCTGCCGGTAAACTTGTTAGTGCATCGCCCTTGTGCGGGAGAGTTCCGTGACCGCCAGCCACGGACGCCGAAGGAGCAACACCTCTCCGTCAACCTCTCAGGCACCCAGGACCGCGCAGGGCCCCGATGCCTCTGGAAAGCGGTAAGCGTCGTGCTTACCCGCCCACGGGGAAAGGTGCCTTCACGCAGGGCCACCGAATCTCTCAGGCGCCCGGGAACGGGTTGACGACAGAGGGGGAGGAGCCAAGCCGTTCCTACCTTGACGCGTCGGGAGTACACGTAAGTGTTCGATCACAATCAGCCCAACTTCGCCGATCGCCACATCGGACCGGACGCCGATGCCGTCGCGATGATGCTCAAGACCATCGGTGTGGGATCTCTCGACGAACTGGCCGACAAGGCGCTGCCCGCAGGCATCCTCGACGCGCTGTCCGCCGACGGCGTCGCGCCCGGCCTTGATCAGCTGCTGCCTGCCGCCACCGAATACGAAGCGCTGGCCGAACTGCGGGCCATGGCCGACTCCAACACCGTCGCTGTTTCGATGATCGGGCAGGGCTACTACGACACACTGACGCCACCGGTGTTGCGCCGCAACATACTTGAGAACCCGGCCTGGTACACCGCCTATACCCCGTACCAGCCGGAGATCAGCCAGGGACGCCTCGAGGCGCTGCTGAACTTCCAGACGATGGTCGCCGACCTGACTGGTCTCGAGGTCGCCAACGCCTCGATGCTCGATGAGGGCACCGCCGCTGCCGAGGCGATGACGCTGATGCACCGGGCCGTCAAGCGCCCGACGAACCGGCTGGCCGTCGACGCTGACGTGTACCGCCAGACTGCGGCGATTCTGGCCACCCGCGCCGAGCCACTTGGCATCGAGATCGTCACCGCCGATCTCCGCGCGGGCCTGCCCGAGGGCGACTTCTTCGGGGTGATCACGCAATTGCCCGGCGCCAGCGGGCAAGTGGTGGACTGGACCGAGTTGGTGGCCGCCGCTCACGAGCGCGGCGCGCTGGTCGCGGTCGGCGCCGACCTGCTCGCGCTGACGTTGCTCGCCCCGCCCGGCGACATCGGCGCCGACGTCGCATTCGGTAGCACCCAAAGATTCGGTGTGCCAATGGGATTCGGCGGACCGCACGCCGGCTACCTCGCGGTGCACGCCAAGCACGCCCGCCAGCTACCCGGCCGGCTGGTCGGAGTGTCCGTAGATGCGGATGGATCGCCGGCCTTCAGATTGGCGCTGCAGACCCGCGAGCAGCACATCCGCCGCGACAAGGCCACCAGCAATATCTGCACCGCACAGGTGCTGCTGGCGGTGATCGCCGCCATGTACGCCAGCTACCACGGTGCGGACGGTCTGGCTGGGATCGCGCGCCGGGTGCACGCCCATGCGGAGACAGTCGCCGGTGCGCTGGGCGGGGCGTTGGTTCACGCCACGTTCTTCGACACCGTGCTCGCCAGTGTCCCGGGACGTGCGGACGCAGTGATCGCGGCGGCCAAGGCCAAGGGCATCAACCTGTGGCGCGTCGACGCCGATCATGTGTCGGTTTCGTGCGACGAGGCCACCAGTGACGAGCACGTGGCGGCCGTGATCGAGGCCTTCGGTTTGGCGTCCGTCGAGCCGCTGCGCTCGGACATCTCCACCCGCACCTCGGAGTTCCTCACCCATCCGGCGTTCACGCAATATCGCACGGAAACCGACATGATGCGCTACCTGCGGTCGCTGGCCGACAAGGATATTGCGTTGGACCGCAGCATGATTCCGCTCGGTTCTTGCACGATGAAGCTCAACGCGGCCGCTGAGATGGAGCCGATCACGTGGCCGGAGTTCTCCCGTCAGCATCCGTTCGCGCCCGCGTCGGACACGCCGGGACTGCGCAAGCTGATCGCCGACCTCGAGGCCTGGCTGACCGCGATCACCGGATATGACGCGGTGTCGCTGCAGCCGAACGCCGGTTCGCAGGGGGAGTACGCCGGCCTGCTGGCGATCCAGGCGTACCACGCCGAGCGCGGCCAGCCCGACCGCGACGTCTGCCTGATCCCGTCCAGTGCCCACGGCACCAACGCGGCGTCGGCGGCGCTGGCAGGCATGCGGGTCGTCGTGGTGGCCTGTCGCGCGAACGGCGACGTCAACCTCGACGATCTGCGCGCGAAGGTGACCGAGCACGCAGATCGGTTGTCGGCGTTGATGATCACCTACCCGTCGACTCACGGTGTCTACGAGCACGACATCGCCGACATCTGCGCGGCGGTGCATGACGTCGGCGGGCAGGTTTACGTCGACGGCGCCAACCTCAACGCGCTCGTCGGCCTGGCCCGGCCCGGCCGGTTCGGCGGCGACGTCAGCCACCTGAATCTGCACAAGACGTTCTGCATTCCGCACGGTGGCGGCGGTCCCGGTGTGGGTCCAGTGGCGGTGCGCGAGCATCTGGCCAAATACCTGCCCGGCCATCCGCTGGCCGACGAGCTACCTGACAAGTACACGGTCTCGTCGGCGCCGTACGGTTCGGCGTCGATCCTCCCGATCACCTGGGCCTACATCCGAATGATGGGCGCGGCCGGCCTGCGTGCGGCGTCGCTGACTGCGATCGCATCGGCCAACTACATCGCCCGGCGCCTCGACGAGTACTACCCGGTGCTGTACACCGGCGAGAACGGCATGGTGGCCCACGAGTGCATCCTCGATCTGCGCGGCATCACCAAGGACACCGGCGTCACCGTCGATGACGTGGCAAAACGGTTGGCGGACTATGGTTTCCACGCCCCGACGATGAGCTTCCCGGTCGCGGGCACGCTGATGGTCGAGCCGACGGAAAGCGAGAGCCTGGC
>Ga0070674_100000937_pt1 | contig 15226 bp, 11 predicted proteins | sample KBSM33metaG_FD_65344 | JGI IMG/M metagenome (GOLD analysis project Ga0070674, IMG submission 65344) | Miscanthus rhizosphere microbial communities from Kellogg Biological Station, Michigan, USA - KBS M3-3 metaG | ecosystem: Host-associated > Plants > Roots > Rhizosphere > Soil ... | reverse complement strand
CCGGGGCATCCATGTGCTGGTGGAGAAGCCGATCGCATCGTCGGTGGAAGAGGGCCGGAGCATCATCGATGCGGCAAAAAAAGCAGGCGTCACCCTCGTGGTCGGTCACGTCGAGCGCTTCAATCCCGCCGTGATCGCCATCAAGGAAGCAATCCGCGGCGAGGACATCCTTTCGATCGCGATCACGCGCGTCGGTCCGTTTCCGCCGCGCATGTCAAATGTCGGCGTGGTGATTGATCTCGCGGTCCACGACATCGATCTGATCCGCTGGTTCACCGATTCCGATATCGTCGAAGTGCAGCCGCAGCTTTCGAGCGCGATCGCCGAACGCGAAGACATCGCGCTATTGCAGTTTCGCACTGCGTCCGGCGTGCTGGCGCACATCAACACCAATTGGATCACGCCATTCAAGGCGAGGAGCGTCACAATCGCGACGCGCGGCAAGTACCTGACCGGCGATCTGCTCACCCGCCAGGTTACCGAATGTTTCGGCTTTCAGCCGGATGGCGCCTATTCGATGCGGCACGTTTCGGTTGGCCATGACGAGCCACTGCGCGCCGAATTGATCGCATTCGTCGCTGCCGTTCGGGGCGAGAAGCCTCCCGCGGTGACCGGCGAGGAGGGGGTCGCCAGCCTGGAGGTCGCGACGCGATGTCTCGAAGGCCGATCGACGTCGATGGCGCCCTCATCCCGGAAGGGGCCGCGCCGGGTCGCAGGCTGACGCCGCCGTGCCCGCTGCCCGTAAAGCCGAAGGCCCGATGAACCAGAGCGTCCGCGCCGCAACGCCTCCGATCCCTTTCATCGACGTCGTTGCTCAACGTCGCCGGCTGGGCCGCGCCATCGACGATGCCATCGGCCGCGTCACCACCCATTGTCAGTTCATTCAGGGGCCGGAGGTCGCGGCGTTCGAGAACGCGCTGGCCGCATTTTGCGGCGCGCGCCATGCGGTCGGCTGCGCCAGCGGCACCGATGCGTTGATGCTGGTGCTGATGGCGAAGGGGATCGGGCCGGGCGATGCCGTGATTTGTCCCGCTTTCACGTTCTGCGCCACGGCCGAGGTTGTCGTTCTGCTGGGCGCCACGCCGGTTTTTACCGATGTCGATGCCACGACGTTCAATCTCGATCCGGCCAGCGTGACGCGCGCGGTCGCAACCGCCAAGCGACACGGGCTCAAGCCCAAGGTGTTGATCACGGTCGACCTGTTCGGCCTGCCGGCCGACTACGATGCGCTCCTGGCGGTCGCCCAGTCGGAAGGCCTGTTCGTTCTCGATGACGCCGCGCAGGCCTTCGGTGCGACCTACAAGGGCCGCAACATCGGCACGCTCGCGCCGGCCACGGCAACGAGCTTCTTTCCGGCAAAGCCGCTTGGCTGTTACGGCGATGGCGGAGCGGTGATCACCGACGATCCCGCTCTCGTGGAAATCCTCAAGAGCCTGCGCGTGCACGGGCAGGGAGCCGACAAATACGACAACGTGCGCGTTGGCATGACCAGCCGTCTCGACACCGTCCAGGCCGCGGTGCTGATCGAGAAGCTGAAAATCTTCGCCGACGAGATTGCCGCCCGGAATGAGGTGGCGCGCCGCTACGCCGAGGGGGTGAACGACGTGGCGGTCGTGCCGGCTGTGCCCGACGGCCTGACGTCGGTGTGGGCGCAATATACGATCCGGCTCAAGCCGGCTGCGCGCGAGGGTTTTGCTGCCGCGCTGAAGGCCCAGGGTATCCCGACCGCGATCTATTACCCGAAGCCTCTGCATCGGCTCGAGGCCTACCGCCGGTTTCCGGTGGTCGACAACGGTATTCCGGTAACGGACCAACTGGCCGAAGAAGTCATCAGCCTGCCGATGCACGCCTATCTCGACGCCGCGGCACAGGATCGGGTGATCGAGGCTGTCCGGGCCGCGCTCAAGCCTTAAAATCGGGCGACATTGGTTGTTGGTTGGCGTTCATTGAAAGTGTTTGCCGGGTGCATGTTGAAATCCAATTGGTCCATGCTCGTCCGAGCATCGGCAATGCTTGGAGTTCTCACTCTCGGCGCGTGCTCGATCTCGGGCCTGTTGCCGGATTGGACGTCGCCGGAGGTTGCCGGCCCTGAGCCGGCCTACCGTTTCATCATCGCCAACAATCGGGTGGTAATTGTGGGCACTCCGTCCGGCGCCGGCACGTTCGAGATTTCAGGATTGCGCCGCGTCGATTCCCTCAAAGGGGCCTCATGGCTGGCTTGTATCAAGGTGCAGAATTTTCCGCAGTTACCGCACTATTATTCCGTGTTCCTCCAGAAGGATCGCTTGGTGGATTCGCGACTTTCGGTCCTGATCGACCAATGCGAACTGCAAACTTATTCGTCGTTCGACTGGGTCGCCGACGCCAAGGCACCGCCGGTTCGCTAGCGCCTGCAGCAGCTTGGCGATAGCCGCGCTGGGCTGGCGAGAAGCCCAATCATGTGTCGTCAAGGCGGTTGAAGCCAGCTATAAGCAACGGGCCTGACGTCTGCTTCGTTGGCCAAAATGCATGTTCGGTGTTCAGTGAGGACAGTTCCGTGACCTACGTCGTCAACGAAAGCTGCATCAAGTGCAAGCTGATGGACTGCGTCGAGGTCTGTCCGGTGGACTGCTTTTATGAAGGCGAGAACATGCTCGTCATCCATCCTGACGAGTGCATCGATTGCGGCGTGTGCGAACCGGAATGCCCGGTCGAGGCGATCAAGCCCGACACCGAGCCGAACCTCGAAAAGTGGCTGGGCATCAACGCCGAATACGCCAAGACCTGGCCCAATATCACGGTCAAGAGAGAGCCACCGGCCGACTCAAAAGAGTGGGAGGGGAAGCCGGACAAGCTGCAATACTTCTCGCCAAATCCGGGCACTGGCGACTGATTTCTTTGCGGTTTGTACTGGCTCGCTCCCCCGCAGTAATCAGCTTCGCTGATAGACGTCCTCGATCCGCACGATGTCGTCCTCGCCCAGATAGCTGCCGGTCTGCACCTCGATCGGTTCGAGCGGGATCTTGCCCTGGTTGGCAAGGCGGTGGACCGCGCCGATCGGGATATAGATCGATTCGTTCTCGTGCACGGCTTTGACGTCCGATCCGATCGTGACTTCGGCGGTGCCGCGCACCACCAAAGCCCTCACCCTGGTCGATGCCGAGCAGTTGATTCAAAAAGTTTTGGAATTAGGCCAAGGCGGCGACGTATCCTGTCTGCGCCTCGATCGGCTGTGGCCGTTGCGGAAGGGCCAGCCTATTAACCTCGACATGCCTCGGATAAATACCTCCAATGACCTACTCACTGTCATGGCATCAATCTGGAACGCCATAGGCGATGGGCGGCTGACGCCGGATGAGGCAAGTGCGTTATCTCTGGTCGCTGAGCGTTCGATGCAAATCATCCAACTTCAGGACGTCGTTAAACGAATCGGCGATCTGGAGAAAAAGGTAGGGTCGAACAATGAGGGCTGACGTTCTCAAAAGGCTCGATGCACTTGAGAAACAGCGCGCTGAAGATTTAGCAGCGGCTGAGAAGGAGGCTTTCCTAACTGCGGCATCGCAGGTTCTACTTGCATACCACGTTGGCGGCCTTCGGCCTGAAGAGTCATCGCCCATCGAGGCATATGCTAGGGCATTAGGCTACGGAAGCGTTGGCGATTGACGGAAGTCGTAGCGGAAACCTTGTTGCACGGACCGCGGCTGGGCCTAAACAGACGCAACGAGCAGGCGTATCGCCAACTCTGGGTTAAGGCTGTCCGCTGCTGTGCACCCGGTTCCCTGCCCATAGGTGAGGAAGCAATAAGGTGGATGGCAGAGCAGCTCCCCAACAAATGGAGGAAGTGGATCAGTGAGGTTACGAACGAATCGCTGCGTAACGAGGCACTTCTAAACAAACTGGAAGAGGACCTGATGGGCCGTTTTGGAGTTAGTTTGTAGCGGTCGCCCAGCGTGTTCGCTGCGAACTCCATGACGCCGGTCCCCAAGGCTTGCTGAAAAATCACAACGCTGGTGTCTAGTAGCCGAATGGCGTTTTGATATGGCGGCCTTCGAGTTTCAAAAATATCAAGTCACCAGCAGCCACGCGTAGTAAACTTTCTTGGTCACTTCCCCCCGCCCAACCAGCGGCAGAAACTGCTCCGGCAGGCAGAGCCGGGTGCTGGCACCACCCGCCAGGATAACTGGAACGATGTCGCTAAAGCACTATTCCAAAAACCGCTGGCCATAGCCAGACTGGCGGCCTCGCCGCGAATCGATTGCGGCAGCAATGCGAGGTTGAAACAGCCGATTAGCATGATCGACCGCATCCTGACAGTTGGTGGCATCACGCTACTGTCGCGCGTAACCGGCTTCCTGCGCGACATCATGCTGGCAGCGGTGCTGGGGGCAGGCCCGGTGGCCGATGCGTTCTTCGTGGCGCTCCGGCTGCCGAACCACTTCCGCGCGATCTTCGCCGAAGGCGCGTTCAACGCCGCGTTCATTCCGGCCTATGCGCGCGTCCGCGTCGCAAGCGGCCCTGATGCTGTACGGCTGTTCAGCGACCGCGTTTTCGCGCTGCTGGCGGCGAGCCAGGTCGTGCTGCTCGCCGTGGCGCTATTATTCACGCCCTGGGTGATCGATCTGCTGGCGCCTGGATTCAGCAAGGACCCGGGCCGCTTCGCGCTTGCGGTCGATCTCACGCGGATCACCTTCCCCTATCTGCTCCTGGTCAGTCTCGTCACGCTCTACGGCGGCATCCTCAATGCGCTGGATCGCTTCGCGGCGGCCGCCGCGGCGCCGATCTTGCTCAACCTGTCGATGATGATGACCCTGGCGCTGGCGGCGTTTTTCCCGACCGCCGGGCATGCCGCGGCCTGGGGCGTGCTGCTCGCGGGATTTCTCGAGTTCCTGCTGGTCGGCGGCGATGCGGCGCGCAACGGCGTGCTGCCGCGGCTCGCTTGGCCGCGCATCGACCAGGAGGTGATGCTGTTCCTCAAGCGATTCGGGCCCGCCGTCATCGGCTCGGCTGGCACCCAGATCGCGCTGTTCGCCGACACCATCATCGCAAGCTTCCTCGCCACCGGCGCGCTGTCGGCGCTCTACTACGCCGACCGGCTGAACCAGCTTCCGATCGGCGTGATCGGCATTGCCGCCGGCACGGTGCTGTTGCCGGAGATGGCGAGGCGCATCACCGTCGGCGACGAGGCCGGCGCGCGGCATTCGCAAAACCGCGCGATCGAGTTGACGCTGCTGCTGTCGGTGCCGTGCCTCGTGGCGTTCCTGATCGTGCCGGAGTTGATCATGCGCGGGCTGTTCGGCCGCGGCGCCTTCACCGCCGCCGACGCCCATGCTGCCGCGTTGACCCTGATGGCCTATGCCATCGGGCTTCTGCCGTTCGTGCTGATGCGGAGTGCGACGGCAACATTCCTGGCGCGCGGCGACACCACCACGCCGGTCAAGGCGCTGTTCGTGGCGGTTGCGGTGAACGTGCTGCTGAAGATCCTGCTGATGGATCGCTACGCCCAGGTCGGGCTCGCCTTGGCGACCTCGGTCGGCGCCTGGATCAATCTGGCGCTGCTGGTCTGGTTTTCGGCGCGGCAGAATTTCCTCATCATCGATCCGCGCCTGCGGCGATCGACCGCCAAGTTCGCCATCGCCGGCATGATTCTCGGCGCTGCGCTCCTGCTCGGCGAGCGTCCCGTCCGGGCGCTGTTCGCCGGCTGGACGTCTTTGCGAGAGGAGATGACCCTCCTTGTGCTTGCCGCGGTTGGGGCGATCATCTATGGCATCGCCATTCGGGTCCTGTTTCACCGGGAATGGCGGACCCTGATCCAGGGCCGCTGACCTTCGGAGAGAAGCGTTGAATATCGCCGACCGTCCCGCTGCCCTGCGCATGGCCACCGCGAAGACCGCCGATTTGACGGTGGTCGGCGGCGCGGGCCATGTCGGCATTCCGCTGGTGCTTTCGTTCGCCGCCAAGGGACTGACCGTCAATATCAACGACATCAACGAGCAGACGCTGGCGACGTTGAAGTCGGGACGTGTGCCATTCATCGAGAACGACGCGCAGCCGCTGCTGACCAAGGAGCTGCGGCTGCATGCGCTCATCCGCGACGTGAAGGAGAAGGGCGGCCGCATCGTCGGCATCAGCGCGCCATCGCGCGCCTCGACGCTTGTGAACTACGTCGGTCTCGACGGGGCCATCATCGACTACGTCTGCGAGATCGAGGGCTCTCTGAAGATCGGCAAGTGCATGCCCGGCACGCTCATCCCGGTGGTGGAGGAGAGCCGCATGTTTGTCGATCAGCCGGAATGCGCCATCATCTTCTCCTGGCACATCGCCGACGAGCTTGCGCCGAAGCTCCGCGCCAAGGGCTACAAGGGGCTGCTGGTGACGCCGTTGCCGGTCCCGCGCGTGCTGTAGGGCCGTCCCGATCCGGTCGCAATCGCGCGACCCTTTGCGTTTATGCGGCCGTACCTTTATTTTACCGCATTGCAACATCAGCATTTTGCTGGCAGCAAAGGCGCCATGAATCACCCCCCGTATTTGCGGCTCGCCGCCGCCATCGTCCTGTTCGCGCCGCTCCTGGCGGCCTGCGGGGAGAGCCAGCCGACCGCCGGCGGGCCGCCGCCTGCGCCGGCGGTGACGGTGGCGAAGCCGATCGAGCGCGGCGTCACCGAGCAGGACGAATATGTCGGCCGCTTCGTCGCGGTGGATTCGGTCGAGGTTCGCGCTCGCGTCTCGGGCTATCTCGACCAGATTCATTTCCGCGACGGCCAGATGGTCAAGCAGGGCGAACTGCTGTTCACCATCGACAAGCGCCCGTTCCAGAACACAGTCGCGCAGACCCAAGGAACGCTGGCGCAGGCCAAGGCCAATCTCGCTTTCGCCGAGGCTGACCTCGATCGCGCCAAGCAGCTCGTGACCAACCGCACGTTGACGGAGCAGGCTTTCGACCAGCGCACCCAGGCCTTCCGCGCGGCGACGGCTTCGGTCGCAGCCAACGAGGCGGCGGTGCGTCAGGCGGAGTTGGATCTCGAGTTCACGGAGTTGCGCGCGCCCGTCGCCGGCCGGATCGGCGACCGGCGCGTTTCCCGCGGCAATCTCGTCACCGGCGGCGCCGGCGGCACCACCACGATGCTCGCCACCATCGTCTCGCTCGACCCAATCCGTTTCGAATTCACCATGGATGAAGCCTCGTATCTGCGATACGAGCGCTTCTCGGGCAGCGGCAAGGAAGTGACCGGACGCGACGGCGGCGTCATTGTCGCGCTCAAGCTGCTGGACGAGAAGACCTTCGAACACCGCGGCCACATGGATTTCGTCGATAACGTGGTCGACAGATCGTCGGGCACGATCCGCGGCCGCGCGGTGTTCTCCAATCCCGGCGCGGTGCTGACGCCCGGTATGTTCGGACGCATCCGCGTGCCGGGCTCGCCAACCTACAACGCCTTGCTATTGCCAGATGCGGCGATCGGCACAGAGCAGATCCGCAAATTCGTGCTGGTGGTCGGCGACGACAACGCCGCGGTGCAGAAATACGTCACGCTAGGACCGCTGAGCGACGACAATCTCCGCATCATCAAGGACGGGATCACCGCCAACGACCGCGTCATCGTCAACGGCCTGATGCGGGTGCGGCCGGGGCAGAAGGTCACGCCGCAGGAGCCGGGGGTAGCGCCCGCCGGGCCGGCCGGCCCGCAAGCCAAGGCAAAGTAGGCACACCGGCATGCGGATTTCGCATTTCTTCATCGACCGGCCAATCTTTGCGGCCGTCGTCTCGATCGTGATCGTGATTCTCGGCGCGGTCGCCTTCACGCGCCTGCCGGTCGCGCAATATCCCGAGATCGCGCCGCCGGTGATTAACGTGTCGGGCCAGTACCCGGGCGCGAATGCCGAGGTGGTCGCCTCGACGGTGGTGGCGCCGATCGAGGAGCAGATCAACGGCGTCGAGAACATGCTCTATGTGTCGTCGAACTCGAACGGCGACGGCCGCTTCTCGATCGGCGTGACATTCGATCTCGGCACCAATCTCGATATCGCTCAGGTGCAGGTGCAGAACCGCGTCGCGACCGCGCTGCCGCGCCTGCCGGCTGACGTGCGTAACATCGGCGTCACTGTCGCCAAGGCATCGTCCGACCTGATGATGGTCGTGCACATGCTGTCGCCCGACAAGTCGCGGAGCGAACTGTTCATCTCCAACTACGCCGCGCTTGAGGTCAAGGACGCGCTGACGCGGGTCCAGGGCGTTGGCTCGATCATCGTGTTCGGCAGCCGCGACTATTCGATGCGGATTTGGCTCGACCCCGCGCGCCTGCAATCGCTCGGCATGACGGCCAACGACGTCACCCAAGCGCTGCAGGCGCAGAACATCCAGGTCGCTTCTGGCATCCTCAACCAGCCACCGGTGGAGAAGCCTGGCGCGTTTCAGATCGCGGTCCAGACGCTCGGCCGGCTGGCCGATCCCGAGCAGTTCGCCAATATCGTCATCAAACAGACGCCGAATGCGGTGGTGCGTCTCAAGGATGTCGGCCGCGCCGAACTCTCCGGCCTCGACTATTCGTCGAACTCCTACCTCAACCTCGATCCGGCGGTCGCGATCGCGATATTCCAAAGCCCGGGCTCGAATGCGCTCGCCACCGCCCAGGACATCCGCAAGACCATGGCGAATGCGTCCAAGCGGTTTCCGCAAGGGCTCAAATACGATATCGTTTACGATCCGACCCAGTTCATCCAGCAGTCGGTCGACGCCGTGATGGAGACGATCATCGAGGCGATCCTGCTGGTCATTCTGGTGGTCGTGCTGTTCCTGCAGACCTGGCGCGCCGCCATCATTCCGTTGGTCGCCATTCCGGTGTCGCTGGTCGGCACCTTCTTTCTCATGGCGACGTTCGGCTTCTCGCTGAACAACCTTTCGCTGTTCGGCCTCGTGCTTGCCGTAGGCATCGTCGTCGATGACGCCATTGTCGTGGTCGAGAATGTCGAGCGCAACATCGCCAAGGGCTTGAGCCCGCGCGACGCGGCCAGGCTGAGCATGGACGAGGTCGGCGCCGCGCTCGTTGCGATTGCGCTTGTGCTGTGCGCGGTGTTCATTCCGTCCGCATTCATCACCGGCATTTCCGGCCAGTTCTACAAGCAGTTCGCGCTCACCATCGCTGGCGCGACGGTGATTTCGCTGACCGTGTCGCTGACCTTGTCTCCGGCGCTCTGCGCCCTTTTGCTGCGGCCGCATCGAGAGCACGAGAAGGTCCGCTGGTGGGCGCGGCCGCTGCACGGCTTTTTCGGCCATTTCAATTGGGGCTTCGACAAGCTGGCCCAGGGCTATGGCTGGATCGCGTCGCGGGTGGTCCGCTTCACCGTGATCATGCTGCTGGTCTATGCCGGCATCATCGTCTTCGGTCTGAATGAATTCCGCAAAACTCCGATCGGCTTCATCCCGGCGCTCGACCGCGGCTATCTGATCGTCGTGGCCCAACTGCCGCCGGGCTCGTCGCTGTCGCGCACCGACGCGGTGCAGCGGGGCATCGTTGATACCGCGCTGAAGGTGCCGGGCGTCATCGGCGCCATGAACATCGTCGGCTTCTCCGGCGCGACCTTCACCAACGCGCCGAACGCCGGCGCGGCGTTCCTGGTGCTCGATTCGTTCGAGAAGCGCGCCAAGGATCCCAAGCAGTCGGCCGTCGGCATCCAGCGGGAGCTGTTCGCAAGGCTCGGGTCGATTCAGGAGGCGATGGTATTCGTCGTGCTGCCGCCGCCAGTGATGGGCATCGGCAATGCCGGCGGATTCCGCATGGTGATCGAGGACCGCGCCGGCAACGGTCCGCAGGCGTTGCTGAACGCGGCCTACGCCATGATGGGCAAGGCGGCGCAGACGCCGGGCCTGGTGCAGGTGTTCTCGCTGTTCGAGAACTCGACGCCGCAGCTCTATCTCGACATCGACCGCCAGAAGGCGCAGCTCCTCGGCGTCAATGTGTCCGATGTGTTCTCATCACTGCAGATCTACCTCGGCTCGTCCTACGTCAACGATTTCAACCTGTTCGGCCGCACCTTCCGCGTCACCGCGCAGGCCATTGCCGACGCGCGCATGACCACCAAGGATGTGATGGCTATCCGGGTCCGCAACTCCAGTGGCGACACCGTGCCGCTCGGCTCGTTCACGACCGTGCGGGACACCTCGGGTCCCTACCGCTGGCCGCGCTACAACCTTTATCCTTCGGCCGAGCTCGATGGTGCCGCGGCGCCTGGCTTCAGCCAGGGCCAGGCCATGGCGATCATGGAAAAGCTCGCGGCGGAAACGCTGCCGGACGGATTCGGCTACGAATGGACCACGCTCGCCTTCCAGCAATTGCGCGCCGGCAACACGGCGACTTTTGCCTTCGTGCTGGCGGTGGTGTTTGTGTTCCTGGTGCTTGCCGCGCAATTCGAGAGCCTGACGCTGCCGGTCGCGGTCATCCTGATCGTGCCGATGTGCCTGATCGCCTCCATTGTCGGTGTGGTGCTGCGCGGCCAGGACAACAACATCCTGACCCAGGTCGGCTTCATCGTGCTGATCGGACTCGCGGCCAAGAACGCGATCCTGATCGTCGAGTTCGCCAAGCAGCTTGAGGACCAGGGCCGTAACCGGGTCGCCGCCGCGGTCGAAGCGGCGCGGCTCAGGCTTCGCCCGATCCTGATGACTTCGCTCGCCTTCATCTTCGGCGTGTCGCCGATGGTATGGGCGGTGGGCGCCGGCGCGGAGCTTCGCCAGACGCTCGGCACCACGGTGTTCTCCGGCATGATCGGGGTCACGATTTTCGGCTTGATCTTTACGCCGGTGTTCTACGTGGTCAGCCGGTGGTTCGCGGAGCGCACCCGGCGGCGCGCGGAGCCTGCGGTCCAGCCGGCGGAGTGAGCGCGGCCGCTACTTGATGAGGCCGACGCGCTGCAGCAGCTCTTTCTTGTCGGCCACGTCCGCGTCGAGCCGCCTGGCGAAGGTCGCGGCGTCGGCGTAGTAGCGCGTTCCCTGGTGGAATTGCTTGGCCAGGTTGACGTAGGCCGGCTGCTCCACCGCGAACTTGCAGCCGCGGCCGAGCTTGGCCAGCACGTCGCCGGGCACGCCCGCCGGCGTGAACAGCCCGCCGAAGCTCGTTGGCGCCACGTCGTAGCCCTGCTCCTTGATGGTGGGTGCGTCCGGCAGGGAAGGGTTGCGCGCATCGGCAAAGATCCCGATCACCCGCACCGATGGCCCCGCCGCAGCAGCCGAAGCGAGCGTGACGCTGGCGAAGTCGACGTGTCCGCCGATCAACTGGCCCATCAGATCGCCGTCGCCACGGAACGGGACATGGTTGAACTTGACCTTGGCGATGTCGGCGAGGGCAGCCCCGGCAAGATGGGTGATGGTTCCGACCGCAGTCGAGGCAAAGGCGATGCCGTCCTTGGCCCGCGCCGCTTCGACGATGTCGCGCGCGGTCTTGAACGGCGAATCCGGGCGCACGATCAGCGCCATCTGGTTCTCGAACGTCTGACAGATCGGCGCGAAGGATTTGTCGGTGTAGCCGACGTTGCTCTGCATCAGCGGCAGCACGGAATAGGCCAGCGCCGGGACGAACAGCAGCGTGTGGCCGTCCGGCGCCGAGCGCGCGACATAGGCAACGCCGAGCGCGCCACCGGCCCCGGTGCGATTGGAGACCACGAAGGACTGCTTGAAGTGCGCCGAGAAGCCCTCGGCCATCGCGCGCAGCAGCAGGTCGATGCCGCCGCCGGCCGCGTAGGGCATGACGAGGTCGACGCTGCGCTCGGGATATTCCGCAGCCCGCAGATCCGCCGACACGATGCCTGCCGCAAGCAATGCAGCCGCGGCCGCGCCGTGCTCGAAGTTCATGACCGTCCTCCCGACATTTTCGATGCCGCGGGCGCCGCGGCTTATTCGATGTTGCGCTGGCGCGCATGATCCGGGCCCTGCGGCGGGCCCCAGATCAGCGCAGCCGATTGGCGGTCCCACACCTTGGGCCGTTGCGGACGATCCTTGTGCCAGGGACGCGGATCGAAATAGCCGAGCTCCTCGTCCAGCATCTGGTCCATCTCGGTGTAGAACTCGATCATCTGGTCGTCCGGATCGCGGTGATAGACGAATATGTTGTGGCTGATCCCGTGCCGCCCTGGTCCCCAGATGATCGGCACGTTCATGCGGCCGAGATGATCGCAGGCGACCTGCACATGCGCCCAGTCGCGGAGTTCGAAGGCCATGTGGTGCAGACGCGTGCTCTTGCCGGTCGCGAAGTTGATGGTGTGATGGTCGGCGCCGCAACGCATGAAGCAGAAGAAATCCTCCTGCCAATCCGAGACCCGGAAGCCGAGCACCTTCTGATAGAAGTCGATGCAGGGGTGGATGTCGGGCATCATGAACGAGATATGGCCAAGCTTTGTCGGGCCAACGGCGGTCGGCTGGCTGACCGGGGCGGCCGTCCGCGCTTCATGGAAGATCTCGATGGTGGTGCCCTTGGGGTCCTCAAACCTCAAGAGCTTCTCCAGGCCGGGCAGCGACACTTGGTCGATGCTCGTCCGGATGCCTTCGCCAGCGAGCGTTTTGGCGAGCGACGGCAGGTCGTCCTGCGGTGCGACCTGAAAAGCGATCTTGGCGAGCTTGGGCGCCGTGCCGCGATGCAGGATGACATTGAGGTCGCCGAGCCGGCTGACAAACAGCACCCGGTCCTTGTCCTTCGCCAGCGGCACGAGGCCGACCACGCCGGTATAATAGTCGGTCTGCCGCTCCACATCCGGCGTTTCAAATGTGGCGTGGCTGATCCGCTTGACCCTGATCATCACTTGCGTCCGCGACCGTTTGCCTCGTCAGCATGGCCCACCGCGACGGGCAGGGCAACCGCACGGACGGAAAGTCGAGTTTGCACAGCGGTTTGCCCCCAAAGAGGGCGCGGCGCTTTCACGAATTCGTGAATCGTCACCGGCATGCCTCATCGATCTGGAATAATAGGGACCTGCAGGTGTTGGACACCACTCTGCCCCTGTTTTGCCCTTGGGGCTGTGCACACAACCGATCCGGGCAGCTAGCCAAAAAGCAAGAGGAAACACAGAATGAAACGTATTGTGCTTGCCGTCGCGATGATCGCCGTTGGTGTGACTGCCGTGGTCGCGCAAAGCGATCCGCTCGCCGCTCGCAAGGCGTTGATGAAGGCCAACAACGACAACGCCAGGAATCTGGTGAGGATAACGCGTGGCGAAGAACCCTACGACGCGGCCAAGGTCAATGCGGCGTTCGCCCAATGGGCCGAGACCGCGCAGAAGTTCGGGGCCTTGTTCCCCGACAATTCGAAAACCGGTGAAACCCGGGCGACACCGAAAGTCTGGGAAACCCGCAGCGATTTCAATACGAAGATCGCGGAGTTCGCCAAGGCCGTGGCCGACAATCGCGACAAGGCCAAGAATGTCGATGAGGTCAAGGTCGCCCTGGCCGCCGTGGGCAAGACCTGCGACGGATGCCACGAGCAATATCGCGCCCGGCAGCGTTGATCGTTTCAATCGATTGGTTCTTTGGCCGTCGCACCTCCGGTGCGGCGGCCTTATCATGTTAGCAGCGAGGGGCCGTATTCACCGTCGGCGCTTAAGTTCTCCGCCCGTGTTTGGCTCATTGCGGCCGATAGAGAATCGCCGTTATGCTATATAAGCGCATGGCGTCGGCCCATATGGGGGATTCGGGCCCGTATTTTTTCATAAATATTATCCGGCCCGAACGGGTTAAACATGACGTTACAGGCCCCTGCGATCATTGATGTGCGCCCAGGAGGCATTGGCGCCTCCGAAATGGTGGCATGGCTGCGGGGCATTGGCGTGCGGCAGGTCCGCATCGCGTGCGGCCTCATCATGTTCTCGTACATCTTTTCGCATTTCTTCAATCATGCGCTGGGCAACATCTCCTACGCGACCATGAACGCATGGTTATGGTTCCACCTATGGTGGTGGCGAATTCCGATCGTCAATTTCACGCTATACACCGCGGCTGCGACGCATTTGTCGCTCGGCCTGTGGGCGCTCTACCAGAGGCGGCATTTTCGCTACACGGCCGCCGAGATCACGCAGCTTGTGTTGGGCTTCAGCATTCCGCTTTTGCTGGCCAGTCATTTCGGAGGCCAGCGCCTCAGCGGCTTCCTATTCGACCGCGTTCCGGTCAGTTATGCAAATCCGCTGTTCGGCTTTTGGGTTTTAAGGCCGTACATGATCGCGGTGCAGTTTGCGCTATTGCTTGTGGCGTGGACGCACGCCTGCATCGGACTCTATTTCTGGCTGAGGCTGAAGCCATTTTTCAAATGGGCGGCGCCCATCCTGTTCGCCATAGCGGTACTGCTGCCGCCGCTTGCGATGATCGGCGCGCATCATGGCGGGCGCGAGGTCGTCGAGCTCGCCAAGCAGCCGCAATGGCGTGCCCAGAATTTGACACCCATGCCGCCGCCGCAACGCGCGGTGGTCGACGACATCACGCTGTTTTATTTTCCGATCGCTTACCTCGCCGCGATCGGACTGGTGTTCGCGGCGCGTGGCGTGCGCACGCTGCGCGAACGCCGTCGCGGGATGTTCACGGTGTCCTATCCGAACCGGCAGGTCCGCGTGCCGAAGGGCATGAGCGTCCTGGAAGCCAGCCTGCGCTTCAAAATTCCCCACGCGAGCGTCTGTGGCGGCCGCGCCCGGTGCTCGACCTGCCGCGTTCGCGTCGTCAGCGACCGCAGCACCTTGCCGCGGCCGTCCGGACGCGAGGCCTTCGTGCTGGCGCGCGTCGGTGCCAGCGCCGATCCCTCAATCCGTCTCGCCTGTCAACTGCGTCCGCAGACCGACGTGGCGGTCATTCCGGTGCTGCCGCCGAACGTAGGCACCGGCTTCGTGCGGAGCCGACAACGCATCAACATCGGCGAAGAACGTTACGTCGTCAGCATGTTCGTGGACATGCGCGGCTCAACCACGCTCGCCGAGGCGCGGCTGCCATTCGACGTCGTCTTTCTGATCAACCGGTTCGTCGAGGCGGCTTCGCAGGCGGTGAGTGCCGCGGGCGGTCAGCCGAACCAGTTCGTTGGTGACGGTGTACTCGCCTTGTTTGGGCTTGATGTCGATCCGCCGACCGCATGCCGGCAGGCGCTCCGCGCCGCCTCCCTGGTCGCCTCGAACGTGGCCTATTTGAATCACCAGTTCGCCACCGAGGTGCGCGAGCCGATTCAGTTCGGCATCGGCATCCATGGCGGTGATGTCATCGTCGGCGACATCGGCTTTCGCGGTCACACCGTGT
>Ga0070674_100000933_pt1 | contig 15246 bp, 11 predicted proteins | sample KBSM33metaG_FD_65344 | JGI IMG/M metagenome (GOLD analysis project Ga0070674, IMG submission 65344) | Miscanthus rhizosphere microbial communities from Kellogg Biological Station, Michigan, USA - KBS M3-3 metaG | ecosystem: Host-associated > Plants > Roots > Rhizosphere > Soil ... | reverse complement strand
CCGAGCGACGAGTCGACGGAGCGTCGCAAGCTTGCTGTCTCCCCGTTCGCGGCATCTGGATGCAAGCTCGATCAGCCGCCCCAGCGCCTCGACTTCCTGAACGACATCGGTCAGCCCGGGAGCGGCGAGCGCATGCGGATGTTCGTCATCCGAATCGTCGCGTTCGCCATCGCTGAGAAGCGGAAGCGCGATCTGAACCGGTAGGTGATCGGCGCAACCCTGACCGGCCAGGCAATTCAACCGATGGCGCAGTGAACGTAGGAGCGCCTCGTGCGACGAGCCTGCCCGCTTCATCAGAAGTGTCATGGCCAGCCGTGGAGCCTGCGCGTCGGCCGCCGCGCGCCACACGCGGCCCGCGTAACTGAGGAGCGCATCGTGCAGCTCGCGTTCGTGTGAGGACGTCGCCACCCGATGCCACGCGACGCGACGAGCACGGTCCAGTCCGACGTCGGCCCGGGCACGACGCACGAGCAGCATGGCGTCGGAGTCGGGCTCGACGGCGCCGATTCGACAGAGTGCCGCAAAGTCCGCGGCACCACCGGCGTGCGGTGTGGCCGTGATGAGCAGCACCAACGCCGCCCGCGAGGCCAGTCCGGCGATGGCTGCGTGCCGGTCACTACCCGGTGTGACGTGATGCGCCTCGTCGACGATCAGAAGATCCCACCGAGCCTCCAGCGCCTCGGCCCAGACGGCGGGCTGCTTCAGGAAGTCGATGGACGTCAGCGCAACCGGTGGCACCTGCCACACATTGACGCCGGCCGGCAGTTGGTATCGCCAGGTGCGGATCGTGGCGGCATCGATTGACGCAGGCTCGACCCCGAACAGGTCACCGAGTTCACCGCGCCACTGGTCGCGCAACCCGGCGGGGCACGCGATCAGGACACGCGCTGCGGGCTGATGCAGCCGGACGGCAGCGATCGCAAACCCCGCCTGCACCGTCTTACCCAGTCCCACGGCATCGCTGAGCAGCACACGCGTGGCGACGCCTTCGTCAAACGCACGTGCGACCGAGAGCTGCCATGCCGGAACGGCAAGACGCGAGGCGTACCGCGTCAGAGGGGCTGGAACCCCGCTGCTGACAATGTCGTGCGCAAGCGCGCCGACCAGCGCGGTCGTTCGCGTCCGGCACCATCGATCGCGTGCGGACTCGACCGGCGTCAGCCGATCGAACGGCACGATGACAGCCGGCGGCGTTCCGTGGCGCTCGAGCGGCGCCAGATGGACGACGGCGCACTGCGCGTAGGGTGTGATGCGTTCGACGCGAGCCCTGGATCCGCGTACGAGGACGAGAGCGCGGTCGCTGACGGTGGTGTGCAGCGACTGCGACGCTGATGCGTCGACAGGATCGCAAGGATTGCCGAGCGACGAATCGGGTGCCGCGATTCCGGCGGATTCCTGCATGCGGCGGCGACGAGCGGCAATTCCAGTACCGCCAAGATCGCGGGTCAGATCGTCTAAGTGGCATAAATCAAAAAATTGACTGGTCAGACCATATTTCGATCCAATCAGTTGGGACGGGCTGCAGGCCGCAGCGGCGCGCTTCGGTCGATTCCGCGAGAAACCTGTGAAAGTCTGGTTGCATTTTGCCTGTTGAGCCAATACGGCCGGCCGGATACCGTCTTGACAGATGTTTGGATCGGGTGGTATTCATTTGCTCGGATCACAGAGTTTCTCAGGCCGTATGGTTTGACCTCTTGGCCTGAAAGGTCGGTCGACATGAAGCCTACCGACGGGGCAACGTCGGAACTGGTCGTTCGGCATGTGCGGGGTCTGATTGAGCAGGGCCAGCTCCGGCCCGGCGACCGCCTGCCTCCGGAACGAGAGCTCGCCGTGCAGCTGGGGGTCAGTCGCCCGAGCGTTCGGGCCGGACTCCGGTCATTGGCGGCTATCGGGGTGCTGCAAACCCGTCACGGCGCCGGGACGTTCATCACGGACGGCCCGCCCACCCTCGGCAGCGAACCGCTGAGCTTCCTCGCGGCCCTCCACGGCTTCACGCCGGACGAGCTGTTCGAGGCGCGGCGTTCGCTCGAGGTCGGCGTCGCGGCATTTGCAGCTGAGCGGGCGAGTGACGAACAGATCGCCACGATTGCCGAGGAAGTGACGGGGATGTTCGCCTCGATCGACGACCCGCACGCATTTCTCGTGCACGACATCCGCTTCCATCGCTCTATCGCCGCGGCGTGCGGCAACCCGATCCTCGCCTCCCTGGTGGAGATGATTTCGGCGCTCTTCTACGAACAGCGGCGGAAGACCGTGCATCAAGGGCGCGACCTCAAGGAAGCCGCCCAGATGCACCGGACGATTTACCACGCGGTGCGCTCGCACGATCCGAAGCGCGCTCGCGCGGCCATGCACGAACATCTCGCCTTCGCGCAGCAGGCGCAGTCGATCGAGCCGCCGAGAGACCTTCGGGCTGCGACCGGCACTGCCGACGTGTCGATGGCTCCGCCGCCGGCCACGCCCGGTGCCACGGCCCATGCCATGGCGGCCGTACGCACCGATCGACCGCGGCCGCGCCTGGTCCACGCTCCGCTCCGGTAGTACGATACGGCGCATGCCGTTCTCACCTCTTGATTTGACTGGACGCGTCGCCGTCGTCATCGGCGGCACGTCCGGGATCGGGCGGGCGCTCGTACGCGGGCTCGCCGAAGCGGGCGCCGACATCGTCCCCACCGCCCGGCGTACCGACCTCATAGAAGAGACCGCCGCTGAAGTCGAAGCGCTCGGCAGGCGCAGCCTGCGGGTCGCCTCAGACGTCGGAGACCGGGCCTCGCTCGACGCACTGCTGGCGGAGACCATCCGCGCGTTCGGCAAGGTCGACATCATGGTCAACTGTGCCGGCCGCACGCGGCGCGTGCCCACGCTGCAGCTCGACGAGAGTGAGTGGGAGAGCATTCTCGACACGAATCTCACCGGCACGCTCAGGGCGGCCCAGGTCTTCGGCCGTCACATGGTCGAGCGGAAGTACGGCCGCATCATCAACATCGCCTCGTTGTCGTCGTTCGTGGCGCTCTATGAGGTCGCGGCCTACTGCGCCAGCAAGGCGGGTGTCGCGGCGCTGACGAAGTCGCTCGCCATCGAATGGGCGCCGCATGGCGTCTGCGTCAACGCGATTGCTCCGGGTGTGTTCCGCACGCCTCTGAACCAGAATCTGCTCGACGGCACCGATCGCGGACGCGAGTTCCTCGCCCGCACTCCGATGCGTCGCTTCGGACGTCTCGAAGAGCTGGCCGGAGCGGCGGTCTTTCTCGCCTCCGACGCCGCCAGCTTCGTGACGGGCGAGGTGCTCGTCGTCGATGGCGGATTCCTTGCCAGCGGCGTGAACCAGTAGTGGCGAAACCCACGCCGGACCGGCTCGAATCGCCGCCTGCCGCGCCGGTCGGCCGCTACCGCTGGGTGGTCTGCGGTCTGCTGTTCCTCGCCACGACCATCAACTACATCGACCGCCAGGTGATCTCGCTGCTGAAGCCGACGCTCAGCGCGGAGTACAACTGGACCGAGACCGACTACAGCTACATCATCTTCAACTTCACGCTCGCGTACGCGATCGGTCTCGTCGTCGTCGGCCGCGTGATCGACAAGCTCGGCACGAAACTGGGATACGCGCTGGCGATCATCTTCTGGAGCATCGCGGCGATGGCCCACGCGCTCGCTCCGAGCTACGGCGGACCGCTCATCCCGTCACTGGCGCTCGATTCGAAAACCGGCTTCACGTTCGTGACGCTCGCCGGCGCAGTCGCCGGATTCAGCCTGGCACGTTTCGGACTGGGGCTGGGCGAGGCCGGCAACTTTCCCGCGTCGATCAAAGCCGTTGCCGAGTGGTTCCCGAAGCGGGAACGAGCGCTCGCGACTGGTGTGTTCAATTCGGGTACGAACGTCGGTGCGCTGGTCGCACCGCTGGTCGTGCCGTGGGTGACGATCAACTGGGGATGGCGCTGGGCCTTCCTGATTACGGGCGCGCTCGGATTCCTGTGGCTCGCGCTCTGGTGGGGGGTGTATCAGCATCCGCGCGACCAAACGCGCCTGTCGCGTGAAGAGCTCGCGTACATCGAGAGCGATCCAATCGAGCCCACGACGTCGGTGCCGTGGCTGCAGCTGTTGCGGCATCGACAGACGTGGGCGTTTGCCGTCGGCAAGTTCATGACCGATCCGGTCTGGTGGCTGTACCTGTACTGGGTCCCCGACTTCCTGCACCGGACGCACGGCATCAATCTTCAGGCGAGCGCGCTGCCGATCTTCGTGATCTACCAGATCGCGACTATTGGAAGCGTCGCCGGCGGATGGCTGCCGGCACGCCTGCTGGCACGGGGCTGGTCGCTGAACGCCGCGCGCAAGACCGCCATGCTCGTGCCGGCGTTGTGCGTGCTGCCGATCGTGTTCGCGGCGGGTGCCGCCAATCTGTGGGTCGCCGTCCTGCTGATTGGGATCGCCGCCTCTGCGCATCAGGCATGGTCCGCCAACATCTTCACGTTCTCATCGGATATGTTTCCGAAGCGTGCCGTCGCATCGGTGGTCGGGATCGGCGGGATGTCGGGTGCGATCGGTGGCATGCTGATCGCACTGGTGGTCGGGCAGATTCTGCAGCGCACGGGCAGCTATGTGCCGGTGTTTCTGGTGGCGGGCTGTGCGTATCTGGCCGCATTGGCGATCATTCAGCTGCTCGTGCCGGTCATCCGGCCCGTGCAGATCGACGCAATCGACTGAGACGACCCCGGCCGCGACCGGGCTGCGAAGTGAGGGGAATGAACGTGAGTACAACCAGCGTGCGCGCCATCATGACTGCTCTTGCGGTGTTGCCGGTCGTTGCCGCCGCGGCGCTTCCCGGTTCCAGCGGCGTCGAGATCGTTCGCAAGGACGCGGACCAGCGGATCGACATCAGCATCGACGGACAGCCGTTCACGTCGTACCTGTGGCCCGCCTCCGTCAAGAAGCCCGTCCTGTTTCCGATCCGATCGGCGAAAGGGACGATCGTAACGCGCGGCGTGCCGCTCGAGCCGCGGCCCGGCGAGCGAATGGATCATCCGCACCACGTCGGCCTCTGGTTCAACTTCGGCGACGTGAATGGCATCGACTTCTGGGGCAACTCGGATGCGATTCCCGAAAAAGATCGCGGGAAGGAAGGCACGATCGTCCAGCGTGCGATCGTCAGCGCAACCGGCGGTGCGAAGGAAGGTGAGATCACGGCCGACAGCGACTGGGTACTGCCCGACGAATCAGTGCTGCTGACCGATCGAACCGTCTACAGATTCAGCGGGACTTCGACCTCGAGGACGATCGATCTCGACATCACCCTGACAGCCCAGGGTACCCGCGCCGTGTTCAACGACACGAAGGAAGGCATGCTCGGCCTGCGTGTCGCGCGGTCACTCGAAGCCCCGTCGAAGGAACCCGAGATCTTCACCGACGCGGCCGGACATCCGACCACCGTGCCAAAGCTCGATAACACGGGTGTCACCGGCAGCTATCTCACGGCCCAGGGCAAGACGGGCGATGCGGCCTGGGGAACACGCGGCAAGTGGTGTCTGCTCGCCGGCACGATCAACGACGAGCCCGTCACGATCGCCATCCTCGATCATCCGGGTAATCCCGGCTACCCGACGTTCTGGCACGCGCGCGGCTACGGTCTCTTTGCGGCGAATCCGTTCGGGCAGAAGACGTTCACCGAAGGCAAGATGGCGCCCTTGAACTTCACGATCGAGCCGCATCAGAGCGCGCGGTTCCGGTATCGCATCATGATCGACTCCACGAAGGCAGGCGCCCCGGAAATCGAGGGGGCGTGGACGACGTGGACGGCGGCGACGCGCTGACGTGCCCTTGGAGGGATAGTGCGGAACACGTTCATTGCGGCGGTTTGTGGACTTCTCCTCTCCGGATGCGGCGGCGGCAACTCGACGCCGTCGCCCACTCCGACACCGACACCTCCAGCGACCAATCACAATCCCACGATTACATCGAGCTCGGTGACACCAGAAGGCTTCGGAATTTCTCAGATCACCTCGTTCGCGACGCAGGCGGTCGCCACCGACTCCGACGCCGACGGCCTGACGTACGAATGGGATTTCGGTGATGGCACAACGCTCACCGGAGCCGGTGTCGCGCACGTCTATCCTGGCGACGGGCCCATGACTGTCACACTCACGGTGAAGGATGGCAAGGGCGGATCCACGACGGCAACGAACGCGCTTGTCGTTGGTGGCATGACGGGTAGATGGCTGGTGGAGATTCCGAGCTTCGTCCGGCTTCAGCTCGACCTCCAGCAGAATGGGACGGTCGTCACAGGAACGTTCGTGCAGCTCGAGGATGGCCCCACGACGCCGAAAGGGACGAGCGGCAAGACCGATCCGGCGGAGCCAGGGAAGATCGACGGAGCCGGCAACGTGGAAATCCGCCTCAAGGTCGGTCGGTTCCTGGACTTCTACATTCGAGGCACGATGGACAGTACGGGCCGGACCATCAAGGGTGGACTCTTTGGTTCCGGGTTCGGAGGCAGCGAATTCACCGCGACCAAGGAATAGCTTTGAGTGGAAGCGGACTACATGGGCGGGGTCAAGGTGCTGATCTCGCCCACCTTTACTCCTCGCTCACGCTCATCATCAGGTCCGGGCGTGTCGGTGCCTGGCGTCCAGGTCGGTGTGACCGTGAGATCGATCCGGCGAGGGGCTCCCGGCCGTCCTCGCGGTAGATCGAGCCGGATGCGCTGCCATTCAGCGGACACCTGCACCCGATTTGCCAGCTTTCCATCGAATCGAATGTCCACTTGCTGCGGCAGGCCTGAAGGCAATGTGCCCTGCAGCGGGATGTTCACCTGCCGGACGCGGCCGTCGACGAAGAGCGTGGCCGTCGGTCCGGACCAGCGATAGCGCATACCGTTCGCATCCTTGCTCCAGTCGAACAAGCCGTAAGTCACACGTGTGATGTCGAGGTCCGCGATCTCCTGTCGCGCCCTGTAAGGAACAGATACGACGAGTGCCAGACAGATGGTTGCCGTCACCCACGGCTGCCATCGGCGGATCCCACCCGCCGACTGCACCTCCTGAGGAGGCGCGCTCTGTACGGTGCGCGCAGCTCCACCGCCCACCGCGAGGCCAAGCGCAATCCAGAACGCGTACGAGACCTCGCGCAACATCAAAGGATTGCCGACGAGGCTGGTCACCAGAAAGGCGACGACTCCGCAGGCGATGGCCGCGAGCCGCGGGTCAGCCGTCTGTGCGATCCCGCGCCAGGTTCGCCGCGCGGCGTCGGCGAGTATCCAGATGAACAGCCCCAGACCCACGAGCCCCAATTCGGCTCCGATGCGAAGAAAGTCGTTGTGTGGATTCTTCCGTCCTCGCCACATCGCGTTCAGTTCGGGCGACGCGTGCGCACCTGCCACGAGATAGAAACGATCGATGCCGACCCCGAACAGCGGACGTGTACCGATGACTCCCAAGCCGGCTTCGAACAGCTCGCCGCGGATCGTCATTGATTTCGCCGCCTTCGTGCCGGCAACGTCGCGGCCGATGAACCACGGATAGCTAACGATCATGGCCACCACCGCAACGACCGCGAAGGCAACGACACTGCGGGCCGGGATGCCACGGCTCCGGAATGTCAGCGCAACCGACAACAGCACCAGTCCGGCGAGCGCAGCAAGAATGACCGAGCGTGAGCCTGTGAGATAAAGCGCGACGATCAACGGAGCGCCGGCTGCCAGCCACAGTATCCGCATCCTGCCTGCGGCCGCGACGGCAAGTCCGAGCGACGCGATCCAGCACACGGCGAAATAGGAACCCGCCGCGATCGAATCGGATATCTGAGGCGAGATGCGCAGTCCGGCGGACGTCGCCCTCATGGCCGCGATCGCAGCCGGGCTCCGCAGGTGGATCTCCGCCAGCCGCACGGCACTCATCACAGCGAGGCCCGCGCCGCCCACGCTCAACATCCGGAGGGCGCGTTCGAAAAGCGTCCCGTCCACGCGGCAAAGGGCGGCGACGACGATAGAGAGGGCGAGCCCTTCGAGCATGACGGCCGCCGACACCGCGAACCAGAAATTGCCGGGGCGGACGAAGTAACTCTTCGTGAGGAACTCGGTCACTTGAGCGGCGTATGCGGGCCAATCGCCTTGCTGGAACTGGTAGACGCGCTGCCACACCAGCGTGGACATGAACGCGGCCACGGCTAATGCGACGATCGGTCCGGAGATCTCGCGTGCGATGGCCCGACGCAGCGGTGCGGCGACAATCGCACGTCCGAAACACCCGAAGAGCGTCACCAGGACGAGGACTTCGGTCACGCGTAACGCGGGGACTCGGGCAAGGTTCGCCAGAATCGACCCGAAGCCGAGGAATGCGGCCGTGATCAGCAGCGCGGCGTCCGGGCGTGCGACCGCGAGAACGCACAGCGCCACCACGCCGGCGCGCAGCGTCCAGCCGAGCACAGGCGAGAGGACAAGGAGGAACAGCAGGAGTGCCGGGCCGAGCGATGCGGCCAGCGGCAGCAGGCCTCCAAGCGTGTCCCGTGCCCAATCGCGCTCGGCTCTCATACCGTGACCACGTTGCTGCCGGTCGGGGCGACGAGACAGGCAATCACGGCACGGGTCGTCGTCATCGAACGACAGGATGATCGCACACTCACCTGGACACTCCGGCCTGGTTCGCCGCGCTTGCCGACGGCGCCGAACGATTCTGTAGAATGCGCCCGTGGCTCTCCAAGTAGCGATTCTCGGTGCCGGCAACATTTCGGGCACGCACGCGCGCGCCGCGTCGGCCGCGGGCCTAACCATTGCGGCAGTGCACGGCCGCCATCCCGACAAAGTGCGTGCCATGGCCGACGCCTACGGAGCAGCGCCCTACCTCGACCTGGAGGCCTGCCTCGCGCATCCGTCGCTCGACGCCGTGCTCATCGGCAGCCCGTCGGGAGTGCACGCCGATCAGGGTATTCTGGCGGCGTCGCGAGGGCTGCACGTGCTGGTGGAAAAGCCGATCGATGTCACAGTCGAGCGCGCTGACGCCTTGATTGACGCGGCCAGTCGCAGCGATGTCCGTCTCGGCGTGATGTTCCAGGACCGCACGCAACCCGCATTCGTCGCGCTGCAACGCGCACTGGGTTCCGGGCGTTTGGGCCGGCCGCAGCTCACGGCAGCGACGGTGCGCTGGTACCGTCCGCCCGAGTATTACGGCGCGTCGGGCTGGCGCGGCACGTGGGCGCTCGATGGCGGCGGTGCGCTGATGAATCAGGGGATTCACACCCTCGATCTGCTGCTCTGGCTGTTCGGACCGCTCGCGCGTGTCTCCGCACGTGTCGCCACCATGTTTCACACGATCGAAGTGGAAGACACCGCGGTGGCGTTGCTCGAGTTCGAGTCGGGCGCCGTGGCGACGTACGAGGCGACGACTGCCGCCTATCCCGGCTATCCGCGGCGCCTGGAGATCACGACATCCGAGGGCACCGTCTCGATCGAGCATTCGCAGGTGATCCGCGCGGATCTCCGGAGCGGCGCGGAGAGTCTCATCGTGGTCGACGCGAGCCGTCCGAACCAGGGCCCATCGTCTCCGGTCGTCAGTGACATTTCTGGCCATCAGCGTCTCGTGGAGGACTTCGCCGACGCTGTCAGACTGCGACGCGAACCGCTGTGTTCCGGCGCGGAAGGACGGCGAAGCCTTGTGGCTGCCAGAGCGATTTATGAAAGCGCGCGGACGGGCCGCGTGGTGGATGTGATGTCATGAAGAACTGGCTGACGGCGCCGCGACGGAGCTGCGTGCTGCTGATCGTGCTGACGATTGTGGCGTGTCCCGCATACGCATGGGCCCAGGCCGAGCACCAGCACGGTGAAGCCGTGCCAGAGCGGCTCGGACGTGTCGACTTCGAGACGAGCTGTGCTCCAGCGGTTCAAGCGGATTTCAACCGCGCGGTCGCGCTCCTGCACTCGTTCGCCTTCCGAAAGGCCATTGAAGGATTCGAGGGCGTCCTAGAGCGCGATCCGTCATGCCGTATTGCGTTGTGGGGCATCGCGCTCAGCACGTGGAGCAACCCGTTTGCCGGGATCAAAGGCCCGCAGATCCTCGAGCAGGGCTCGCAGGTCGTCCGACGCGCGAGCGGGCTGTCCGGCGGGACTCCGCGCGAACGCGACTACATGGATGCCGTGAGCGAGCTCTATCGCGACTACCAGACGCGCGATCATCCGACGCGTATCGCCGCGTACGACAGCGCCATGCAGCGGTTGTCGGCCGCGAATCCGGGTGACCGGGAAGCCCGGATCTTCGCCGCGTTGGCATCCGTGCAGACGGCCGCTCCGACGGACAAGACATACGCAAAGCAGCTGGCCGCCGGCGCGATTCTCGAAGAGCTCTTCGCGAAGTATCCGGATCACCCTGGCCTCGCGCACTACATCATTCACGCGTACGACGTACCGGCGCTCGCGCCTCGTGCGCTCGACGCCGCGCGGCGATATGCCGCCATCGCGCCATCCGCCCCGCACGCGCTCCACATGCCGTCGCACACCTTCACACGCCTGGGCTACTGGCAGGAATCCATTCAGTCCAACATCGCGTCGGCTGCGTCGGCAGCAGCCGAAAGCGCAACGGCCGAGCAGCTCCACGCAATGGACTACATGGCCTACGCGTACCTGCAGGTCGGTCGCGACGATGAAGTGCGCGCGCTGATCGATCAGGTTGGCGTATTGCAGGAGCACCTCAAATCGCCCGCCGCCGGCGGCAGCGCGGCACCCGTGTCGGTCGGCACGTATGCGACTGCAGCAATCCCCGCCCGCTACGCGCTCGAACGCGCCGACTGGGCCGGTGCCACCGCGCTCACCGTTGCGACCGGTGCCACACCGCAATCGGAAGCGGTCACCGAGTTTGCTCGCGCGGTAGGTGCAGCGCGCTCGGGACATCCAGACGCCGCTTCATCCAGCCTGGATCGTCTTGCCGCCATCCGCGATGCGCTGCGCACGAGCGGCGATGCGTACTGGTCGGGGCAGAGCGAGATTCAGCGCCAGGGCGCCTCTGCGTGGGTGGCGTGGGCGCGAGGCGACAAAGACGAGGGACTGCGCCTCGCCGCAGCTGCGGCAGATGCGGAGGATGCGACCGAGAAGTCGGCCGCGACGCCTGGCCCGCTCATGCCGGCACGCGAGCTCCTGGCAGACATGCAGTTCGAAGCAGGCCGCTTTGCCGACGCGCAGAAAAGCTACGAAGCGGTCCTCACCAAAGAGCCGCACCGCTTTCGCGCCGAATACGGCGCCGGTGTCGCTGCCGAGCGGGCTGGCGACCAGTCCGGCGCGAACGCGCACTATCGCGCGCTCTTGAACCAATGCGCACCAGTGACGGGGTCACCACGCGACGCCCTCCGCCAGGCGCAACGCGCGCTCGACTCTCGCTAGTTCAGGTATTTGGCGATCGGCGGCTTGAGAAGCTCTTGCGACTCCGGCTTGGTGAGATTGTCTTTCGTGATCATCCACACGCCGGTGTCGATACGCTTGTCCACCGACTTTCCCAGCAGGTGGTTGACCATCGTCTTGACGCCCAGATATCCCATGTTGAGCGGATTCTGCACGACGATGCCCTGCATCTGGCCGGCGGCAAGGGCGTCGATGAACGGCTGACTGGGATCGAAGCCGACGAACGCGATCTTGCCGGCCTTGTCGACATCCTGCAGCGCGAGCAGCATGCCTGCCGTGGACGACTCGTTGACGCAGAAGATACCCTGCAGGTCGCCGGCGAGCCGATTGAGCAGGTTCTCCGATGCGCGTTTCGCCGTATCCCGCGTCGGACCGGCGTACTGCTCTGACGGCAGCACAATCACTTTCGGATGTGCGGCCTTCATGCGATCGAGGAAGCCCTGCTCGCGCGCTGTCGTGCTGGCCGACCCTTCCTGATAGCGGAGGAGCAGCACTCTTCCACGCTCGCTCACCGCGTCCGCCAGCCGATCGGCTGCCAGCTCCCCACCCTTGTAGTTGTCAGTCGCGACGAAACTGACAATCTGGTCCGACCGCAGTGCCGAGTCGATGATGACAGTCGGCACGCCGGCGGCCTTTGCCTCTTCGATGGGCCGCACGAGGGCGCGATCGTCCAAGGGTGCCAGCACGAGCCCGTTGATGCCCTGGCTCGTGAATCCCTCGACCACCTGTACCTGCTGTTCGCGGTCGTCCTCGCGGAGCGGCCCCTTCCAGGTGATCGTGACGTTCAAGCCGGCCGCCTTCAGTTCACGCTCCGCTTTGACCGCTCCGGCGTGGACGCTGTTCCAGAACTCCGCCGTCGTGCCTTTCGGGACGACAGCAATGGACAGGGCGCGCCCCGCCTCGCGCGGGCGCTGGCAGGCCGACAACGCCAGCAGCCCGCACACGAGCACGGCAAGCGGCGCACGGCGACATCCGATGAGGTAATGAGGGCGCACGGTCCGGCATCATACCCCGCACTGACGTGCCAATGTTCCAGAGTGGCAGAGTGCCAGGGCCTTGGTGTCCGAGCGTCAGCTTTGGCACTCTGAGACCTTGGCACTCTGGAACGAGGAGTGTGCGGTAAAATTTGAGGTTGCGATGCCTGGAACCCGCTACTTCCTGACCGGGGCCCTCGGGTGCATTGGAGCGTGGGTCGTCAAAGCGTTGGCCGAACGCGGGGACGAGCCTGTTGTCTTCGACACCGGGACCGATCGACGCCGCCTCGCCGCGATCATGGACGATGGCGTCCTGAGCGCAGTGCGGTTCGTCCGGGGCGACGTGACCGACGGGTCGGCGGTGACGGCTGCCATGTCCGACAGCGGGGCAAGACGCATCATCCACCTGGCTGGATTGCAGGTCCCGACGTGCCGCGCCAATCCGCCACTCGGCGCGCTCGTCAACGTCGTCGGCACGCTCAATGTGTTCGAAGCCGCCCGCGCCTCCGGCATTGCCCATGTCGTGTACGCGAGCTCGGCCGCGGTGTTCGGCATCACCGACGAGGCCGTGGACGAGACCGTTACGCCGGAGCCGCTGACGCACTACGGAGTCTTCAAACAGGCGAACGAGGGCAACGCGCGTGTGTACTTCCGCGATCACGGCGTCTCGTCCGTCGGACTGCGGCCGTTCACCGTGTACGGCGTGGGCCGGGATGCGGGCATCACAAGCGATCCCACACGCGCGATGAAATCCGCACTGGTCGGCCGCCCCTTCCACATTCGATTCAGTGGGCCGACCGACTTCATCCACGTGGCTGACACGGCGGCAGCGTTCATCGCGTGCGCCGACCAGGCGCCCGAGGGCGCCCACGTTTTCAACATCCACGGCGCGACCATCGACGTCGCCGACATCGTCCGCGCCATCGACGCGCATCTCCCGGCCGCTGCGCGCGGATTGATCACGTTCGGCGGATCGGCGATTCCGATGCCTCCGGCACTCGATGACACGGCGCTCCGCCGTACGATTCCCGGACTACCCCAGACGAGTGTCGACGCCGGGATCGCGGACACCATCGCGCGTTTCACCGCGCTTCGTGACAGCGGACGGCTCGACACCTCCGATATCGAAGAGCCCACCGCCGCGCCGCGTGCATGATGCAAGCTTGTAGACGAGGCCCCCAGTGACTGACACCAGCACGATCACTCCTCTCTCCGACCACGCCGTCGTGGTCAACTCGGCTCAAGACAACGTGGCCATCGTCAAGTACGGCGTGCCAGCCGGACTGCGGATCCGGATGCCGGATGGGCGTGAGCTGACGGTTGCGGGGGCGGTCGGTCCCGGCCACCGGTTCGCGACCGCGGACGTGCCAGCGGGCACGCTCGTTCGGCAGTACGGGCAGCCAATCGGCACGTCGCGGGGCATCAAGGCCGGGGATCCGATCACCGTCCAGAACATGAGCAACGACGTACCGGTCGTGCGTGAGCTCGCGGCCGATCTCCGCCTGGCGCCGCCAGACTATCTACCGGAGGCGCAGCGTCGGACGTTCCGCGGCTTCCGGCGTGCTGACGGTCGCGTGGGGTCGCGCAACTTCATCCTCGTCGTGCCGACGAGCATGTGCGCGAGCCATGAGTCGCAGCAGATCGCGATGATGGCCGAGTTCACGCAGTACTCGCGCGCCAAGTTCCCAAACGTGGACGGCGTCGTCGCCATTCCGCATAACAAGGGATGCGGGTGCTCCGACGGATCGAACATCGAAGTCGTGCTCCGGACGCTCGCCAACTACGCCGCGCATCCGAACGTCGGCGGCGTCATTTTCGTTGGCCTCGGGTGTGAGAAGACGAACCTGACTGCCGTCGAGGAGTTCCTGGTCAAGCGCGGGATGGATCTGCAGAAGCCGGTCGTGCGCTACGGTATTCAGGACATGGGCGGCACACAGGCTGTCATCGACCGCGGACTTCGCGAGGTCGCCGCCATGCTGCCTGTGGTCAACGATGTCGAGCGGACTGAGGCTCCCTTGTCGGAGCTGCTGCTCGGCGTGAAGTGCGGCGGCTCCGATGGGTTCTCTGGACTGTCCGCCAATCCGGCGCTCGGCTACGCCGCCGACCTGCTGATTCGTTCCGGTGGAACGGTGCTCATCACGGAAGTGCCGGAATTCTGCGGGGCCGAGCACGTGCTCGCGCAGCGGTCGAAGGATCGCGCGACGGGCGAAGCCGTCTACCAGATGGTGGATTGGTACAAGGACTTTGCGTCGAAGTTCGGCACGGTGCTCGGAGAAAATCCGAGTCCTGGCAATGTCGCAGGCGGCCTCCTCAACATCACCATCAAGTCGCTCGGGGCTATCGCAAAAGCAGGCAGCACGCGCGTGGAAGGCGTTACCGGCTACGCGCAGGTGCCGACGGGTCACGGACTGTGGTTGATGCAGGGGCCCGGCTACGACCAGGAATCGACGCCTGGACTCGTGGGCGCCGGCTCACAGGTCGTGGTCTTCACGACCGGCCGAGGCACGACCATCGGCAACGCGATTGCGCCGATCGTCAAGCTCACGTCGAACACGCCGGTCTTCACGCGAATGTCGAGCGACATGGATCTGTCGGCGGGAGGCATCATCGACGGCACCGAATCGATCGAGCAGGTCGGTGAGCGCGTGTTCGATCACGTCATCCGTGTCGCATCCGGCGAGGTGCTCGCGAAAGCGGAAGAAACGAAACATCGCGAGTTCGAAATCTGGGGTGAGCAGTCGGTGTCTCTTTAGGCTACAGGCTACAGGCTACAGGCTACAGGCTGCAGGCTGCGGGCTACAGGCTGCGGGCCTGACCTTTTGCGCCCTCGTGCTTCAGACCCTCGGGCCTACTTTTGCGACGTTTGGACCCTTTGACCCTTAGACTTTCGTGATGATG
>Ga0070674_100000927_pt1 | contig 15299 bp, 11 predicted proteins | sample KBSM33metaG_FD_65344 | JGI IMG/M metagenome (GOLD analysis project Ga0070674, IMG submission 65344) | Miscanthus rhizosphere microbial communities from Kellogg Biological Station, Michigan, USA - KBS M3-3 metaG | ecosystem: Host-associated > Plants > Roots > Rhizosphere > Soil ... | reverse complement strand
CTTCATCTCCCGCCGATCGACGATCAGATCGAGCATTCCCTTTTCGAGCAGGAACTCGCTGCGCTGAAACCCCTCGGGCAGCGTCTGGCGGATCGTCTGCTCGATGACGCGTGGTCCGGCGAAGCCGATGAGCGCTTTCGGCTCGGCGATGTTCAGGTCGCCGAGCATCGCGAAGCTCGCGGTCACGCCGCCCGTCGTCGGATCGGTGAGCACGGAGATGAACGGCAGATGGGCGCGGTCGAGCCGGGCCAGCGCCCCGCAGACCTTCGCCATCTGCATCAGCGACAGCGCGCCTTCCATCATCCGCGCGCCGCCGGAACAGCAGACGATGACCACAGGCATGCGGTCGGCGGTGGCGCGCTCGATGCCGCGCGCGATCTTCTCGCCGACCACGACCCCCATGCTGCCGCCGATGAATCCGTACTCCATCGACGCGACCACCGTGTCGATGCGCTCGATGGCGCCGGTGGCGACGATGACGGCGTCCTTCATGCCGGTGCTCTCGATGCCGGCCTTGAGCCGCGACTTATAGGGTTTGGTGTCGGTGAAGACGAGCGGGTCGGTGGACACCATGTCCTTGTCGAACTCGGTCCAGGTGCCGTCGAACAGCATCCGCAACCGCTCGGACGCGTTCAGCCGGAAGTGGTGGCCGCATTTCGGGCAGACGTTGAAGTTGGTCGCGAGGTCCTTGTTGTAGATCGCCTGCGCGCAGCCGGGACACTTGACCCACAGCCCTTCCGGCACCCGGCTCGCTTTTTCCTTGGCAGGGGCCGCCATCGGTTTCCGCGTCTTCTTGAACCACGCCATCTGCTGACAGCTTATCAGGGGTCGGGCCGGGTCCTGGCCCCTAATCCCTAATCCCCCTTGGTCCGCGGCACGTAGTAGCGCGTTCCGGGTCCCATCGCGCGGATCTGCTTGATGAGGTCGTCGAGCGCCTCGTCGCTGGCGTCGGAATCGAACTGCGAGGTTTCGACCACCAGCAGCGGCGTCGCGTCGTAGTGGAAGAAGAAGTGGTGGTACGCCTCGTTCAGCTCGCGCAGGTAGTCGTCGTCGGGCTGGAAGGCGACCGCTTCCGCGTCCATGCGGCGGCTGTGGACGCGCCGCAGCAGCACATCGGTCGGCGCCTGCAGGTACACGACGAGGTCCGGCGGCGGCACGTCGCGCGCCAGCAGCTCGTAGAGCCGCTGATAGATGAACAGCTCGTTGTCGTCGAGGTTCAGATAGGCGAAGATCCTGTCCTTGTCGAAGACGTAGTCGCAGATCGTCGACTGGCTGAACAGATCCGCCTGACGGAGTGAGGTCTGCTGGCGGTGACGATTGAGCAGGTAGAACAGCTGTGCCTGGAGCGCCGCGCCCGGGCGGTCCGCGTAGAAGTCCGCGAGGAACGGGTTCTCTGATTCCTCCAGCACGACCGTCGCGTCGAGGCGTGTGCCGAGCCGCTCGGCCAGCGCGGTTTTTCCCGCGCCGATCGGGCCTTCGATCGCGATGTAGCGAAACTGCAAGGCGGCCCGATGATATCATCGCGCCGTGAGGATCGATCGACTGGAGCTGCGCCTCCTGAAGCTCCCGCTCGTCCACTTCTTCGAGACCAGCTTCGGCCGCATCGACGAGAAACACTTCATCCTCGTGCGCGTCGACGGCGAGGGCGCCAGCGGGTACGGCGAGTGCGTCGCGGAGCTGGATCCGTACTACAGCTCCGAGACCAACGACACCGTCTGGCATATCATCGCGGACTTCGTCGCGCCGCGGGTGCTCGGGACGGAGTTCGGCCACCCGCGCGACGTCTTTCCCGCGCTCAAGGCCATCCGCGGACACAACATGGCGAAGGCCGCGGTCGAAATGGCCGCGTGGGATCTGTTCGCCCGGCTGCGCGGCGAGCCGCTCGCCCGCGTCCTCGGGGGCGCGCGCGATCGCATCGCCTCCGGGGTGTCGGTCGGCATCCAGCCGACGATCGACGATCTCCTGCTGAAGGTCGAACGCGAGCTCGCCGCCGGCTATCGCCGGATCAAGATCAAGATCAAGCCGGGATGGGACGTGCATCCGGTCGAGGCGCTGCGCGCGCGCTTCGGCTCCATCCCGCTGATGGTGGACGCGAATGCGGCGTACACGATCGACGACGCCGATCATCTCGCGCAGCTCGACGCCTTCGGCCTGATGATGATCGAGCAGCCGCTCGACTACGACGATGTGGCCGATCATGCGACGCTGCAGCGGCGGCTGAAGACGCCGATCTGCCTGGACGAGTCGATCAAGACGGTGGGGATTGCCCGCGAGGCGATCGCCGCCGGCGCCTGCCGCATCATCAACATCAAGCCGGGCCGCATCGGCGGATTCGGCGAGTCGATCCGGCTGCACGACCTGTGCGCCTCGCACGGCATCCCGGTGTGGCACGGCGGGATGCTCGAGTCGGGCATCGGGCGCGCGGCGAACATCCATCTCTCGACGCTGCCGAATTTCTCGCTGCCCGGAGACGTGGCGGCCAGCCGGCGCTACTTCGATCCGGATCTCATCGAGCCGCCCATCGAGGTCGCCGCCGACGGCACGATTCCGGTCCCCACCGGTCCCGGCCTCGGCGTCACGATCCGCGAGGACCGCGTCGATGCCGCGACGCTGAAGCGCACGTCGCTCGACGCCAGCCTGAAGGCTGGAGTCCGATGAGGCGTCTTGCGGCAGCGTGCCTGGTGGCCGTCGCCGCCTCCGCGTGCGCGAGCGCGCCGCCGGCCGCGCCGGTCAAGGCGGCCGGTCCTTCCTTCGAGCAGAAGATGGCGTCGATCCTGCGGCTCGAGGATCATCGCGTGCTGCGAGAAGCGGCGCCGCCGGCCCCGCCGCCCGCGCCTCCGCCGGCCGCGGTGCGCGGCAAGAAGCCGGCCGCGGTCGTCGCCCCCCCGCCGCCGGCTCCGCCCGATCTCATCCGCCTGCTGTCCGACGAGGAGGCGCGCATTCGCCGCCGCGCCGCGCTCGCCATCGGCCGCGTCGCGCTGGCCGAAGGGGCGCAACCGCTCGTCGGCGTGCTCGCCGACACCGATCCGGAAGTGCGGCAGGTCTCGGCGTTCGCGCTCGGGTTGATCGGGGACAAGAGCGCGCGCGAACCGCTCGTGCGTGCGCTGGCCGATCCGTCGCCGCTCGTGCAGGGCAGCGCGGCGGAGGCGCTGGGGCTCATTGGCGACACCGCGGACGCCGACGCGGTCGGGCGCATGGTCGCCCAGATCGTGCAATCGCCCGCGCTCGCGCAGCCGCCGGCCGAGGAGGACGATGTCCGGCGCGACACGCCGTCGGCGGCCGCGCGTCTCGGCATCTATGCGCTGGTGCGGCTGAAGGCGTATCCGCAGCTGGCGGCCGCCGTGCTCGACGGCTCGGGCCAGCCGCGCGTGCGGTGGTGGCCCGTGGCGTACGCGCTGCAGCGGCTCGAGGACGCGCGCGCGCTGCCGGCGCTCCTGACGCTGGCGAAAGACCAGAATGCTTACACGCGGGCGTTTGCCGTCAAGGGGCTCGGCACGCTGAAGGACGCGGCGGCGCTGCCGGTGCTGATGCCGCTGCTCACGAGCGGCGACCGCTCGGTGCTCATCGAGACCGTCCGCGCGCTGGGCCGGATTGGCGATCGATCGGCGGCCGAGCCGCTCCTGCGCCTCGTCAACGCCGCCGCCACCGATCCATTCGTCCGACTCGAGGCGGTTGGCGCGATCGGCAGCCTGGATGTGCCGGCGGTGGCTGACACGCTGCTCGACCTGCTGTCAGATCCCAGCCCGGCGATCCGCGGCGCGGCACTGCGCTCGGTCGCGACGCGCGATCCGGAAAATTTCATGGCGGTGCTCTCGGGGCTCGATCCGGATACGCACTGGAGCGTCAGGGCCGCGCTGGCCACCATCCTTGGCACGCTCACGGTCGACGCGGCGCTGCCGCGGCTCGAGCCGCTGCTCGCAGACGCCGATCAACGCGTCATTCCGTTCGCGCTCGCGGCGCTCGTGAAGTTGAAGGCGCCGAAGGCGATCGCCATCCTGTTCGAACGCCTCAAGGCGGACGATCCGATCGTTCGCGCGGCGGCAGCGACCGGGCTGGCCGAGCTGAAGCCGGCGAACGGGCCGGCGGCGCTCGTGGACGCGTATCAGGCGGGCGTGAACGATGCCACGTATGCGGCGCGCGCGGCCGTGCTGGCCGCGCTCGAGAAATACGGCGCCGCGGCGGCGCTGCCGGTGCTCCAGAGCGCCCTGGCCGACAAGGATTGGGCGGTGCGGGTGCGCGCGGCGCAGATCATCAAGCGCCTCGATCCCAACCGCATCGGCGGCGACATCGATGCCTCGATTCGCCCGGCCCCGACCACCGTCGCCGCCGAGGTCTACAGTGACGCCAATCGAACCGACCCGCAGGTGTCGACCCAGGCCTACATCGACACCGATCGCGGGACCATTCAGATCGAGTTCGCTGTGCTCGACGCGCCGCTGACGGTCGGGAATTTCATCAGCCTCGCGCGCAAGGGATTCTTCAACGGCCTCAGCGTCCACCGCGTCGTCTCGAACTTCGTCGTGCAGGACGGCGACCCGCGCGGCGATGGGGAAGGCACCCCCGGGTACACGATCCGCGACGAGCTCAACGAGCGGCCGTACCTGCGCGGCACGGTCGGGATGGCGCTCGATCCCTGGCCCGACACCGGCGGGAGCCAGTGGTTCATCACGCATTCGCCGCAGCCGCACCTCGACGCGCGGTATACCGTGTTCGGCCGCGTCATCGCCGGCATGGATGTCGTCGACAAGATCCAGCAGTGGGACGTGATCCGCCGGGTCCGCGTGTGGGACGGGCAGGCGATGACCGACCGGTAGTCGTCAACCGCGCAGATGGAGCGCGAGCCTTTCAGGCGAGCGATCGGATTTTCGGTGGGAAAATTGAAAAGGGGGCGGACGGCCGCCCCCTTTTATGTCGGGAGAGGTCGGCTATTACCGTTTCTTGCCGGCCTTCTTCTTCCCGCCCTTGGCTTTCTTCGCCATGTTCTGTTATCCCCCCCTTCATGTTGGGATTCTGCGAGAGCGCTCACACGCACCACGGTGGCTGCCGCCTGGCACGCTCACCTGATGTTCGGCGCCCTTGCGTCGAGGTACCCCCGACGCTGGTTGCGCCGAGAGAGCGACTCAGCCTTTCAGCTGAGGTTCACTAGGGATGGTCTAAGTGAGCCACCCTCATACCAGATGTAGATTATGAACCTCTATTCAGCAGTGTCAAGCACAAATGTGCATCAAAAGTCAAAAAACTTTGCCGGGACGTGCAACACGCGCGAGGAAAAATCGCGCGCGTGCGTGATCGTTTGCGCGACGCGCGCGATCACATGCTCGTGCGCAGCTGCTGCTTGTCGGCGTGACGCTCGATGGCGAGTGCGATGAGGCGATCGATCAGCGCGGGATACGTGAGACCGCTTGCGGCCCACATCTTCGCGTACATGCTGATCGTCGTGAAGCCGGGAATGGTGTTGACCTCGTTGAGGTAGAGCGTGCCGCTGTCGCCCGCGAGGAGAAAATCGACGCGGGCCATGCCCGCGCAGTCCACCGCCTTGAAGGCGGCGATCGCGAGCGCCCGGATCTCGTCGGCGAGCGTCCCGGCGAGCACGGCGGGGATGATGTCGCGCGAGGCGCCGTCCAGATATTTCGCCTCGTAGTCGTAGAACTCGCGTGACGGGATGATTTCCCCCGGCACCGACGCCTCGGGCTCGTCGTTGCCGAGCACCGCCACTTCGATCTCCCGCGCCTGCGGCACCGCCGCCTCGACGACCACCTTGCGATCGAACTGCGCGGCGAGGCTGATGGCGGTGCGCAGCTCGGCCACGTGCTTCGCCTTCGAGATGCCGACGCTCGATCCGAGGTTCGCCGGCTTCACGAACACTGGAAATCCCAGCTGGTTGACGACGCGCTGGAGGATGCCGCGCTCGTCGCGCTGCCAGTCGCGCTTCATCACGACCTCGTAGTCGCAGATCGGCAGGCCTTTCGCCGCGAAGACGAGCTTCATCACCGCCTTGTCCATGCCGACGGCCGAGGCGAGCACGCCGGCGCCGACATACGGCACGTTCGCCAGCTCGAGCAGGCCCTGCACCGTGCCGTCTTCACCATACGGTCCGTGAAGGACCGGGAACACGACGTCGAGCGACAGGCCGGCGACCGCGTTCTGGCGGCCACGATCGATGGTCATCAGGGTGTCGCCGCCCGGGTACGCCGTCATGTGCGCTTCCCGGGTGAGGTCGATGGTCGCGGTCGCCGACCCGGCGTGAATCACGTCGGCGGCCGAGACGAGGGTCGGCGGCGCCTCGGGCAGCGCCCATTTGCCGTCCTTCTCGATGCGGATCGCCACCGCGTCGTAGCGATCCGGATCGAGATTCTTGAAGACTGCCGCCGCCGAGGCGAGCGACACCTCATGCTCACCGGACCGGCCGCCGTAGATGACCCCGACCCGCAGCTTTTTCACGGCGTGCCCTCAATCCTGTCAAGACGATCGAACGCAGAGCTCGCAGAGCTCGCAGAGAAAAAACGTTCAACCACAGAGGACACAGAGATCACAGAGGAAGGCGATGAGCAGGCGTGTGACCGGCGGCCGGCGTGGCCGGCCGTCGCGTGGCCGAAAAAGGCCAGCGCAACACATATGCTTGCTGGTGTGTTTGTGTTGCGCTGGCCTTTTCCGGTCACGCAGCCGCTTCGCGGCCCGGTCACATGCGTCGCCTCTGCGGGCTCAGCGGTCTCTGCGTTCCAACCGTTTTCGTGTTTTCGTGCTTTCGTGTCTTTCGTGGTTGGGTTTCGTCTTCGGGGGTGGATCGTTCCCACAGGCTAAACTTAACACGTGTCTTTCAGTTTCGACGTGACCCACACCGACGGGCGTGCGCGGCGCGGCCGCATGCGAACCGCCCATGGCGACGTCGAGACGCCGGCGTTCATGCCGGTCGGCACCCAGGGTGCCGTCAAGGGCGTCACGCATCGCGACCTCGAGTCGCTCGGCGCCGAGATCCTGCTCAGCAACACCTATCACTTGTATCTGCGGCCCGGCGACGATCTGATCGCGCGCCGCGGCGGGCTGCACCGCTTCATCGGCTGGACCAGGCCGATCCTCACCGACAGCGGCGGCTATCAGGTGTTCAGCCTCGCCGCTCGCCGCACCATCGACGAGCAGGGCGCGCACTTCACATCGCATCTCGATGGATCGGCACACCTGCTCACGCCGGAGAAGGCGGCCGACATCCAGGCGCAGCTCGGGTCCGACATCGCGATGGTGCTCGACGAATGCCTCGCGCATCCGTCCGGCGAGGACGCCGCGCGCCAATCGATGCTGCGCACGCTGCGGTGGGCGTGCCGCGCGCGCGACCGGTTTCTCGCGCTCCGCGACGGGCTCGTGCCGGGCGTCACCGTCACCAACGCCGGCCAGGCGCAGTTCGGCATCGTGCAGGGCAGCGTCTTTCCAGGGCTGAGGGAAGAGAGCGCGCAGCAGACCGTGGCGATCGGCTTCGAGGCCTACGCGATCGGCGGCCTGAGCGTCGGCGAGCCGGCTGACATCATGTACGAGATGGTGTCGCGCACGACGCCGTGCCTTCCGCCCGATCGGCCCCGCTACCTGATGGGCACCGGCACGCCGGCGGACCTTGTCGAGTCGGTCGCGCGCGGCATCGACCTCTTCGATTGCGTGCTGCCGACCCGGAACGCCAGGAACGGCCAGCTGTTCACGAGCGAGGGGCGCATCAACATCAAGAACGCGCGATATGCCGAGGACGACCGGCCCCCGGATCCGGCCTGCGGGTGCTACACCTGCACCACCTGCTCACGCGCCTATTTGCGGCATCTCTATATGGCGAACGAGCTCAACGCGTCTACCCTTAACACGTTGCATAACCTCAACTTTTACCTTGACACCCTGCGGCGGATTAGGGACGCTATAGTGTTCGGGCGGTTTGAAAGTTTCAGGCGGTTGTTCCATCAAAGCTTGTCCCGCCAGCCCCAAGAATCATGATGTCCTTCGACGCCGGTGCCGTGTTCGCCATGGGCTTGAATGCCGACGGCGGCAGCCCTCTGCTGCAGATCGTCCCCTTCATCCTCATCCTGGCGATTTTCTATTTCATCATCCTGCTCCCGAGCAAGCGCAAGCAGCAGAAGGTCCAGGAGTTTCTCGAAAACCTGAAAGAAAACGACCGCGTCATCACGACCAGCGGCATCTACGGCCAGATCGCCAAGATCAACGGCGACAAGGTCGCGCTGCAGGTCGCCGACAAGGTGCGGATCGATGTATCGAAAGCGGCCATCGGCGGCTATCAGGGCCAGCCGCCGGTCGTCGAGAGCGCGAACCCATAACGAAGAGGCCGGGGCCGCCCCGGGAGTGACACATATGTCGAACCTTCGCTGGAAGGTCATCACCGTCGTCGCCGTCACCGTGATTTTCTCGGCGGTGGGCGTCTATCCGCTGATCGCTCAGCGCTACGGCATCAACTCGCCGTCCTGGCTGATGGACAAGGCGCTCAAGCTCGGTCTCGACCTGAAGGGCGGCGTGCACCTCGTGCTCCGCGTCCAGACCGACGACGCCTTGCGCCTGACGACGCAGCAGGATCTGGAGCGGCTGCGCGAAGCGCTCAAGACGCGCAGCATCGTGGTCGGCAACATGGACGCGCCCGACACGGTGCACTTCACGGTACAGGGCGTGCCGCCCGCGCAGGACGCCGCGTTCCGTGAGGCGGCCACCGAGGTGGCGGCGAACTTCGACCGCAGCGCCGGGACCAACGGCACCTACACCTTCACGATGCGCCCGAACGTCCAGATCAACCTCCGCGCCGAGTCGGTGGTCCAGGCGCGCCAGACCATCGAGCGGCGCGTCAACGAGCTCGGCGTCACCGAGCCGAGCATCGCGCAGCAGGGGACGAGCGGCGACCAGATCCTGGTCCAGCTCCCCGGCGTCACCGACGTGAACCGCGCGAAGGAGATCATCCGGTCGACCGGCTTGCTCGAGCTGAAGATCGTCGAGCAGGGGCCGTCGGCCAAAGACGCGCTGCTCGTCAACGGCCAGGTGCCGCAAGGCATGGACATCGTCCCCGGCCTCACCGGCACGCCCGGCGACGCCGGCACGGTGTACTACCTGGTCAAGAAGGCCGCGGCGGTGACCGGCACCGACCTCCGGAACGCGCGCCCGTCGGTCGACGAGAACAACCAGCCGGCGGTCGCCTTCACGCTGAGCAACGAAGGCGGCAACAAGTTCGGCCGGGTCACCAGCGAGAACATCGGACGCCAGCTCGCGATCATCCTCGACGGCCGGGTCCAGTCCGCGCCGCGGATCGAGTCGCGCATCCAGAGCGAAGGCCGCATCACCGGCAGCTTCACGACCGAAGAAGTGCAGAACCTCGCGCTGATTCTGCGGTCCGGCGCGCTGTCGGCGTCGCTGACGTATCTCGAGGAACGGACGATCGGGCCGAGCCTCGGCGCCGACTCGATCCGGTCCGGCGTCATCGCCTCGCTCGTCGGGCTGCTGCTCGTCATCGCGTTCATGCTCATCTACTACAAGCTGTCCGGCGTCAACGCCGTCGTCGCGCTGGTCCTGAACCTCGTCATCCTGCTCGGGCTGATGGCCTACATCGGCGCGGTGATGACGCTGCCCGGCATCGCCGGCTTCGTGCTGACGATGGGCATGGGCGTCGATTCGAACGTGCTCATCTTCGAGCGCATCAAGGAAGAGCTCGAGGCCGGGCGCGGCGTCCGCGCCTCGATCAACGCCGGGTTCAGCCGCGTCTTCTGGACGCTGGTCGACACCCACACGGCGGCGCTGATTTCCGCGGCGTTCCTCTTCCAGTTCGGGACGGGCCCGATCCGGGGCTTCGCCGTCACACTGTTCGTCGGCCTGGTATCGAACCTCTTCACCTCCACTTTCGTGTCGAAGACCTTGTTCGAGCTGGCGCTGGCGCCCCGGCATCAAGTCGCGACGCTGAGTATCTGAGCCATGCATATTTTCAAAGACACGCACTTCGATTTCCTGCGCTGGCGCTGGCACGCCATCGCGCTCTCGACGCTGATCATCGTGGCCGGCGTGGCGACGATCGCCACCAAGGGGCTCAACAAGGGGGTCGAGTTCGCCGGCGGCACCGTCATCATCGAGAAGTTCGATCAGCCGGTCTCGGTGCAGCAGGTTCGCGGCGCGCTCGAGAAGACGTTCGGCCAGGACATCGCGATCCAGGAGTACGGCGATCCGTCGCTGCGGCAGGTGATGATTCGCGTGCCGCAGGTGGGCGCCGAGGCCGGCGCGTCGCTCGGGACCACCGCCGACGCGATCGAGGCGGCGCTGAAGCAGGCCAATCTCGGCGCGTTCACCCGCCAGGCGACCGAGATCGTCGGCCCCGCGGTCGGCCGCGAGCTGACGACCAAGGGCATCTGGGCGACGGTGCTGTCGCTCGCCGGCATCCTCGCCTACATCTCGTTCCGCTTCCAGCTCAGTTTCGCGATGGGCGCGGTCGTCGCCACGGTCCACGATCTGCTCGTGACCTTCGCGTTCCTCGCCTTCTTCGGCTACGACCTGACGCTCAACGTCATCGCCGCGCTGCTGACGATCACCGGCTTCTCGACCAACGACACGATCGTGATCTTCGATCGCGTGCGCGAGAACCTGCGCAGCATGCGGCGCGACTCCCTCGACTCGGTGATCAACGTCGCCATCAACCAGACGCTGGGCCGCACGATCATCACGTCCGGGACGGCGCTGCTGTCCGCGCTCGCGCTCTTCTTCTTCGGCGGCGACGTGCTGCACGGCTTCGCGTTCACGATGGTGGTCGGCATCATCACCGGCACCTACTCGACCGTGTTCATCGCCGCGGCGATCGTCAGCTTCTGGCGCGGCAGCACGACGCGCGCGGCCGCCCACGCCCCGGCGTCGACCTCGGCGCCGGCGCCGCAGCAGCCGCAGCGGAAACAGAAGCCCCAGAAGAAGGTCAGAGCTTCGTAACGCTCAAGTCTCAACTCTCAAGTCTCAGCGTTCGCCGTTGAGCGTTGAGCGTTGAGAGTTGACCAGATGCTGCCCCTTTTCAAAGCCGCGATCCTCGGCGTCATCCAGGGACTCACCGAGTTTCTGCCGGTGTCTTCCACGGCGCACCTGCTCGTCGCCGGCAGGCTGATCGGCTACGACGATCCGGGCGGCATCTTCACGACGATGATCCAGCTCGGCTCGATCCTGGCGGTCGTGTGGCTGTATCGCGCGAAGATCGTCGCCGTGGTGGCCGGTCTGCCCTCGAAGCCCGAGGCGCGCCGCTTCGTGCTGATGGTCGCCCTGGGGACGCTGCCGCTGCTCGTGGCCGGCGCGCTGTTCGGGAGTTACATCAGAGGTGTGCTCTACGGCAACTTCGTCGTCATCGCGTCTGCGTTCATCGTCGGAGGCATCATCATGCTCGTCGTCGAGCGCGTGCGCCCGGCCCCGGATGTGCTCACGGTCGACGAGCTGCCGACCGGCCGCGCGGCCGCCGTCGGCGCCTTCCAGGCGCTGGCGCTCATCCCGGGCGTGTCGCGCTCGGGGGGCACGATCGTCGCCGCGATGGCGATGCGGGTCGATCGCGCCGCCGCGGCCGAGTTCACCTTCTTTCTCGCGATGCCGGCGATGGCGGCCGCCTTCGCGCACGATTTCCTGGACCAGCGCGGCCATCTCGGATCGGAGCGCGCGCTCGAGATCGCCGTGGGCTTCGTGATGGCGTTCCTCGCCTCAGCGGCGGTGGTCCGGCCGTTCCTCACTTTCGTGCGGCGCTCGGGATTCGCGCCGTTCGCGTGGTACCGGATCGGGCTCGGCGCGGCGCTGCTCGCGGCGCTCGCCGCCGGGCGGTTGTAACCCCATGCTCTGGCTCCGCCGCAGCTTCATCGCCGGCTTCTTCGTGGTCGTGCCGCTGTTCATCAGCGTCGCGGCGTTCATCTGGGTGTTCGGGGTCGTCGACGGCCTGACGACGCCGTTGTACGACCGCGTGATCGGCCGACGGATCCCCGGCCTCGGCACGCTGACGACGGCGGCGGCGATCGTGCTCGTCGGGGCGTTCGCGCGCAACGTCATCGGGCGGCGCGTGCTGCAGCGGGGCGAATCGTGGCTGCTGCGGGTGCCCGGCTTCCGGACGATCTATGCGCCGGTCAAGCAGTTGATCGCGGCCTTCTCGCCGGACAACGCGTCGGGGTTCAAGCGGGTGGTGATGGTCGAGGACGCGAAGCGCGGGTTCGTGCTCGGTTTCCTGACGCGCGAGTTCACGATCGACCGCGGCAAGGGACCCGAGGCGCTGCTCGCGGTCTACGTGCCGACGAATCACCTCTATCTGGGTGACATCGTGATCGTCGAGCCCGCCCACGCGACGTTTCCGGACATCAGCGTCGAGGACGGCATCAGGATTTTCTTGACCGGCGGCATGGCGCTTCCAACCCGGCTCCGCATATAATCCCCCCTTTTGCGCGAGGTCTAATGATTGTGACCGTTCAGACACTTCTCCAGCGCCTGGCCATCCCGGTGCTGGGCCTCGTCCTCTGCGGGACGATCCTCGCCGTGCCGCGTCCGCTCGACGCGGCGCAGCCGGCGCAGGTCGAGACCCAGACGGCGGCGCCGGCGCACGCCGGCGGCGAGGCCAGTCTGGTCCTGCCGGACCTCTCGACGGTCGACTTCCGCGGCATCAACGGCCGGACGCTGCTGATGGGCGGGCTGGTGATCTGCGCGCTCGGCCTGCTGTTCGGCCTGATGACGTTCACGCAGCTGCGGGCGCTGCCGGTGCACGCGTCGATGCTCGAGGTGTCGGAGCTCATTTACGAAACCTGCAAGACCTACCTGATCACGCAAGGCAAGTTCATCCTGCTGCTCGAGCTGTTCATCGGCGTGATCATGGTGTTCTACTTCGGCGTGCTCGAGCGGCTCGAGCCGATCCGCGTCGCCATCATCCTGCTGTTCAGCCTGATCGGCATCGCCGGCAGCTACGGCGTCGCGTGGTTCGGGATCCGCGTGAACACGTTCGCCAACTCGCGCGCCGCGTTCGCGAGCCTGCGCGGCAAGCCGTTCCCGATTTACGCCATCCCGCTGCGCGCCGGGATGAGCATCGGCATGCTGCTGATCAGCGTCGAGCTGTTTCTGATGCTGTGCATCCTGCTGTTCATCCCCGGCTCGCTCGCCGGGCCGTGTTTCATCGGCTTCGCGATCGGCGAGTCGCTCGGCGCCGCGGCGCTGCGCATCGCCGGCGGCATCTTCACCAAGATCGCCGACATCGGGTCGGACCTGATGAAGATCGTCTTCAACATCAAGGAAGACGACGCGCGCAACCCGGGCGTGATTGCCGACTGCGTCGGCGACAACGCCGGCGACTCGGTCGGCCCGAGCGCCGACGGCTTCGAAACCTACGGGGTGACCGGCGTCGCCCTGATCTCGTTCATCCTGCTCGCCGTCTCCGACACGCGCATCCAGGTGCAGCTCCTCGTCTGGATCTTCGTGATGCGCATCATGATGATCGTCGCGAGCGGCCTGTCGTACTTCGTGAACGAAGCCGCCGCGAAGGCGCGCTACGGCACCGTCGAGAAGATGAACTTCGAGGCGCCGCTGACGACGCTGGTGTGGCTGACCTCGATTGTGTCCGTCATCATCACCTACCTCGCGTCGTACTACCTGATCGCGGATCTCGGCGACGGCTCGCTGTGGTGGAAGCTGTCGACGGTGATCACCTGCGGGACGCTGGCGGGCGCGATCATCCCCGAGCTGGTGAAGGTGTTCACCTCCACCGAATCGGGCCACGTCAGGGAAGTCGTGATTTCGTCGCGGGAAGGCGGGCCGTCGCTGAACATCCTGTCGGGCTTCGTGGCCGGAAACTTCAGCGCCTACTGGCTCGGCCTGACCATCGTGGTGCTGATGGGCATCGCGTATCTGGTCAGCAACGGCTTCCACCTCGGCGACGTGATGCACGCGCCGGCGGTGTTCGCGTTCGGCCTGGTCGCATTCGGCTTCCTCGGGATGGGCCCGGTGACGATCGCCGTCGACTCGTACGGCCCGGTGACCGACAACGCCCAGTCGGTCTTCGAGCTGTCGGTGATCGAGACGATTCCCGGGATCAAGGAGCAGTTGAAGCGGGACCACGGGTTCGACGTCCGGTTCGATCGCGCCAAGGATCTGCTGGAGGAGAACGACGGCGCCGGCAACACCTTCAAGGCGACGGCGAAGCCGGTGCTCATCGGCACGGCGGTGGTCGGCGCGACGACGATGATCTTCTCGATCATCTTCCTGCTGACGGCGGGGCTCACGGCCAACATCGAGAAGCTGTCGCTGATGCACCCCCCGTTCTTCCTCGGCCTGGTGTCGGGCGGCGCGGTGATCTACTGGTTCACCGGCGCGTCGGCCCAGGCGGTGACGACCGGCGCCTACCGCGCGGTCGAGTTCATCAAGGCGAACATCCGGCTCGACAGCACCGAGAAGGCGTCGGTCACCGACAGCAAGAAGGTCGTGGAGATCTGCACGAAATACGCGCAGAAGGGGATGTTCAACATCTTCCTGACGGTGTTCTTCTCGACGCTGTCGTTCGCCTTCCTCGAGCCCTACTTCTTCATCGGCTACCTCATCTCGATCGCGCTCTTCGGGCTCTACCAGGCGATCTTCATGGCCAACGCCGGCGGCGCCTGGGACAACGCGAAGAAGATCGTCGAGGTGGAGCTGAAGATGAAGGGCACGCCGCTCCACGCCGCCACGGTCGTCGGCGACACGGTCGGCGATCCCTTCAAAGACACCTCATCGGTCGCACTCAACCCGGTGATCAAGTTCACGACGCTCTTCGGGCTGCTCGCCGTTCAGTTGGCGGTCAAGCTTGCGGCGGAGCAGGGGCCGTTCCTGAGCCACGCGCTCTCCGCGGTTTTCTTCGTGCTTTCGATGGTTTTCGTCTACCGTTCGTTCTACGGCATGCGCATCGGGTCGGGCGGGCTGCACGCCTGACCTTGTATATAGGGGCACTGCCGAGACGGCGCGACTTTTATGTCGCCGGATGTCGCAGCCGCCAACGGCGCCGAACCAAGGGGGGAACCGGATGGCCATTTCGACAAAACCGGTGTCTAATCCTTCGGGTCTTGCGTTGACTCTCAGTTTTTGGACTGACTATAATCGGCGTCTTTCGCGCCGGTCGATTTGAAACATTTTCGAGGAGGAACGCCGCTGCGCCCCCGCGTATCGGCGTAAGGAGAACAGCCCGTGCCACGTGACATGTTCGGCGATGTCGTCACGCCGTCGATCAAGGTGGGCAGCCAGAAGTGGTATACGGTCCCGCTCTCGATCATCGTGCATACGGCGATCATCGGCGCGATCGTCATCATCCCGCTGATGGCGGCCGA